>Ga0187786_10000440_pt1 | contig 11889 bp, 10 predicted proteins | sample 0815_BV2_10_20_M_FD_132449 | JGI IMG/M metagenome (GOLD analysis project Ga0187786, IMG submission 132449) | Tropical peat soil microbial communities from peatlands in Department of Meta, Colombia - 0815_BV2_10_20_MG | ecosystem: Environmental > Terrestrial > Soil > Wetlands > Peat | place...
GAATGGAATGAAACCTGTTTTAGATGATTCTGAGTTCGTTAAGATTGTGAATAATCTTAAATAGGTATAATTGAAGGTTTTAATTGGTATATTTTGATGAATAGGATTATAATTTAGAAAAAATAATTAACCCCAGTTAAATGGCTAATAAACCACCATCACACACAGATAACTGAATTCTTCCCTTGCTACTTCTTCTAAACTGCCTTTAAATATCCTCTCATCTGGGTAACTCAGTTTTTCACAAACGGCAGCTTCCCGATCCGGATCTACACCATTATCCACTAAAAACTGGGCTAATTCATGCACGCGGAAGTCAGGGAGCACGATAGTGGGTTTTCCATTATCAATTAAATCCAAAATAGGCTTGGAGTTCCCCTTCCCATGTAAGGTTAGAATGTTTGCCTCGTCCCAGGGTATCTGCAGCCGAGCAGCACATAGCTGTAGGGAACTTATACCTGGTACGACTTCAATTTCAACATCTCCAGCCAATCTTTGAATAGGTTTTAATACCCCAGAAAATCCGGGGTCTCCAGTGGACAGAACTACTACATCGTTACCAGCACAAGCTAATTCAACGGTTTTTTCCATCATTTCGTCCATGTTTTTGGCCCGAAGCTCCAAAGTATCGCCTTTGTAGTCTGGAAAGAGGTCCAGGGCTCTTCTACTACCCACCAGTACATCCGCTAGTTCCACGGTTTTAAAGGCCATTGAAGTGAGATAGTCTGCTGATCCGGGTCCGGTCCCTACTAAATAAATTTTAGACATGGAAAACTCCTATATTTAATATTAAAAACCATTATCCTAACTTATTTTATATAGCCTATCATTATTAAATAACTTGAAATCAAAAGTAGTTTAAGTGATATCATGCTTCAAATCGCAGTTACAGGAAAGCCCAACGTGGGCAAATCTTCATTCTTCAATGCAGCTACTCTCTCTGATGCTGAAGTAGCTGGTTACCCTTTTACCACCATAGATGCTCACAAGGCTGTGGCCCATGTAACGGCTGCCTGTCCGTGTAAAGAACTAGAACTTGTTTGTAATCCTAACAACTCCAAGTGCATAGATGGGGTTAGATTAATACCTGTGGAATTGGTGGATGTGGCAGGGCTGGTTCCTGGAGCTCATGAGGGTCGAGGGCTGGGTAATAAATTTCTAGACGATTTACGTCAGGCGAAGGCTTTCATACACGTTATTGATGTTTCGGGCTCTACCGACGAGGAAGGCCGTCCCTGCGAAGCCGACAGCCACGACCCTCTGGAGGACGTGGACTTTCTCCAGCACGAGATAGTGATGTGGATGTACGGTATTCTCCAAAAGAACTGGAACCGACTCATAAGAAAGTCCTTATCGGAAAAACTGGACTTTGCCAGGGTGATGGCGGAACAGCTTAGTGGTACCGGCATAACTTTAGAAGATATCATCGAGGCCAAAAGAGGTTTAAACGAAGAGTATCATCACTGGGAGAAGGAGGATATAATTCTATTTTTAGATAAACTTCTAAAAATCGCCAAACCTATGCTGATAGTTGCTAATAAGGCTGATTTACCCCATGCTGAGGAAAATATTCGGCGTTTAGAAGAAAAATATGGAGGAGTGGTTCCTGTTTCAGCAGAAGCTGAGCTGGCTCTGAGTCGGGCTAGTGAAGCTGGACTTATAAGTTATAAGTTAGGGGATTCTGATTTTGAGATCCTAAAAAAAGACCAGCTCACCCCCCAACAGGAAAAGGCCCTTCTCTACATAAAAGAACACGTTCTCCAAAAATATGGTTCCACTGGTGTTCAAGAAGCCCTTAATAAAGCCGTGTATGAACTTCTGGACATGATGGTAGTCTATCCCGTAGAAGACGAACACAAAATGTCCGACCAGAAAGGAAACGTACTTCCCGATGCTTTACTCATACCAAAAGGGTCCAAACCGAGAGATATGGCATATTTAATCCACACCGACATTGGTGAAGGTTTCATGCATGCCGTGGACGCCAGAAGTTGTAGAAGGGTGGCTTCGGAGTATGAAATCAGGGATGGAGATATTATTAGTATAATATGCCGATAAAGAGATTTAATAACCCTGTAAAAAGTAATCACCTAGTTATGTGTTTACTAACAAACAGAGAGATAGGTTGCAAGTGTAAATGGCAATAAATCAACTAACTCCTGAAGCGGTTTATGAAGAATTAAAGTCTTCAAAAAAGGGTTTAACTGAAGATGAAGCCCAAAAAAGGTTAAAAAAATATGGGCCTAATCAGATCGAAGAAGTTAAACAAAAATCCATAATATTCAAATTCTTGGCTAATTTATATCAATTACTGGCCCTGCTCTTATGGGCAGCCAGTGTTCTTGCTTTTTTAAGTGGTAACCCTCAGTTGGCAGCGGCTATCATTGCCGTTATTATTATCAACGCGGTTTTTAGTTTTTGGCAGGAATTTCAGGCGGAAAAGGCCATTGAGGCTTTGAAGAAGATCCTTCCTGCTCAGGCCAAGGTCATTCGGGATGGTGAGAAAAAAGAGATATTAACTGCAGAACTGGTCCCTGGAGATATTTTAGTCCTGGAAGAGGGAGATAACATCTCCGCCGACGCTAGACTAGTTGAAGCTTATGAGATGAAGGTGGATAGCTCTACCCTTACCGGTGAGTCTAAACCAGTTCGTAAAATAGCCCAAGAAGTAGAAAGTGACCAGCCTCTGATGGGAATGCCCAACATAGTCTTTGCTGGTACTGGTATGGCCTCTGGTTCCGGTAAGGCCGTGGTGTTTGCTACGGGTGCTGATACTGAGTTTAACCAGATTGCGGCCCTTACCCAGGAAGTCAAAGAAGAACCCAGCCCCCTTCAGGTACAACTTAACCGGGTGACCCGGATAATTGCAGTTATTGCCATTTTAATGGGAGTAATCCTCTTTTTCGTTAACGTTGCCCTGGTACAGCTTCCATTGTCACTGGCTTTCATATTTGCCATTGGCCTAACCGTGGCCAACGTTCCGGAGGGGCTTCTTCCCACAGTTACTCTTTCTTTGGCAGCTTCAGTCCAGAAAATGGCCGAACAAAACGCTCTTATCAAGCGTCTGGCCAGTGTCGAGACCCTGGGATCTACCACCATCATCTGTACTGATAAAACCGGTACTCTCACCAAAAACCAGATGACTGTTCGTAAAGTCTGGATACCCCATAGACTGGTGGAAGTTACTGGTGCCGGCTACGAACCGGAAGGCCAGTTTTTACATGATGGAGAAGAAATTGGTCCAGATGAAATAAGGGAAATTAAGCTTCTTATGAGGGCTGCCTCTTTTTGTAACGATTCGAAACTGGTACCACCCCGTGAAGAGGGTGAAAAATGGAAAATTTTGGGAGATCCCACTGAGGCCGCCCTTCTGGTAGCGGCTGAAAAGATTGGTTTTTACTGGGAAAAAGAAATGGAAAATATTCCCCGGGTTTTAGAGCTTCCCTTCGATTCTCAGCGTAAGTCCATGAGTTCCATCCACCAAAAGCCAGGAAAACAGGTAGCTTACGTAAAGGGTGCTCCTAAAAAGATCATAAATCTGTCCAGCCACATCTCCGTGGATGGCGAACCTCAAGTTCTCAGTGAAGAGGAGAAAAATGAAATTTTTAAGATCCACGACAAGTTAGCTGCTGATGGCCTGCGAATACTGGCCATGGCTTACCGTAACCTCCCTGAGGACCTGACCGAGTATACGCCAGAGTCTGTAGAAACCGATTTAACCCTGGTGGGAATGGTGGCCATGCAGGACCCACCACGACCTGAGGTTAAAAGTGCTGTAGAAGACTGTCACCAGGCAGGTATACGAATTATCATGATTACAGGGGATTACGGCCTTACTGCCCATGCAATAGCCCAAGAAGTGGGAATTGTGGATGAAAATCCCTGTCAGATCATAAAAGGTAAAGTTCTAAGCGAAATGAGCGATGAGGAAGTTAAGTCCATCCTTATGTCAGGGAAAAATGTCATATTCGCACGAGCCATTCCTGAGCATAAGATGCGAATTGCATCTATACTGGAAGAAGAGGATGAAATTGTGGCCATGACTGGTGATGGGGTTAACGATGCTCCAGCTCTTCGCAAAGCAGATATTGGGGTGGCCATGGGTATAACCGGGACAGATGTGGCTAAAGAAGCTTCAGATATGGTATTAACTGACGATAACTTTGCTACCATTGTTTTGGCTATTAAAGAGGGTCGAACCATCTATGAAAACATCCGCAAGTTCATAACCTACATTTTCGCCCACGAAACTGCCGAAATAGTTCCATTCATATTGATGGTACTTTTCAGTGTCCCGTTACCTATTACCGTCATGCAAATCCTGGCCATTGATTTAGGTACCGATACTGTTCCTGCTCTGGCACTGGGAGTAGGTCCTTCCGAGTCAGATGTTATGAAACGTCCTCCGCGCTCACGTAAAGAGAAACTTTTAAATCGAGGTGTTGTTTTACGTGGCTACGTATTTTTAGGAATAATAGAAGCCTTTCTTGTGATGTCCGGCTATTTCTGGGTTTTATTCAGTGGTGGATGGCAATGGGGACAGCAACTTTCCTTTACCGACCCCCTGTATCTCCAGGCCACCACCATGGTCTTTGCTGGGATAGTGATGGCTCAGATGGGAAACCTGTTAGGCTGTCAGACTACCCGAACCTCCACTTTCGAAGTAGGGATATTTAAAAACAAGTGGATCATGAGAGGGATCGCCTTCTCCGTGGCCGTACTTTTAGCTATCGTCTATTTACCCCCATTGCAAGCCATATTCAACACCACTGCTCTGGGAATCAGAGAATGGATCGTTTTACTGTCATTTGTACCCATTATGTTCCTGGCCGAGGAGTTACGGAAGTTTTTAGTACGAAGAAGAATCAGCAGAAGTTAATTTTAAATCTATTCAATGATCGAATCATAATAAATGCTAATTGGAGTTAACCACTAAAAGAATATTAATAGAATAATTCATACCTCATTGTAGTGATCATGGGGACTTTAAGATAATACCCCAAGCTCGGAGGGTTTTTAATTGAAGGTTAAAACAGCGTTTATAGCAATTATAGTATCTGTATTCTTTTTAACGTCAGCCAGTTGGGCTGAAGCACCTGCAAAAGGACAAATACAGCCAGAACTAAGTTCTGCAACCCTGGCAGCACTGGAACCTATGGTAAAAGGAAGTAGTGGCGGAGGGAAGAGTTCCAGTTCATCCAGCTCTAAATCCAAGACTAAAACTGATGATGAGGAAGTAACAGGTGACAACTCCACCAACAGTACCAGTAATAGTAGTGGAAGCTTCTGGTGGACAATAATCCTCGTACTGGTATTCGTAGTGGCCATCGCCCTAGTGGTTATCTGGTATCTTTTCCTCCGGAAATAATGTGGGGGAAAATAAATGGCATTTGTTCTATTTCGAATTATACGGAAAGGAATACCGGCAGTGGCCAAGCAGAAGCTGACTAGAATCTTGTTCCTGGTGGTAGCAGTCATAGCTTATGGTACCATTGGTTTTCATTTGATAGAAGGCCAATCATGGACTGTGTCTTTTTACTGGACATTCGTCACTATTGGAACAGTAGGATATGGAGATTATAGTCCGGAAACTGCTTTAGGAATGTATTTCACCATTACACTCATCATATTAGGCATAGGTACCTTCGCTCTGGCAGTGGAGTCTCTGGTTGATTTAATCTTTAAACGACAACAGATGAAGATTTTGGGGTTGATTAACGTGGAACGATCAAAACACGTAGTTATATGTGGTTGGACTGAAAGTACAGCCGAATGCATAAAAGAAATTGAAAAGGAAAACGAAATATTCGTCATAGAAGAGAACGAAGAAGTGCGTAAAAACGCCCTTAAAAATGGGGCCAACTTTGTCCACGGAGATCCAACTAGTATTAAGGACCTGCAAAAAGCCAACGTGAAGGGGGCTAAGGCCGTTATAGTTGATCTGGACTCTGACTCAAGGACCATACACAGCATACTGGGAATTCGTAAGATTGACCAAAACGTTAAGATAATTGCAGAAGCACAGCGTCACGAAAACATAGAACAGATAACTTTGGCTGGAGCCAGTCAAATCATCTCCCCGTATGTTATCTCGGGTCGCCTAATGCATAAGAGCATCGATGATGGTTACGAGGCCATGTTCGTCCAGGAAGTATTGGCTGAACATAAAAACCGGGAAATGAGAGAAGTTAAAGTGACCCCTAACAGCCATCTTGATGGCAAGACCATAGAAGAAGCAGATATACACCATAAAACCGGAATTGTAATGGTAGGAATAGGTAAAAATGGCGAATTATCCATAGACCCTCCCAGAAACTTTATAATAGAAGCGGGTGACACTATACTAGGAATTGGAAAACCAGAAGAGTTTGAAGAAATGGAAAAAAGAGGTTGCGTGTAAGTCTAATGTCCATATCTTTATAATTTTTTTTATATCCTTTAATTTTTTATATTTTTATTTTGACTCGTTTTAATGGTTTAATTTCTAATTCATTATTATTAAAGATGGTTTTAAACGAATAAGCAACAATATAAACATTTTCATGTTCAGCTTGGGCAAGAGTCTCTGAGAACTCAGGGTCCATCTCCCAGTTGGGAGAAAACATTTTTGGATCTTCCCTTGGTATAATAAACAGGACTGCAGAACTAAAACCTTCTTTTTTGGCCTTAATTAATTCCTCTAAATGCCTCTTACCCCTTTCAGTTGGTGCGTCAGGAAATTTAGCATGGCCCAGCTCTACCAGAGTGCAGCCTTTTACTTCTAAGAGCATTTTATGTGATTTATTATTTAACAGAAAGTCTATTCGGCTTTTTCCGAAGGTATATTCCCTTTTTTCAATATAATAATCATATAATTCCTTTATATGGCCAGATTCAATTAATTCTGCGGCCAAATCACTGTGAAATCCGGAGTTAATTAATACCCATATTCCTTCACTCCAGATAGCAATGATATCGTATTTGGTCTTCCGGTTGGCCGTGTTTAAAGCTGGGCGAATAAGCAAACGAGCTCCGGGTAGTAATAATTCCTTAAGTCGTCCTGGATCCCGGAGGTGGGCCCTTTCTATTAACCCATTAGATTCAAAGGCTATGGTGAAGCGGTTAGGTCTTTCAATAAATTTACCTTCTATTAAATTAGAGATTTTCATCTAGATCAACCGTATCTGGTCCACTATTTCTGAAAATTCAAATGCTTGATGAAGTATTATTCCATAAGAATCGTTCTGATAGGTTTCATAAACAATAGTGGGCGTTCCTGAAGTTATAATGGGAATACTAACGTAAGGCCCACTGGTAGGTCCTTTTTCAGGAGGAGGTGCGTAAATTTTCAACCATGGGATCTTATTCACAATTTGCCCCGCTAAATCATCAGATCTGTTTTCCCTAACTGGCACGGCAATGAACCTTTGTAGAGCATAATTCCCTTGATTGGAATGTACATCCACCGCCAACTTAAAACCATTAATCTGAATATCCGGAACAACATACTCCTTGGCAAGTTGCTGTCCGTGCAGTCGCCCTAAATTATAATTTCCCCGATTTTGAGTGACCTGTACTTCATAAATATAATAACAGTATTTCAAGGAGTCTTTTCTATCCATCAAGGCTTCTTTTATTGCCCTGTGGGATTTAAACTCTAGAGGATGTATCCCAACGATGTAAGCAATCTTTGCTGGCGAACTTTGGTTACCAAATGGACCTTCTCGGATCACGTAACCATTCTCTGTTGTACCCAAGACTTCCATATTTGGGGAGATTATATCTGAAAAGGAGGTTAAATTGGTATTAGATATTTCAACTCCGTTAAAGTATGTTAAAGCTATTAAAATCAACATTATAGTCATTAAAAGCCATTCAAACTTACCCATAACACATCACCATTATTTTATAATAAGGATGGGATATACTCTTGCTATTGACCATCTATGAGGTGAAAAAACATTGCACCCCCGACCCAGCCCCATTGCAGCATCACTTTACACGCTTCGAGACCTAAATGCAGACGTAGTTATACTTCATGGCCCCCATGGCTGTTGTTTTCGTACTGGTAGGCTGTTAGAAAATGACGGTGTCCGAGTCCTAACTACAGCCATGTCAGAAAATGATTTTATATTCGGTGCAGCCCAAAAACTAGAAGAAACACTAAAAAAAGCCGATGAAATGTTTTCTCCCCAACTGGTAGGAGTCGTAGGAACTTGCGCCAGTATGATTATCGGTGAGGACCTCAAAGAAGCTGTGGAAAATGCCAACATTCCAGCCACTGTGCTCAGTGTAGAGTCTCATGGCGGCTTTGGAGAGGGAGATAACACCGAAGGGGCTATAATTGTACTGGAAGCCGCTCAAAAAGAAGGGATCATAGGTCAAAAAGAAGTGGAAAGGCAGGTTAAAATGCTTAAAATGGCCACTGAAATAGAAAAAACCAGAGGTATGGCTCAGGGCGAATATATAGCCCCCCAGTACGGTGATGATAAAGAAAAAGTAGCTGAAATGTTATTAACAGCATTTTCCAGTGGTAAAAATGTTGCTTTGGTACTAAACGCCAAAAAAGAAACATCTTATCTTTTTGCAGACTTATTGAAAATTCCATTCCATCAGTTATATCCCCACAATCCACCAACTATAATTGCTAATCTGGATGAAAATATAGGACTCCCCCGCATAAAACAGCATGCTCAAAATATAAAAAAAGAGATGTCCCAGGAAGGAGTTAAAATAGACAACATAACTGGCGGATTGGACGAATATCCCATAACTGGAATATCAGCTGCAGATCTGGTTAAAAAAGGAGACTATGATATAGTGGTGGTTGCAGGAGTACCTCACGCACTCCCTATTGAAGACATAAAAGCCGAATCAGTGGCTATTACAGATGGACCGCGACTGGTGGAACCTCTTAAAAAATTAGGATATGACTGGGTGGTTACCGAGTTGGATGCCCATTCTAAGACTTTAGGAACTGAAAAAATCGTTCCATCTGACTTTGGAAACGTCCTAAGAGATGTATTAAACAGATAACATGTTTAACATCCACTTTAAATTATTTATATAGTTTAGTTTTAATACTATAGCCAAAGATTACATGAATTTTTCATTAAGTTAAAGGTGATACTATGACTAAAACAGTTGGAATGATACTCTGCGGAGGTTTCGGAAAGCGTCTGAGACCCCTCACTGAGAGGGTTCCCAAACCCCTCATTGAAATCAAGGACGACTATACTATTCTTGACAAGCAGCTTTTTGACTTTAAAAACGCCGGTGTGGAACAAGTGTTCCTATTGACCGGCTTCTTAAGTGACAAAATCCAGGAAAGATATGGCGACAATTACATGGGGGTTAAAGTTGAATACGTGGAAGAAGACGAACCCCTGGGTACATTAAATGCCATAAAATTAGGAATGAATGCTGTTGGACCCGATAAACAGTGCGTAATTCGTAATGGTGATGTTGTAGCTGATTTAAACATAAAAAAAATGATTGATCAGGGAGAAAAATCTGATTATCCCCTTTCTCTTTTCATTACTCGTATGGTCTCTCCTTACGGTATCGTGGAGATCAGTGGCGATCGACTAGTTTCCTTCAAAGAAAAACCCGTCCTGGACTACTACATCAATGGTGGAGTGTATTTCACTAAGGGAGAGATAGACTTTGGAGATTTTGACATTGGAGACATTGAAAAGACAGTATTTCCAGTGTACGCCAAAGAAAATAAGTTAGGCTATTACAAAGAAGACGGACTGTTCTGGATGGCCATAGATACCTCCAAAGAACTTGAAGAAATTCGAAAAGAGTATCAAAACAGGGAAGATAAACCGTGGGGATACGAAAAGGTGCTCATTAACACAGAAAAGTACTTGACCAAAGAACTGTTTATCCGGGAAGGTTATCAGACTTCCTATCACCACCACCCTCAGAAGGACGAGACCATGTACATTCTCAGTGGAGCCGGCTACATTGAATTTGAAGATCGTAAAGAATATTTCGGTAAAAACGACACTATAAGAATCAAACCACTGGAAAACCACACCATAGTGGCCATGGAAAACACCACTCTACACGAAATATCCACTCCTCACCCTGACGACACGGTGCGAGTGAAGGATTTCTACCCGGTTCGTTAAAGAATTCAGTAGCAAAATAAAATGATTACCATCATCGACTACGGGAGTGGGAACCTTAAAAGCATCAGTAACGGTTTTTCCAACATCGGGGCTGAAGTTCTTATTTCCAAGGATAAAAAAGATCTTAAGGAAGCTGAAGCCCTTATACTTCCAGGGGTGGGTGCTTTTGGTATGGCCATGGCCCATCTTAAAGATTATGAAGACCTGATCCACGACCATGTTGATGATGGAAAACCGTTTCTGGGCGTTTGTCTGGGTTTGCAGGTTCTTTTTACAGTTAGTCAGGAAAGTCCAGACACCACTGGCTTAAGTATCTTCGAAGGAGAAGTTGTTCGTTTTCCTCAAGCAATTCGAGATAAAGGAATGAAGATTCCTCACATGGGCTGGAACAATCTCCATATAAAGAGAGATTGTCCTATTTTAGAAGGAGTTGGGGAGGACTACATGTACTTCGTCCATTCGTTTTACGTGAAACCTGAAGATGATGCCATTATAGCCGCCAGTGTTGATTACGGAGTGGAAGTTCCCGCTGTAATCTGTCATGATAACATTTTTGCCACCCAGTTTCACCCTGAAAAGAGTGGAGAGGTCGGTTTGGAAATATTAAGAAATTTCCTTAAACTTATTTCTTAAGATTAATTTTTTTATAATAAAAATATAAATATTAGTATTACTATAATAAGGTGGGGTGAAAGTGGATATTGAAGGATTTACCAGGCGTGCCCTGGAAGAAAATGATGAAAAAACAGTTCAAGAAAACCTCCAAAAGAAAATTCTTGATTATAAAGACATAACTCCCCAAAGAGCATCAGATATGGCCCGGGCAGTTATCGAAGAAGTCAAGCATACCCTCCAAATAAGAGAACATCCCGACGAAGACCTCCGTGAGCTAATTGGGTATCCCCAATCGGGAGTGGAGATGGGAAAAATGGGAGTGGGTTCTCGTGGAGAAGGAGATTTCTTTGTGCACCGCCGAATCGCAGATATCGTTAAAAGCACCCATACCAATGCCCTTATCAATCCCACTGCCCAGGACGACGGAGGAGTAGTTCAATCCAATGTAAATTCCGAAGAGGTATACATTACCACTGCTGTAGACGGCATCCACTCCCGTCTAAGTGAATATCCATTTTTAGGCGGGTTTCACGTTGCTCGAGCTGCAATGAGAGATGTGTGCGTTATGGGGGCTGATCCGGTAGCTCTTTTAAGTGACTTGCACTTAGCTGATGATGGAGACGTTGGCAAGCTGTTTGACTACACTGCAGGAGTTTGTGCCGTTTCAGAATTAACTGGAGTGCCCCTGGTAGCCGGTAGCACCCTTCGAGTCGGTGGAGATATGGTCCTGGGGGACCGTTTAGTCAGTGCCGTGGGTGCCGTGGGGATATCATCCTACCCCCCTACTGCACGAAAAGAAGCCCAACCTGGAGATGTGATACTCCTTACCGAAGGTAGTGGCGGAGGGACCATCACCACCACCGCTTTATATCATGGACTTTTCGACGTGGTGTGGGAAACTATGGATATCAGCTTCATACAAGCATCAGAAGCAATATTAAAGGCAGGGTTACTTCCCAAAGTCCATGCTATGACGGACGTCACCAATGGCGGTTTAAGGGGAGATGCTCATGAAATATCCCAGACTACGGGGCTGGGACTGAAGTTCCATGAGGATAAAATAAGGGAACTTATCAATCCGAAGGTACTGGAAATGCTGGAAAATTTGGATATTGATCCTTTAGGAGTTTCAGTGGACTCTTTGATGATAATAGCC
>Ga0187786_10000441_pt1 | contig 11886 bp, 11 predicted proteins | sample 0815_BV2_10_20_M_FD_132449 | JGI IMG/M metagenome (GOLD analysis project Ga0187786, IMG submission 132449) | Tropical peat soil microbial communities from peatlands in Department of Meta, Colombia - 0815_BV2_10_20_MG | ecosystem: Environmental > Terrestrial > Soil > Wetlands > Peat | place...
CCCACGCCGGGGAGCTGTGATATTTTCTGGGCAAACCTCGTATCCGCCATGTCCTCGACCTGCGGCAGGGGCAACGAGTTTGATGTCAGGGCAAGGGTCAGAATCGGCGCGTCTGCCGGGTTGACTTTGCTGTAGACCGGCGGCGTAGGGAGATCCTTCGGCAGGAAGGTGAAAGACGCGTTGATCGCAGCCTGCACCTCCTGTTCAGCCACGTCGAGCGAAAGATCGAGGCTGAACTGCATCGTAATAATGGAACTTCCGGACGAACTCGCAGAGGTCATCTGCGTCAGGCCCGGCATCTGACCGAACTGCCGCTCCAGGGGTGACGTCACTGACGATGCCATCACATCGGGACTCGCGCCTGGATAGAACGTTCGCACCTGGATGGTGGGGTAGTCGACCTGTGGAAGGGCGGAGACAGGAAGCTGCTTGTAGGCTACCGCGCCGGCAAGCAGGATCGCGATCATCAGGAGGGTCGTTGCTACAGGCCGCTCGATGAATATGCGGGAAAAATTCATTTATGCTGCCTTGCTGTTGAGGTAGGCGCCGTATCTGGATTCTTTACCTCTACTTTGCTCCCTTCGCGCAGCCGGTCCGCCCCTTCGACAACCACGAGCTCGTTTGGAGTCAGGCCTGAGGCGATCGAGGCAATGCCCTCCTGGATGGTGCTGAGGACAATGGGACGCATTTCAATCGTCTGGTCGGCTCTTACTACATAGGCAAACGTTCCTTTCGGACCCCGCTGAACAGCCGACGGCGGCATGACCACAGCATCATGTTTTACTTCAATGGTCAGGCGTGCATTGACGAATTGGTTCGGGAACAGTTCGTTGTTCCTGTTCGGAAATTCGGCCCTCAATTTGACCGTTCCGGTATTCGGATCAATCTGATTGTCAACTGTCAGCAGCGTTCCTGTGGCGAGCTTCATCTTCTGGTCACGGTCGAGCGCTTCAACGGTGAGCCGCGCTCCGCTTCTGATCTTCGCCAGGATCTGTGAAAGATTGTCCTCGGGAAGAGAAAAAATAACCGAAATCGGCTGTAGCTGTGTGATGACCGCGAGGCCGTTAGCATCGCTCGCGTGAATGATATTTCCCGGATCCGTCTGGCGCAGGCCGATGCGGCCGCTGATCGGCGCCGTGATATGGGCGTAGGTAAGCTGGAGCCGGGCGTTGTCAATCTGGCCCTGGTCTGCCTTGACAGCGCCTTCATATTGATGTACGAGTGATTCCTGTGTATCGAGCTGCTGTTTGGGGATGAGGTCTTTTTTCAGCAGGTCCTGGAAACGCACCAAATCGAGCCTGGCGTTTTCGAGCAGCGCCTGATCCCGCGCAAGCGCTCCCTGCGCCTGCGTAAGCTGGACTTCGAACGGGCGCAGATCGATTTCAGCCAGGAGATCGCCCTTGTTTACAACCTGGCCTTCACGAAACAGCACCCTGGTCAGTTCACCGTCGACACGCGTCTTGACCGTGACGGTATTCAGCGGAATGACGGACCCGAGCCCCGACAGATACATGCTGAAATCACTCTTTTTAACCGTTGCAACAGCCACGGGAACAGCAGGCATGCCGGCCTGCCCCTGCTTGCCCTCGCGCTGTGTTTTCTGGTTCCCGCACGAAGAGATAAAAAAAACGAATATAATCGTCCCTATTGCAGTACGAAGACGATTGTGTATTGCCCAAAAACGGTTATATTCCGGTTCTGCCTTCGTGCCCGTTCCACCTGCAACATTCATGTTGGCTGCCTCACCTGTCAGAGATAGTGCTCTATTTGAATAGACACGCCAGACCGGGATAAAGTTAAAATACGGCATACCAGTCAGGAACTTTTGAACAGCTCATATTTAATGTTTGAACACGCGCTGCCCGGTAAAGACCATCGTGACCTTCGGATTTGCTTCATTGCAGGCCGTTATGGCCTCGAAGTCCCTGTCCGAACCGCCTGGTTGGACAATGGCGGTGATTCCTTCCTTGATGCCGACATCCACTCCGTCACGGAACGGAAAGAAGGCATCCGACACCATCGTCGATCCGATAAGGCCGCCTTTGTCCCTCTTCGTTTGGGCGTCGATTTCCTGGAGCGCCTTCCTGTCCCGCTTTCCTTGATCCGCTTCCAGCTCGAACGTCTTATACGGCACGCCGTACTTCCTGAAGCACAATGCGTCGGAGTATTTTGTATACGCCTTGAATATTGCGATTTCCGCCACCCCGACGCGGTCCTGCTCGCCGGTGCCGATGCCCACAGTTACACCATCCTTCACATAGATGACGGAGTTCGACGTAATTCCCTGCTCCACGCTCCATCCGAAAAGCATATCATCGTACTCTCGGTCCGTCGGTTTGCGCTCGATCACATACTCCTGCCCCTTGTACGATGTTTTCGCCTCCTGGAAGTCGGCTTTAGTCCTGATTCTGTTTTTCTGCGACTGCTGTACGATGATGCCGCCGTCGATGAGAGCCTTGAATTCCACAAAGCTCATGTCGCGGTATTTGGCCAGTTCCGTGATCTTCTCGAGCCTGATGATGCGCAGGTTCTTGCGTTTAGCGAGGATGTCGACAGCGCCGCTTTCATACTCCGGCGCGGCCACCACCTCGAGGTAATTTGCATTGACCATTTCCGCGGTCTGCCTGTCCATGGCACGGTTCACGACCAAACACCCGCCGAACGCGGCGATACGATCTGCCATATTTGCCCGATCATATGCCTCAAGAACGGATGTGCCGTAGGCTACACCACAGGGGTTGTTGTGTTTCATGATTGACGCTGCAGGCCGGTCTGCAAGGAATTTCAGGATATTGAGCGCGTTGTCCAGATCAGTGAAGTTCGTCTTTCCAGGATGCTTTCCCGCCTGTATCATCTGTTCTTCGGTTATGCTGCTGACGAGCCCGTTCCCGGGCTCAATGAATTTCGCTCCGGCAAGCATGAGATTGCCGCTCGCGAGCTGATACATAGCAGCCTGCTGGTCGGGATTATCCCCGTACCGGAGGCCTTTTTCGATCAATTCGCCAGCGCCTTCGTCCAGCTTCCAGGAGCGCTTTTTATAGACGAGTTTCTGATCGCCAAATGTGATGGTCATCTCCGGCGGAAAGTTGTCTGCCATGATGGTCTTGTACATTTTCTTGATATCTGACATGCATTCCCTCCTTAACCATGTACGAGATTGATCCTGTATGCCGATAACGCGGAACGGTCGCGCTCAGACTTTGTCCATTGACTTTTGCCCAAGCAGGCCTGCCGGGCGGATGATCAGGGTGATAATCAGCACAATGAACGCGAAAGCGTCCTTGTAGACGCTCGATATATAAGATGCCCCGAAATTCTCAATAAGCCCCAGCATGAAACCGCCGAGCATTGCTCCCGGTATGCTCCCGATGCCGCCGAGCACGGCTGCGGTAAACGCCTTGATCCCTGCGAGATACCCCATAAAAAAATGGACCACCCCGTAATAGAGCGTCACCATCACCCCGGCTACGGCCGCCAATGCCGAGCCGATCATGAAGGTCGTCGATATCACGCGGTTTACGTCGATTCCCACGAGCCCGGCCATGACGCGGTCCTGCGATGTAGCGCGCATGGCCTTGCCCATTCTCGTTCTCTTGACGAACAAATGAAGTGATATCATGAGCAGGATCGATGCGGAAAGAATGAAAAGCTGCACCGGCGAAACGTTCGCCCCGAGCAGAGAGATTCCCGACGACGGCAGCAGGGGCGGAAGATTTTTATATTCCTTGCCCTGGGTCAGCATCACGACGTTCTGAAGGATAATGGATACACCGACAGCGCTAATGAGCGGCGACAGCTTTGCAGCGCTCCTGAGCGGGCGGTACGCAATCCGTTCTATGGCCGCGCCATACGCCGCGCAAAACGCCATTGAGACGACAAGAGTAATCAGCAGCGCAAGCGGAAGACTGTATGCCGTCATTCCGACTGAGGTGAGAACTCCGAGGCAGATGATCCCCAGATATGCCCCCAGCATATACACTTCGCCGTGGGCGAAGTTGATGAGCTGGAGGATGCCGTATACCATGGTGTAGCCGAGCGCTATCAGTGCGTATACAGCGCCCAGTGCCAGGCCGTTTACGAGCTGCTGCACGAACATAGGCCGATCTCTTTCCTATTTTTCCTCGACAAATTTGCCGTTGACGACTTTCCAGACCACATACGGAGCCTTTGTAACATCGCCGTTTGCATCAAACGAGATGTCACCGAATGCGCCGTGGAATGTGTTCTTGGATATGTAATCGGCAACGACGGATCCGTCCGTTGATTTCGTCCGCTCAATCGCTGTCAGAATGATGTTCGCCGCATCGTAAGCATAGATTGAATAGGGTCCGGGAGGACCGAATTTCGCTGCGTATTTCTCATTGAAGGTTTTTGAAGTGGCGAGTCCGGACGGGTCCTTGCCGAACGTTACATAGGTCCCGTCCGCCGCCTTGCCCGCGATATCAACAAAGGTCGGATCGTATACGCCGTCGCCGGTTATCATGGGAACAGTCAGGCCCACCTCCTTGGCCTGGCGCACAAGCCTCCCTGCTTCGGGATACACGCCACCGAAGAAATAGACATCCGGCTTTTTTTCCTTCATTGCCGTAAGCACAGCCTTGTAGTCCGGGTCCTTCGTCTGGATACCGTCATAAAAAACGACATTGACCTTGGTCTCCACCGCCTTCTTGAAGAAATCGGCAAGCCCCTGACCGTACGTCGTTTTGTCGTGCAGGATCGCAACGCGTTTTGGATTGAGCCGGGTTACGGCAAACTCCGCCGCTACCCCCCCCTGCTGGTCATCGGTGCCGCACACACGGAACACGGTTTTAAATCCCTGACGGGTGAGCCGGGGATTCGTCGATGCGGGGCTGATGGCGACGATTTTCGCCGCATCGTAGTACGAGGATGCATTAATGGAGCAGTTGGAGTTCCAGTGTCCGACTACGGCTACGACCTTCTGGTTTACAAATTTGTTCGCAATCGACACGGCCTGTTTCGGGTCCGCCTGGTCGTCGCCCGGTACGAGTTGTATCTTTCTGCCGAGCACACCGCCTTTTTCGTTCCATTCCGCTACGGCGAGGTCTACGCCATTCCTGAGATCAATGCCCATCTTGCTCTGGTCGCCGGTCATGGGGCCGGCGGCGCCGATCCTGATCACATTCTGGTCCTGCTGCGTGCAGCCGGCAACGGCAGCAAGAACGAGGATGGACAACAGTTTCTTGATGTTCATAGAATACCTCCCCAGGAAAGTAATGGTAACAGTATCTTCACGGTGCCGCACCCCGAGCTACGGCATGACGATCGACAGCATGGTCCGGGCGGCATCCTCAGGATCCGCCGCGCTGAGTATTGCTGATATGACAGCCATGCCGTCTGCCCCTGCGTCATGAACGCTTTTGCAGTTATTTATAGTAATGCCGCCGATGGCAATGACCGGTATACGTACGGAGCTCTTGAGGGCACTCAAGGCCGCCAGGCCCTGCGCCTGTCCTGCATCTTTCGTCTGTGTGGTGAATATCGGACCGAAGCCGATGTAATCTGCGCCTGCTTCTTCAGCACGCAGCGCTTCTTCCCTGCTGTGTGTCGAAATGCCGATGATCCTCTCAGTCCCGGCTATCTTTTTTGCCGCCCCGATGGGGAGATCGTCCTGCCCCAGATGCACTCCGTGTGCATCGACGGCTGCTGCGATGTCCGCGTGATCGTTTACGATAAAGAGCGCTCCCTCGCTGCGTGCAATCCCTGCAAGCGCGAGCGACGCTTCGTAAACCGAGCGCCGCGATCCATTTTTGTCGCGGTACTGGAAAAAACGGATTCCGGCCGACAGCCCCTGCGCCATGGCTGTTTCCGGCGTGGTGCGCAGCAGGTGACGGTCAAGAATCAGGCAGATGCCGGAAATGCTATGCGGACGGATTGTTGTACCTTTCCATGAACTTCGTTGAAATGTCCCCTTTCCGGAAATCGGGGTCTTCGAGAATTTTTTTGTGCATCGGTATCGTGGTCTTTACGCCTTCGACGATGAATTCATCGAGCGCACGCTGCATGCGCAGGATCGCCTCTTCGCGCGTTGCTCCATGCACGACAAGCTTGGCAATAAGGGAATCGTAGTACGGGGGGATCACGTACTGCGTATACGCAGCGGTCTCGACGCGAACGCCGAACCCGCCGGGCGGATTGAAGGCCGTGATCGTGCCCGGAGATGGCGTGAATTTCTCCGGGTCTTCGGCATTGATGCGGCATTCCATGCTGTGTCCCCGGATCACGATATCACTCTGCTTGATCGAGAGCGGCTGCCCTGCCGCCACGCGAATCTGCTCCTTCACGAGGTCGACTCCCGTAATCATCTCCGTCACGGGATGCTCCACCTGGATGCGCGTGTTCATTTCCATGAAATAGAACTTCCTGTTCTCGTCCATGAGAAATTCAATTGTGCCGGCATTGCGGTAGCGCACGCTGCGCGCGATGGCGACTGCCATCTCGCCCATCTGCCGGCGCAATCCGTCATCCATGATGACTGAGGGGGCCTCCTCGATGAGCTTCTGGTGCCTCCTCTGGATCGAGCATTCACGTTCGCCCAGATAGACGACATTCCCCTTCTCATCCGCCATGATCTGTATCTCTATATGCCTGGGCTGGAGAATGTATTTCTCGATGTAGACATCGGCGTTGCTGAAAGCGGCCAGCGCTTCGGCCTGGGCCATGACAAATGCATTCGCGAAGTCCGCTTCGCTCATGACCACGCGCATGCCTTTTCCGCCTCCGCCGGCCGCAGCTTTCACAATAACGGGGAATCCCAATTCACGCGCTGTTTCGATGGCGCTGTTTTCCTCTGTCACGACGCCGTTGCTGCCGGGCAGCACGGGAACACCCGCTTTCTGCGCCGTTTCGCGGGCTTTTGCCTTGTCGCCCATAAGCTTGATGCTTTCAGGGCTCGGGCCGATGAACCGGATGCCCGTAGAATTGCAGACCTCGGCGAAGCTTGCGTTTTCCGCAAGGAATCCATACCCGGGGTGGATTGCCTCCGTGTCCGTGATTTCCGCCGCGCTGATGATGCTCGGAACATTCAGGTAGCTGTCCGCGCTTTTCGGCGGACCGATGCAGACGCTTTCATCCGCGAAGCGCACATGCAATGAATCTGCATCGGCAGTGGAGTGCACGGCAACAGTCTGGATGCCGAGTTCTTTGCAGGCGCGGATGACGCGCAGCGCGATTTCGCCGCGGTTCGCAATCAGTATTTTTTTAAACAAACGGGCACCTCATTCTGGGGAAAAATGAATCACCGGAGCCGTGAATATCAGACCGGTTCGATGACAAAGAGCGGTTGACCGTATTCCACAGGCTGGCCGTTCTCGAGCATGATTTTGACGATTTTTCCCGGTGTTTCCGACTCGATTTCATTCATGAGTTTCATTGCTTCGATGATGCAGAGCACCTGTCCTTTTTTTACGACGTCGCCCACCTCCACATAGGCCGGCTTGTCCGGCGAACTGGACCGGTAAAAAGTACCCACGATCGGCGCGGTGACTTTGATCTGGCTGCTCTCAGCCGGTACCGGCTGTTTTTCCTGCGGAACCGCTGCGACGGGGGCATCGCTCACCGCGGGCGCGATGATGGCTGTCGGCGGATACTCCAGCCTCGGCATGGCCGGATGGAAAGTAACGTCGCCCCCTTTCCTGAGCCGGACTTTCACGCCCGAGCGTTCAATCTCGATTTCCGAGATGTCCGTGTCCTTCAGCATGTCGATCAATTCCTTGATCTCTTTCAGATTCATGACGACTCCTTCCGGATTCGCTGAGGGGGTTGGCTTATTTCTTTACCCGCTCGATGAACGTCCCTGTACGCGTATCGACCTTGATAATGTCGCCTTCGTTCAGATAGAACGGGACCTTGACCACTGCGCCGGTTTCGAGCGTAGCCGGCTTTGATCCTCCCGACGCCGTGTCCCCCCGCACACCAGGGTCCGTGCGTGCAATGGCAAGTTCTACGAACATCGGGATTTCTATGTTGATAGGGGTCCCTTTGTGGTAGAGCACCTTGATCTCCATGTTTTCCTTCAGATAACTGATGCTGTCGCCGAGCTGCGTTTCGTTCATTGAAATCTGCTCGTACGAAGCCGTATCCATGAAAACGCGATCCTTGTCCGCGGCGTAGAGATACTGCATTGTTTTTTCCTCAAGTTCCGGGACCTCGACTTTTTCTCCCGACCGGTAGGTCCGGTCGATGACGTTTCCCGTTTTGAGGCTTTTCATCTTCGTCCTCACGAACGCACCGCCCTTGCCGGGCTTGACGTGCTGAAATTCGACGATAATGAACGGTTCTCCGTCAATCTCCAGTTTTAAACCGTTTCTGAACTCTGCTGTTGATACCTGCACCTTCACCTTCCTCCCTTAACTCGTGTTTTTTCACTGATGTCAGAACTGCTACAACATGCGCAGACCGTCGAGTTCCCTCGGCAGACTGGTCAGCATTTTTACTCCTGTGTCCGTGGCCAGCACCATATCCTCTATGCGGACGCCGCCCCATCCGGGGATATAGATGCCGGGCTCCACGGTAAAAACCATGTCCTTTTCAACCACGTCCTTGGATAACGGGGATACGGACGGCCCTTCATGCACCATGAGCCCGATCCCGTGGCCCGTTCCATGGCCGAACCGGCTGCCGTAGCCGGAGCGTTTGATGAATTCCCGCGCCCCGCTGTCCACTGTTTTGCACAATACACCGGGACGGACAAGCTTGATTGCTTCAGCTTGTGCGGATAACACGGTTTCGTGAATCATCCGCTGGCGCGGTGCCGGGCGGCCGATGCAATAGGTCCGCGTCATATCGCAATAATATCCGTCGGCTTCGGCGCCGAAGTCGAACGTGACGAGATCGCCACTCCTGATGCGCCGGTTGGTCACTGTGGCATGCGGCATGGCCCCGTTTCCACCCGATGCAATAATAGAATCAAAAGCCGTTTTCTTGGCTCCGTGCGCCCTCATAAAGAATTCGAGTTTCAGGCCGAGGAATCTCTCTGATACACCTGGTTTGATGAACGGCTTCAAGTCACAGAAGGCTTGTTCAGCCCGGGCAATGGCCTTTCTCAGCCTCACCAATTCGCTGCGGTCCTTGCGCATCCGCAAGTTCTGAACAAGATTGCGGGACCCCTTCGCTTTGAGACCCGTCTCTTTCAGCTGCTTGAGCAGGTCAACGGTCAGAGAGGACTCATCAAACCAGATGGCACGTATTCCTTTGCCGTCGGCAACTTCGCGAAAGGCAGTGAAAAAATCTTTTTTCTGTATGACGATTAGTGCGTTTTTCGCTTCCCGGGCGGCCTGCAGCTGATAGCGAAAATCGGTGATCAGGAAGGGTTTCCCCGAGGAAACGAGCAGCGACCCGGCTGATCCGGTGAACCCTGTTAAATAGCGAACATCCTCGCGGCGTGTGACGAGGAGCGACGACACCCCTGCGGCTTCCATAAGCCGGCGGAGCCGATCTATGCGCATGTTCTCAGGCGTCGTCTTCATCTTTTCACGCTGCCCGAGCCCAGGGAAACGGCGGCCCGAAGCGCCAGCAGATAGCTGTCTGCACCGAATCCTGATATTTGTCCCACAGCCACACCGGAAATATATGAGTGCTGCCGGAACTCCTCGCGGCGGTAGATATTTGAGAGATGCGTTTCAACAACCGGGACCCCCGTCGATGCTATGGCATCGCGGATCGCCACGCTCGTATGCGTATACGCGCCGGGATTGAGCACGATGGCCTGGTACACTCCCAGGGCCTCCTGGATAGACTGCACGAGTTCGCCTTCATGGTTCGACTGATAAAATGTCACTTCCACGCCGAGTTCCGCGGCGAGTAAGGAAATGTTGCCATTGATCGCATCAAGGGTCATCGACCCGTATATTTCCGGTTCCCGCCTGCCGAGCATGTTCAGGTTCGGTCCGTTGATTATGAGAATTTTCATATCCGTCCCAAAAAAAATAAAAAACTGCACAAGGCAGTTTCTAGTTTGAACGATGAACAATCAGGAGGAATCAAAACTCTTTCAGCAGCTTTGGTACAGACATGCGGAGCAGGAATCTGCCCTTGCCGAAATTTCCTTCCGGTTTGATGATAAGAACGAAGAAGTACTCGTCATTCAGCCTTCTGAGCATGATCATCGCTTTGTCGGCAACAACAGTCACTTCATTCGTTGATCCCATCTGTGCAGCTTGTGATCCCTTTTCTATTTCTTTGATCAGGGATGCATATTCGACTGTCATGGACTGCAGATCCATATCACCTTGCACTGAATATTCCTCTACCGGGATACCGTCAAGCCCGACGATCAGGGCGCCCAGGGCTCCTTCCGTCCCCTTCACGACTTCTTTCAATACGTCTGAAAAAGACATCTATTTCTCCTTCTTGATCGTGCTGAGCCATTTCTCAAGCCGTTCAATTGCCTCTTTTTTCGAGGCGACCGAAGGAAGGGAGACAGCAGGAGCCTTCGTCTTTTTCCCCTGTTTAAGCAGTGCATCCGGGGGGATGTATTCTTTTGGTTCGAACTCCTTGGAAAAGGGTGTGTGCTCGTCAAGCCTCGTGTCCCGTTGCGTCACCAGAATATCCGGAGACGGCGCATCAGGAAATGAGGGAATATCCGCGAAGGCGGCTGCCCGCTTTTCTGCGGCACTGGCAGCGGTTTTTTCAATTTCTGATATATTGTCCTCTCCATCAACGACAATCTCAGCATCAAGCGTCAGTTCCTCGCCATCCGTTTCCGCAGATTCACCCCCTCGTGCGCCAGCTGACGCATCAGGCGGGAAGGATGTTCTCTGTTCCTCCGACGATGCTTCGGGCAATTTGGCCGTTTTCTCATCCGCAATACCGAATGTGTGAACCTCCGGTTCCGGTGCCTGTTGGGGCGATTCATAGAACCGTTCTGGTACAGCGTGCGCTGCCTCGGCGGATTCGCCTTCCGCGGCAGCCATTTTCCTCACCCGCGCAAGCTTATTCTGGAGCGCTGAACTGTTGGGGTGATCAGCGACCATCCTTTGATAAATGTCAATTGCCTTTTCGTAAAAGCCCTGGGCGATGTAGAGTTCAGCCAGTGTATCCGTTGTGAATTCATCCGCATGCTCTTCCGCCGCAGCCTCTTTTTCATCCCCTGCTTTTTGTTTCTCCGCAACGACAGGTTCGGCGACCCCGGAAATCGCGTCGAAAGCAGATGGGATGTCAGCATGATCGGCAGCCGCTTTGTCCTCGGCACCGTTCGACAGTGTTTCCGACAATCCAACAGGCAGACCTGTTTCTTCTAGCGGGATGACATCGTTCTCGAAGGCACCTGCCTCACTTTTAATATCGTCAGCGGACGGAACTCCTGCGGCAAGTCCGGTCAAGGGACTGGTAAGTTCATCATGCTCGCTGCCGGTTGTTGTTTCCTTGGCTGTGTCCGGCGCAGGTGCGACAGGAGCGACCTCATGGGGAGCAGCCGGGATCTCCTCCTCAAGGGGTTCAAATTCAACAACTTCTTCGGGCTCTTCAGCTTCGCCGAGAACTGCAGCGGACAGTGCGCCGGCTGGTTCGTTCACCGCAGGCTCCCCGCTCTTCGCTGTTGTTTCCTCCAGCTCGGTTTTTGCGTCCTCCGTCCTTGTCTGCGGATTTTGTTCCGCTTCCCGTGTCGCTTCTGTGGCTTTTGGCTCTTCTGACGCCACTGGTTTTTCAGCCGCAGAAGACGGCGCTTTCTGTTCCTCGGGTTCCTTCACAACGGCAGCGGTATCAGCTGCCGGCGTTCTCAGCTCCTCGGATGATGCGGGAACTGCCGGTTTCTTGAGTTTTATCTCAAGTTCAGAAACCTGCAAGGCAAATGCCTTGTCAACAGGATTCAGGTTGAGTGCCGCCCGATACTGTTGCAGCGCTTCACCCTGTTTGTTCTGCCGGAGATAA
>Ga0187786_10000442_pt1 | contig 11882 bp, 8 predicted proteins | sample 0815_BV2_10_20_M_FD_132449 | JGI IMG/M metagenome (GOLD analysis project Ga0187786, IMG submission 132449) | Tropical peat soil microbial communities from peatlands in Department of Meta, Colombia - 0815_BV2_10_20_MG | ecosystem: Environmental > Terrestrial > Soil > Wetlands > Peat | place...
AACAGCCTGGCAGCGGAAAAGCTTCGCGAGTCCCTCAAGAAACTCATGTGGAAAAATGCAGGAATAGTAAGAACAGGGAAGAGGCTTGCAGAAGCACACAGGCAGCTTCGGGCCTGGGACCGGACGGTAAAGGGTTTCGGCCAGGACAGGAAGTTCTTCGAGCTGCAGAACATGATTACGACCGCAACCCTCATCACGCGCTCCGCACTGAACCGCAAGGGCAGTGTTGGCGCGCACTATCGCAGCGATTTTCCGGCAAAGGGGAAAGAGTGGAAAAAAAGAACGGTGCTCATCAAGTAGCCTTCGATCCCCTGCAGTCACCGGTGCTTCTCGACCGCTTCCTTACCCGTCAGATTGTCATCATTCTTTCCGAGTCCTGGACATCCTATCCTGCCCGGGCATTCTGCATCGAAAAAGAAACAGACACCTGGTCAACCGTAGCAGGCCCGTTCAGTGCAGTTGTCGGCAGCAACGGCATGGCATGGGATGCGGGCTTTACCGAGAGGAATCATTCGGCATTGACAAAAAAAGAAGGCGATCGGAAAGCCCCGGCAGGCGTGTTGCGGCTCATCAAGGCAATGGGCTACAGCGCTGCGGCGCCCGCAGGCTCAGCATTCCCCTACGAGCAGATTCATGCGTCCTCCTTGTGCATTGACGATCCCGTATCTGAGCATTACAACAGAATTTTCGATTCTCCCGGTCCGCTGAATCCGATCAAGGTTGACTGGAAATCATCGGAAATCATGAAGAGGAAAGATGATCTCTACAAGTGGCTCATCGTCGTTGATTACAACAAACAGCGTCCGACTCCCGGAGCAGGGAGCTGCATCTTCATGCATGTCTGGCGATCGAAAAACAGGGGAACGGCAGGATGTACAGCACTGTCGGAAGCTGATATGACTCTGCTCCTCGAATGGCTCAAACCAGAGCTCAATCCCGTTCTCATCCAAATGCCTGTATCGGAATACGAGCTTCGCGCTCCTGCATGGAATCTGCCCTTGCTCGACGGGCCTGTCCGTTGACGACCACAGCCGCAGTTCTCATTCCTACCACGGGCCCGGCCAGAACGGATCGTAGAAAGGACGGCCCCACCGGTCGTAGCCGTACGGATAATAATAGGGGTAGGGATAATAATAGTACGGTGCGTAGTACATCGGCGAGGGCTCCCGCCATAAATAGATCTGCCGGATCTTAAAAACGGGAAAGGCATACTCCATCTCGTCGATCTTGCCATTGCGGATTCCCGTGAACTCTCCCGCGACAGTTACTTCCCTCCCTTTTTTGTAAATCACGGGATCAAGCATGCCCGATGCCTTCGGATACAGCGCCAGGAACCGGCCCTGAATGTGCGCGCCATCCTTTAAGTTGCCCAAAGCGTCGACAGGAACATACAGCGCCTCAATCTCGGACCCGTCCGGCGTCAGACGCGTGTTTGCGACGATCCCCCCGAGAATGAAGAGCTTGTCTTTGAAAACCTCGGGAGTCTCGCGAAGCCAGTCCATCCGGACTTCGCGGGTACCCTCGCTCATAACCTCCCGGCTCAATACGGGCGCGCACGCTGCCAGCATCACCGCGAGGATGGCCATAGTCATGAATCGTTTCATTGAATATATTATCCGCCCGCAGGGAATGAGTGTCAAGCCGCCGTTATTACCATCACCTGAATCGGGTGCCACCATCCGCGGTAGAAACCAGAATGAGATTCAGGTATACTTTAGAGAGAAGGGAATACGTTGGAAACGGAACGGAAAAAAATCGACGTTTTTCTGATCGAGGACAGTGAAGATGATTACGCCCTCCTGTCCAGATCCTTGGCAAAGGAGGATGCTGTTTTCTTTGAGGTAAAACGCGCGGAGAGTCTGGCTTCAGGATTGAGCAGGCTTCGCCTCGAGCCGCACGATATCATTCTGGCGGATCTCAACCTGCCGGACTGCAGCGGCCTCGATACTTTTACGAAGATACATACGAACTTTCCCAACGATCCCATTGTCGTTCTTTCCGGTTTATCCAGTGAAAATATTGCCCTGCAGGCCATGCATGAAGGCGCGCAGGATTATGTCATCAAGGGACAGATAAGCGGAAAAGGCCTCGTTCGCGTCATCCGCTACGCCATCGAGCGCCATCAACTCGTCGCCCGCTTGGAAAAGAGCCTCAAGGAGATCAAAGCTCTTCGCGGACTGCTCCCCATCTGCGCATGGTGTAAGAACATTCGCGATGACAAGGGATATTGGAAGAAGGTTGAAGCCTACCTCAGCGAGAACACCGATGTCGTTTTTACGCATGGCATCTGCCCTGAATGCGCTGAAAAAATAAGGAGTCAGCAGCTGAAGCAGACTGAAAAATAACCTGCCTGTTTTCATGAATCATATCTGCCGCTCAAGCTTGGATCATGCAGCATGAAAAGGGTTCCCTGCGCTACCTCGGGGCTCCTCTGCAAATATCCAAGGGGCGAAATTACTGTCCGCGTCGCGTTGTTACAGTCACGTTATAAGTATAGTCGCGTTATAATTAAATCAACATATTCCTGCTTGACTATTAATGAGATCAGCAAATTGTGTAATGCAGAAAGGAGTTCCTCATGAGTACCCTCGGTCGTCTCCTGCCGGTGCGGCAGGTATTCACCATTGTAACGATACTTTTTTTCGCCAGCAAGGCGGAGGCACTCAGCCCAAAAGCCTACGTCGGAAATTTCAAGGATAATACCGTAAGCGTCATTGATACGACGACACGGGCTCTCGTTGCCACGATACCGGTTGCCCCCGGCCCTCACGGCATGACTATAAGCCCTGATGGCGCGAGGCTGTACGTTAGCAGCGACGGAGCATCGATCGTGAGCGTCATCGACACGGCCACTGATCGTGTAGTCAAAACAATCGATGTGGGCAAATCGCCCCACGGGGTCACCCTCGTACCAGGCATGGATCTGCTGCTCGTTGCCGTGAACGGCGAGGACAAAATCGCGTTTGTTGACACTGCCAAACAGGTTGTCATCGCTTCGGTCGGCGTAGGGAAACCGCACACGATCGGCGTGCGCCCGGACGGCAAAAAGGCCTATATAACGTCCCAGGTACCAGGGCACTTCGCGGTTGCCGTCATCGACATCGAAAAGCGTGCTGTCGACCATCTCATAGCACTCGATAAAACGCCCCGCGATCTGGAATTCGCCAATGACGGACAGGAAGTATACTTTACGGAAGCAGGGGTAAATGCCATCGAGGTTTTTGACCCGAAGGCTGATAAAATCGTTGCTGAAATCCCAACCGGGGTATCGCCTCATTACGTCGGCCGCCTCAGGAACACCATGTATGGCATGGCGATCGTGCAAGGTCCGGGCGAACTGTTTTTATTCGACCCGAAGACTAACAAGCCGGTGCGCAGCATCAAGGTCGGAGCGCAACCGCATTGGCTTGCCTTGTCAGGCGACGGGAAAACCGCTTATGTCACTAATGAAGGAGCTGATACCGTGTCGATCGTCAATGTGGAGACCGGCGGAAGTGAAACCGTGGTAGTAGGTAAGCAGCCGCGAAAAATTGTGGTTCAGAAATTTGCAGAAGGGGCGAAAGTGACGATCGTTAATTTCGCCTTTGTACCCCCGGTGGTAACCATCGCGGCCGGAAGCGATGTATCGTGGAGCAATGCTGACGGCGGGCCTCATGAAGTTACATTCAAGAACGGGTCAACAGGCTCCGACACCCTCTTTCCCGGGAAGATGTATCGAAAAATATTCGAGCAGCCGGGAAGTTACGAATACTATTGCGGCATTCACAACTACATGACCGGACGCGTTGATGTCCTGTAATACAGCAGCGATCAGCGAAAATTGCAGCACGGGGGCGACTGCATGTTTTATTTACAGCCGCTTTCCGTGTGCGCAAGAATCGCTCTGCAGTTGTGATGATGAGATCTCTTCCTCAATCTAACCAAAACCCAGAATACTTTTCGGCGAACAGCCAGCCAAGAACGGTTAACTAAATTTTCATTTCATCGCTGCTACTTTATTCCGATTTTTATACCCTCTTCCGCATTCTCATAACGAACGTGCTATGATTTTTTTATAAGCTCGTCGAAAATGTAGCTATGGATGAAAACGGGCGCTTTTTTTTATTTAATCGATCGACGGAGAAAACCGTGAGAATTTTTTTTATGACACGGCACATCGGTGTACAACAACATGTCAGGCGATGGACAGTTCAAAAAAAGGATCGCAGCAGCGATCGTCACGATAGCAGTAGCTGGTTGTGCAGTAGGCCCCGACTTCAAGACGCCGGCAGGACCGGATACGAATGCGTACACGGCCAGGCCGCTGCCACCTGAGACGGCTTCCACTGCTGTAACCGGCGGCGATGCGCAGCGTCTGGTTCCCGGCGGCGACATCCCTGCAGAGTGGTGGTCGCTGTTCCACTCCCGTGAGCTCGATCGGCTTATTCGCCAGGCCTTAAAGGACAACCCCACCCTCGCCTCTGCAAAAGCTACCCTGCGACAGTCACAGGAAAGCGTACGGGCATTCATAGGCTCCGCATTTCTACCCCAGGTCAACGCAGAAGCCTCGGCTGTCCGGCAGAAAATCTCCGGTGCCGCCTTTGGCCAGCCCCAGAACGAGATAAGCCCGTTCACCCTCTATAACGCGTCGGTGACTGTTTCCTATGCTCTCGATTTTTTCGGCGGCGCACGGCGCGAATTCGAAGCCCTTCGTTCCCAGGTCGACTACCAGCAATTTCAGCTCGAAGGGGCCTATCTCACGCTGACCGGAAACATTGTTACTGCAGCGGTGCAGGAAGCGGTTTTACGCGCACAGGTCCGCGCTGCGCAGGATATAATCGCTTCCCAGGAAAAGCAGCTCGCGGTGGTGCGCAAACAGTATGAACTCGGCGCCGTGTCCAAAACAGATCTCCTCGCTCAATCAGCGCAGGTTGCTCAGACGCGCGCGACGCTGCCGCCGCTCGTCAAGGCGCTCGACCAGACGCGTCATTTGCTGGCTGTTCTGGCGGGCAGGCTGCCGAGCGAAGGCGCAACATTGCCCGAGTTCGAGCTCGAAGGGTTCGAACTGCCGCGGGAGCTGCCCGTGTCCCTCCCGTCGCTCCTCGTGAGGCAGCGGCCCGACATTCGCTCCGGCGAATCGCTTCTGCATGCAGCAAGCGCCCAGATCGGTGTGGCAACCGCAAACTTGTATCCCCAGATCAATCTGAGCGGCAGCTACGGTTCCGAGGCATTGAAGACCAATGAATTATTCAAGAGCGGTTCAACCGTATGGAGCCTAGGCGCAGGCCTCATCCAGCCCCTGTTCCATGGCGGTGAACTGACGGCAAAGCGCAGGGCGGCAATCGCCGCCTATGACGCAGCCCAGGCTCAATACCGCTTGATCGTGCTCCAGGCGTTCCAGAACGTGGCGGACGTAATGCGTGCTCTCGGTGCTGACGCGGAAACGCTCAAGGCGCAAGCCGAGGCTGAGCAGGCAGCTCGGGACACGCTCGACCTGACGGAGAAGCAATTCCAAATCGGCGCGGTGAGCTATCTCTCCCTGCTGAACGCTGAACGACAATATCAGGAGTCGAAGCTCCGCCTGGTCCAGGCCCAGGGAGCGCGCTTCGCTGACACGGCGGCGCTGTTCCAGGCACTCGGAGGAGGGTGGTGGAACAAGGGCAAAGAAGAATGAACAGCATGGTGCAAACGCAACGTGACGGCTGCAAAGAACGGGAAGAAATAAGATTTTAACTGCAATACGTTCTCGCACGTGAGATGAGCCATTGACAGCAAAGGGGTTTTACTATGGAGAATACTGCACGGAAGCATCTAATCAAGCGAATGATCATCATGCTCATCGTCGTCGGCATTGTGTTCGGCGGCATATTCGGGATGAAGGCCATCCAGGCGCAGATGACGAAGAAGTATCTGTCCTTCAAGATGCCGCCCGCGACCGTCACGGCGATGAAGGCGGAGATGCGGTCCTGGCAGCCGCAGCTCAATGCCGTCGGCAGCCTCCGTGCCGTGCGCGGCGTGGATGTGACGAGTGAAATAGCAGGGCTCGTGCGGTCCGTAAACTTTGCATCGGGCGATTCCGTAAAGGAAGGCAAAGTGCTGGTCGAGCTGAATGCCGACGCGGACGTGGCGCTTCTTCGCTCCCTTGAAGCGGCCGCGGACCTCGCGAACACGAACTATGAACGCGACAAAAAACAGTTCGAAGTGCAGGCCGTGAGCCAGGCTACACTCGACGCGGAAGCGGCTGACCTCAGGAGCAAGCGCGCGCAGGTGGACCAGCAGCGGGCTATCGTGGACAAAAAAACGATCCGTGCTCCCTTCGGCGGCAGGCTCGGAATTACGACGGTAAATCCCGGCCAGTATATCAACCCAGGCGACAAGATAGTAACGCTGCAGGCCCTTGATTCACTGTATGTTGATTTTTACCTGCCCCAGCAGGAACTTTCGCGCATCAGGCTCGGGCAGGCGGTTGCGGTTGCTTCAGACACCTATCCGGACAAAATGTTCGAGGGAAAGGTGACCTCTGTCAATCCGCGCGTTGATCCGGACACGCGGAATTTCCAGGTCGAAGCATTGATCGCCAACAGGGACCATGCTCTCCTGCCCGGCATGTTCGCGACTGTTGAGGTGAAATCCGGAGCCCCGCAGAAATACCTGACCCTTCCGCAGACCGCCGTCACGTACAACCCCTACGGAGACACGATCTTCATTATTGAAGAAAGCGGCACCGGCCAGGACAACAAGCGTGTCCTGACGGCGAAGCAGACCTTTATCACCGTGGGCGAAAAGCGCGGAGACCAGGTGGCGATTTTATCCGGGCTCAAGGAAGGCGAGACCGTGGTCACGAGCGGCCAGCTGAAGCTCAAGAACGGGAGCCCCGTGGTCATCGACAACAAGGTTCAGCCGGAAAACGAGGCGGCTCCGAAGCCAGAAGACCAGTAGGTGGGTTCTGCGTCCGGAGTTTTTTGTTGCCGTGTGCGGCCAAACCGCCCGTGGTTACAAAAGAGGTAGTATATGAAATTCACCGATCTGTTCATAAAACGTCCCGTGCTCGCCACGGTGGTGAGCCTTCTTATCCTGGTGCTCGGGCTGCGGTCCGTGGGAATCCTGCCCGTGCGGCAGTATCCTTTCGTCCAGAACGCCGTGGTCACGGTGGCGACAACCTATTACGGCGCCGACCCCGCGCTCGTAGCGGGCTTCATCACCACGCCGCTCGAGAATTCGATAGCCCAGGCGAACGGCATCGACTACCTCACCTCGACCAGCATGCTGAGCCAGAGCACGATCCAGGCGAACCTGCGCCTCAATTACGATCCGAACAAGGCCGTGACGGAAATCAACACGCGCGTGAACGCGGTCCTGAACCAGCTCCCCCGCGATGCGCAGCAGCCCGTGATTACGCTCGCCGTGGGCGAGACCATTGACTCCATGTACATCGGGTTTTACAGCAAGGAGCTCCCCACGAACAAGATCACCGACTATCTGATCCGGGTAGTCCAGCCCAAGCTGCAGGCAGTCGATGGCGTGCAGACCGCCGAAATAATCGGACAGCGCCGTTTTGCGCTGCGGGCGTGGATCGACCCGGATAAGATGGCGGCCTACAACCTGAGCGGCACGGATGTGAGCAACGCGCTTGCGGCGAACGATTTCATCTCCGCCGTGGGCCGCACCAAGGGCCAGATGGTCACGGTGGATCTCACGGCGGAAACGGGACTGCACACGGTCGACCAATTCAGGAACCTGGTCCTGAAGTCGCATAACGGCGCTCTTGTGCGCCTGGGCGATGTTGCCAATGTATCGCTCGGATCCGAAGACTACGACACCGCTGTTTCCTTTGACGGCCAGAGCGCCGTGTATATCGGCATCAAGGTCGCCCCAACGGCAAACCTGCTGACCGTGATCGGCAACGTGCGCAAGGTCTTCCCGTCCATTCAACAGGAGTTGCCCCAGGGCTTGGACGGCCGCATCGTGTATGACTCCACCAAATACGTCAACAGCTCGATCAAGGAAGTTATCTTTACCCTGGCCGAGGCGCTGTTGATCGTGACCATGGTAATATTCCTCTTCCTCGGCACGGCCCGGTCCGTGGTCATTCCGACTATTGCCATGCCGCTGTCGCTCATCGGTGCTTTTTTCATCATGTACGTTCTCGGATACACGATCAACCTCTTGACGCTCCTGGCGCTCGTGCTTGCCATCGGTCTTGTGGTGGACGACGCGATCATCGTCGTCGAGAACGTGCACCGCCACATCGAGGCAGGCATGAAACCGCTTCCCGCCGCCCTCCTGGGCGCACGCGAACTCGCAGGACCCATCGTCGCCATCTCCGTGGTTCTCATCGCCGTGTATGTGCCTATCGGGTTCATGGGCGGGCTCACCGGCGCGCTGTTCACTGAATTTGCCTATACGCTCGCAGGCGCTGTGGCGGTGTCCGCTATCGTCGCGCTTACCCTCTCGCCCATGATGACGTCGCGTTTTCTCAAGCCTGTTGACGAAGGCATGCAGTTCCGCTTTGCCCGGTTCATCGATGGCCAGTTCCACGGACTGCGCCGTGTGTACGAACAGGTGCTGCATGCGTCCCTTGATACGCTGCCCGTGATCGGTGTGTTCAGCGTCGTTGTGCTCGCGAGCATTTACTTCCTTTATATATCGTCAAAGAGCGAGCTCGCGCCGCAGGAGGACCAGGGCATCGTCATCTCTTTCGTGACCACTGCTCCGGACGCAACACTGGATCAGACGCGCCTGTCAACGCGCCAGGTCTACGAAACGTATGCATCATTCCCGGAAACCGATCACGTATTCCAGCTCGACGGCATTTCGGGTCTGAACTCCGGTGTGGCGGGCATGGTGCTCAAACCCTGGGATGAACGAAAGCGCACAGCGTCGGAGCTCCAGCCTCTGGTCCAGGCCGGATTGGGCCGGATCGCGGGCGCGCGGCCAGTCGCGTTCCAGCCGCCGTCGCTTCCCGGCTCGGGCCGTGGCCTTCCGGTCCAGTTCGTTATCGGCACAACCGAGCCCTTTGACCGTCTGAACGACGTTTCGCAGGCGCTCATGGGCAAGGCCTACGCAAGCGGAGCGTTCGCGTTCCTGGACACGGACCTCAAGATTGACAAGCCGCAGACCACGGTCGAGTTCAACCGCGACAAGGCGGCCCAGCTCGGGCTCACCATGCGCGACCTCGGGAGTGCGCTCGGGGCCATGCTCGGCGGCGGGTATGTCAATTACTTCAGCCTGGGCGGCCGTTCCTACAAGGTCATCCCCCAGGTGGCACGCCAGAACCGGCTGAACGCGCATCAGCTGCAGGATTACTATATAACCACACCGTCCGGAGCCGCAGTGCCTTTGTCGACGGTTACGAAGCTCAGGACTTCGGTCGTGCCGGAGTCGCTGAACCATTTCCAGCAGCTCAATTCCACGACAATATCGGCCGTGACCGCGCCTGGAGTAACACAGGGCCAGGCGCTCGAAACGCTCCGGAACATAGCGTCGACCGTGCTTCCTCAGGGCTACAGCATCGACTACGCCGGCCAGTCGCGCCAGTATATGCAGGAATCGAGCGCGCTCCTGGTTACATTCGTGTTCGCTCTCATTATCATCTTCCTCTCCCTTGCCGCCTTGTTCGAGAGCTTCCGCGATCCTTTTATTGTTCTCGTGAGCGTGCCCATGTCCATCTGCGGGGCCATGATTTTCATCAGCCTCGGAGTGGGCGGCGCGAGCCTGAATATCTACACCGAGGTGGGGCTCGTCACGCTCATCGGCCTCATCAGCAAACACGGCATCCTGATTGTGCAGTTTGCGAATGATCTGCAGCGTGAGGGCAAGGGGAAGCGTGAGGCTGTTGAAACAGCTGCTGCAATCCGGCTCCGGCCCATTCTCATGACCACCGCGGCTATGGTGCTCGGCGTTCTGCCGCTGGTGACCGCGACCGGCGCGGGAGCCGCAGGCCGATACAACATGGGAATCGTCATCATGTCGGGGATCGCCATCGGCACGCTGTTCACGCTCTTCGTTGTCCCGGCAATGTATATGTTACTCGCCGCAGAGCACGCGAAAGCAACGGCTTTGGAAGTAACGTCCGACACGTCGGTGCGGCGAAATGCAGCCTGAACCCGGACGATACCCGTGGTTTCCCAAGGAGGAAGTCATGAAAAGAAGCAGACTCGGAAATTCAGGAATAGAAATCGCGCCCCTGGCGCTTGGCGGCAACGTTTTCGGATGGACCGTGGATGAGACGACAGGCTTCAGAATCCTCGATGCCTTCGTGGCCGGGGGAGGAAATATGATCGATACCGCGGACACCTATTCCCGGTGGATCCCCGGCAATGAAGGCGGCGAATCGGAAACGATCATCGGCAAATGGATGAAAACGCGCGGCAATCGCGACAAGGTTGTGATCGCGACAAAGGTCGGCAGCGACATGGGCGCGAACCGGAAAGGCCTCTCGCGCAACTACATCACGGTTGCGGTGGAGGATTCGCTTCGCCGGCTCAGGACGGATTACATCGATCTGTATCAATCGCACAAGGACGACCCGGATACGCCGCTGGAAGAAACGCTCGGTGCCTATGCTGACCTGATACGTCAGGGCAAGGTGCGGGCCATCGGGGCCTCAAACTATTCAGCACCACGCATGGCCGAAGCGCTCATGCTGAGTGAAACGCAGGGTTATCCAAAATACGAAACACTCCAGCCTCGCTACAATCTCTACGACCGGGCCGAGTATGAAATCATGCTTGAACCGCTTTGCAGAACAAAAGGCATCAGCGTCATTCCGTATTACTCCCTTGCCAGTGGTTTCCTGACGGGAAAGTACCGGTCGCGCGACGACCTGTCCAAGAGCGCCCGGGGGCAGAGCGCCAGAATGTATCTGAACGGACGCGGGGTCCGCATCCTGAATGCGCTCGATGTTGTTGCCCAGCGCCAGAATGCCCCTTTGGCGACAATAGCTCTTGCCTGGCTCATGGCGAGGCCCGGCATTGCCGCCCCGATTGCAAGCGCCACGAGCGTGGAGCAGCTCGCGGAGCTCCTTAGGGCGATGACGCTGGAATTAGATGAGGCATCCCATGAACTGCTGGCCCGTGTGAGCGTCGAGCGTGCTGCGGCTGCATGAATTCATACCACGGGCGGCTGCACCGCACACAGTACAAATAATTGATCATCGGGGATTCAGTTCGACCTCGTGCATGCTTATCCTTGCCCCGTGGTGTTCACTCCCGGGCCAACCTGTGTCACCGTGTTTCTCCGCCTGCAGTCGGCGTTTCGAGTGTTCCGCGCGAGTGCGGGCGGTGTTTTCTGCGAAGCGGAACCCGTGGTCATGACTGATTCGCTTTTTCCCTTGTACCCGCCGGGAGTTTCTTGTATAGTGCACATCGCGATGATGAAACAGCCCCAGAAAAACGATCTTGCCGCACTGGTAAAGCCGTCGGTCCGCAGGCTCGCTGCCTATCATGTCGATGAAACAAAAGTTCGCATCAAGCTCGATGCGATGGAGAATCCGTTTCTCCTGCCGGCTGCGGTGCGGAAGGATATTGCGAAGACCGCCGGCAGCGTACGCATTAATCTCTATCCCGACCCGTCGGCAAAGGAGCTGAAAAAAGCAATTGCTGCACAATGGGGCCTCAATCCCGATCAGATGATCCTCGGCAACGGGTCGGATGAGCTCATTCAGGCCATCATTTTGGCGTTCGGCGGTCCGGTGCTCGTACCGACGCCGACGTTTGCCATGTACGACATTACCTCACGCGCTCTTGCTCAGAAGGTGCTCAGTGTGCCGCTGGGTGAAAACTTCGACCTTGACGCGGATGAGATGATCGGGAAGGCTCGCTCGAGCAAGGCAAAAATCATCTTCCTCGCCTGCCCGAATAATCCGACAGGCAACCGTTTCTCCGACAAGGCGGTGAAGAAGA
>Ga0187786_10000443_pt1 | contig 11879 bp, 7 predicted proteins | sample 0815_BV2_10_20_M_FD_132449 | JGI IMG/M metagenome (GOLD analysis project Ga0187786, IMG submission 132449) | Tropical peat soil microbial communities from peatlands in Department of Meta, Colombia - 0815_BV2_10_20_MG | ecosystem: Environmental > Terrestrial > Soil > Wetlands > Peat | place...
CTTCCGGACAATTTTCTGTACCGCATCAGCGATCTTTGCTGACGAGATGCCTTCATAGTCCAGCAGTTCATCTGTTTTGCCGCTTCGTGGTATTTTTCGGACTGCCAGGTTTGTTACCGGGACTCCGGTTCCGGAAAGAACAGCGGCAACCGCCTCGCCCATCCCTCCTTCGGGAACGTGATCCTCCGCACTCACCATTGCGCCTGTTTCATGTGCCGCACGGACAAGGGTTTCGGCGTCGAGCGGTTTGATGCTGTAGCAGTCGATGACGCGGAGCAGGATGCCCTCCCGCTTGAGCGATGCATACGCCCGAAGCGCCTCGTGCACCGTAATGCCGGCAGCGACCACGGTTGCAGCATCGGATTCGCTCGACGTGAGGATTTTGCTGCCCCCGATCCGGAACACCTCGTCATTGCGGTACAGGATCGGCGTCTCCTTTCGCGTCGTGCGAAGATACGCGATACCGCTGTGCTTTGCCATCTCCTCAACAAGTTTTTCCGTTGCCACGGCGTCGCTCGGATACAGCACGACGCTGTTCTGGATCGTCCGGAACAGGGCGATGTCCTCAAGACCCATCTGCGATGAACCGTCTTCGCCGATCGATACCCCTGCGTGGGAACCGCAGAACTTGATGTTGGCGTTCGAGTACTGGCTCATGCGTATCTGGTCCCACGCCCGCGTAAGGAACGCGGCAAAGGAGGACACGAACGGAACGGCGCCGCGCAGGGACAGGCCGAGCGCCATGCCGACCATGTTCTGCTCGGCGATGTACATTTCGAAAAAGCGGTCGGGATATTTATCTTTCAACAACCCGGCGTACGTCGAATTGCTGACCTCGGCATCGAGAGCGATCAACGCGGGGTGTCCGGGGCGGATCCTTGCCAGCGCGGATCCATAGGCGCGCCGCGTGGCAACGGATTTGTCCGGTGCATAGGAGAGCGGTTCGATGTCCGCAGAAAACCGCGCTGCAGGTTTCACATCATCGGGCATCGATATCCTGCCAACGACTGTTTTATCGACCGGTCCCAGTTCGGCAAGCGCGCGGTCAAGCTCCGCCTTGTTGAGCGGCTTTCCGTGCCAGCCGTCCTTGTCCTCGATGAACGAAATGCCCTTGCCCTTGAGGGTCTTCGCAATGATCATGGCAGGTTTGTTCCTCGGTGCGGCCGCCTGTTTGAACGCCGCGAGGATCTGCGGCATATCATGCCCGTCGATCACGATGGGCTCCCAGCCGAAAGCCGCTACCCGCGACTGATATATGTTCAGGTCGTGGCCGTACATTGTTTCCCCGCGCTGGCCGAGTCGGTTGACGTCCATGATGCCGGTGAGGTTGTCCAGATTGTAATGCGCGGCAAGCTCCATGGCCTCCCACTGCGAACCTTCGGCCATCTCACTGTCGCCCAGCAGAACGTACGTCCGGTACGGGAGCTTGTCTATGTATTTCGCGTTCAATGCCATGCCCGCGCCGATGGACAACCCCTGGCCGAGGGAGCCCGTTGCCGCCTCGGTGTAGCGGAATTCCCGCGTGGGGTGGCCTTCCAGAGGGCTGGTGAACTTCCGGTAGGCCATGAGCTCCTGCTCGGTGACTTTTCCCGCAACCGCCCAGAGCGAATAGAAGAGCGGCGATGCATGCCCTTTTGAGAAGATCAGGCGGTCGTTGTTCGGATGCTGCGGATTGTCGAGGTCGTACCGGAAGGTGCCGCCGAACAGCAGGCCGGTCATAAGATCCGCTGCGGAGAGCGACGAGGTCGGATGGCCTGAACCCGCCTCCGTGGACATGACGAGACTGTAGTAGCGGATGAGCCTGGCGATGTTTTCCCTATTGTTCATGATTCACCTCAAGGGCTGCGGAATGCCGTCCACTGCGGACGCAATCACGTCGAGCAAGGGGCCGGGATACACGCCGACCCAGATCAGGAGCAGCATGAGAACGACAAGGACCGCGGACGCGCTGCGGGACGCCGCGGGCGCGTCTGTTTCCGTCCGGCCCGCGGTGAACATGATCACGATGATGCGCAGATAGTAAAACAGGCCGATGACGCTGTTGACGACGAGGGCGATGACGGCAAACCAGAGCGAGGAGCCCGCGCCAGCCGCAATGAGAAAGAACTTCCCCACGAATCCCGCGGTGAGCGGGATGCCTGCGAGCGAGAACAGCATCGAGGCAAAGACGGCGGCGAGCAGCGGCCTTCTCCGGCTGAGCCCCCGGTACGCATCCAGACCCGCAGCGTCGCCGGATCCGTCCGACAGCGCCGCGACGACGCCGAAGGCGCCGAGCGTGGTGATGAAATAGGCGGCCAGGTACAGCGCCGCGGCGGAGAGCGCCCGGGGGCCGCTGGCGAGCGCCGTGATCAGCAGGTAGCCGAGATGCGCAATGGATGAATATGCGAGCAGTCGTTTCACATTCTGCTGCAGCAGGGCGAGGATGTTTCCCGCGAACATGGAGAGCACCGCAATGAGCGCTACGATTGCAGCGAGTTCCGAGCGGTCCCGAAGCCCGAGAAACGAGAAATAGCGGAGCAGGAGCGCGAAAACCGCGCCCTTTGACGCCGTGGCGATGAATGCCGTCACCGGTGCGGGAGCGCCTTCGTACACGTCCGGCGTCCAGAGGTGGAAGGGCACGACGGCAAGCTTGAATCCGACGCCGGTTATGATCATGACGACTCCCGCGAGGAACGGGAGCGATCCCGGGCCGGCGGCAGCCGGAGCCTGCATGCCGGCGAACGCAAGGGTGCCGGTTGCCGCAAACACGAGCGCCATGCCGAACAATACGAACGCGGACGAGACGGCCGCCAGGATGAGGTACTTGAGGCCGGCCTCAACGCTCAGGTTGTTGTGCCGGAAGTAGCCCGCAAGCGCATACAGCGACACGCTCAGGATCTCAATCCCGAGAAAAAAGGAAGCAAAATGCGCTGCAGCGGGAAGGACCGCGCAGCCGAGCGTTGCAGCGAGCAAAAGCACGTAGAACTCCTCCCTGTGGGCTGCATGCTTTTCGAGATAGGAGTACGACATGGCTGCAACGGCGGACCCGGCCAGGATCACGAGGCCGGCGTAGAAATACGCATAGTCGTCGATGATGAGCAGGGGCGTGACTGCGTGTGGAGGCCGTCGGTACAGCAGGGCAACGCAGAACGCTGCAAGCACGAACCCCGTGAGCGTGAGCAGGGCGGTGAGCGCGTGGTTGCGGCGAAGCGCGATCACGAGCATGACAGCGGCTGCCGAGGCTCCCAGGACAATATAGGGCGACAGTGCGGCAAGATCAGCGATTGACATTCTGCGCCCCCTGGATACGGATCAGGTCCTCCGCCGGAGCGGGGGATACGATTTTCTGCATGAGCGGCTGGACCGGCTTCAATGCGGGCCGCGGGAACATGCCGAGCCAGATGATGACGGCGATCATGACGGCCAGCATGCCGGCTTCGCGCGCGCCGAGATCCGGCGGCTGCGGGCCGGTGCTCCTTGGCCCGTGAAATGCGCGCTGCACGATCCAGAGCGAATAGACAGCGGCAAGAACGAGGCCGCTCGCTGCAAAAGAGGTTATGACCGGATGCGGCCGGAAGGATCCGATGAGGATCATGAATTCGGCAGCAAAATTGCCGAAACCGGGGAGCCCGAGGGATGCAAGAGCGAATACGAGCCCGATGCTGCTGAGGCGCGGAGCAGTCGTCCAGAAGCCGCCCATGCTGCCGAGATCGCGCGTATGGATGCGCTCCTGCACGAGCCCCACAATGATGAAAAGCGCGCCCGTGCTCACCCCGTGGGCAAGCATCTGCATGACCGCGCCCGAGAGCGCCGTGACGGATCCCGCGAAAACGCCCAGCAGCACGAAGCCCATATGGCTCACGCTTGTATAGGCAACAAGGCGTTTAAGATCGCTCTGCCCGAAGGCAAGGACAGCGCCGTAGACGATGCCGATGGCTGCCAGAAGGAGCAGGAGCGGGGCGACGGATGCTAGTGCATCCGGGAACAGCGGCAAGACGAACCGCAGGAGCCCGTAAGCGCCGGTCTTGAGCAGCAGCCCGGCCAGGATGACGCTCCCCGCTGTCGGTGCCTCGGTGTGCGCGTCAGGCAGCCAGGGATGGAACGGGACCATGGGCAGCTTCACGAGAAAGGCAAGGAGGAATCCCGACATGATCCAGAATGCGTAATTCCGCGGAACACCGGTCCCGAGAAGCTGAATATAGTCGAACGTGTACACGCCGGTCGCTCTGCCGTGGATGAAGTAGAGCGCCAGGATCGACAGCAGCATGAACAGGCCGCCTGCCTGGGTAAAAAGGAAAAACTTGAGCGACGCGTAGGCGCGGTTTTCGTGGCCCCAGATGCTGATCAGGAAATACATGGGCACGAGCATCAGCTCCCAGAAGAAGTAAAACAGGAAAAGATCAAGCGACAGGAACACGCCGAGGATGCCGGCGATGATCCAGAGCAGGTTCAGATGGAACGCTGCGGTGCGCTCCCGGATCTCGGTCCAGGAACAGATGACCGCCGCGATGCCGAGCACCAGCGTGAGCGCAACGAGTACGAGGCTCAGGCCGTCCATGGCAAGGTGAAGACCGATGCCCAGCTGGGGAATCCAGGCATGAGTCCAGTTGAGCATCCACGCGCCGCGGGCGAGGGCGGATGCCGAGGACTCGCTTCCTCCCAGGGAAACAAGCAGGATGCAGTCCGAAACGAGCGCGGCAAGGGATATCCAGCGCGGCGAGCTGTTTGTACCGCGTCCGAAGAGCCATGCCGCCAGTCCGCCGATAAGCGGTATGATGATGAGCCAGAGAAGGATCATAGGTCAGGCGAAGCCTGTTTGTTGTTCAGCCTCTCCCTCCGAGGGGAGCGGGTTGTTACGGAGACAGCACGACCACGATCGCCAGGAATACCGCCGCGCCGAGTGCGATTCCCATTGCGTACCAGCGAATGTTGCCGGTTTGTGTTCTGCTCAGCAGGTGGTTGGCCGCGCTGCTCAGATCCGCGATCCCCGTATAGCCTGAATCGATGAAGTCGCGTTTGCTCATCTCCGCGAGCCGCACAAAGGGGCGTACGAAGAGGCGGTTGTACAGTGCGTCGAAGTCCCCTCCGGCGAGCCAGAATTTCCTCGCCGACTCGACGGCGGGAACTGCAGTCAGTTTCACGACAAATGCCGGGCGGAGGACATAGAGAACCCAGGCAACGCCAATGCCCGCAAGGCTCGCGAACGAGGCATCGAGCTGCAGGAAGAATTCACTCACTCCCTCGGGAGATGATGCGGGACCGGCAGGCAGCACGGGGTTCAGGAAGCGTGAAAAGAGCGGGAGATTGCCGAGCGTCTCAGGAAGCTCGACGAACCCGCCGATGATGGAAAGCCCGGCAAGGAGCATGAGGGGGACCGTCATTGCCCTGCCCGGTTTAAAGGAAATGCCGGTTTTCGATTCCCCGAAGAACGTAAGGAACACCATGCGGAAAGTGTACAGCGACGTGATGAATGCGCCCGCGAGGCCGGCTGCCCAAAGCGCCGCGCCTCCCCGGGGGGCGGACCATGCGTGCCACAGAATCAGGTCCTTGCTGTAGAAGCCGGCGGTGACGAGCGGAACGGCGGACAGCGATGCCGCTCCGACCAGGAAGGTCCAGAATGTCGCGGGCAGCTTGTCCCGCAGTCCTCCCATTCTGAACATGTCGTGCTCCTCATGCTGGGCCAGGATGACCACGCCCGCACCGAGGAACAGGAGCGCCTTGAAGAACGCATGGGTCATGAAGTGGAACATGGCCGCGGACCACGCGCCCACGCCGAGGGCCAGGAACATGTAACCGATCTGGCTGATCGTGGAATAGGCGAGCACCCGCTTGATGTCGCGTTGCGCAAGAGCGCTCAGACCTGCGATGAGCAGGGTTGCCGCGCCGATCACTGCAACGGCGGCCTGGACCGGGGGCGCGAGCTCGAAAAGCACGTGCGTGCGCGCGACGAGGTACACTCCGGCGGTCACCATGGTTGCGGCGTGGATCAGCGCGCTCACGGGAGTGGGGCCGGCCATGGCGTCAGGCAGCCAGACCTGGAGCGGGAGCTGGGCTGACTTGCCGACAGCGCCGCCCAGGAGAAGCGCGGCAGCGAGTACCGCGGTGTCCGCCCCGACAGGCCAGCGGGCCGGGGCGGCGATCATCAGTTCGTTGATGTTGAGTGTTCCCAGATGCGAGAAGAGCAGGAACAGGCCGATTGCCATCGCCGTATCACCGACGCGCGTGACAATGAAGGCCTTGCGTGCCGCCCTGCCGTTCGCTGGATCGGCGTACCAGAACCCGATCAGGAGATAACTGCACAGCCCCACGCCTTCCCAACCCAGATACAGCACAACAAGGTTGTCCGCCAGCACGAGAACGAGCATGGCGAATACGAAGAGGTTCATGTACGCGAAGAACCGGCTGTATCCTTCATCATGCTCCATGAACTGCGTTGCATAGAGATGAATCAGGAATCCGACGACCGTGATGACGAGAACCATGATGAGCGAGAGGGGATCGAGGAGGAACGACACGGACACCGTCGTGCCGCCCACCTGCATCCAGTCCCAGAGGGTCAGCGACAGGACTTGCCCCTGCGGCGGCGCGAGCAGGAACCTGATCCCCGTGGCCGAAGCCAGAAGCGCAGACAGTCCCACGGAACCGGCGCCGATTGACGCGACAACACGTTTCGGCAGACGCTTGCCTGCAAGCGCCAGCATGATGAAGCCGGCGAGAGGGAAAAAGGGTATGAAAAATAGTTCGGTGTTCATAAAAATTCAGGGTCCGGTGTTCAGAGGCCAGGGTTCAGGCGAAACCTCACCCCTTCATAGTGCTCACCTTGTCCGTATCGAGCGTCCTGAAGCTGTGGTACATCTGGAGCACGAGTGCAAGGCCTACGGAAACCTCGGCAGCGGCCATGGTCAGGATAAAGATGAACATGACCTGTCCGTCCACCGCGCCCCAGCGCGCGCCGGCTGCAATGAACGCGAGGCCGGCCGCGTTCAGCATGATCTCCACGCTCATGAGCATGAAGATGATGTTTCTGCGCACAAGCACTCCCGCGAGGCCGAGGCCGAACAGGATGGCTGCCAGAATGAGTCCGTGCTCCATGGGTACTCTTTCGATCAATGCGTTCTCCTCAGGTCAATGCTTGTGCGGTCTGCCCAGGTGATATGCTCCGACGAGACCCGCCAGCAGCAGCATGGACGCAAGCTCCACTCCTATGACATACGGGCCGAACAGGGCAATCCCGACCAGCTTCGGCGCGATCGGAGCGGCGGAAACAGGCTGCCGCGCCGAGGTAAGCAGATAGAGCAGTTCGACCACCAGGACCGCGCAGAGGATCGACGGCCCGATCCAGACGCCCGGTTTGAACAACTGCTGTTCATGCTCCGCTGCCTGCGCTCCCAGGTTCAGCATCATGATGACGAAGACGAACAGCACCATGATGGCGCCCGCATAGATAATGACCTCGAGCGCGGCGACGAAGGGTGCGCCGAGGACGAAGAAAATGACCCCCAGGGAGAGCAGCGAAACGACGAGATACAGGAGCGCGTGCACGGCGTGCGTTCTCGTGACGACCAGGAGCGTCGAGACCACTGCGACGGCGGCGGATATATAGAAAAGATACGTCATAAATTCATTTTGACGCTGATTTGCACAGATTCTTTATGAGAATTAAAAGTCAGGAATCATGAACTTCATCATATTCAGTCAGTTCCCGTCCTTGTCAATGTCACGGCATTAAATCCTTCACATCCACGGGCTTGTTTTCATTCTCGCCTTCGCCTTTATCCCTGCCCTTGATCGACAAACCCGCAACGCGGTAGAAATTGTAGTCATGATACTTGCCCGGTCCGCTGATCAGGAGGTCCTCTTTTTCATAGACCAGGTTCGCTCTCGCGTATTCGCTCATTTCGAAGTCCGTGGTGAGCTGGATCGCGTAGGTCGGGCAGGCCTCCTCGCAGAACCCGCAGAAGATGCAGCGAGAGAAGTTGATGCGGAAAAACTCCGGATACCGCCGGCCGTGGCCGTCCTCGGCTGCCTGGAGCGAGATGCAGTCCACGGGGCAGGCTGCGGCGCAGAGGTAACATGCCACGCACCGCTCACCGCCGTCCGGGTCGCGCGACAGGATGATGCGTCCGCGCCAGCGCGGCGGAATATAGGGCCGTTCCTCCGGATACTGGATCGTAGCCCGCTTCCGGAACATGGTCATGAAGACCGTCCAGATTGATTTGAGAATGCTGAGCATGTGCAGCCCTTTACATTTCTGTATGTCGTCATCCCCGAATGTTTTCATCGGGGATCCGGTGTTTTATTTGAGCCATATTCCCGATTGAAGCGCTCGGGAATGACTTATGTATTTAATTTCAGGTCAATCACATTTACTGCAGTACTATCGCCCCGGTTACGATCAGGTTCGCGAGCGACAGGGGGAGCATCGCTTTCCATCCGAACGCCATGAGCTGATCGTAGCGCGGCCGGGGGAGGGTCGCGCGGATCAGGATGAAGAACGAAATGAAGAAAAATGTCTTGAGCAGAAACCACACCAGGGGCGGCAGAAGCGGCCCGTGCCACCCGCCGAAAAAGAGTGCGACCGTGAGCGCGGAGATGAGCGTGACGCCCATGTACTCGCCCACGAAGAACATGCCGAATTTGAGCCCCGAGTATTCCGAGTGGAAACCCGCCACGAGCTCGCTCTCCGCTTCGGGAAGATCGAAGGGCAGGCGGTGGGTCTCCGCGATGCCGGCAATGAAGAAGACGACGAAGCCGGCGAACTGCGGCACCACGAACCAGACGCTGCGCTGCGCCTCGACGATGTCGCGGAGGTTGAACGAACCCGCGAGCATGACCACGCCCATGAGCGACAGGCCCATGAAAACCTCGTAGGAAAGCATCTGGGCCGAGGCGCGCAGCCCCCCCAGCAGCGAGTATTTGCTGCCCGATGCCCAGCCTGCGAGCGCGACGCTGTAGACGCCGAGGGAGGACATGGCCAGGAAGAAGAGCAGCCCGATATTCAGGTCCACGACCTCGATGCCGGGCGCGAACGGAACGATCGTGAAGGACAGGAGCACGGCCACGAAGATCACGGCCGGCGCGATGATGAACACCGCCTTGTCCGCGAAGGGCGGGATCCAGTCCTCCTTGGCAAAGACCTTGATCATGTCGGCCGGCAGCTGCAGTAGGCCGAAGATGCCCACCCGGTTCGGACCGTACCGGTCCTGCCACAGGGCGAGCAGCCTGCGCTCGAGCCAGATAAGCATGCCGCCGACCGTGAGCGCCCCAAAGAGAACGCCGAAGGCGACAAGCAGTTGTTTTACGATATTCATCATCACGGCGTCTTTGCTATGGTGCAGTACGGCGTCACCGCGGGATCCAGCGCGGCTTCACCGCCGACATACAGCCCGGCGACGCCCGGAGCGAGTTCCGGCCGGACGACGACTTCAAGCCGGTGCGTTTCGCTGCCGAAGTGGACGTCCGCTGTTTCGCCCGCACGGAGATGCAGCCGCGACGCGTCTCCCGCCGAGAGCGCGACATGTGCATCCGGCGACCGGTCGGCGATCCCCAGGGAGAACATGCTCAGTTCCTCGGACCCGAATATGCGCGGGAGCGGGACAATGAGCCACGCGTCCGTCCGCGGCTGAAACGCCTTGGGAATGTCCCGGAAATAGTTCACCCGGGAGCCTCCCGCGGGTTCGAGCAGCCGCTTTCCCGGATCGCCGCCGCGAAGCGGACCGCCGACCTCCTGCTGAAACTTGTTCAGGGCCTGGACTGAGTTCCACCCGGGATGCCAGTAGCGGCAGATGAGCGATGAAGGCGGCTCGCCTTCATGACCTTCCATGGAAAAGGAAAGCGGCCTGCCCGGATCGTCGGGCGGCCGTGGCTCGTGCACGCTCACATTCGCGGTCATGGCCGTGCGGCCGCTGAAGCGGTGCGGTTGGCGCGGTATTTTCCGTCCCGCGATCCGGAACGCAGCGGGAAGCGCAATCCCCGTCATCGACCTGAACGCAGGCAGTTTCGAGGCAAGCTCTTCATCGATATCATCGATCGTATTCCACTCGCGGCGCGTACCGCCCGATGTATTCATTATATCGCGAATCCACTTCCAGCTCTCCTGGATATCGAAGGATGCGGGGAAGACCCGTTCATGACGCTGGGCCCGGCCTTCGTTGTTCACGAGCGTGCCTTCGGCTTCGGCATATGTCGCGGCCGGAAACGCTACCTCGGCTTCGGACGACGTCTCGTTGATCAGGTGGTCGAGAACGATGACATGGGGCGCCAGGCGAAGTATGCTGGCAGCGACTTCGTTCTCCGATCGGCGAAAGAGGTCGTTTTCGAGGATGATGACGGTATCCGCGACACTGTCTTCGACCATCCGAACTGCTTCGCTCAACGGCTTCCCCCGCAGCAGGGCGGCTCCCAGGGAGTTGCATTCAGGCGCGGCGTAGCAAATCCCGGCATGCTTCCCCTGCGCACACAGTGCCCACGCAATGTTCGCCGCAGCCCGCAGGACGGAGGCATTGCCGAGGCTCGTGCCCGAGACGATGACGGGCCGCTCGGCATGCATTAAAACTTCTGCGATGTCGCTCACGAGGATGCTGTCCGAATCGCGCAGCCGCGTCGGGCCGGGTGCGTCCCGGTCCAGTTTGCGGGCCACGCCAAAGCCGAGGCGGGCGATGTTGTCGGGAGCTGCGTGGTACGTCTTCGCAGCGACATCGTCGAGTCTGGTCGCAGTCGCCGAGGCAATGATCAGGGGCGTCCTGCTCCCCTGCCCGGCGTTGCGGACCGCGGCGTCATCCCAGTCAGGCACCTTGATCTTCCCGGCCAGCTCGATGCTTTTTGCGTGGACCGACCTGCGGATCGCCAGGGCGAGGAGCGGGGCCGTGTTCGTGACGTCTTCGCCGAGAATGAGTACGGCGTCCGCATTCCCCACATCCCGGAGCGATGCCGGCCGCGCCGGACCGGTCGTCAAGATGTCGACGATCGTGTTCATGAGATCATGCTCTGTTTCCGACATGCCGGAATAATAATGATCAGGTCCCACGAGCTCGCGAAGCGCGTAGTTGGACTCGAGGGAGGCACGGGGTGAACCGATGCCGATGGCCGTACCGCTCGCCGAAAGAATGGACGCGACGCGCCCGAGGGCGGATTCCCTCGTGGCGGGGTGCAGTCCCTCGCTCCGGTCTTCTTCTCCCCGGGCGGCAAGAGGCCTCGTGAGCGGCCTCCTGATCCTCCGGCCGCTGTTCACGAACTCGTATCCGAACCTGCCCCGGTCGCACAGGAAATAGCCGTTCACTTCGCCATTGTAGCGGTTCAGTATCCGTCTGATCGTGCCGTAGCGCTCGCCGGGAATGCTGTTGCATCCGACGCCACAATGTACGCACACGGACGGAGCGGTCTGGAGGTCCCATTTGCGCGTGAAGTGGTGCTTGAATGTCTTGTCCGTGAATACGCCCGTGGGGCAGATTTCGACGAGGTTGCCGCTGAACTCGCTCTGAAGCGCGCCGTCTTCCTGGCGGCCGAAGTAAACATGGTCGTGGACCGAGAAAACGTTGAAGTCCCTGCCCCCGGCGTAGTCGCGGTAGAAGCGGACGCAGCGGTAGCACTGGATGCAGCGGTTCATCTCATGGTTGATGAACGGGCCGAGGTCCTGGTTGCGGTGCGTGCGCTTGCGGAACCGCGTTCTCCGGTAATCGTGGCCGGTCATGACCGTCATATCCTGGAGATGACACTCGCCGCCTTCGTCGCACACCGGGCAGTCGTGCGGATGGTTCAGCATGAGCCACTCGATCACGCCCGACCGGAAGGCGCGGGCCTCGGGGTCGTCGACGGACAGGCGCATGCCCTCGGCCACGGGCGTCATGCAGGACATCACGATCCTGCCGCGCGCGTCCTTTTCATCCTTGAACAGCTTGACC
>Ga0187786_10000444_pt1 | contig 11858 bp, 9 predicted proteins | sample 0815_BV2_10_20_M_FD_132449 | JGI IMG/M metagenome (GOLD analysis project Ga0187786, IMG submission 132449) | Tropical peat soil microbial communities from peatlands in Department of Meta, Colombia - 0815_BV2_10_20_MG | ecosystem: Environmental > Terrestrial > Soil > Wetlands > Peat | place...
ATCGACGGCCTTGTAACAAGCTATTACGAATGGTACAACAGCGGCCATATCGATGTTAGGAAGGGCGGCGGCAGCATGCACAAGACGGAAAGCTGCATAGCCGATCTTTATTACGGCTTCAATAAGGACAGGCTTTATGTGCGTGTTGATCCTGTCGTTTCATTTGCTGAACTTGATGAAAAGGTGATTTTGCATCTGGATATATACCAGCCTGTCGCGCTAAAGATTGTCTTCGATCCGGCTTTAAAGATAGCGGTTGCATATGAGAGAGAAGGCGATTCCTGGGTCCGGGCCGATCTTTCGCTGGAAGCAGCCCTGGCTGATATATTCGAAATTTCGGTGCCTTTTTCGGCAATAAAGGCGAAAGAGAATGATGAGGTGCATTTCGCGTTTGAAGTGATAAAGGGCAACGGCGACGTTCTGAATGTAGGCGATCCTGCTGCCGGAACTGAGAGAAGTATTGAGCGGTGCCCCTTCAGGGGGCATGTAATGCTGACCGTTCCGTCAGCTGACTTCGAAAAGCTTATGTGGTATTGAGCGCAAGGCTTTTGTCGTAAAGCTCTTTTTTGCTGACGCCGTACGTGTCCGCAACTGTCCTTACGGCTTCTTTTCGTCCGAGCCCCTTCTTCATAAGAGCCGACACCTCCGACAGTGCCTCTTCCAGTCCTGCTGCCTGTTTATGAAACCCCTCGACGACAAGCACATATTCCCCTGCTATCATACGGCTTTGAAGGGCTGCGAGGACTGTGGATATTGGGCCTCTCAGGACCTCTTCATGTATCTTTGATATCTCCTTGGCAAGGGCTATCCGCCGGTCGCCAAGGATTTCCCTTGCGTCCGAAAGCAACTGCAGCACGCGATGCGGCGCTTCATAGAAGATTATAGTCCTGGATTCATGTTTCAGTTCGGTTAGCCGTTTTTTCCGCTGGCCGGTCTTTGGCGGCAGAAACCCCAGAAAACAGAATTCCTCTGTCGGCAGGCCTGACACCGATAGCGCAGCAGTATGCGCCGAAGGGCCGGGTATAACAATTATTTCTAAATCCTCTTCGATCGCCCGTCTTATCAGCACCGAGCCGGGGTCGGAAATGCCCGGAGTGCCCGCATCCGAGATCAGCGCTACCGACAGGCCCGAACGCAATCTGTCCAATATCTCTTCGGCGCGGACTTTTTCTTTTTCAGACCAGTAGCTGATGAGCGGCTTGGTTATGGCGTAATGGTTGAGTAGCTTCAGTGAATGACGTGTATCTTCCGCCGCGACAAGATCGACTTCGCGCAGCACCCGGAGCGCACGGAGCGTTATGTCCTCCAGATTGCCCAAAGGTGTAGAAACTATGTACAGCTTGCCTGACACGATTATTCCGTTTTAAGGAGCTGGCGCAGGCGCTTGTCAATTCTGGATATGTCATCGGGACTGTCGCCGGTTATATCCCAGGCATATTCGCCTTTTGCATTTCTGTGAAGCTTTATTTTTGGCGGCTTCACAGGCTTTAAATCCCTGATTTCCTTGTTCTCGGATATTTCGGCAGGAGGGGTGGATTTGCGGACTTCCTGCGGGGGCACCGAGGCATTTTTGTCCGGATTCGCCGGGTTATTTGTCGCATTGCAGCCAAGTAGATTAAGCACCATAAGGACTGCCATAAAGCAGCTCGCTATTGAATTCATGATCAGTAGCTCCTGTAGCGGTTTGTAATGGGGAACCTTCGGTCCCTGCCGAAGGCCCGCGGGGTTATCTTGATTCCAGGAGGCGATTGTCTCCTTTTGTATTCGCTCCGGTCCACGAGGCTGATGACCTTCTTTATGCAGTCACTATCAAATCCAAGGCTGACGATCTCTTCATAGCTCCTGTCGTCCTCGATGTAAGCTTTCAGTATCGGATCAAGTATTTCATAGGGGGGAAGACTGTCCGTGTCCTTCTGGTCGGGCCGCAGTTCGGCGGTCGGAGGCTTGGTCAGCACCCTTTCGGGAATCATAACCCTGCCGGCAGCCCTGTTTTTCCATTCGCTCAACTTGAATACAATTGTTTTCGGGACATCCTTTATCGGAGCAAATCCCCCAGCCATGTCTCCGTAAAGGGTTGCATAACCTACACTCATCTCAGACTTGTTCCCGGTTGTAAGCACGAGCCAGCCGAACTTGTTTGACATCCCCATCAGGATATTCCCCCTGATCCTGGCCTGGATATTTTCCTCCGAAATATCCGAAGGGAGCTCTCTGAAATGAGGCTTGAGAGAAGCGATGTAAGAGTCGAAAATCGGAGTAATAGGCACTTCGGCTATATCTATTTCCAGATTCTGCGCGAGTGCGTAAGCATCCTCCCTGCTGGATGCAGATGTGAAGGGCGATGGCATGAAGATGCCGGTGACATTTTCTTTGCCTATAGCGTCCACTGCTACTGCGGCAACCAAAGACGAATCGATTCCACCGCTCAGGCCGATGCAGACCTTTCCGAAGCCGTTCTTTAACACATAATCCCTCGTGCCCAGAACAAGGGCATTGTAGACTTCCTCGTCGGTGGCCGGTGCTGTGTCGCAGGCGGCCCTGACGGAACTTCGAAGATGGGGAGGAACAACAACCTTGTCATGCACAACAGTCGAACTGCCAATTTCTATTTCTTCGACCTGCAGATTTTTCAAAGGACCGTCAATCTCGCGCCCACGAGGCGAATGCAGTCTCTTCATGAAAACCTCTTCCAGCATCAGATCAAGGACGATATCGTCTTCTTCGAAGCATTTGCCTTCCGCCACTAGTTCGGCATTTTCATTGACAACCAGGCTGTGTCCGTCAAAAACCAGCTCATCCTGCCCTCCCACCATATTTAGATATGCAATAGCCATGCTGTTGTCGGTTGCCCTTGTGGAGAGCATCTTGAACCTGGTGCCTGCTTTCCCCATATGATAAGGTGAGGCATTTATGTTGATGATGAATTCTGCGCCGTGGGCTGCCTGTACTGATGCCGGCCCTTCGGGATACCAGATATCTTCGCAAATATTTATGCCGAACCGTATACCTGCAATCCTGTAGACCGGATAGCGGTTGCCCGGCTTGAAATAGCGGAATTCGTCAAAGACACCGTAATTGGGAAGATGTATTTTATGGTAAATATCGACCAGTTTTCCGCCATGTATTATTGCTGCTGCATTATGAATGTCCTCGTCTCTGTCGACAAATCCGACGATTGCGACAAAATCCGCGACGCTCTCCACGATTTCTTCAAGCGCTTTAATATTGTCATCGATAAAATGCGGCTTCAAAAGAAGGTCCTCGGGTGGATAGCCGGTAACTGCAAGCTCCGGAAACGCTATAATATCAGGCCCGAACTCTTTCATCTTCTTTATGCGGTCAACAATCTTTTTGACGTTTCCGGTCAGATCGCCGACTGTAGAATTGATCTGGCAAAGCGCAAGCCGTACTCTTCTCATGCATTGATTTTACTTGGCTAGCCTTTGTTTGTAAAGGATATTCCGTCCAGATGTGTTCCTTGATATTTTCAGGCATGTAGGATAAAATTGTAGACCGCATTATAATTTCAGATAACGATATATGCAGGAGGACATCATGGCAAAGACCGTTAAGGGGAAAGGCCGCTCGGCAGCCCCGAAGAAACCGCTTAAATCCGCCAAGCCGCTCAAGTACGTCTATTTCTTCGGACAGGGAAGGGCTGAAGGCAGTGGAGAGATGAAAGACTTGCTTGGAGGAAAGGGGTCAGGTCTTGCAGAGATGACCAACCTCGGGGTGCCGGTCCCGGCCGGTTTCACCATTACCACCGAGGCATGCAATGAATATTTCAGGAGAAAGATGGCGCATCCTGACGGTATGTGGGACCAGGTGCTTACCCATATGAAGCGCGTTGAGAAGGCCATGGGAATGAAGTTCGGCGACCCTGAAAACCCACTGCTGGTTTCGGTGAGGTCGGGCGCCAAGTTTTCCATGCCGGGCATGATGGATACCGTATTGAACCTCGGCATAAACCCGAACACCCTTGTTGGAATCATCAAGAGAACCAATAACGAGCGCTTTGCCTATGATGCCTATCGTCGTTTTATCACCATGTTTGGGACTATAGTAATGGACATCGATAGGCAGCGGTTCGAGTCCGTTCTGGACAAGTTCAAGGAAGAAAAAGGCGTTCGCCAGGACACCGAACTGGAGGCCGCCGACCTCAAGAGGATTGTTCAGGAGTTTAAGAAGATATACAAGGAAGAAACTGCGTCCGAATTTCCGGTCGATCCTTATCAGCAGCTGAAACTGGCAATAAATGCAGTCTTCGGGTCGTGGTTCGGTGAAAGGGCCAAGAAATACAGGAAGCTCCAGGGCATATCGGACGACCTTGGTACCGCCTGCAACGTGCAGTCCATGGTTTTCGGCAATATCGGCGATACATCAGGCACCGGCGTGGGATTTACCAGAGATCCCTCCACCGGGGAAAGGAAATTCTTCGCTGAATGTTTAATCAATGCCCAGGGCGAGGATGTTGTCGCAGGAATCAGGACCCCGATGCATATCGCCGAACTCAAGAAGAAGATGCCTGCGGCTTACAGAGATCTGATGAGGATTTATCAGAAACTCGAGAAGCATTACCGTGACATGCTGGACATCGAGTTTACGGTGCAGGAAGGAAAGCTCTATATGCTGCAGACCAGGGTGGGCAAGCGCACGGCGGCAGCCGCACTCAAGATTGCAGTCGATATGGTGAGGGAAAAGCTGATCGATAAAAAGACCGCGCTGATGAGGATCAACCCCGCCCAGATAGATCAGCTGCTTCACCCGATGATAGATCCCAAGGCGACCGTCAAGGTGGTTTGCAGGGGGCTTCCTGCTTCGCCGGGGGCTGCTGTCGGAAGGGTTGTTTTCAATGCCGAAGACGCCGAGAGCGCCGCTGCAAACAGAGAGAAGGTCATTCTTGTAAGGACCGAGACTTCTCCTGAGGACATCGGGGGCATGATCGCTGCACAGGGAATCCTGACTGCCCGCGGAGGCATGACGTCGCACGCAGCTGTAGTCGGAAGGGGCATGGGCAAGTGCTGCGTCGTGGGCTGCGGCGCAATCGACATCCACGAGCGCGAGAAGTACTTTATGATTAATGATGAAATTCTGGTCAAGGAAGGCGATTATATTACCCTTAATGGCACTACCGGCGAGGTTATGATCGGCCAGGTGCCGCTCGTTACCCCTATGCTTAAAGGCGACTTTAAAACTATCATGAAGTGGGCTGATGAGACGAGAAAGCTGGGCGTTCGCGCCAACGCCGATACGCCAAAGGATTCCCGCGTTGCTATGGAGTTCGGGGCGGAGGGCATAGGCCTGTGCAGGACAGAGCATATGTTCTTCGATGCCGACAGGATAAAGGCGGTCAGAGAGATGATACTTTCCGACACCCGTGAAGAAAGAGAGAAGGCCCTGACAAAGCTTCTGCCCATGCAGAAAGAGGACTTCATCGGTATTTTCAGGGAGATGAAAGGGTATCCGGTCACTATCAGGCTGCTCGACCCGCCGCTGCATGAATTTCTGCCGCATACCGACCAGGAGTTCCAGGGCCTGGCGGCAGAAATGGGCGTGCCTGTCGAAAAACTTAAGGCCAAGAACAAGTTCCTTCATGAATTCAACCCGATGCTCGGCCATAGGGGATGCAGACTCGGCGTCTCATACCCCGAAATCTACGAGATGCAGGTACGGGCAATAATGGAAGCGGCTTGCGAGCTTGCCGCCAGGAAGATCAAGGTGTCCCCTGAAATAATGATACCTCTTGTGGGGCATGTCAACGAGCTCAAGGCGATGAGAGCGCTGACCATAAAGATTGCCGATGAGGTAAAAGCGCATTTTAAGTCGAAGGTCGATTACAAGGTCGGTACGATGATAGAGCTTCCCCGCGCATGCATTACTTCCGATGAGATCGCTGCCTATGCCGATTTTTATTCGTTCGGCACGAACGATCTGACGCAGACTACTTATGGTCTTTCGCGGGATGATGCCGGAAAATTTCTGCCTTTCTATATCGAGGCAAAGATCCTGACTGACGATCCATTTGTAACGATTGATCAGGAAGGCATAGGATCGCTTATGAAGATTGCGGCGGAAAAGGGTCGGGCGGTGAAGAAAAACCTGAAGCTCGGCATATGCGGAGAGCATGGAGGCGATCCGGCATCGGTCGAGTTCTGCCACCGCATAGGGCTCAATTATGTTAGCTGTTCGCCTTACCGTATACCGGTCGCCAGACTTGCTGCGGCGCAGGCTGTCCTGCAGAAAAGTTAGGCGTCTGAATTCCATTGGTCAATTATCAGGCCGGGGCTTGCTCCGGCCTTTTCTTGTATACTGAATAATCATGGCTATTGTCGTTGCAAGAAGGCTTGTCAAAGATTACGGATCTTTTCGGGCGGTCGACTCGATCGATTTCGAGATCTCTGAGGGTGAATTTTTCGGGTTCCTCGGGCCTAACGGCGCAGGAAAAACCTCGGTCATGCGCGTTATCTATTGCTTCATGCCGCCGACTGCCGGAGATGTAAAGGTGCTTGGTTTGAGCGTTGTTGAGAAACCAGATCTAATCAAGTCAAGAATCGGCGTCATGCCTCAGGAAAACAATCTCGATCCCGATCTCACTGTTATCGAAAACCTGATTGTCTACGCGCGATATTTCGACATTCCCGTGAAAGTATCCCGACCGCGTGCCTGGGAGCTGCTCGATTTTGTTGAATTGCGGGAGAAAGCCGACGTGAAAATAGAGCAACTATCCGGAGGCATGAAGCACCGCTTGCTGCTTGCAAGGTCTCTTATTAACAATCCGGAACTGCTGATACTCGATGAGCCTACTACAGGACTAGACCCGCGCAGCAGGCATTCCGTATGGGACAAGCTCAATCACCTGAAGGCCAAAGGCACTACATTAGTGTTGACGACTCATTACATGGAAGAGGCGGAGAGACTTTGTGACCGGGTGGCAATTATGGATGCAGGCAAGATAATAGCCATCGACACGCCGGCAAATCTTATGGCAGCGCATGGCGGCAACCTTGAAGACGTATATCTGAAACTTACCGGCAGGAAACTCGCTGGAGGGACTGCTTGAACATTAAACGGGCATTCAGGGTCTGGCAGCGCCACCTCACCGTATATACAAAGTTATATAAATCAAGTTTCGCCCTGAACTTTGCCGAGCCGATACTGTATCTAACCGCGATGGGCCTTGGCCTGGGAGCATTCGTGAGGGACATCAAAGGCATGCCGTATATCAACTATATTGCGCCGGGCATAATTGCCTCTTCTTCCATGTTCGCAGCGATATACGAATGCACCTATGGAACTTACGTGAGGATAGTATTTCAAAAAACCTTCGATGCCATTCTTGCAACCCCGGTGGGAATCGACGATCTGATTGCAGGGGAGATGATTTGGGGCGCATCAAAGAGCATCCTTTACGGCACTACGATAATCATTGTGATTTCGCTCTTCGGGCTGGTGGAGTCGCCTTTCATCGTACTCGCCATCCCGTTGTTGTTTATAAGCGGCCTGATCTTTGCGGAAATCTCGCTGATAGTAGTTGCAAAGGTCCCCGGCATCGATTCATTCAACTACTTCTATACTCTCGTAATGACTCCTATGTTCCTTTTCTCCGGCATATTCTTTCCACTTGACGGCATGCCGCCGATAGTAGAAAAGATCGCGTTTTTTACGCCGCTCTATCACCTGGTGAATATCTGCCGCGCTTTCGCTATGGGCCGGCTTGCGGCGCCGCTAACGGACATAGTTTGGATTATCGTAGTCGCAATGGTCCTGGCGCCATATCCTTTCAGGCTCATGAGAAGGCACATCCTAAAATAGTATTCCTAATATTTCATTCTGACGGTGTAGTTCAGTTTTGCCTCCTGGTCTGCCTGAACAGTGACCGAAAACTCGGCCATAAAAGCTTCTGTTTTCTTGTATTCGTGTGAAGAACCCAGGATGGTCCAGTCGCCCGGAATCGGCTCCAGCACCTTTACCGTAATGCCTTCTTTTTTGTGATTTCGAAGTAATATCTCAAAGCTTGCCTCATAGATATTTTTTGAGACTTTCTTCCAGTCGGTTTGCTTCCTGGTTCCGACCACGTCGAATGCCTCGCCGAGCATGATCCGCACCTTTTCATCCTTCGGCGTATGATCGATCGAATCTTCACCGACAAACTGCAGGCCTCCTTCGCCGTCGCGCTTATAAACCCGTACGATGCCTTTAGGCAGCGGTATCCCGAGGTTGTTATCCTTCTTGTTCTGGAACTCGACAAAAACGCCGACCTTCTGCTTCGGCATCTGATCGCCGTATTGACTGAAGTAGTAATAGTTTGCACCCTTAAAGACGAGTTCTTTTCTAACTGCAACGTTGGAGGCATCGACCAGGCTTATCTGCTTTGTCTGGTTGTCCCTGATAGTGGAAGGCCGCTGCAGTGTATAGATATGGTATTCGAAAAATTCCTCCTGCCTGAATTGAGGCTCGGACGGCATCGCTTCGGCCTTTGCCGCTCTCACCATCTTATCTCTGTAGTCGGCCTCTTCCTTTACGCGGTGCACATCTCCGGCGATAAGTTTCAGCCTGGCATCTTTATATGAAGATCCGCTTTTGTTATCTATTGTTACCCAACCGGCGATGTCGGCGCGGTCATCACCCTCATTCAGCGTCAACACGTAATCGGCGCGCCAGTTTATGCCGTTTGTCAGATAAGAGGCTTCAACTTTATTTTCTACACCTGCCGATTTCAAAAGCCAGACCAAGGTGGGGCGTGACATAAGATTGTCGGGCACGCTTGGAAATACAACCCTGCCGGGATGGCCAAAGGTTATCTCATTGCCGATCTTATAGATGGCCCCGTTGTTGTTAGATAAAAGGGTTGCGTTTACTACCTCCTCTTTATCCGTATACGGATTTCTGTAGAAAAGTTTTACTTCTTTGCCGACATATTTATCCATGAGTTTCTGCGGATTAAGGAGGTCATATTCATAGTTCTGCTCGAGAACCTGCATCATGCCGAGCCTGCCCAGTGATCTGATATACACGCTGGTCGGAATTATCTGGGCAGCTACATCCATGAAACGCACTTCTGTCAGGCCCTCTGGCAGCTTGAGCACTCTTTGGTCTTTTACCAGGCCAAGGTTGACATTGTATACCGTCAAAGAGACAGATGTCTGTTCTTTGGACGTTGACGAGAGAGCCGGCCGCGTGTCCCTCTCATCAGCAAACGAAGCGCTAATATGAAAGATCAGAATTAAACATGAAGCAAGCATGCACCCAGAAAGATATCTCATAATTTTTCCCTCCGGCCTCGATTATCAGATTAGAAATCAGCTGCCTATATAATACACGTTTTGACATCGCCCAAAAAGATTATTGTGATGCTATATTAAAGAACTCAACAACTTGAATACGTGTATAATTATGTGTTAATGTTCAAAGCATGAACACTCAGAATGGGCCTGATGAGATATCGCTGCGCCTGCTTGATGAATTCTCCAGGGAACCTGAGATCTCCCAGCGGGCCCTTGCTGCAAAACTCGGCATCGCCCTTGGTCTTGTCAACACGTATATAAAGCGTCTTTATAAAAAAGGGCACATAAAGATCAAGGCGCTGCCGCGAAATAGGATCAAATATATAATCACGCCCCAGGGCTTTAGCGAGAAGGCGCGCCTGACGTATACATACATGAATTATTCGATCAAGTATTTCAAGGAGATCAGGGCAGGGATAGAGCGGACATATGCCAGGATGCTATCTGATGACATAAAAACGATCCTGCTTTGGGGTGACGGCGAGATTGCCGAACTCTGTTTTATCTCGACGCGGGGATTGCCGCTAAGGATAGTGGGAGTGGTGGCTGACAGGAAGGAAGACAACGGCTTCTTTGGTCACCATGTGTACCTTCCTGAAGACGCCGACAAGCTGGACTTTGATGCAGTGCTGGTTTCATCAATTGATGACAGGATGTTGGAGAGCTTTCGGAACAACAATCTCGGCAGCAGGAAGGTGTTCTATCTATGATGAGGACCGAAGAACAATCCGGGAGTGAACTAATGAATTGGTACGCGATCCATGTGCGCTCCCGCCATGAGTTTAATGTAACCGATCGCTTGGCCAAGTCCGGGATAGGTTCATTCCTTCCGATAGTAGAGCGGCTCAGGCAATGGAAAGACAGGAAGAGGCTTGTATCGTTTCCTCTATTTCCGGGATATCTCTTTGTCAATATACATGCAGACAATGAGGAAAAGCTTGCCGTACTCAAGACGCCCGGAGTAGTCAAATTTATAGGACAAACGCCCGGCGAACCTGAACCTGTTCCGGACGAAGTGGTGCTTTCTTTGAAACGGCTTGTTGAAAGCAAGGAGGCCATCGATCCATACCCTTACCTCAAGGAAGGAAACAGGGTTAGAATCAGGAGCGGAGCTCTCGCCGGGGTCGAGGGAATACTTGTCGAACGGCAGGGCATGCACCATCTGGTGCTGTCGGTGGATATTCTCAGACAGGGCGTCGCGATCAAGATAGAAGCTTCTACTGTAGAAGCGCTATAATAAAAAGATTTTTTCAAACAGAGCCTTCTTGTTTGGTCCGCGATACTGCGGACTGTAACCGAGAGGGCGGAGCAGTAACAAATCAATAGCGAGGTGGCACAATGAATATGCTGAAACCGGTCATTCTTTGCGGTGGTTCCGGCACACGCCTGTGGCCTATGTCGCGAGAACACTATCCGAAGCAGCTTCTGCCGGTGGTCGGCGACGATACGCTGTTGCAGGCGACGCTTAAACGCTGCCGGTCACTTGGCGACGAATCCGTTCAGGTTGCTTCGCCAATAGTAATTTGCAACGAAGAGTATCGCTTTCTTACGGCTGAGCAGATGCGCGAAACCGGCGAGGATGAAATGAACATCATTCTGGAGCCGTTCGGACGCAATACAGCTCCCGCACTTACGCTATCTGCGCTTTATGCATCTGCTGACGGGAGCGACCCCGTTCTCCTGGTCATGCCTTCGGATCATGTTATAGAAGACCAGACCGCCTTCAGAGATGCAGTGCTCAAAGGTGTACCCTCGGCGCTGGCCGGCAATATCGTAACTTTTGGTGTTGTGCCAAACAGGGCTGAAACCGGCTACGGCTATATCAACGCTGGCGGTAATGCGGCTGACGGCATGAGGACCATTGTGCGTTTTGTCGAAAAGCCGGACCGTGAAACTGCAAAAAAATATATCTCAAGCGGAGACTATTATTGGAACAGCGGCATATTCATGATGCTGGCCAGCACGTGGTGTTCAGCTATAGAGCGTTTTCAGCTGGCGATTCATGCAGCATGCAAAAAAGCCTATGACGGCGGCCAGAAAGACCTCGATTTCTTCAGAATTGGCAGGGAGGCCTTCGCAACCTGTCCGACGGACTCGATCGATTATGCAGTCATGGAAAGGGTTGGTTCCGCATCGGATTGGGATAAAGGATACGTTGTCCCGCTTGATGCCGGATGGTCGGATGTTGGTGCATGGGATGCTGTTTGGCAGGTATCCGCCAAGGACGCATCAGGGAATGCCGTGCGCGGCGATGTCGTGCTCGAAAAGGTGAGGAACTCTCTTGTTTGCTCATCAGGCCGCCTCGTTGCTTGTGTCGGCATCGAAGACATCGCTGTCGTGGAAACTTCGGACGCTGTGCTTGTAGCATCCAAGGAGCATGTCCAGGATATCAAGACAATAGTCGGCAAACTGAAGAACAGCGGCAGGGTAGAATCCTCGTTGCATCGGAAGGTCTGCAGGCCATGGGGATCTTATGATGGAGTCGATGCCGGAGATCGTTTTCAGGTAAAGCGAATTATTGTTAAACCTGGAGCGGTTCTTAGCTTGCAGATGCATCACCACAGGGCTGAGCAC
>Ga0187786_10000445_pt1 | contig 11848 bp, 10 predicted proteins | sample 0815_BV2_10_20_M_FD_132449 | JGI IMG/M metagenome (GOLD analysis project Ga0187786, IMG submission 132449) | Tropical peat soil microbial communities from peatlands in Department of Meta, Colombia - 0815_BV2_10_20_MG | ecosystem: Environmental > Terrestrial > Soil > Wetlands > Peat | place...
GATCCGGCGTGCCGCCGCGGCTGACTTTGCCGCCGATTGGCCCGCCCGGCCCTATGTGCTGCACGTGGGCCGCTTCTCGCCCCAGAAGCGCCACGACTTGCTGCTGGACGCCTGGACGCGCCTCGACACCGACCGGCAACTGGTGCTGCTGACCGCCGCCGATCCCAGGCTCCAGGCGATGATCGAGGCGCGGGGCCTGGCCGGGCGAGTACGCATCGCCGGCTTCCAGACCAATCCCTACCCCTGGATCACCGGCGCCGACCTGCTGGTTCTCTGCTCCGACCACGAGGGACTGCCCAACGTACTGATCGAGGCCCTCGCCTGCGGCACACCCGCCATAAGCACGGACTGCCCGTCGGGGCCGCGGGAGATATTGGCGGCCTTTCCGGAGTGCCTCGTGCCCTGTGGCGATGTCGCCGCACTGGCGAAGGCAATTTCCGGCGGCCTGGCCATCCCGATCGATACGGCGAAAGCCGATCTTTCCGCCTTTGCAACGGGCAGCGTCATCGCCGCCTACGAGCAGCTGGCGGCGGAGCGCTAGGCCATGTGCGGCATTCTCGGCTTCATCGGCACCCGCTGGCGCGAACACGCGGCGCCGGCCCTTGCCGCAATGCGCCTGCGCGGGCCCGACGAGCAGTCGGTGCTGAACCTGGGCGAAGCCGTCCTGGGCCACGCGCGGCTGGCCGTGATCGATCTGGCCGGCGGCCACCAACCGATGACATCGCCGGACGGTCGCCACACCATCGTCTTCAATGGCGAGATCTACAACTTTGCCGAGCTGCGCCGGGATCTGGAAGCGAAGGGCTATGGCTTTGCCACCCGCTCGGACACCGAAGTGCTGCTCCACGGCCATGCCGCCTGGGGCGAGGCGCTGCTCGAACGCCTGGATGGCATGTTCGCCTTCGCCGTCTGGGATGCACGAGAGCGCCGGCTCTTCGCCGCCCGCGACCCGCTGGGCATCAAGCCGTTCATGTACGCAGCCATCGACGGCGGTCTGGTGTTCGCTTCAACGCTGGCGCCCTTCCTGGCGCTGCCGGGCTTCCCGCGCCGGCTTGATCCGGAGGCGCTGCGCGACTATCTGGCCTTCCAGACGCCGCTGGCACCCCATACCTTCGTTCGCGCCGTCGGCCAGCTGCCGCCAGGCCACCTGCTGCGCTTCGATGCCGCTACCGGCAAGCTGGAAACCGCACGTCACTGGTCGATCCCGCGATCCGCACCCTGCAACGACGACCGCGAGACCCTGGTCGCCCGCATGGACGCGGCGCTCAAGGAAAGCGTGCGGCGCCAACTGGTGGCCGACGTGCCCCTGGGCGCCTTCCTTTCCGGAGGCATCGATTCGAGTCTCATGGTGCGCTACATGGCGGAAGCCCGTGTGCATCCCCTCAAGACCTTCAGCCTGCGCTTCGCCAACGAGGGCTTCGATGAATCGCCGCACGCCCGCATCGTCGCGCGCCAATTCGGCTGCGAGCACCACGAACTAGAAGCACCGACGATCACGGGCGAAGCATTCGCCGCTGCGATCGGCGACCTCGACCAGCCGCTGGCCGACCCGGCGTATGTCATGACCCATGCGCTGTCGAGGCTAACGCGTCAGCACGTGACCGTCGCCATCAGTGGCGACGGCGGAGACGAGCTGTTCTGCGGCTACCCGCGCTTCCTGGATACCGAGGACCGGCATGCACGGAAATTCTGGCAGCCTTTGCTTCGCCGTCTCGTCACGACTGACTTTCTGCCGGCGAGCCTGCTGCGCCGCAGCCTCTGGGGGCAGGAACTGCTCCACTACCGGCGCGTGGAACTGGGACCCTGGCCCGGGCGCAAGAACCTGGCCCGCTATCTGGCGCCGGAGATCGCCGTCGCAGCTCGTCCCGAGCGCACCCTGGGCCTCTGGCTCGACCTGCTCGGCGAACTCGGTGGCCGCATGGACACGGCCACGCTGATGCGGGCGGACCTATGGACCTACCTGTCCGAGAACTGTCTGGTGAAGACGGACCGGGCCAGCATGGCCCACAGCCTGGAAGTCCGGGTGCCCATGCTTGGCCGGCCCGTGCTCGATGCCGTGCTGCATCTTCCACCGGAGGTCCATACGGCTGGCGGCGCCAAGTCCCTGCTGCTGGACATCGCCCGTCGCAGCCTGCCCGAAACGGTATGGAACCGGGCGAAACACGGCTTTTCGGTACCCTTGCGGGAGTATTTCAGCCGGCAGTGGCTCGAGGTCTGCGACAATTGCGTCGGCCGCTGCGAAGAGCTTGCGCCATTTCTGGACGCTACAGCAGTACGCCAGCTATGGTCTGCGGCGCAAGCCGGCCGGTCATCGCGCCGACTGGCTTACACCTTCGTCGTATTGCTGGTCTGGCTGAGTCGTCATGATGTGCGGGCATAGAAAGGGAGTGGATGTTTAAACAGGGTGGCAAAGCCGAAAAGCGGCTCAAGCGACTGCGCTGGCGCTTTGGCGTTCCGGCCTATGCGGACAATCGCGGCGTGCGGTTGCCGCTCAGGCATCCGGCAATTACGCGTCCGATACAAAAGGACATTTTCTTCGGCGGTTACGAAAGCAAGGAGGCGGAACTCGTTCAGCTCAAGATCGAGCCGGGCGACGTCGTCATGGAAGTTGGCGCTGGCATCGGCTTTCTCTCGGCACTGTGCGCTCGTGCCGTCGGCAACGACAGGGTCTTCGCCTACGAAGCCAATCCACAGTTGATGGCCGTGATCCGTCATGTCCATGACCTCAACGGAGTCGCCCCCACCGTCATCAATGCGATGCTCGGCGAAGGGGCCGGCGAGCGCGAGTTCTTTCTCGAAAAGGACTACTGGGCCTCGTCGCTGATCCGCGGTTCGGCGGATGCACAAGCGATTTTGGTGCCGCAAGTCGACCGCGATGAAGAGATTCGCCGCATCGCCCCCACGTTCCTGATCGTCGACATCGAGGGTGGCGAGTACGAGTTCTTCTCGAACATGGATCTGACGCCGGTACGCAAGATCTGCATCGAGACCCATCCGCACGTGCTCGGCAATCGCCGGGTTTCCGAGATTCTTGGCTGGCTCATTGCCGAGGGCTTTTCGCTGGACTTCAGTTGCATGCGCAAGAACGTCTATTTCCTTTATCGCGAACATGCCGCTTGATGTGCCCAAGCCCTCTCCCGTCCTGAGTCTCGTCATCCCGGTCTACAACGTCGCGCCGTTTCTCGACCGGTTCCTCGGCAGCATCGTTGCCCAGGACTTGGACGGCATGGAAGTCATCGTCGTGGACGACGGCTCCACCGACGCCTGCCCGGAGATCCTGGCGCGCTACGCCGCAAGCTGTCCCCGAATGCGTGTCATCCGCCAGGAGAATGGCGGGCTCTCCGCGGCCCGCAACACCGGGATCGATCACGCGCGCGGGGAATATGTGGCATTTGCCGACTCGGACGACTTCATCGAGCCCGGCTACTACCGCGATCTCCTCACCCTGGCCCAGACCCACGGCCTCGATATGACGCACGGCAACGGCCTGTACCACTTCGAAGGTCGTCAGGCCGACTTCCCAATCTATACGGATGACCTGACGACCGCGGTCATGGCCGGCCGCGAAGTGCTGCGCAAACGCCTGGGCGAAAAAACTTTCCTGCACATGGTCTGGCTGCAACTCTATCGCCGCGACTTCATCGACCGCCTCGGCCTGCGCTTCGTGCCGGGCCTGATTCATGAGGACGTCCTGTGGACGACCCGGGCCTTCATGGCCGCGCAGCGGGTCGCCTACGCACCGACACCCGGCTACCACTACCGGCAACGTGTTCGCCGCCTGCAGCCCGATCAGCTCGATGAGCGATTGGCCGCGATCGTCGACAGTTCCATCCATAACGCACTTGGTCTGGACGAGTTGCTGGCCGACGCTGCCGACGATCCGGAATTGCAGCGGCTGATCCGCTGGCAGCTCGTTGACGGCGCACTGTCGATATTCCACAAGCTGCGCAAGATGTCGTCGACCATGTTGCGGCGCTCGTACTATCGCCGCCTGCGCCAGGAGGCGATCTTTGCCCTGCTGTGGCGTAATGCGGTCGAATGGCCGCAGCGGCGCCGCATCGCCCGCCATCGGTTGAAGGGTCTGTTCGCCTGACATGAACGGAACGTGTTACCAGGTCAACCTGCAGACCGGCTGGGGCGGCGGCGAGGTCTACACCAAGTTCTTCACCCGCGCCCTGGACGCCATCGGCATACGCACCGTGCTGTTTGCGGCGGAGGCGGCGATCGGTCGCTGGCGCGAACAACTGCCGCCCGGCACCACGGTAGTCGGCATATCCGGTCCAGATGCTCTGGCCGCGGCACTGGCGTCGTATCTGCCGGTCGGGGGCCGCGGCTGGCTGGTATTCCAAACGCCTGCAACAGCAGCGCAGATTGCGCCGCTGCGCGCCGCCGGACACCTGCTGACCTGTTTTGCGCACATGCCGCTCTACGGGCGCGATCCCGCATCACTAAGGCCATACGACCTGGTGGTGCCGGTGTCCGGTCACGTGCTTGCCAGCCTTCATGCCGCTGGAATCACACATACACACGACGAGCCCTTGTACGGCGTCGCCGACCTCTCGGCACGCTGCGGGAACCGGCAACTGCGCCGGCGATCGTGCTACGACTGGGACCGGCGCAAGCTGCGTGACCGGCTGTTCGGTGTGTTCGAGCCGGCGATCGAGCGCTTGCGCCCGCACCCACCTTTCGCGCGCGGCGATGGCATCGCTCTGGGCATCGTTTCCCGCCTGACGCCAATCAAGCAATTTCCATTGTTGTTCAGCGTTCTCGCGCCGGTGCTGGCGCGGCATCCCGCCTTCCGGCTGGAGGTGTTCGGTAATGGCGGTTACGCCTCCGTGCGCGATCTGCGGCAAGCTCTGGCGCCGATCCGGAACCGTGTCCGCTTCTGGGGACAGCAGGCGGATGTGGCCACCGCTTACCGGCAACTCGACTATCTGCTCACCGGCCTGCCGGAAAAGGAGGCCCTCGGCCTCAACATCATCGAGGCTCAGGCTTGCGGACTACCCGTGATCGCCGTCGATGCGCCACCATTTACCGAGACCGTCGCCGGCGACGTTACCGGACTTTTCTACACCGACCCGCGTAATGATAACGGTGTCGGCTTCGACACTTTGCTGACGCGACTGGCAGTGAAGCCATTCAAGCCCGACCCGGTTGCCGCCGCCGCGCACTTGCAGAAATTCTCCACAGCCGCATTTGCCGAACGTGTGGTTCGCCTGGTGGCGGCAACGGCAAGACTGGCGGGGTCCGGCACATGACCCGCGACACCATCCTGTTCAATTTTCGCAAGGGCTTCGCGCCGCTCAAGGAAGCGTTCGAGAATCTCGGCTACCGTGTAGTCGAGAACGAATGGGCGCCACCGCCGGAACTCGCTGCGCGCTGCGAGGCCGCGATCGTCAATCTGTATGAAGGAGTCCGCCAACCATTGCGGGCGGTCGCCTTGCACCGTCGCCTGCGTGCCGCCGGGGTGCCGGTAATCGGCATCGACCGTGATGCGCCATGGCATATGGGCATCCGCCGACGCCGGCTGGCGCTGTTCCGCCTGCTGCGGCCGCTTGATATCTACGCCAGCCACACCATGCAACCGACCTGGGCGTTCGCGCCGATCAAGATCTACAATCCGAACGCAGTCTGGACGCGCTGTTTCAACCTCCATGGTCAAACTCTGGAGCAGATGCGCGATCCGGCTTTTTTCGAATACGATGTATCCTTTCTGGGCAACATGGATGGCGAGCGCTACAAGGAACACGCCGAACGCGCCCGCTTCTTCACTGAACTGCGCCGGCGACTCGACGACATGGGTGTTCGTCACTACATTGCCCACTCGTCGGGCATCGCCGAGGAAACCCAGATCCGAGTCATCCAGCGCTCACATATCAACCTCAGCTATCGTTCATCCTGCGACCATGGCGGCACATTGAGTTGGGGCCTGCCGGAACGCTGTTACGGCGTACCGGCACGCGGCGGTTTCCTGCTCACCGACCAGCGCCGGCACGCGGCCGACGATTTCGACCTGGCGACGGAATGGGCCGGCTTCACGGACATGGAGGATTGCCTGGGGAAGATTCGCTACTATCTCGACAACTTCGCGCTCACCCGACGCATCGCCGAAGCGGCCCATGCCCGCGTGATGCGCGATCATACCTATGAACACAGGGCACGCCGGCTGCTCGAAGCCGCGAAGGCAGCGCCTCAGGGGGAACACTCGTGAAGACCGCGCTACGCATCGCCATCGGTAAAGTGGTCAGGCTGGTTTACCGTCCGGCACTGCCGAAGCTGCCGAACGGCGAGATTCGCCTGCACCTGGGCTGCGGCAAGATCGATCATCCGGGATTCATCAACATCGATGCAATTCCACGGCGCCATGTCCATTACGTCCAGGCCGTCGGCCGACTGGGCCGTTTCGACAATGCAAGCGTAGACCTGGTTTATGCGTGTCATGTACTCGAGCATTTCAGTCACCTGCAAGTGCCGGCGGTGCTGCGGGAGTGGGGCCGGGTCATCAGGCCCGGCGGCCGGCTTTGTCTGTCGGTGCCCGACTTCGACCGCATTCTGGACATTTACCGTGATACCGGACGTGATGCCGCTGTCGTGATGAACGCCCTGATGGGCGGACAGGAGTATGCCTACAACTACCACCGGGTCATCTTCAACAAGGAGTACTTGAGCGGGTTGCTCCTGGCTGCCGGCTTCAGCCGTGTCCATGAGTGGGCGCCGGACGACGGCGGTGTCGCTCATGATGTTATCGACTGGTCGCGACGGCCGTTTCTTGTAAACGGGCGTGCCTATCCGGTCAGCCTGAATCTGGAAGCAGAGAGATAGCATGGCGCTGGCAGGCACACCGAGCATCCTGGTCATCCGGCGCGAGAACATCGGCGACCTTGTGTGCACGACGCCATTGCTGGCGGCGCTGCGGCAACAGTTGCCGACCGCCCGTATCACCGCCTTGGTCACGCGCTACAACGAGGCGGTAATGGCAGGAAATCCGGACATCGATTCCCTCCACTCCTACACCAAGGCCAAGCACCGCCGGCCCGACGAGTCGGCGCTGGGCATCTATGGCCAGCGCCTGCGAACCATCCTGGAATTGCGTCGACAGAAGTTCGAATGGGTGTTGCTGCCCGGTGGTGCCCATGCCAGCGCACTGCGTTTCGCCCGCTGGATCGGGGGCAGGCATTTGCTGGTGCGTGGCAACGAGGATGCGATCGCTGGGCCCCATGAAGTTGAGCAGACCTGCCATCTGCTCACCCGCATGGGCCTAGAGTACGTGACGCCAGCGCCGCATGTCGTCCCGGCCGTGGACGAGTTGGCGCACATCGACGCCCTGCTCGCAGCCACGTCGCCAAGTCGATTGATCGGACTGCACATCAGCGCGCGCAAGCCGTCGCAGCGCTGGCCGGCGGAACGATTCAACGAACTGGCGCGACGACTGCACGAACGCGACGGTACCGCCTTCCTTCTGCTTTGGGCACCAGGCCGACAGGACGATCCGCAGCATCCCGGCGACGATGAGAAGGCCGCGGCGATCATGGCGCATGCCGGTGGTGTTCCCATCGTGCCGGTGGCGACGGAGAGACTCCCGCAACTGATCGCGGCGATTGCCCGCTGCGATGCCTTCATTTGCGGTGACGGCGGCGCCATGCATCTCGCGGCCGGGCTGGGCAAGCCCATCGTCGCCCTGTTCGGGCAATCGGCACCGGAGCGCTGGCGGCCGTGGGGCGTACCGCATGTCGTCCTGCAGAAGCCCAGCCTGAACGTCGCCGATATTGCGGTCGAAGAGGTGCTGACCGCCTATGGACAAACGCTTGTTTCCAAGGAAGCCCTTACGTGATCGACCAACCGGGGCCGACTGCCCTGACCTCCGAAAATCCGGTGCTGCGTATTGGCACGATGGCGGCTGCACTCTATCTGGGCCTGCTTCCATTCAATCATCTTACGGCGGCAAAGAACCTGTCCCTGGCGATCGCATTTGTGTGTGCATTGCTGCTTTGGCTGAAGGCCCCCGAGAAACGTGTTCCGCTGGTGCCGGTATTCGCGGTCTGGCTGGCGGCGGCCGCGATGTCTCTGCTGTGGACCCATGATGCCGCTGCTTCCCTTATCGCCATTTGGCGCGATGTCGTGAAGACCGCCCTGATATTCTTCGGCTTCTTCGTTCTCGCCTCTAACCGGGCTTCGATCGTCATCATTGTTCGGATCTCAATCATCGGGGCATCGATATTTGCATCTTTGGCCATCTACGAGCTTATCCGCCACGGCCTGTGGGGGGAGAACTTCCTCGCGCCGGCCCGTTACGATATCAGCGTCGATGCGCTCAACTGGATAGTGTTCATCGTCATGATGGTCCCGACTATACAGAAGCAGCCGACAACCCGATTGCTGCCGTGGCTTGGCCTGTTCGCGTCAGCGTTGCTTATCGTCGCCGGCGTCATGACCCAGAGCAGGTCGTTCAATCTCGCCATCATTCTCGGTGCGGTTCTTGTTGCAGCGATGAACTTTCGCCGCATGCTGCAGCACAAGACAATGCTGGCGCTCGTGTCCGGCGTCATTGTCGCCAGCGCTATCCTAGGCGTCACTTTGCTGAACAAGCCACTAACGACCTCCTGGGATCGTTGGTTAATCTATTCGACTGTCTGGCAGAAAATCGTCGCCAATCCCTGGCACGGCACTGGCTTTGGTCACGAGACCGACCAAGCCTGGTACCGCAATACTTTTGATTACCTTCTGATTCCCGACGCGCCCGCGGGGCTGACGCACCCACACAACATCGTGCTGAGCTATCTGGACCAGATGGGCATCTGGGGATTTCTGGTGCTGGCATTCATGTTCTGGACCATCGGCAGGAAATTTTGGTCAGCCATGCACTCCGGCGATCAGTGGCAGGCCTGGCTCGGCCAAGCGGGAATGCTTCTACTCCTCGTTACGCTCTTGTCGAACAGCTTCAATTATTTTTTCGCGCGCCAGCATCTCTGGATGTTTTTCGCAATGCTGGGTCTTTACCTGGGATGGATCAGAGGAGGCAGACGCCTGCCCTAGGGCGGTGGTCGAACACGGTTGCGTACCCATGACTTATTGGCGCCTATGAAGCAATACGCCTATCTTCTTTCCGAGAAGCTCGCCGACTATACGCCGCCCGGTATCGTCCAAGTGCTCGCAGGCAACACCGCGATCGATAAAGCGATTATGGGGGAGCGCAGCGTGAAGATCCAGGACGTTCGCTCCGGCGCTGCGAGCTACCGCTCCGATCGAGGCGACACGACGGTCAATATCTTCTACCAGTCGTTCGCCGGAAAGATGGTTCGCCGCGTCCCGGTCCACCGGTGTAACGTAGACCAGCACGTCGATGCCCGCACTTCGCAGTTCTTCGATGGTTTCGGTAAGGGCGCTATCCATTTGTGCAGCGTTCTGAGCGCTTGTACCGTAATGCCAAAGGAACTTTCGACGCAGGATGTCGCGGTCGGAGCCGTTAGGCTCATTTTCGGAACAGTCCAGATCTCTGACCACATGTTCGCCGGCTAGCGCACCGTTGGTACCAAGCATTTCTCCCCTCAAGCTCACCGCCCGCCGCGCTATCCATTGCCGGGTTTCCTGACGATCACGATCCGAAACGAGATATGGCAGTACGAAAAGTAGATCAACGATCCGGCCTGCGCGTAGATCAACGTAGGCTGAGCGCAGGGGAAAGCGGTACATCGGTTTGTCCGCCCATTCCGGCGACCATGCACGCAGATTCACCGGCACCACAACGACGTGTGGCCTCGTCGTTTGTTGCGCAATTAACCGGGCATAGGAGCGAAACATGTACGCCGAATAAGCGCCATGTTGTATCGTCATCACAGGCATCGCGATCGTGGCGGCAAGATACTCATCTATGCCAAGTCGTTCAAGATCGCATCGTCCGGTTTGTCTGAGGGTGGAGTCGCCAAAAATCACTACTTGCGCATCGCCCGCGCGTAACCGATTAAGCGTCCGATCGAAGAAATCATCCTTACCGTAGCGAACGAACTTGTTCACGGTTGCCACCAGGAAAGTGAGTGACAGGGTGACGAAGAATAGGATGAGATAAGAGCGACTAGATGCGCGCATTCAGAACTGGAAGTAGATGAAATGACTGATCCGGCCGAAACTGGATAAAGACGCTCCCATTAGCATCCCGACGAGAATGGCTTCCCAGTGTCGCCCCTGCCAACGCCACCTTATCGTACGCAGACTTGAGTCGGCCCAGCCGACAAATTGCTGTGTGTTCGGCAGAAACCACACGATGGCCAGACCTCCCGACAGGGAAGCAATGGTCGACTGCAATTGTTGGCCGCTGAACTGATTGGCCAATTCTGCAGGAACGGTTCCTTCCGTAAATCCCAGCATCGGGGCGAGCATGTGCGTTGCGGTTACAAAATTGTCAGCGCGGAAGATCACCCAGGCAATCACAACGCATACAAAGGTGAGGACTACGCCAAGCGCATGAGTGATCCGCGAATCAGGTGACCACCCGCGGTATCGTCTGACCGCATGCCATCCGTGATTGATGGCAAGAAACAGTCCATGCAGCCCTCCCCAGGCGACGAAAGTCCAGTTCGCGCCATGCCAGAGACCGCCGAGCAACATTGTCACCATCAGATTCGCGTAGCGGCGCGTTACTCCCAGGCGATTTCCTCCCAGTGGAAAGTAAAGGTAGTCGCGCAGGAATGCCGATAGCGTCATGTGCCAGCGACGCCAGAAATCGATGATGCTACCTGCTTTGTACGGCGAATCGAAGTTGAGGGGCAAACGCACATTGAATAGGAGGGAAAGGCCGACAGCCATGTCGGAGTAACCAGAAAAATCGAAATACAACTGAAGTGAATAAGCTACCGCACCGATCCAACTCACGTGAGGAACAAGCGTTACTCCGCCGCTGGCCGCCTCGAATATGGGATTAGCCATCTGAGCAAAGTTATCCGCCAATAGCACTTTTTTCGACAGGCCAATCGTGAGAATGGTGAGTCCTTGCGACAGATTTGTCGTATTCAGTTGATAGGTCGTTGATGACAGGAATTGGGGCATCATCTGTTTGTGATGTAGCACCGGCCCAGCAATCAGGTGCGGAAAGTAGCTTACGAAAAGCAGGTAATGCACCGGATTGGGTTCGCGCGCAATTCCGCGATAAGCATCGACCAAGAAGGCGATCTGCGTGAAGGTGTAAAACGAAATGCCCAGCGGCAGGACAATATCAAGCGCGACTGAGCTAGTCCCCGTGATCGTGCCCAATGTGTCGATAAAGAAATTGGCGTACTTGAACCAAGTTAAGAGTGTGAGGTTTACGCCCAATGCTGATGCGAAAAGCAGCCGCGACCTACCCTCCCCACGTGCAAGCCGCAGCCCCACCAGGTAATTGAAACCAATCGAAACCAGCAAAAGAATAACGAACCGTGGATTCCACCAAGCATAGAAGAACAGCGACGCCATCCCCAGCCAACCCGCCGCCACAAGATGGCTAATACGGGCGAGGAACCAAAATCCAGCAAAGCATATCGGCAAGAACGCCAGCAGAAACCCCCAACTATTGAAAAGCATCGCTAGTGCGCCTCGTCCCAGTTCGGGCCGACGCCGACCTCGACCAACAGCGGCACCGCCAGCTTGGCCACGCCGCCCATCAATTTCGGCAGCTCGTGGCGCACCATGACGATTTCGTCGTCGGGCACTTCCAGCACCAGTTCGTCGTGTACCTGGAGGATGAGTTTCGTCGCCAGCCGCTGCTCGTCGAGCCATCCCTGCACGGCAAGCATCGCCCGCTTGATCAGGTCGGCCGCCGTACCCTGCATGGGCGCGTTGATCGCGGCGCGCTCGGCGCCCTGCCGGCGTGCCGCCACGC
>Ga0187786_10000446_pt1 | contig 11836 bp, 9 predicted proteins | sample 0815_BV2_10_20_M_FD_132449 | JGI IMG/M metagenome (GOLD analysis project Ga0187786, IMG submission 132449) | Tropical peat soil microbial communities from peatlands in Department of Meta, Colombia - 0815_BV2_10_20_MG | ecosystem: Environmental > Terrestrial > Soil > Wetlands > Peat | place...
AAAAAGAAAAATTAAAAAAAAATTCCGGGCTCATTCGCCAACGAATGCCTTGAGCTCGCTGAGCATGTATTTTTCAACTTCTTTAATGACCTCAAGAGGACCCCGGAACGCGAGCAGCTCCCGCTCATCCCCTTCCATGTTGGCAAACTTGATCTTCTCTTTGCGCTCGACGACCTTCACCTTGAACTTTTTCGGGATCTCGATGATCAGTTTCTGGGGCACCCCGGGAGGGATGAGGACATCGTAGAGTTGTTCTTCTTTTACCGGTTCGTCAGCCATGATGATCAGTCTCACTTTCCTATTTTGATCCGCCGGCTCATAATACATGGGCCCCCGCGAATGCCCCCGATGGGATTTTTGGGCTTGCCAAGGGAGTTCATGCACCGTCCCATGAGAGCCGCGCCGCGGGCGAGCCCGTCGTCAACAAAGACCAGGTGATCCACGGGATCATCGAAGAGTTTGCGTTCGGTGATCCCCTCAAGGATGTAATCTGGTTTCCGGCCTGAGATCGCCGCCCTGCCGGTGAAACCGATAGAGGAGTTCTTCATGACAAGGCCTTTCTCCACCGCAACATCGATCAGGCGCAGTGCCATCCGGGCACAGACGCGGTCGACAACCTCGTTGAGGGTTGCCAGGTTGTAGTCCTTGTGGATCTCCGCCCCGATCTCGAGCAGCTTGGGGAGATCGCCTGAGTTCACCCCGCAGTCACAGCCGATCATGGCAATACCGGATTCGAGGGCCAGCCGTGCATTGACCGGAACCCTCCCGAAACGGTCGCGGTCCGCAGGGACGATGCGGATGTCGATATGTTCATGGCACCGCTCGACAAAATCACCGATGACCCGGCGGTTCCCCCCTCTGAACAACCCGCCGCTCACGCTATGCTCGCCAAAGATGTCGAGTGCCGTCCCGGTCCGCGCCTGCACGAGGCCTGTCCCTCTCACGATGGCATCCGGGATGGCGCCGGCAAGCCCGCAGAAGTTGCCGACCGTTTTGGCAAACGGGTTCAGGGCATCAGGAGCCACATCACTCGTGATCCTGCCGTCAAGGGTAGTTCCGAAATCCACGGAAACACAGGGGTTCCGGAAATCCACCGGAGTCCACTTTGCCCCTTCCTTGATGCCGGCCATCGCAAGCTCGCCTTCCATCTCGTTTGCCACCATCTCCACGCCGGTCGATCCGACCGGGGGGATGACGCCCGCGACCGCCCCAACAAAGACGACCTTGTCGGCGAAACTGTAGGGCTGGAGTTTCTGGGGCTGGTTTTCCTTGGACATCGGGGGGGTCATCTTCCGCGGCGGGACGCCTGCCATGAGACAACCGTTGGCGAGGGACACCACGAAATCCCCGATCTGATCCGGGGACTCCATCTCGGCTACGACACCGGTGCTCCGGACAACGAAGTCCAGCTCCTTCAGGATATCGAGATGCGCCTCCTTGTGGCACTGGATCAGGGTATCCCGGACGAGCTCGGTCACCGCTTCCCGGGTCAGCTCGGTGCCGTCGAGGGTTGCGCCGAAGATGGTCTCACCGGGTTTTGGCGGGCGGATGTCGCGGCTCATGCTCACCGTCTTATTGATGACATAGGACATGCCCGTCTCAAGGCTGACGCCGGTAAGGATGCATTTTGTCGTGGTATTCCCCATCTCCACCGAGGCGACAATAAAATAGGGTTTGTTCTTGTACTCGGGGACCTGCATCCCGGCGCCATGGGTGATAGACGGTGGTGGAGGACTCTCCACGATATGGGGTTTTGGTTTTACGAAGCGGGAAAAAAAGCTGGCGCACATAGCAACCGGTTCTCTATCTGGCACCCTTATAATTTTCTATTTGCGCAAGGGGAGACGTCGTCTCCGGTACGAACCTTCATCTTACCGGAAGTGTCAGCCTCTTTATGCAGGATGGTCGGGAGCCATACCTTGCCGGGCTCGCTTTTGCCGCAGAGGGAGACCATGAAGAGGCACTCCTTTCCTTTGAACAGGTTCTGCTCGCCGAACCGGAACATACCGGTGCATGGGTTGCAAAAGGTATGGCGCTCGCCAGCCTCGGGCAGTACGCCGGAAGTATCGAGGCCTTTGACCGGGCGCTTGCGCTGAACGAGGAAGATCCGATAACCTGGTACACACGGGGGAGTGCCCTTCACCTCCTGAAACACGATGAAGAGGCCCTCCTCTCCTTTGAACGCGTTCTCTCCCTTGTCCCGGATCATTGCCTAGCATGGGCAGGAAAGGCACGATCATATGCTGCCCTCGGTCAGTATGAAGAGGCGATTGTGGCGTATGACCATTCGTCCGGGAGCCCGGAGGAGGAAGTAAACGCGTGGACCGGGAAAGGAAATGCATATTTCGAACTTGGTCAGTTCAAGGAAGCTCTGCATGCATTCAGGGAAGCACTGATCCTCGATCCTTCGAGCATTTATGCCCTCAATGGCAGGGCGGCTGTGCTGACGGACCTGGGGAGGACAGACGAGGCGATAGCAACCTTTACCACAGTCCTTGAGAGTCATCCCGGGGAGACGACCGCGCTCCTGGGGAGGGCCGCGGGAAAGATCATTGGCGGGCACCTTGCCGAAGCAGCTGCTGATATCACCCGTTCGCTTGACATCGATGATCACAATGCGAAAGCCTGGTACCTGAAGGGAGTCGTTTCCGGTCTGGAAGGCAACACAGACGCAGCTATCCGGGATTTTGACCGCGCTCTCGCGCTGAACCAAAATATCATCCTCCTCTGGTTTTCAGATGGCCGGACCATCCGTTTTATTGCACGTGGCGAGAAGGAGACAAAGGCATTCGACCGTGCGCTTCCTATCGACCCCAGTGAAGGTGATGCATGGTCAAGTAATGCATTCGGGCTTGCCCGTTCCGGAAAACTCGAGGAGTCTCTGAGAGAATACGAAAAAGAACTGGGGGCTTCGCCGGAATCAACCCTGCTCTGGTACAATAAGGGCACGACACTGGATACGCTCGGGAGGCCTGAAGACGCACTGCGGGCTTATGAGATGGCGGTAACGAAAAATCCGTCGCTTGCAGCAGGGTGGTATAACATAGCTCTCATACATACCAGCCTCGGGGAATACAGCCAGGCTCTCGATTCCTATGAGCATGCCCTGGCAATCGATGGGAGTTCCGCGACCATCCGGTTCAACAGGGGAATTGTCCTGGGTCTTCAGGAACGATACAGGGAAGCGCTCGATGCTTTCGGGCAGGCGCTCACCATGATGCCGAAGATGGCTGCAGCATGGTTCAACCGGGGGGTTATGTTCAGCCGGCTGGGGAGACATGATGAGGCGCTGGACTCCTACGACAAAGCGATCATTTCTGATAACGATCTGGTGCCTGCCTGGGTCAACCGGTCAACGGAACTCACACGGAAAGGAGCCTGGGAGGAGGCCCTGCGGGCAATTGACCGTGCCCTGAAAATACGACCGGATTACCCCGCAGGCTGGTTCATCAGGGGGTTGCTTCTTTCCAACCTCGGAAAAGAGCAGGAAGGAAAAGAGACCCTGGAACGGGTAATGGCACCCACCGCAGGATTACACCTTGTCCGGTACCCGTTTGGCGGGATTCTCTATCCTTCACGGAATTATCATCCGGTCAGTTCCGATGATGCCGGCAGGCAGGCTCCGGAACCCTCCAGTGCACAATCCTGGTACAAAGCAGCGGTATCCCTGTACCGGAATTACCATTATCGCGAAGCAGTGGGGGCAGCAGACCGGGCTGTAGCTCTTGATGACCGGCTTGTCACTGCCTGGATCCTGAAGGGTCTTGCACTGTACAAGCTCGGGTTCTTTGCAGAAGCCCTGGAGGCATTTGACCTTGCGCCCCGATCAGGTACTGGTTCCTACCGTGTCGGGATCGTACGCGGCCTGATCCACAAGCGGATGCATGACCTGCCGTCTGCTCTTGCGGATTTCGATGAGGTACTGCGTGCTAATCCGAGGAGCCTTACCGGCTGGCATAACCGTGGCCTGACACTCCTGCAACTGAACCGGTACCAGGAAGCCCTGGAATCGTTTGACCGGGCCCTTTTGCTGGACCCGCATGACCGGAGAATTCTCAACGCCCGTGCATTCGCCAGGAGAAAACTTGGACAACTATAAAGGAAAAAACGGGACAGGATCCGAAAAGAATGCAAGAACGTTAAGGAACGAAACCCGCGTGCGATCGTCACCGGGAAAAAAAGATTATTTTCGTTTTCTTTCCATCTGCCGGACCATCCGGGCCTGGATACCAAAGTAGTGGGAAACCCCGATCGCATGGCACTGGTCGATCGAATCGCTGTCGAACGAGACCATGTCCCCGGAATAGATTGCATCGGGCGAGCTCCGTCCCATGACCCGCACGCTCCCTTTGAAGAGCTCGAGATCAACGGTTCCGTTGACCCGCTTCTGGGTGGTATCAATGAACGCGTTTAATGCCGTGTACAGCGGTTCGTACACGAGGCCCTTGTAGGCCAGTTCGGACCACTTGTCATCGACCATCCTCTTGAAGGCAAGTTCCTGGCGGGTGAGGACCAGTCCTTCGAGGTCCCGGTGGGCCGTAAGAATGACCGTGGCTGCCGGGTGTTCGTAATTCTCCCGCGCCTTCAGCCCGAGTATCCGGTCCTCGATCATATCGTTCCTTCCGATACCATGTTTTCCTGCCATCAGGTTCAGCTCCTGGATCAGGTCATAACCCGCGAGGTTCTTCTTGTTCAGAGCGACAGGGACCCCTTCCCTGAAGGTGATCGTGAGTTTCCCGGGTTTTTCAGGGGCCTTTTCCGGGGAGACCGTCCAGAGGTAGATCTCCTCAGGGGGATGGAACGCGGGGTCTTCCAGTCTGCCTCCTTCGATCGACCTGCTCCAGCAGTTCTCGTCCATGCTCCAGGGCTTGTCCTTCCTGACCGGCACCGGGATCTTGTGCTCTTTCGCGTAATCGATCTCCCAGTCACGGGTGAGGTTCAGTTCGCGGATGGGCGCAACAACGTCGAGTCCGGCCCCCCGGATGATAAAATCGAACCGCAGCTGGTCATTCCCCTTTCCCGTGCATCCGTGGCCGATGGCCGATGCACCCTCTTTTTTCGCGATCTTCACTACTTCTTCGGCGATCAGGGGACGTGCAAGGGAAGTCCCCATCGGGTAGCCTTCATAGGACCCGTTCGCTTTTATCGCGGGAAAGATGTGGTCCCGGACAAATTTCTCCCGTGCATCGATGGTATAGTGCCGGTCGGCGAGTTTCTTTCCTTTCTGTGTTGCCACATCGATTTCTTCGTCACGCTGGCCGACATTCACCGCTACGGTCACGACACGGTCATAATCATAGCGCTCTTTCAGGAGTGGTATACAGATGGAGGTGTCGAGCCCCCCGGAGTAAGCAAGAACAATCGTACCTTTTCCCATGTCCATCTCCCCTCAGGGAAGTAATGGTATACCAGTACGCACTGCGAGCATATATGTTGGAGGTGGGCAGCGTTTTTTTTTAAAGATCGTTAGGAAAACCCGAACCCCCACCCGCGGGGAATGATGAAAGAACAGAAAAAAAAGTTGTTCAGGGAATCCTGAACGATTATTGGACTACTTCATCTAGGTAACGATGATCTTACCTGGCATTTCCTGCTGGAAGACAGTCTTGAAGTCGTAGGCACCCTTTGTCGGGAAGGTGATGGAAAGCGGCGATCCATAGGGAATAGTGATGGTGCTCATACCGCCGAAGTATTTCCCGGCCTGGACATCGACTGCAACAATGCCGTGCGGCTTGAAGGGATCGTTGTTGATGAAGATAACCTTGCCCCCTGCCGGGATGTAAACCGTGGTGCCCGGGCTGACAGTCAGGTCAGCGTTGAAGGTAATGGTCGTGGACGGCTGGGGGGTCGGGGTCGGGGTGGGTGTTGCGGTCGGGGTCTGGTTTACCACCACAATGGTTGCTTCCGTGGTCGGGACAGCTGTGGGCACAACCGTCGTGGGTACCATGGTCGGCACTTCAGTCGGGGTGGGTGTGGCCACGGGAGCTGCAGGCTGGGATGTGCATCCTGCCAGCAGGATCCCGATAAACAGGATTGCGAGAACAACAAGAAGTTTCTTCATGCATCTTTTTTTGTTATTTCGGTATATAAGCATATTCAATTATTTTGCATAGTATTCCCGGTATTTCGCAACTGTTTTGAGGGAACGCACAGTAATGGCCGCTTTCGGAAGGCAGGGATTATCTGACCTTCACGCCGGAGTTACTTCAGATAATGGCTTATCGGCTCCAGGGTTACCTTCTCGCGCTTGATCGCATCGATGGCGAGCGCAGCAGCCCGCGCTGCCTGAAGCGTGGTGATATAGGGGATCTGGTAATCGACCGCCGCACGCATGATCTGGTAATGGTCGTGCAGTGACTGTTTGTCCTGGGGGGTGTTGATGATCAGGCGGATCTCCCCGTGCCGCATCATGTCGAGGACATTGGGAGAACCTTCCTGGATCTTCCGGACAAGATGTGCTTCAATTCCGGCTTCCTGCAGGTAATCTACCGTCCCACCGGTTCCATACAGGACAAGCCCGAGATCCTTCAGTTTCCCTGCGATAGGGATTGCCTCATCCTTCTGTTCGAAGTTCACCGAGATGAAAACATTGCCCTTCAGCGGAAGTTCGTTGTCCGCGGAGATGCAGGCCTTGTAAAACGCCAGCCCGAAGTCATAGTCGATCCCCATGACCTCGCCGGTACTCTTCATCTCAGGGCCGAGGACGGTATCGACACCTGCGAGTTTGTTGAACGGCAGGAGGACCTCCTTGACTGCGACGTGGCTGATGGCCCGTTCCTCGTACCCGAGATCACGCAGTTTCCGGCCGACCATAACCTTGGCGGCAATCTTTGCCACGGGAATGCCGGTTGCCTTGGAGACAAAAGGAACCGTCCGGCTTGCACGTGGGTTTGCTTCAAGGACATACACAATGGTATCCTTTACGGCGAGCTGCAGGTTTACGAGACCGACAACACCAAGACCCAGGGCAATCTTCCTCGTGTAATCCCTCACGGTATTCAGGACCTCCGGAGAGAGTGACTGGGTCGGGATCACACATGCCGAGTCACCGGAATGAATCCCTGCCTGTTCGATGTGCTCCATGATGCCCCCGATCAGGACCGTCTCCCCGTCACATACTGCGTCGACGTCGAGCTCGATCGCATTCTGCAGGTACGAGTCGATGAGGACCGGGTGCTGGGGATCTGCCAGCACTTCCTCCTTTTTCATGTAGGCTTCGAGTTCTGCCGCATCGTGGACGATCTCCATGGCCCTGCCGCCGAGGACATAGGAGGGGCGGACGAGGACCGGGTACCCGATCTGCTCGGCTTTCTCACGTGCCTCCGTTTTGGACCGTGCGGATGCATTCGGCGGGCTCGGGATGTCCAGGGAGTCCAGCAGCTCGCTGAAACGGTCCCTGTCTTCGGCGATATCCATGGCGTCAGGGCTCGTGCCGAGGATCCGGGTCGTGAGGCCCAGGCGCCTGATCTCCTGTTCGATGGGCACGGCAAGGTTGACGGCATTCTGCCCGCCGAACTGGACCATCACGCCATGATAGGTATCTTTCCGGAGGATATTCGAGACATCCCCGAGCTGCATCGGTTCGAAGAAGAGGCGGTCCGAGGTGTCGAAGTCCGTTGACACGGTCTCGGGATTGTTATTGACGATATGGACCTCCACGCCCTCTTCCCTGAGGGCCTGCACGGCATGAACCGTGCAGTAGTCGAACTCGATCCCCTGCCCGATCCTGATCGGGCCGGACCCGAGGATAAGAACTTTCTGTCGGTCGCTCCGGACGATCTCACAGACCGGCTCCTGCGCGGAATAGAAGTACGGCGTGCTTGCCGGGAACTCGGCCGCACAGGTGTCCACCATCTTGTAGGACGGCAGGCCCGTGATTCCTTCGATGACGTCTGCCGGTTTTCCGGAATACTTCGCAATCTCTGCGATGGAGAACCCGAGTTTCCGGGCGAGGAGGATATCCTCCGGACCGCTGTGATCTGCGAGGTGTTTCTCGCAATCGACGATATTCCTGATCTTCTCGAGGAAGAACGGGGTGATGGTCGTGAGCTGGGCGATCTCATCAAGGGTGAATCCCATGCGGAAGGCATCGAAGAGGCAGTGGAACCGCTCATCCGTCGGGCGGGAGAGGATCATGCGGATCTCGCTCGGGCTGGTATGCGAACGCACATCCGTGTCCAGGGACCGCTTTGCCTTCATGAATGCTTCCTCCAGCGTCCTGCCGATCGCCATGACTTCCCCGGTGCTCTTCATGGAAGTCGAGAGGGTCCGGTCCGCCCCCTTGAACTTGTCGAACGGCCAGCGGGGGATCTTGACGACAAGATAATCGATGGCAGGTTCAAACGATGCCGGCGTGCAGCCGGTCACGGTGTTGGTAATCTCGTCGAGACGGAGCCCGATCGCGATCTTGGCCGCTACCCGTGCAATGGGGTACCCGGTCGCTTTTGACGCGAGTGCAGAAGAGCGGGATACCCGGGGGTTCACTTCAATGACGCGGTAATCCCCGTTCCTGAACGCGAACTGGACATTGCAGCCGCCCTGGACATCGAGTGCCCGGATAATATGGATGGCAGCGCTGCGCATCATCTGGAACTCATCGTCACGGAGCGTCAGGATCGGGGCGACGACAACGCTTTCACCGGTATGGATGCCCATGGGATCGACATTCTCCATACCACAGACGATAATACAGGTGTCGGCGGAGTCCCGCATGACTTCAAACTCGATCTCTTTCCAGCCGAGCACGCTCTCTTCGATCAGGACCTGGTGGATACGGGAGCGGGAGAGGCCAAGCTCGATGATGCGGGTCAGTTCTTCCTTGGTCTTGCCGATCCCGCCTCCGGCCCCGCCCAGCGTGTATGCAGGACGGACAACCGCAGGCAGGCCGATCTCCCGGATCGCCTCGTCAATCTGGCTGAGCGAATTGATGACGATGCTCTTCGGGACCGGTTCGCCGATCTGTGTCATCAGGTCACGGAACTTCTCCCGGTCCTCGCCCTTGTAGATCGCTTCAAGTGGCGTACCGAGAATTTCCACGTTGTTGAGGGCCCCCATCTCGGCAAGTTCAGCGGTCAGGTTCAGGCCGGTCTGACCTCCCATGCCGGAGAGGATCCCGTCGGGACGCTCTTTCTCGATAATCTTGGCGATGACATCCGCCCGGAGGGGTTCAATATAAATCTCGTCCGCCATCTCGGGGTCAGTCATAATTGTTGCCGGGTTGGAATTGACGAGCACAACCTTAATTCCTTCTTCGCGGAGTGCCCGGCATGCCTGCGACCCGGAGAAGTCGAACTCGGCTGCCTGCCCGATCTGGATCGGTCCCGACCCGATCAGGAGGACTTTCCTGATGTCTGTCCTCTTGGGCATTACTTGAGCCTCCGGAACATACTGTCAAAGAAATAAGCCTCCGTATCCCGTGGGCCGCCATGGGCTTCGGGATGGAACTGGACAGTAGTCAGGTTCAGGCCGGTATTCTCGAACCCTTCCACGGTACCGTCGTTGACATTGACATAGGTGATCTTCGAACCCTCCGGCAGCGACTCTGCATCGACTGCATACCCATGGTTCTGGGTCGTGATGAAGATCCTCCCGTCCTTGTGACGGACCGGCTGGTTCGCGCCCCGGTGGCCGAACTTGAGTTTGTACGTATCACCGCCGAGAGCCAGCGCTGAGACCTGGTTCCCCATACAGATACCGAAGATAGGCAATTCCCCGAGCAGTTCGCGGATACACCTGATCGCGTCCGTCGCCTGCTTGGGGTCGCCGGGGCCGTTGCTGACGAAGAGGGCGTCGGGCCTCGCTTCCATGACCTGGTCTGAGGTGGCGTTATAGGGAAAGACCGTGAGGTCCGCCTTTCTTTCCATGAGACTCGTGATCATGTTCTTCTTGATGCCGAGATCGAGCACAGCGATCCGTTTTCCGCTGCCATGAATGTGGTAGGATTCCCTGCATGAGACGACCGGGATAGGCACAATCTCTACGTGACTGGGGGGTTGCCTTGCAAGCCGGACTGCGTACTCGCCGTCGTCACTGCCGACGACCATCGCTGCCCGCATGGTCCCATGGACGCGGGTCTTGATGGTCAGGGCCCGCGTATCCACTCCGGTCATCCCGTAGAGTCCTCGTTCCTCGAAAAACGTCCGGATTGTCGGCCGGGCATCGGGTCTCTCGCAGATCTCTTTGGTGACCGCACCAAGCGCACAGACGCGGGGGTTCTGGAAGTTCTGGATATCGACTCCGTAGTCCCCGATGAGAGGAAAGGTGAACATCAGGATCTGGCCGTAGTAGCTCGGATCGGTCAGGGACTCCATGTATCCGGTCATCTGCGTATTGAAGACGAGCTCTCCCCTGCATTCCCCCTCAACGCCAAACCCCTCGCCAACGACAAACTGCCCATCTTCGAGACCCAGGACCGCCTTCATGATTTTCCATATGTAATGTGTCTGAATAGTTATTAACGATAGTGCAGCTCTCCTGACCCCCCCTTCTTCCGGCGATACAGGTTCCGGAGAACCCCAAAGCCGGAGGGATTTAAAGAGAACTCAGGGCAAAGGAAAAGATCCATGCTGCCCATAATCTGGCCTGGCGAATGGATTCGTCCGATCAGGATCTTCGTTCTTCTCTGCAGGCCCCGATTTTCCTCCATCCCATTATATAAATAGTATTTATTTCAATCTCCTTCAAGAACAACAGTCCGTGATTTTTTATGGGTATTGAACACGTTGCCGGAAAGAAGGTAGGTACCATCATGCTGTACGCGCTCAGTACGTGCGGCTGGTGTGCCAGGACGAAGGAACTGCTGCGCTCACTCGGGGTTGAGTTCGACTACCTGTATGTCGACCTGCTCGAAGGCAAAGACCAGGACGAAGCCATGGACCAGGTCGAGAAATGGAACCCGGCTGGATCGTTCCCTGTGATCGTCATCAATAACCGGAAGAGTATTGTCGGGTTCCGGGAAGACGAGATCCGGGGGGCGCTCGGGGTATGAACCTCCCTGTTGTCACCGAAGCCGATGCCGACAGGCTGTTCAGCACCCTCCAGCGTGAGGCCGGGGAGGGTGGGTACCATCTCAATCCCGACGCGGAATTTACCCGGAACCTCGTCCGCGGACTTCTGAAGAATGAACTGCGTTATGGATACCGCTCCTGTCCCTGCCGTCTTGCTTCGGGAAAGAAGGCGGAAGATCTCGACATCATCTGCCCCTGCGACTACCGCGATCCCGACCTGGCTGAGTATGGAGCCTGTTATTGTTCACTGTACGTGAACGAAGCCATCACGAAGGGTGCAAAACTCTCTGCTCCCGTACCGGAACGCCGCCCTCCCCGGGCGGAGCGGCAGGCGAACCGTGCCGTCCGCACCGTAGTGACCGTTTCCGGTGGCCCGGCCCCGGCCCTGGCTTTTCCGGTGTGGAGGTGTAAAGTGTGCGGATACCTCTGTGCCCGGGACCAGCCACCCGAGGTCTGCCCGATCTGCAAGGCACAAAAGGAACGGTTCGAACGGTTCATGTGAGGATCTTTCACCGGCTGATGACCGGAGAAAAGACAGGCGAACAATGCAGATGCGGCTCCGTTGGAACGAGCATGAACATCTTGTTCGCACCCCCATCCATGAAAATGCGCAACGGAATTTGCGAGCATTCCCACGCCTGCGGGGTCGCCCGGGCGCCTCGGTTAGGCCCCTCAAAACACCGGGAAAGGATCCCGCTAAACGATTCAGGGTTTCAACAAGCGATTTTTCTAAAGACCCTCAGAATTTTCTTCTCCTGATTTGTCGACGTGGCCGGGCAGTGCTTTCTGGGATCTGCCACCGGCATTCCATTTTCATTCCGCGGGAAGAA
>Ga0187786_10000447_pt1 | contig 11825 bp, 8 predicted proteins | sample 0815_BV2_10_20_M_FD_132449 | JGI IMG/M metagenome (GOLD analysis project Ga0187786, IMG submission 132449) | Tropical peat soil microbial communities from peatlands in Department of Meta, Colombia - 0815_BV2_10_20_MG | ecosystem: Environmental > Terrestrial > Soil > Wetlands > Peat | place...
GGGGTGGAAAGGCGGAGGGAGGGGATGGGGGAAAAGGCGGGGCCCTTCGAACCGGGGCTTCCGATGCCCGCGATAAGGGAGGCCCCCGGGGTAACTTCCGGGGGAACGACAAAAGCAGCAGCAAGCTGGGTGAATCCTTTGCCGTGGGCCTGGGAACCCGCCTGCTCAGCAAGGCAATGGGCACGCACCTGGAACATGAATCCACGGAGCTTGCCAGAAAAGTAACCGACAATCTTCCCTGGGGCCCGGGCGGTTACGCGCCCCGACCCGCACCCGCGGTGAAGCTGGCGGCACCGGAGATCAAAATGCCTGCCGCGCCTTCCTTCGGGTACATGGACTGGGAAGGAAAGCGCGATTTTTCCGCACTCGTTGTATCGAGAAGCCTCGATAAAGGGCGCAACGAAACAATGACCATGGAAATGCCTCTTGCAATCGCGGGGAACAAGATGCGCATTGACATGGACCTGACCAAAATGGCCAAAGGCGACCAGCGGTCGCCCCTCGCTAAAATGACGGTCATTTCCCGCGGCGACAAACAGACCGGATATACGCTCTACCCGAACACCCAGAAGTACGTGGTCAACACGGAAAAGACGTCCGAAACCGAAAAGCCGCAGGTGGAAAAGACAAAGGTGGGCAGCGAGGTCATCCTGAAGCACCCCACGGACAAGTTCAAGGTGCGGATCACCTACAAGGACGGGAAAGTGGAGGAAGGATTTATCTGGAACGCCCTCGATCTGCACGGGATGACGATCAGAAGCGAAGTGGAGAACAAGGATTACCGGATGGTGACTGAGCTCAGAAATGTCGTGCTGAAAACACCGCCCGCCTCGCTGTTCGAGATCCCGGAGGGCTATGCTGAAGCGAGCAGTTTCATGGAAATTATGACGACAGATCAGCAGAAAACGAACCCCTGATGACATACGATACTATCTGGCAAGAGGAGGCGGTACGATGAGAAAAGTATTTTGCTGCAAATGGGCTGCCGTTGCGATGCTGGCGGCCGTACTACTGGTGACCGGCTGTTCACCTTCGATGTCCGGTGCAGTCAAGGATGACACCACGCTCACGGACACGTCGAAACAGCTTGCGACATCAAGCGATGTTTCCGGCTACAAAGGGCCGAAGCTTCGCGTCGGCGTTGTGAATTTCCAGAACAAAACTCCCTCTCGTGTTCTCGGCATCGGCGAGGCTGCGGCCGACATTCTCGGAACCATTCTGCAAAAAACGGGGCGCTTTATCGTTGTGCCTCAGCAGGACATCAATTCCATCCTGTCGCATCAGCGCATGGGCGCGACGGGCGTGATCAATCCTGACACCGCCGCAAAAATGGGAGAGGTGATGGGTCTGAACGCCATCGTGACCGGGGCGGTGACCGCGTATTCCGAAGCTGAGGAAGGAAGCGATTTTATCGTCGGAAAGAGCAAGAAACAGATCGCCCGGGTCACGGTCGACTACCGTATCGTCGATACGTCAACGGGAGTGCAGATCCTGGCCGATTCCGGCGCCGGTATTTACGAGAAGAAAGTCACGACCGTGCTCGGAGCAGGCAGTAAGGCGAGCTATGATTCCGATCTGCGCGACGGCGCCCTGCGCGACGCCCTGAACAAGGCGATGGTCAACATGATGAAGCAGCTGAGCACACGTAAGTGGGCAGGGCGTGTTGCGAAGGTATCGGGAAAGAACCTGTATATCAACGCAGGCCAGAAATCGGGGCTGAACGTGGGCGACCGGCTTGATGTGTTCCGCAAAGGCGAGGATATCATCGATCCGGACACCAGGATGAAGCTCGGATCAACGGAAGACCTTATCGGCACCGCTATTGTAATCAAGAACGATCTGGGGGATCAGGCGGACCTGTCCGTGGCGCAGCCTTCCACGGGGACCGGGTTTATGAACGGTGATATCGTCAAACTGAGCGGCAGGTAGCTGGCGGGAAGCCGGTTGAGAAAGGAGCGCCATGATAAAGCGATGTGCATACGTGCTGATCATTGCGGCGGCATTTCTAATGTCCCCGGCAACCGTTCGTGCGGATGAGTCGGGCGGAAGCCAGGCAACCGTATCAACGATTATCGGAACAGCGAAGATATTTAAAATAGGATCCAAGGAGGGCCGCCCGCTCAAGCGGGGCGATGCGCTCAGATCTGATCAGGAAGTGCGCGTGGGCGACAAATCGCGCGTCGAACTGAGGTTTCCCGACGGCATGGTCATGAGACTCGCTGAAAATTCGACCTTCAAGCTGAACAAACTTGCCTTCGACAAGAAAACGGACACGAAGGACGTGAAAGTCAATCTTGGCGTGGGAAAAGTCTGGGCAAAAGTCCGGAAGTTCACGACACCGGATTCCTCCGTTGAAATCAAGACATCGAATGCGGTAGCGGGAGTACGCGGAACCGTGTACCGTGTTTCGGTCGCCGATGATCAGAGTGCGACGGTCAAGGTCTATGACGGTTCCGTGTACGTGGCCAACCCGCCCCGGGATGCGGCAGCACAGACCGGCAAGGCTGAACAGCCGCATGAAGTTCCCGGCCCCCATGCGGTTCCGCCGCCGTACCACGAGGTCTCCATGCAGGAATGGAGCGCCATCGTGCAGGCCATGCAGCAGATCACCATTTCTCCGCAGGGGGTTCCCTCCAAGCCCGAGAATTTCGATCCCAAAGCCGATGCCGATGACTGGGTGAAATGGAACCAGGAACGCGACGCTCAGATGAAATTCTGAACGAACCGCCCGAGCAATCGGGCGGTTTTTTTATCGATCTGCGACATCTGGACAGAGGACTGGTCAGCTGATGAAAAAGCGCCTGGTGCGTGGACACGTCATCTGATTCCGCAACAGCCAGCGGGGCCCTCCGTCATCGCCACGGGTGACGGCTTCACACGGACGGCGCCGAAAATCCTTGACTCGACATCCTCCCTGTGGTATATCCTCCTAGTTGAAATTGGTTATCAATATCAATTATGACAATGACACGGGACGCTTTCGAACAGCTGTCAGACTATCTTTCCGGACAGGGGTTGCGGGCCACGCTGCAGCGCGACAGAATATTACGCGAGTTCCTTGCGGTCCAGGGGCATGTCAGCGCCGAAGAACTGTATCTGCGCCTGAAGAAGTCGGCACCCAGCATCGGATATGCGACCGTGTACCGAACGTTGAAGCTGCTGGCGACTGCCGGCCTGGCGGATGAACGCCACTTCGATGACGGGATTACCAGATATGAATATGCGCCCGCGGGCGACCATCACGACCATCTGATCTGCACGGCATGCGGCAAGATCATCGAATTCGAGAACAGGCGTATCGAGCAGCTTCAGCAGGACGTCGCGCGAAAACACGGCTTCCTGGTCCGCAACCATAAGCTCGAACTGTACGGCATGTGCGTAACATGCAGAAAAAAGACGAAGCGGCCGGCAACATCGTCATAACGGCCGTGCGGCGAGGCACGAGCAGGATTGGAGCGACATACTATCATGCAGCATGAGCACACCGGGAAAACCGGACATTCCCACGATAAAAACCTGAAAAAAGTCCTTCTCATCGGCAATCCGAACGTGGGCAAGAGCGCCCTGTTCGGACTGCTCACCGGCACGTATGTAACGGTATCGAACTATCCGGGAACGACCGTCGAGGTGACGTACGGAAATGCCGTCGTGAACAAGACGCGCACACTCGTCATTGACACGCCGGGAGTCAACAGCCTGGTGCCGATGTCGGAGGACGAGAAGGTAACACGGGACATCCTGCTTGCGGACCGGGCTGATGTGATCGTCCAGGTGGCAGATACAAAGAACCTGAGGCGGGCGCTTCTGATCACGCTCCAGCTTGCAGAGATGGAGCTGCCGTTTATCCTGGATCTGAACATGGATGACGAAGCGCGAAGCCGAGGGATCGTTGTTCAGCATGAACTCCTGTCAAAGAGAATTGGCGTGGAAGTGATCAGGACCGTCGCCATCCGCAGGACAGGCATTGACAGGCTCCTGAAAGGGATTCAGCGCCCCAGGCCTTCGACGATTGAATTTCGCTACGACGAAACGATGGAGCAGGGCATTCAAGACATCGCGGAGCTCCTCCCCGACGCGAAGATATCCAAACGCTCCATCGCCCTGATGATCCTTGCAGGTGATGAGAGCCTCAAGGGCTGGCTGCATGCGAACATGGCGGATGCTGTTATTCTCCGCATCGACGCCATCAGGCAGGCTGTCCAGGCAAAATACAACAATTCGCTCGGGTATGTGATCAACCAGCGGCGTTTGAAGGTGGTCGACGGTATCGTCGCGGACGTCATGTCGCGGCATGAAGCGGGCCGGGGGTCGGCGATCGCGCACAACCTCGGCATCTGGTCGATGCACCCCGTATGGGGATTGCCGATCCTGGCAGCAGTCCTCTTTCTCGTGTACGAGTTCGTCGGCGTGCTCGGAGCAGGCAGCGCAGTAAATTTTCTCGAAAAAACAGTGTTCGGTGAATATCTGAATCCGTGGGCGACCAAAATCGTCCAGTTCGCAGTGCCGGTCCCGCTTCTGCAGGAACTGATCGTCGGCGACTACGGCCTGGTTACGATGGCGCTGACGTATGCGGTCGCCATCGTCCTGCCGATCGTGGGTTTTTTCTTTATCGCCTTCAGTTTTCTCGAGGATTCAGGATACCTGCCGCGCCTTGCCGTTATGGTGAACAAGGTGTTCAGTGTCATGGGTCTGAACGGCAAGGCCGTGCTTCCCATGATCCTCGGACTTGGCTGCGACACGATGGCGACGCTCACGACGCGCATCCTGGAAACAAAAAAGGAGCGGATTCTCGTGACCCTGCTGCTGGCGCTTGGGGTGCCGTGCTCAGCTCAGCTGGGCGTGATCCTGGGGATGGTCTCGGGCCTTTCCGCCGCTGCAACGTCGATCTGGCTCGGATCGCTCATTCTGGTCATGTTTCTCGTCGGCTACCTCGCGGCGAAGATCGTCCCCGGAGAGCGTTCGGATTTTGTGCTGGAACTGCCTCCGATACGCGTGCCCCAAATGACCAATATCCTGATCAAGACCCTGGCGCGCATCCAGTGGTATCTCAAGGAAGCAGTGCCGCTTTTCATCCTCGGCACATTCATCCTGTTTCTGATGCACAAGCTCGGCGTACTTCGCTATATACAGGCCGTTACCGATCCGGTCGTGGTGAATCTGCTCGGTTTGCCAAGCAGGGCGGCGGAAGCGTTCGTCGTCGGTTTTCTGCGCCGTGATTACGGCGCCGCAGGCCTGTTCATGCTGTCGAAGGAAGGGCTCCTCGACCCGCGTCAGACCGTGGTGAGCCTTACGGTCATGACCCTGTTTATCCCCTGCATCGCCAATTTCTTCATGATGATCAAGGAGCGGGGTTTGCGCGCAGCCGTATATATGGCGGCGTTCATCATGCCGTTTGCGTTCGGGGTAGGAGGGGTTCTCAACTGGGCGCTCAAGACGCTGCATGTCTCTTTATAGTCCGGGAAGGAGGATGTACCTATGGCAGATCGTATGCAGATACGGGGAGGAGAGGGACAGGCCGGCCATCCGGCGCTCTGCGTGCTGCCGGAAGTAGAAAAGGAGGATGAGCTGTTCGAAAGCATCTGGACGCTTCGCGAAGAGAACAGGCTCACCTGGGACAATGTCATCCAGAGCTGCCAGATCGACGGCTGCGAGGAGGTATTGAACCGTCTCATCAAGGACAGCTGGATCGAGACGCAGGGCGGACAGGTGCTCCTGCTTCCGAAGGGCGAAAAGCGGGCGAGAGAACTCGTCCGCAGGCACCGGTTGTCCCTGCGGCTGTTTTACGACCTCTTTTCTCTTGACGGCGTCGAAGCAGAAGCATGCAAGTTTGAACACATTCTCTCGCCTGAAGTAACGGACAGCGTATGCACGTTGCTCGGACACCCGCCGAACTCGCCTGACGGGAAGCCGATTCCCCGCGGGGAATGCTGCGCCATGTTCAAACAGGAGATGAAGCCGCTCGTTGCGCCCCTTGCGGATCTCGTGCCCGGAGAGCAGGCAAAAATCGTCTTCATCACTCCCGGTTCGCATTCGCGCCTTGACCGCCTGTCCGCAATGGGGGTGGTTCCCGGAAGTATCGTGAAGCTCCATCAGAAAAAACCGTCCTATGTGATCCAGCTCGGCGAAACGATGATCGCCGTCGACAAGGAGATCACCAGGGAAATATTCGTAAAGAAGGTTTCGTGAGAAGCGGGATACAACCGCAACCAAGGCTGATTGAACACCGGATACCGTACGCATCAGAGTCTTCCCCCCGTGCGAGGCAGCGGAGCACGCGAAGCCCGCACGAAAAAACCCCTTGACATCAGCACTCCCCGGGTGTATCGTTGCCCTCATAATTAATTAATCATTTAGTTAATTAAAGGAACGGGCCATGCCAACGACAAGCCAGAAACGATCCGCAGGGCGGCGGCCGAAGTCGGGCAAGCCGGAGGGAGATACCCGGTCGGAGATTCTTGCCGCCGCGCGCCGCCTTTTTGCAGAGCAGGGGCTCGACGGGACCTCGGTGCGGGAGGTTGCCCACGCCGCGAACGTGAACAACGCGATGATCTATTATCACTTCAAGGACAAGATCGATCTGTACCGGGCAGTCATTGCGGACGCCATGGAAGGCCTGAATGCGATCTGGGAGGACGCTATCTTCAATTCAAAGGCTCCCATCCGGCAGAAGATCCGCGCTTACGTGGATAGATTCATACGCTATGAACAGCAGAGCGAAGACATCCGGCGGATCATGGCCATGGAATTCGCCAAAAGCGGAAAGATCAGCTGCCTCGGCGGGGATTATTTCGACCGGAACAACGACCGCCTCATCAAATTGTTAAAGGAAGGCATGAAAAACGGCGAGCTGAAAAAATATGACCCTGCCATGATCGTCGCCGCACTCGTCGGGATCATCATCCACAATTTTATCATGCTTCCCCTGTCCGGCAAGGCAAAGGAGAAGCAGCAGGCATTGTCTCCGGAAAAACTGGGAAACTTCGTCACCGAGCTCCTTTTCAACGGTCTTGCTCATGAATAAATGACAGAAGGAAAAGCATAGCATGACGACCAGGACAACCATGAAAATCATTGCCATCGCTTTCATCGCAATCATCATGAGCGGCGTACCGTCGTCAGTGGAGGCGGAAGAAAAAACATATACGCTCGAGGACGCCTACCGCGCCGCACTCAGCACCAATGAACTCATCAAGATTGCGGAAGAAAACAGTGCGCAGTCTGAATATCGTGTTGATCAGGCCTGGACGTATCTCTACCCCCGGGTCGATGGCAGGGGATTGTATACGAAATACAATAAATCGCTTCCGCCCAACGGACAGCAGCCCCTCCTCTTTCAGCCTGAAAGCCAGCTGGCAGCCACTTTAGTGCTGACCCAGCCGTTATATACCGGGGGAAGGACGCTCGCGGCACTGCGGTCCGCCCAGAAAATGCGCATTACCAGCAATGCCGAATTGGCCATCGCAAAGCAGGATATGATGGTGAACGTTGCCGACGCATATTATGCAGTGCTGAAAGCCCGGAAGACGGTCGACATCAGCAGGCGGTCCCTTGAGCGGATGGAGCGCCATCATCAGGTCACCCAGCGCGAGGCTGCCACGAGAAAAACGAAAGCAAACCAATCGGCCCTTCTGCGCGCCAATACGCTCGTCAGTCAGGCAAAGATCCTGCTTGTCCGTTCAGAGGACGCTCTTAAAATCGCCCGGGACAGGTTGAGCCTCCTGACCAAACTGCCGCAGGATCTGAGCGTTGCCGAACCGCCGGCGCTTGAAGCCCCGTCACAGGGGCTGGACAATCTCAAGAAATCCGCCCTGGAGACTCGCGATGATTATGCCAAATCGAAAATCGACCAGAATATTGCAGAGGAGAACGTCACCATCGTCAAGGGAGGACACTATCCGCAGCTCTACGGCGAAGCGGGCATGACCTATGCTTCGTCATCCCCGGAAATGGTCACCGATGCCACGGTGTTCTACGCAGGGCTCCGCCTGCAAGTCCCCATCTTCGAAGGGGGGCTGATGAAGGCTGAAGTTTCGGAAGCAAAATCCAAGGTGCGTCAGGCCGAACTGTCGAGTGAATTTCTGCGCAAAACCATCGAGTCGGACGTTCAGGAAGCATACATCAATCTGCAGACCCTCACCTCCGTGCTCGATACCGCAAAAATCCAGCGGGATTACGCCCAGGGGAATTATGAGGCAGTGGAAGGCCTGTTCAGCGAGGGGCTCCTTGCCAGCCTTTCCCTGATCGACGCCGAACAAGCCCTTACCGCGGCGGAGCGGGAGCTCGTGAATGCAAGCTACGACCGCGAAGTTTCGATCCTGCGGCTGGAGCGGGCGACCGGCAGGCTCGGCAAGGACCGGCAGTACAACTGACGGCAGGGGTTGCAGTGAGACCGATATCATGTTTCCCGAGAAAAGCATCGTGTCAATGACTGAAGAGGGTTCTTCATGCGTTTGCCTGAAATAGCCATAAAACGGCCGGTATTCATGACCATGATCGGGCTCGCCCTGATCGTGTTCGGCATTGTCGCGTTCCCGCAGCTCGCGCTCGATCTTTTTCCGAAAGTCGACTTTCCCGTCGTGAACATCACAACCAAACTCGTGGGCGCCAGCCCCGAGATCATGGAAGTGGATGTCACGGATACCATTGAAGAGGCCGTGAACACGATCAGCGGCGTAAAATCGATCACTTCGCGCAGCATGGAGGAGTATTCCATCGTAACCGTCGAGTTCTATCTCGAACGAAACCTGGAACAGGCTGCCCAGGACGTGCGGGACAAAGTTGCTGCCGTGCGCAACAGGCTGCCCCGTGACACGGAGCCGCCGGTGATCGAAAAGATCAGCCCTGAAGACCAGCCCATTATCTGGATCGCCGTGTGGGGAGACCGTTCGATCCGCGATCTCACCCACTATGCGGACAAGGTGCTGAAACGGGACATCGAAAAGATACCCGGCGTGGGTTCGGTCACGATGAGCGGCGGCCGGACGCGCCAGGTGCGCATCTGGATCGACCGCACCAAAATGGAATCCTCCTCCCTGACCGCGGACGACGTCAAGCTTGCGCTCGGCAGGGAACACCGCGAAGTTCCCGGTGGAAGGGTGGAAAACACCCGAACGGAGTATGTGGTCAAGACCAAGGGTGAATACGAAACGCCCGAATCGTTCAACGATCTGGTACTGTCCTATCGCCACGGGAAACTGATCAAACTGCGCGACGTGGGCTCTGCCGAGGACGGGCTCGAGGACGAGCGGTCAATTACGCGCTTCAACGGAAAAACGGCAGTCGGCCTTTCGGTTAAAAGACAATCAGGTGAAAATACCGTTGCCGTCGCCGAACGGGTGAAAGCCGCCATTGCCGCGACCAAACCCCCGGAGGGCATGAAACTTGACGTCACCTTCGACCAGTCGAAGTTCATCCGAAGATCCATCGAGGATGTCCAGGTATCCCTCTGGCTCGGGGCCGTGCTGGCCGTGTTCATTATCTTCATGTTCCTGAGGAGCGTGCGCAGCACTCTCATCAGCGCCGTGGCACTGCCCACGTCCGTGATCGCAACGTTTGCGTTCATCCAGGCCTTCGGATTCACGCTGAACGTCATGACCATGCTGGGTTTGTCGCTTTCCATCGGCATCCTCATCGACGATTCCATCGTGGTGCTCGAAAACATCTACCGCCGCATGGAGGAGGGCGAGGAGCCCGTACAGGCGTCCCGGGACGGCGCCTCGGAGATCGGTCTTGCGGTCATGGCAACGACCATGTCCATCGTCGCCGTGTTCGTGCCGGTTGCCTTCATGAAGGGCATTGTGGGCAAGTTCTTCTTCGAGTTCGGCATCACAGTGACCGTGGCGGTCCTTATTTCCCTGTTCGTCTCACTGACCCTTACGCCCATGATGACGTCCCGGTTCCTGAGCTACCGCAAGAAGCACGGCAAAGTGTACCTGTTCCTCGAAAAGGGCTTCGATAAAATGTATGATGTGTACAAACCGCTTCTCGCGATGGCGCTCAGGAACCGGTGGAAAGTCATTCTCATCGCCGGCGTGAGCGTTTTCGCGGGTATCGCTCTTTTCGGCGTGTTGGGCAAGGAGTTCATGCCCACTGAAGACCAGGGGAGATACCTCGTCCGGCTTGAAACGCCCATCGATTATTCCCTGAACCGTGCGGACAGCGCAATGAGCGCAGTTGATGCAGATCTGAGAAAGCGCCCCGAAGTTGCCAGCAGTTTTTACGTTACGGGATCGGATCTTACGCCCGATATATACCGGAGCAGGATCTACGTCAATTTGAAGGAAAGAAAGGAGCGGTCGATCGTGCAGATCGACTCCATGAAGGACGTTCGCGACCATCTGGCAGGAAACAAGGACCTGAAGACCTCCGTAGAGATGATCGCCATGGTGGGCGGCGGATTCCGTTCCGTGCCGATCCAGCTGATGATCCAGGGGAGGGATCTTGACGAAGTCAACAAATCGACCCTGGCGATCATGGATGAATATGCCAAGATTCCCGGAATCGTGGATACGGATACCTCCATCGAGACCGGCAAGCCCGAAATCCGCGTCAGGATCAACCGCGATCAGGCAGCCAACTACGGTGTCAGTGCCGATACCATCGGAGGAACGATCAACACCATGATCGGTGGGGAAATCATCGGCAAGTACAAGGATGAAAAGGAAGGGGAGCGTTACGACATCACGGCACGCTTGATTCCGTCGAACCGCAGCAGGCCGGATGATATCGAGACGCTTCTTGTCCGCTCGTCGACCGGGGAACTCGTCCGCATGAAGAACGTTGCGGCAATCCAGACCGGCAAGGGGCCGACCGTGATCATGCACTTCAACAGGCAGCGCGCGGCCACGCTCTTCGCCGGCACGGAGAAGACCAAGCCCATGGCGGAGGCAATGAAGGACCTCGATGCCATTGTCAAAAAGAACGCGACCACGGACATTTCCACGCGGTATGTTGGCATGGCCGACGCAATGATCGACTCATTCAAGAACATCGCCTTTGCCCTTGTCATCGCCATCATCATGGTGTACATGATCCTGGCGTCCCAGTTCGAGAGCTTTGTCCATCCGTTCACGATCATGTTCTCGCTGCCGGTCAGCCTGCTCGGCGCCATGGGGCTGCTCTTTCTCACCGGCGAGCGCGTAAGCATCTTCAGCCTTATCGGCGTGATCATGCTCATGGGGCTCGTTACCAAGAACGCGATCCTGCTGGTGGACTATACGATCACGCTCCGTGGCAGGGGAATGACGCGAGAGGAAGCGCTCCTGAAAGCCGGGCCGGTCCGGCTCCGGCCTATCATCATGACGACGGCCGCCATGGTGTTTGGCATGCTTCCGACGGCGCTCAAGATCGGCGAGGGCTCGGAATCCAGGGCGCCCATGGCCCTGGCCGTCATCGGCGGACTGATCACGTCCACGCTTCTGACGCTGGTCGTCATTCCCGTCGTGTACACGATTGTAGACGACATTGAAACCGCGGCAAGACGCACTGCCTTTGCAGCTGCGCTGTCCGCACTGGCGGTCAAAGTAAAAACCCTTTTCGGCAAAAAGAAACGCATGCCCACGCCGGATTAATTGCCGGTGCATTCGTTGGCTGTGAATGGACGTCAACTATCATGCTTAAGCTCGGCCATATCATCTACTCAAACTGTTTTCCACCCCATGCGGGCATCGTTACCGGAAAGATTGCGTTCCCCTTTACCGTGATCGAAGGGATCCCCACGCAGTTGAATAGACTGCTTGCCGAGGGTGCTCTCGATATATCCCCGTCATCATCGATTGAATACGCGGTGAACCGCGACCGGTACCTGCTGCTGCCGGGACTGTCCA
>Ga0187786_10000448_pt1 | contig 11824 bp, 9 predicted proteins | sample 0815_BV2_10_20_M_FD_132449 | JGI IMG/M metagenome (GOLD analysis project Ga0187786, IMG submission 132449) | Tropical peat soil microbial communities from peatlands in Department of Meta, Colombia - 0815_BV2_10_20_MG | ecosystem: Environmental > Terrestrial > Soil > Wetlands > Peat | place...
AAGATGTTCTTCTTGCCCTTCTTCTCGACGGTCAGCAGACCTTGCTGGATCGCGTAGTAGGGAATGGCATTGACCAGGTCGCGCAGGGTGACGCCCGGCTGCATCTTGCCCTTGAAACGCACCAGTACGGACTCGGGCATGTCGAGCGGCATGACACCGGTGGCGGCGGCGAAGGCGACTAGCCCGGAGCCGGCCGGGAAGGAGATACCGATCGGGAAGCGGGTATGGGAATCGCCGCCGGTGCCGACGGTGTCGGGCAGCAGGAAGCGGTTGAGCCACGAATGGATGACGCCGTCACCTGGCCGCAGGCTGATGCCGCCGCGCGCGGTGATGAAGCTCGGCAGCGTACGGTGGGTCTTGACGTCCACCAGCTTCGGATAGGCGGCTGTGTGGCAGAAGGACTGCATGACGAGATCGGCGGAGAAGCCGAGACACGCCAGGTCCTTGAGCTCGTCGCGGGTCATCGGGCCGGTGGTGTCCTGGCTGCCGACGGATATCATGCGCGGCTCGCAGTAGGTGCCCGGACGGATGCCCTTGCCGTTCGGCAAGCCGCATGCCCGGCCGACCATCTTCTGCGCCAGCGTGAACCCCTTGCCGGTGTCGGCCGGCGCGCCGGGCACGCGGAACAGGGTGGAGGGCGGCAGGCCCAACGCCTCGCGCGCCTTGGTGGTGAGGCCGCGGCCGATGATCAGAGGGATGCGGCCGCCGGCGCGCACTTCGTCGAAAATGACCTCGGACTTGACCTTGAACTCGGCGATCACATTGCCGTTCTTCAGCGCCTTGCCTTCATAGGGGCGCAGTTCGACGACGTCGCCCATGTTCATCTGGTTGACGTCGAGCTCGATCGGCAGCGCGCCGGCGTCTTCCATGGTGTTGTAGAAGATCGGCGCGATCTTGCTGCCCAGGCAGACACCACCGAAGCGCTTGTTCGGCACGTAGGGAATGTCCTCGCCGGTGAACCAGAGCACCGAGTTGGTGGCGGACTTGCGCGAGGAGCCGGTGCCGACCACGTCGCCGACGTAGGCGACCAGATTGCCCTTGTCCTTCAGCCCTTCGAGCTGCTTGAGCGGGCCGCGCTCGCCGGCCTTGTCGGCCTCGATGCCTGGGCGCGGGTTCTTAAGCATGGCCAGCGCGTGCAGGGGGATGTCGGGGCGGCTCCAGGCGTCCGGCGCGGGCGAAAGATCGTCGGTGTTGGTTTCGCCGGTGACCTTGAAGATGGTCACAGTGAGGGACTTCGGCACCTCGGGGCGGGAGGTAAACCATTCGGCGTCGGCCCAGGACTGCATCACCGATTTGGCGTTGGCGTTGCCGGCCTTCGCCTTCTCGGCGACATCGTGGAAAAAATCGAACATCAACAACGTGCCCTTGAGGCCCTTGGCTGCGACCGGGCCGCAGACGGCGTCGTCGAGCAGATCGATCAGCGGCTTGACGTTGTAGCCGCCAAGCATGGTACCGAGCAGTTCGGTGGCCTTCTCGCGGGAGATCAGCGGGCTCGGCGTCTCGCCACGGCTGACTTTCGCCAGGAACTCGGCCTTGAGCTGCGCGGCATCATCGACGCCGGCCGGCACGCGATAGGTGAGCAGTTCGACCAGAAACGCTTCCTCGCCCTTGGGCGGATTCTGCAGCAGCGCGACAAGTTCTGCGGTCTGCGGCTTGGTCAGGGGCAGGGGCGGAATGCCGAGGGCGGCGCGTTCGGCAACGTGAGCACGGTAGGCTTCCAGCATGTTGTTGTCCTCGCGGTTGGGGTTGATTGTTGAAGATTATTCGTTGAAGAAACGGACGCGGGCATCTGCGGGAATGCTCAACCCTGTGGCACGGGCGCGGCGCAGAAGTTCCCAGTAGTAGCGGTAGGAGGCTCGGTCGTGCAGCCTGCCCTCGCGCTGTATCGGTCCCCAGTCGGCATTCTGGGCGGCAATCAGGATGCTTGCGGCCTCTTCGACCTCGCCGAATTCGGGGCGCATCGCCTCGACGATGGGCTGAATCTGATTCGGATGAATGCTCCACATGCGCAGATAGCCGAACTCCATGCGCGCGCGGCGGGCATCGGCACTTACGACGTCGAGATCCCGTATTTCGGTGGTCACGTTATGCGTCGGCACCACGCCGTTGCCGAGCGCGGCCGCGGCGATTTCGCACTTGGCGCGGGCGACCAGCGGATGTTCGAACTGGCCGGGCGAGCGCATGGCGGCGGCAGGAATCGCGCCGTGGTGCGCGCTGACGAAATCCATGAGGCCGAAGTCGAGCGATTCGACGTCGGGCAGGGCAGCGATCTGCCAGGCCTCGTGCAGTGCGCCTGGCGTTTCGATCAGCACGTGAACCGGGATTGCACGCTCGATGCCATGGCGCGCCCGCACCGCGTTGAGCGCGGTGATCTGCTCCAGGGCATCGTCGGCGCGCTCCGGTTTCGGTAGCACGAGGTAAGCGATGCGGCTGCCGGCAGCTCGCAGCAGTGTCTCGAGTTCGTCGCGCCAGGCGACATGGGTGACGTCGTGGATGCGCGCGCCGACGCGGTTGTGGCGGTTGTCGCCGCTCATGATGAGCGCGGCGATCATCTCGGCGTGTTCGCGTTCCCCGCCTGCAGGAGCGCCGTCCTCGCAATCGCCGGTGATGTCGAACACCGGCCCGAGCGTGCCTTGAAGCTGTAGCGCCTTGATGAGGGTTTTCTCGCTCCCCGCGTAGTGCTCGCAGGCGGCAAGCGTCGGGAAGGGCCGCGCGCCGCCCTGGTAGAGCACGTCGGCGGGATGGAGGGTCTGGCTCATGCGCTCTTGTTCTCCATCCGGTGCCGAGGATCAGAACAGGTGCTTGACGCCGTCGCGCTCTTCGCTCAGTTCCTTGAGCGTGAAATCCATCTTCTCACGCGAGAAGGCATCGATTTCGAGGCCCTTGACCACTTCCCATTTGCCGTTGGCGGTAGTGCAGGGCATGCCGTAGATCATGCCTTCCGGAATGCCGTAAGAGCCATCGGAAACGACGCCCATGGTCACCCACTTGCCGTTGGTACCCATGTTCCAGTCGCGCATGTGGTCGATGGCGGCATTGGCTGCCGAGGCGGCCGAGGACAGGCCGCGCGCCTCGATGATGGCGGCGCCACGCTTGCCGACCTTCGGGATGTAGTCGTTCTTGTACCAGGCTTCGTCGTTGACCATCGCCGGAGCAGCTTTGCCACCCACGGTGGCGAAGCGGATGTCCGGATACATGGTGGGCGAGTGGTTGCCCCAGACGACCATTTTCTCGATATCGGTGACGGCAGCCTTGGTGCGGGCCGCCAGCTGGGAGATGGCGCGGTTGTGGTCGAGGCGCATCATCGACGTGAAGGTTGTCTTCGGCAGGCTCTTCGCCGTGTTCATGGTAATCAGCGCGTTGGTGTTGGCGGGATTGCCAACGACGATCAGCTTGAGATCGCGGGCGGCGACTTCATCGATGGCCTTGCCCTGCTCGGTGAATATCTTGGCGTTTTCGAGCAGCAGATCCTTGCGCTCCATGCCGGGGCCGCGCGGCTTGGCACCGACCAGCAGTGCCTGCTTGACATCTTTGAAGGCGACTTTGGGGTCAGAGGTGCCGATCATGTCCGTGAGCAGCGGAAAGGCGCAATCCTCTAGCTCCATCATGACGCCCTTGAGCGCCTGCTGGGCCTTGTCCATGGGTAGTTCCAGCATTTGCAGAATGACGGGCTGGTCCTTGCCCAGCATTTCGCCGCTGGCGATTCGGAACAGCAGCGCGTAACCGATTTGACCGGCGGCGCCGGTGACGGCGACTCTTATTGGGGCTTTGGCCATGTTGGACTCCTTGGCAGGGGTTGAGGGTGACTGTGGCCCGATTGCAGTTCGGAACGGGGGAATCTAACGACGGGCAACCGGGCCGGATACAGTGGTGAATGATAGTCCGCTGTTGTGCAGCGTGTCAATAGTTATTAGATAACATATATAAGACATATGATGGACTATGGACGAGTGGAAATAAATGTGATCCAATACGTGGCATGGCGCATGAATCCCCCACCTTCAGTCCGCTTTACCGCCAGATCAAGAGCCTGATCCTGCAGGCGCTGGAAGGCGGCGAATGGCGTCCCGGCGAGGTCATCCCCAGCGAGACCGAACTCGCGGTCCGCTTCGGCGTCAGTCAAGGCACCGTACGCAAGGCGATCGACGAGTTGGCGGCTGAGAATCATCTGTTGCGGCGCCAAGGCAAAGGAACCTATGTCGCATCTCACAACGATCCGCGCGCCTTTTTCCGATTCCTAAGGCTGGAAGCACTGCGGGGCGAGATCGGCCCATCGCGTAGCGTGCCGCTCGAATGCTGGCGCGCCAAGGCCGGCCAGGAGGCCGCGCGAGTGCTCGGCATAAAGTTGGCCGAGCCGATCATCGTTGTCCGGCGTGTCCTGGAGTTTTCAGCCAAGCCGGTGGTGGTCGACGAAATCTATCTGCCGGGCGATGTCTTTCCCGGGCTGACGCTGGAGATGCTGAAGGAGTGGCAGGGATCGCTGTACAGCTTGTTCGAGTCGCAATTCGGCGTGCGCATGGTGCGGGCTGAGGAGCGGTTACGGGCCGTGGCCGCTGATCGCACCAGTGCTGAACTGTTGCGTGTGCGGGAGGGTAGTCCGCTGTTGTCGGTCGAGCGCATCAGCTTCAGTTATGGCGGTCGGCCGGTGGAGTGGCGGCGGGGTCTGTATTCCACCGCCGAGCACTGCTACGTCAATGAATTGAGTTGAGGACGGCGTGGGCGGCTGGATCGATCTCCTGCAAGCCGGCGTCCGACTGGTGAATAAGATGCGCTTCTGTGATGTTCGACGGTGCTTATAATTTGCATTTGCTGCACTGAGGCAATGTAAGGAGTGGACGAATGACTGAACTGGCCAAGAAAAGACCGAAGTATCTGAATTTATTCGAGATCAAGCTTCCGCTACCGGGCTGGGTTTCCATATTGCATCGCGTCAGTGGTGCCGGCCTGTTTCTGATGCTGCCCTTGCTGATCTGGCTCTTCGGTTTGTCGCTGGGCTCAGCCGAGAGTTTCGTGACCTTCAAGGCGATCACCGGCAACCCACTGGTGAAGCTCATTCTGCTAGGCCTGCTCTGGGCCTACCTGCACCACTTCTGCATGGGCATCCGCATCCTGCTCCTCGACATGCACATCGGCATCGAAAAGGCGCAGGCCTTCAAATCATCCATTGCGGTGCTGGTCGTCAGCCTGGCGCTGACGGCGATCCTGGGAGTTAAACTATGGTAACCCGCGTCGTTGTCGGGGCCCATTACGGCCTCAAGGACTGGCTGGCCCAGCGCGTCACCGCCGGCATCATGGCGGCCTACACACTGCTGATGGCAGTGCTGCTGTTAGTGGCTGGCGATGGTTACGAGGGCTGGCGCGGCTTGATGGCCAACGGCGTTGTCCGCTTCCTGACCTTCCTTTTCATAGTCAGCCTCTGCTACCACGCCTGGGTCGGCATTCGCGACATCTGGATGGACTACGTCAAGCCCACCGCGATCCGCCTGACCTTGCACGTGCTGACCCTTCTGGCCCTGGTCGGTTATGCCGGCTGGGCCGTGCAGATCATCTGGAGGCTCTGATCGTGAGCTATACCGTTCGCACATTCGATGCGGTCATCGTCGGCGCCGGCGGCGCCGGCCTGCGCGCTGCCATCCAATTGTCGGAATCCGGCTTCAAGACCGCTGTGCTGACCAAGGTCTTTCCGACCCGTTCGCATACGGTCGCCGCCCAGGGCGGCGTGGCGGCGTCGTTGGGCAACTCGGAAGAGGACCACTGGCACTGGCACATGTACGACACCGTCAAGGGTTCCGACTGGCTCGGCGACCAGGACGCCATCGAGTTCATGTGCCGCAAGGCCAATGAGTGCGTCATCGAACTCGAGCACTACGGCATGCCCTTCGATCGCACCGATGCCGGCAAGATCTACCAGCGTCCGTTCGGCGGCCACATGTCGAACTTCGGCGAAAAGCCGGTGCGCCGCTCCTGTGCCGCCGCCGACCGCACCGGCCACGCGATGCTGCACGCCATGTACCAGCGCAACGTCAAGGCCAACACCCAGTTCTTCGTCGAGTGGATGGCGCTCGATCTGATCCGCGATGTCGACGGCGAGGTGCTCGGCGTCACTGCCATGGACATGGAGACAGGCGAGCTGGTCGTCTTTCACGCCAAGGCGACGATCTTCGCCACCGGCGGTGCCGGCCGTATCTTCCACAGTTCGACCAACGCTTTCATCAACACCGGCGACGGTCTGGGCATGGCGGCGCGGGCCGGCATTCCACTCGAGGACATGGAATTCTGGCAGTTCCACCCGACCGGCGTCGCCGGTGCCGGCGTGCTGATCACCGAGGGCGTGCGCGGCGAAGGCGGCATCCTGCGCAATTCGGCCGGTGAACGCTTCATGGAACGCTATGCGCCCAACGCCAAGGACCTGGCATCGCGCGACGTCGTGTCGCGGGCCATGGTCACTGAAATCAACGAGGGTCGCGGCTGCGGCCCGAACAAGGATTTCGTCCTGCTCGACATCACCCACCTCGAGCCGGCGACCATCATGAAACGGCTGCCGGGTATCCGCGAGATTTCCATCCAGTTTGCCGGCGTGGACCCGATCAAGGAACCGATTCCCGTCGTGCCTACCTGTCACTACCAGATGGGCGGCATCCCGACCAATTACTACGGCCAGGTGGTCGTGCCCAAGGGCAACAGCAAAGCGGCGGTCGTGCCGGGCTTCTATGCCGCCGGCGAGTGCGCCTGTGCCTCGGTGCACGGCGCCAATCGGCTCGGCACCAATTCGCTGCTCGACCTGCTGGTGTTCGGCAAGTCCGCCGGCGAAACGGCCGTCGATGAGTTGAAGAAGTCGCCCAAGGCCCACAAGCCGTTGCCGCAGGCGGAAATCGATCGCAGCCTGGGACGGGTCGATCGCATCGACACCCAGAAGGGTGGCAGCAACGTGCATGAGACACGACTGGCCATGCAGCGATCAATGCAGACCCACTGCGGCGTCTTCCGCTTTGCCGACAGGCTCCAGGCCGGTGTGGCGAGGATTCTCGAAGTCGAGCAGCAGGTGCGCGTCACCGAGATCAAGGACAAGTCGAAGGTATTCAATACCGCCCGCGTCGAGGCGCTGGAACTCGATAACCTGATTGAGGTCGCCGTGGCGACCATGGTTTCGGCCGAGGCGCGCAAAGAGTCGCGCGGTGCCCACGTGCGCGACGATGCACCTGATACCGCCGAGTACCCGAACGGCCGCGACGACGAGAACTGGCTCAAGCACACCCTCTGGTACAAGGACGGCAATCGACTCGACTACAAGTCGGTGAAGCTGACACCTTTGACTGTCGACACCATTGCGCTGAAGAAGCGCGCCTATTGAGAGAGCGACGATGACCACGCGCACCCTCCAGTTCAAGATCTATCGCTACGATCCGGACCAGGATCAGAAGCCTTACATGCAGGACATCTCGGTGGAGATCGATGCCACCGATGATCGCAAGCTGCTCGATGTCATGGTCAAGCTGAAGGCCAAGGATGATTCGATCGCTTTCCGCCGCTCCTGCCGCGAGGGTGTCTGCGGCTCCGACGCCCTCAACATCAACGGCAGGAATGGCCTCGCCTGCCTGACCGACATCGATTCGCTGCCGGCCGGCAAGCCCATCGTGCTGCGGCCGCTGCCCGGGCTGCCCGTGATCCGCGACTTGATCGTGGACATGACGCAGTTCTTCAAGCAATACCATTCGATCAAGCCTTACCTGATCAACAACGATCCGTTGCCAGAGCGCGAGCGCCTGCAATCGCCGGAGGATCGCGAGGAACTGAACGGCCTGTACGAGTGCATTCTCTGCGCCTGTTGCTCGACATCATGCCCGTCGTTCTGGTGGAACCCGGACAAGTTCGTCGGCCCGGCCGGGCTGCTGGCAGCCTACCGGTTCATCGCCGACACGCGCGACCAGGCGACCAGTGAACGGCTCGACAACCTTGAGGATCCGTACCGGCTGTTCCGCTGTCACACCATCATGAATTGCGTCGAGGTCTGTCCGAAGGGACTCAATCCGACCAAGGCGATCGGCAAGATCAAGGACATGATGGTGAGGAGGGCCGTGTAACTATATGGCCCCCACGCTCACTCCGTTCGCTGCCCCCACAGGGGGCGATGCCGCCTTGGGGCGGCCCAGCGGCGGCATGGCCATGGACGACGCGCGGCACGCTCGGCTGGAAAGGCTGCGTTGGCATTGCCGGCGCGCGCTGCTGGAACTGGATATCGTCTTCGAACGCTTCTGGCAGCGGGAAGACGAACTGGATGAGCAAGAAGAAGCAGCTCTCGAGAAGCTGCTGGCAATGGAAGACCACGATCTGTGGTACCTGGTAAGCGGACGAACGGAGACAGGTGATCCGCAAGCCAAGAGCATGGTCGAGCGGCTGCGTCGCATTTGACACGGCGGCAGAACCGGTGAGCAACGAGTAGAAACCTGACAGGGGTTTTGATATGAACGCAACACGCATGGCAACGCTGACGGTCGATGGCAAGAGCGTCGAGCTTCCCGTCTATTCCGGCAGCATCGGCCCGGACGTGATCGACGTCCGCACGCTGTACGCCAAGACCGGCACCTTTACCTTCGATCCGGGCTATATGTCCACGGCGTCCTGCAAGTCGTCGATCACCTACATCGACGGCGACAAGGGCGAGCTGTATTACCGTGGTTATCCGATCGAGCAGTTGGCTGAGAAGTGCAACTTCCTGGAAGTCTGCTATTTGCTCAAGAACGGCGAGCTGCCAAACAAGGCACAGTTCGACGAGTGGCAGGCACGCGTGCGCCAGCACACCATGGTGCACGACCAGTTGACTCGGTTCTTCCAGGGGTTCCGCCGTGACGCGCACCCGATGGCGGTACTGGTTGGCGTGGTCGGCGGTCTGTCGGCTTTCTATCACGACTCGCTCGACATCAATAATCCTGACCATCGGATGACCGCCGCGATTCGCCTGATCGCCAAGATGCCCACGATCACGGCCATGGCTTATCGCTACAACATGGGCCTGCCGTTCATGTACCCGAAGAACAGCTACGACTACGCAACCAACTTCCTGTACATGATGTTCGCCAACCCCTGCGAAGACTTCGTGCCGAATCCGGTGCTGTCCAGGGCGCTGGATCGTATCCTGATCCTGCATGCCGACCACGAGCAGAACGCGTCGACCTCGACCGTACGCCTCGCCGGCTCGTCGGGCGCCAACCCGTTCGCCTGTATCGCCGCCGGCATCGCTTGTCTCTGGGGTCCGGCGCACGGTGGCGCCAATGAGGCCTGCCTGAAGATGCTCGAAGAGATCGGCGACGTCTCGCGCGTGCCCGAATACATCAAACGCGCCAAGGACAAGAACGACAACTTCAAGCTGATGGGCTTCGGCCACCGCGTATACAAGAACTTCGATCCGCGCGCCAAGCTGATGCGCGAGACCTGCCACGAGGTGCTCAACGAGCTCGGGCTGCACAACGACCCGCTGTTCAAACTGGCGCTGGAACTGGAGCGGATCGCGCTCGAGGACGACTACTTCATCGAGAAGAAGCTCTATCCGAACGTCGACTTCTATTCCGGCATCGTGCAGCGGGCGCTCGGTATCCCGACCAAGCTGTTCACCGGCATCTTCGCCATGGCGCGCACCATCGGCTGGATCGCGCAGTGGCACGAGATGATTGGCGATCCCGAGCAGAAGATCGGCCGGCCGCGTCAGCTCTACACCGGCGCCGCACGCCGCGACGTGCCGACACTCGGCAAGCGATAAGCGATCACGAAAGGCATCCTCGGAGGGGATGCCTTTTTTGCGCACCACCCCATAAAGAGAGGTGATGACATGATGAGACAAACGTTGGCGAGTTCCTACCTCTTCGGTGCCAATGCCCCCTTCATCGAAGAACTGTACGAGCGCTACCTGGAGAATCCGGGAGCGGTCGAAGCTGCCTGGCGCGATTATTTCGACAAACTGGGCGCACTGCCCGGCTCCGGCCAGTCCTCGGCCCCCGACGTGCCGCATGCGCCGGTGATCGCTTCCTTCGCCCAGCGGGCAAAGGAAGGAACCCTGCAAGCGCCGGCGCGGGCGACGGCGCAGCACAACGAAAAGCAGGTTCGGGTGCTGCAACTGATCAATGCCTATCGCTTCCTCGGCAACCGCTGGGCGCAACTCGATCCCCTGAAGCGTCAAGAGCGGCCGTCGATCGCTGAACTGGACCCGTCGTATTACGGCTTTACCGAGGCGGATCTCGGCTTGCACTTCAACTGCGGTTCGTTCGCCGCCTGTCCCACTGAGCCGAACCTGCGCGAAATCCTCGAGGCGGTGCGGCAGACCTATTGCGGTTCGATCGGTTCGGAGTACATGTACCTCTCCGACGTCGGCCAGAAGCGCTGGTTGCAGGCACGTCTGGAACCGATCCGCGCCACGCCGTCGTATGCCGGCGATGAGAAGAAGCGCCTGCTGGAGCGGCTGACGGCGGCGGAGACCCTGGAGCGCTACCTGCATACCCGCTACGTAGGCCAGAAGCGGTTCTCCCTCGAAGGTGGCGAGTCCCTGATCGTCGCCATGGACCAGCTGATCCGCACTGGCGGTGCGCTCGGCGTCCAGGAGATGGTGATCGGCATGGCTCACCGTGGCCGCCTCAACGTGCTGGTGAATACGCTGGGCAAGCAGCCGAAGATGCTGTTCGACGAGTTCGAAGGCAAGAAGGCCCAGGTTCTGTCGGCTGGCGATGTCAAGTACCACATGGGCTACTCGTCGGACGTGGCGACGCCTGCCGGGCCGTTGCACCTGACGCTGGCGTTCAACCCGTCGCATCTGGAAATCGTCAATCCCGTGGTCTGCGGTTCCGTCTATGCGCGCCAGGTGCGCCGCGGTCCGACCGGCAAGAAGGAAGTGGTGCCGGTGCTGATCCACGGCGATGCCGCCGTGGCTGGCCAGGGTGTCAATCAGGAAACGCTCAATTTCTCGCAGACCCGGGGCTATGGCACCGGCGGCACGGTGCATCTGGTGGTGAACAACCAGATCGGCTTCACCACCTCCGATCTGCGCGACTACAGGTCATCCCTCTACTGCACCGACATCTTCAAGATGGTCGAGGCGCCGATTTTCCACGTCAATGGCGATGATCCGGAGGCCGTGGCCTTTGTCGTCGGCCTAGCCATGGAGTTCCGTCAGGAGTTTGGCAAGGACGTGGTGGTCGATATCGTCTGCTTCCGCAAGCTAGGCCACAACGAGCAGGACGAGCCGATGGTGACGCAGCCGCTGATGTACAAGAAGGTCAATGCCCATCCGGGCACCCGCAAGCTATACGCCGACAAGCTGGCAGCGCAGGGCGTCATCGGCGCTGACGATGGCGAGCGGATGATCAAGGACTACCGAGCCGCGCTCGACGAGGGCCGGCATCTGATCGACCCGGTGATTTCCGACTATCAGAGCAAGTTCGCCATCGACTGGGCGCCGTATGTGACGGCTCATTATTCGGAGAAATGCGACACCACGGTGCCGAAGAAGGAGTTGCAGCGGCTGGCCCAGCGCGTGACCGAAATTCCGGAGAATTTTGCGCTGCATCCGCGCGTGCAGAAGATCATCGACGACCGCCGGTTGATGGCCGCTGGAAAGCTGCCAGTTGACTGGGGCATGGGCGAGAACCTCGCCTACGCGACGCTGCTCGCAGCCGGCTTCAATGTGCGTGTTTCCGGCGAGGACGTCGGTCGCGGTACCTTCTTCCACCGCCATGCCGCTCTTCACGACCAGCACCGCGAGAAGTGGGACGAGGGCACCTGGTGGCCGTTGCAGCACCTTCAGGAAAAGCAGGGCTGGTTCCACTGTTTCGACTCTGTG
>Ga0187786_10000449_pt1 | contig 11818 bp, 10 predicted proteins | sample 0815_BV2_10_20_M_FD_132449 | JGI IMG/M metagenome (GOLD analysis project Ga0187786, IMG submission 132449) | Tropical peat soil microbial communities from peatlands in Department of Meta, Colombia - 0815_BV2_10_20_MG | ecosystem: Environmental > Terrestrial > Soil > Wetlands > Peat | place...
AATAACCCTGTTCCCATCCCTGAAACCGTTTTGCCCCGCCGTGCCTCCCGAGAGGCGCTGAGGCGGGGAAGCATCGGTAAAACATTTTTCCGGGCTTGCCTGACTTACCTGTCCCAATGGCCTGTGAGTAAGGACATTCCCTCACGCTGGCTCGGGTTTCCCGAGATAATGCTCGTTCCGGAAACGGATCAGCTCATCGCAGAACTCTCCCAGGTACTCCTCCATCGAAAGGCTCCCTTCCTCGAACACACAGTCCCCTTCCTCGATGATCCTGTTGATCATATCACGGGTCGGGAGGACAAGGTCGAGAGGGACGCCGGCCTTTTCAGCACCATTGATCAGCGCCTGCCGGAAGATGCCGATACAGTACCCGATGCGATACCTGTAGAGATGCCGGGTCTTGGCAAGATAGCCGGCAACCCGGTCCGTTTCGATGCGGAGGAAGTCTTCGAGCACAATGGGATCCTTGCATTTCCCGAGCATGTAGTGGTAATGGGCATAGGGATACATCTCCTCAAGTTCCGAGGGAACAATCCCGCAGGTGCCGAAGATGACGATATGATACCGTTCCGGAGGAAGGACCTGCCCGATGACTGAACGGATGAGCTGGTGGCTGGGGCTGGCACTATAGGGTTTCCGTACCGAGCAGGGCATGAAAATCGCAACATCCCGGGGGGCCACTTCGTATTCATCAATGATGTAGCGGTACGATTCCTCGAACTCCTTGCGATAGAATGGAGGGTCAGTCAGGAGTGTGTCCCGTTTTTTTCTGTCAATGCCCTGTTGAGAATCACCCATATTTCTTCCAGATCAGTTTCTTTTCGCATACAAAGAAATCATCGGACGAAAGCGGAGAGACTCCGATTGGTTTGCCTCTGCCCATGCAGCCCGGGCATCCTCCAATGAAGATATCTTCTCAAGAATTTTGACAATAACCATACCGGTAAAAGGGGGTCAGGGCGCTCCCCTGGGATGCCTCCCATTCCCAGGGAGATAAGGAGTCACCCCAAGATTGCCAGAATACGGCTCTGGAGAAAACCTATCTGACTAATCATACGTTGTAGCGATGGAGCCACGGGCGCTCGCCGCCTCGTCGGGGCTCGCCCCGTGGAGTCATGTTGTAGAATGGACTCTTCATTGAATAAATGAATTCAAGATGGGGGGTCAAGGGGGTGCACCCCTTGGGCTGCCTCCCCCTCTGGGGGAGAGAGGGGGTCACCTTCACAAATTCAATATCGTGTCACTGGAATGATCTCTAAAAAGGCGATATTTACACCAACCGAATCGCATTGAACTGAGGATTTCTTCAAAACCTTCGGTTCACCAAAGCCGGTTTTTCCTCAACCATTTTTTTACCGGGTTACCCATATCCCGGATGGATCACGGCAACGGGATCTTCCGTTCGATGAACGAGGAGTACTTCCGGTAGAACCAGCGTTTCACGAGTTCAACCAGGACGATATACCCGATGACCAGCCCGGCCATGGCTGCATAGAACGTGAGCGGCGGCGGGACGAAGCCGAAGAGATGGCCGACAGTCGTAAATGGCAGGAGGCAGGCAGCCAGCACGATCAGGACCGTGCTGATGACAAGGGGCCTGCTCGGCCTGCTCCGGTAAAACGGGACCATCCTGGTCCTGATCACGAATATGATGAGTGTCTGGGTGCAGATTGATTCAATGAACCAGGCGGTCTGGAAGAGGGCCGCGTCCGCGGCAAAGACCAGCAGGAGTATTGCGAAGGTCAGGAAATCGAAGAGCGAGCTGATCGGGCCGAAGACGATGATGAACTTCTTGATGTAGTCCATGTCCCATTTTTTGGGGGTGCTGATATAACTCCCGTCGACGTTGTCGGTCGGGATGGTAGATTCGGATACATCGTACAGGATGTTATTGAGGAGGATCTGGATGGGCAGCATCGGGAGGAATTTAAGGAAGAGCGACGCCCCGGCCACCGAGAACATGTTCCCGAAGTTCGAACTGGTGCCCATCAGGATGTATTTCATCGTGTTCCCGAAGGTCTTGCGCCCCTCGAGCACACCGTCATTGAGGATCCTCAGGTCGTTCTGCACAAGGATGATATCGGCGGATTCCCGGGCGATATCGACCGCATTCATCACCGAGATGCCGACATCCGCTTCCCGGATTGACGGGGCATCGTTGATCCCGTCACCCATATACCCGACCACGTGCCCGTTCTTTTTGAGGGCGTTCATGACGCGGTTCTTCTGCACGGGTGACATCCTCGAGAAGATGGTGACATTTTCAACGTTTCTCGAGAGGGTCTGGCTGTCCATCTGCTCGATCTCGGCACCGGTGAGGACGCCTTGTACGGGCAGGCCGATCAGGTCGCAGGTCTTCCGGGTCACCAGTTCGTTGTCCCCGGTAAGGATCTTCAGCCCGATGCCGGAACCCTCGAGGAGCTGCACGGAATCCCGGGCACTCGCCTTGGGGGGATCGATGAAGGTGACAAGCCCGATGAGGATCATCTCTTTTTCATCGCTGATCGCGAAACGTGCCTGGTCGGCTGGGACCGGGCGGTAACCGACGGCAAGCGACCGGAAACCCTGGGAACTCTGCTCCCGGTAGAGGGCATTGATCTTCTCCAGCATGGCGGGCGAGAGTGGTTCGGTCTTCCCGCCCTGTTTCACGGAAGAACAGACCCGGAGGATCTCTTCCGGCGCTCCCTTGGCAACCATCATGCGTCCGGCACCGTGAGCAACAATGACCGAGACCCTCCTGCGGATAAAATCGAAGGGGATCTCGTCGATTTTCGCATGGTCATCGATGTCGATATGGCGGAAGTTCAGGATGGCCTCGTCAAGCGGCGTCTTCAGGCCGGTATCGAAATAGCTGTTGATGTACGAGTAGAGGAGTACTTCCTCGCTGTCGTTGCCGTCTGTGTCCAGGTGGCGGACAAGGGATATCTGGTTCTCGGTCAGGGTGCCGGTCTTGTCGGTACAGAGGATATCCATGCTCCCGAAGTTCTGGATTGATTCCGGGTGCCGCACGATAGCTCCCTTCTCCGATAAGGCAATCGCTCCCTTGGAGAGGTTCAGCGAGAGGATCATGGGCAGGAGTTCGGGTGTCATACCGACAGCAAGAGCCACGGAAAAGAGCAGGGACTCCAGGATCCCGTGACGGAACAGGGCATTGATAAAAAAGACGAAGATGACCAGGAAGAAGACGAACTGCGACATGAGGTAGCTGAAGTGCCGGAGGCCCCGTTCGAACTCCGTCTCGGGCGGCCGCTCGACAAGGGTCTTTGCCACTTTCCCGAACTCCGTGGATTCGCCGGTCTTCGTGATCAGGGCGGTTGCCGTCCCGCTGACGACGGAAGTGCCGAGAAAGAGATAATTGGCAGCCTCAGTCAGCGGAGTCTTTTCGTCTGCGATCCCGGCATTCTTCCCGACAGGATATGGCTCCCCGGTCAATGAGGACTGGTTGAGGTAAAAATCCCGGGACTGGAGGACACGGCCATCCGCGGGGACGATATCCCCGGCACGGAGGGTGATGACATCTCCAGGTACCAGATCCTGGAGGGAAATTTCCCGCAGCTCACCGTCCCGGTACACGGAGACCATGGTCCGGATCTTCTCCTTGAGCAGCTCCGCAGCATTGCCCGCCTTGTACTCCTGGAAGAAGTCCAGGGTGACGCTGGCAATAACGATGAAGAAGATGATCCCCGCGCTGACGATCTCGCCCGCGATGACGGAGATGCCTGCTGCGATCAGGAGGATGATGACAAGAAGATTCCGGAAATGCCCGAGAAACTGGAGCACAATCGGGGGCCTGCGTACTTTTGAGATGTCATTGGGCCCGTAACGCTCGCGGTTTGCGAGCGCCTGCGAGGTTGAAAGCCCCTGGGGGGAGCTGGCGAAGATCGAAAAGAGGTGCTCTTCAGTCAGGGTGTGATACAGGGCCTGTTGCGGGGGTGCCTGATCGCTTTTTCGGGGCTGTATTCCAGGTTCCATGCCAGTGAACGATCCTTCTCTCTTACCTGAATCAGGGTATGAACGTGAAAGGAGAAGAGCACTTCGATTCAGGGTCTTCTGTTACTCAGGGTACGGGTCGGGGACCCCACTTACGATAAGACCCGTGAGGAAAGAAACGGCTTGGCGCCCGCGATTGCGGCGTTTCCCCATCTTCCTGCCGAGTCTCTTTTTTTTGTCAGGGTCAGAACGTTATTATCCGCAGAGGGAGCAATCCGATTAAAGGACCGGTGTATTCTTGGACAGAAAGGAAGGAACCGGGCTCTGCCTCTGCCGCATGTGCCCCACGTACGTCGATTGTAAAGAAGAGATTGCCTGGTGTCTTGCACCCACCGGAAAGAGTGCCTGTATCACGGATGAACAGGGATGCCTCTGCCCCGGCTGCCCGGTGCTGGACAAGGAGGGGTTCTTACATGTCTACTACTGTACCCGGGGAAGCGAAGCAGACCAGCGGGCCGCCAAATAACACCTGGAAATGCCATGTGTGCGGATATGTTCGTCAGGCTGAGAAACCGCCGGACGAATGCCCCCAGTGCAGCAGTACTTCCCGCGAGTTCGAAGAGATTTCTGCAAAGCCAAGGCTCCGGTATACCAGGGAACCATTCGACGTCCTGTTGATCAATGGCAGCAGCCACCGGGCAAACAATACCGGCTACATGACAGACCTCGTCGAAGAAGTGCTCAGGGAGAAAGGCGTGAGTTACCGGCGGTTCAACCTGAACGAGTACGCGATCAACCACTGCTGGTGCTGTTACACGATGCGGGACAATGCCTGCCGGTACCCCTGCAGGGACCAGCTGGACGACATGCCCGCCTTTCACGAGATGGTCATCGCCTCGAAAGCCGTGATCATTGCATCGCCGATCAACTGGAACAACATGTCTGCCCGTCTCAAGGACTTTCTCGACCGCCTGAACTGTATCCAGAACCTCTACCTCTTAAAAAAGCCCGGGCTCACCGAGGGGAAGATCGTGGGTATCACGGTCTCGGGCCATGAAGACGGGGCATCCAAGACGGCGATGGACATCTATCTCTACTTCCAGCAGATGGGGTACCTCCTTGCCCCGTTCGGGATCTCGTACAGGACCCACGGGGCACAGTTCAATACCATTACCGATGCAGAGTTCCTGAGGAATGATCCGCTCGTACTCTTCAAAGTCAAAGGGATGGCCGGCAACGTTGTCGAGATGCTCAGGCTCGATATCGAGGCGAAACTCAAGGGCAGGCTCGTGCCGGTCTGTGAATAGTCTTTTGTGAATGTGCGCAGGGGGATAATCCTGGTCTGGGGGGGCACACTTTTTTTTTCAGAGAGCCCCCTCGGGGATCCATTCCCGGGCCGCTCTTCCCGGTACCGGGTTCACGCGGGATACGGTAACATGATCCGGCCCTTCCCGGGATAAGATGATCGGTAAAGAGATCGCCAATCGACGGCACTCAAAAAAAGAGGCAATCCTTCTGATTATCCCGGCGGGAACCGGAACCCGCCGGTCGGGATATGGATCTCGAAGCGGGCCCCTTTGCCCTCGATCCCGGTCTCCTGGATCGTCATGCCGGTGATCGACAGGATCTCCCGCACGAGGAAGAGGCCAAGGCCGGTATCTTTCCCGTATCCCCGGTCGAAGATCATGTTCTTCTCTTCCCGGGGAATCCCCACGCCGTTATCTTCAATGATCAGGTCCAGCCCGTCCGGCTTTTCCTGGTATCTGAGCGTAACCTCCGTTGCACTGACTCCGTGCCGGAGCACATTCTCCATGAGATTGAAGACCGCCTTTTCCAGCAGGGGATCGGCATACACTTCAAGGGTCCCAAGGGTGATCCGGTGCGACATCCGGAGAAAATCGAGGTGGGATATCGCGAAGAGGAAGACCTGGTTCATGTTCTGCCACTTGGCCGGGTGGATGCCCATCTCCTGGTAATGCTTGGCAAAATCCAGGGAATCGGTGATCTTCTGGATAAGGGCGACTTCTTTTGCGAGGAAATTCTTGGCTTTCGGGTCTGCAATGATGGTATTGACCAGCTCATGATAGGCCGAAAGGGAGAACGCGGCTGTCTGGATATCCTGGAACGTCACCGTGTTGAGGAGGTTCAGTTTTTTCCTTGCCTGGTGGACGGTCTGCTCCGCCCGTTTCCTATCGGTGATATCCCGCACGATGGCCATCAGGCCTGCCTCAGGCTCTCCCTCTTCAGTCACGAGATCGAGCTTCCGGAGGCGGATCTCGACCGGGAACTCTTCCCCGGTCCGCTTCCTGCTGACCCACTCGAAATCTGCAGATCCACCGGTGAGGGCTTTTTGGATCTGTTCCAGTGCCATGGCCGTGGTGAACCCCGGCGCACTCGTCAGTTCCGGCGAGGTTTTCCGGATCTCCCCAAGCGAATAGCCCAGCGTGGACTCCACGTTTTTATTGATGTCGATTACGTGCCCGTTTTTGTCGTGGATGAAGATCATATCGGGCGACCCTTCGTAGATCGTCTGGAGGTACCCCTTTACGGCCTTCAGGGCATTTTCTGCCCTTTTCCTCTCACTGATATCCCGGACGATCATGAAACTGCCTTCGAGTCCCTCGAAGAGGAAGTAATTCCCCGTGACCTCCACGGGGATCAACCTCCCGTCGCGGGTCCGGTGCCGGGATTCAAACATGATCGATCCGATGCGGCGCAGTTCCGCAAGATGGGCCTCCCATGACACCCGCGGGAAGTCCGGATCGATGTCGTGGACAGACATGCTGAGCAGTTCTTCGGCAGGGTACCCGAGCATCGTGCAGGCTGCTTCGTTCACCGAGTAGAAACGGGCGTCCCGGTCCAGCCAGAACATCCCGTCCCGGGAACGATCCACGGAGATCGCCGCAAGCCTCATCCTGCGCTCGGTCTCCCGCCGCTCGGTGATATCGTATGCGATCCCACTGAACCCGGTCAGGTGACCGGCCTTGTCGAGGACGGTGGTCGACCTGAGTTCCATGAGGACCTGGTAGCCCAGGTGATGCCGGAGGGAGACTTCGAGCGTGAACAGCCGGGCCCGGTTCTGGAGGTTCGCTGTAAACGTCTCTCTCACCTCGGGACGCTGTTCCGGCGGGACCAGGGAATAGAGCGAGGTGCCAATGAGATCTTCCGGCTTCACGCCAAGGGTAGCGTAGCTCTGGGGACTGACGTAGGTGAATGTGCCGTCGGTATCGGCCTCCCAGATCATGTCCGGCGACGCTTCAAGGATCGTACGGACCTTCCTTTCGCTCTCCGAGAGCTCTCTCTCCCGTTTGCTCAGCTCCTCGTAATTCTTCTGGAGCTCTTCCTGGGTCGATGTCAGCTCCTCATAGGCGGCATTCAGTTCCTCGTTTTTTATCAGCAGTTCCTGCATCCGCTGCTGGAGTTCCGGATAGTAGCTCTTCCGTATCGAGGACTCACCGAGACCGATGATCTTCATCCGCTGATGATCCCATTCGGGATCGTCTTCAGAATGCCTGCTCATAGATCTGCTCGAGGTCGTGGACACTTGCACGCCGTGGATTGGTGGCAAGGCAGGGGTCCCTGAACGCCTTCTTCGCAAGCTCCGGAATATCCGTCTTCCGCACCCCGAGATCCCGGAGATTCTCCGTGACGCCGAGCTTCTCACGCATGGAAACAATCGCACCCACGATCTGTTTCTTCCTCTCCTCCCCGGTTTTCCCGGCAGGTTCGATACCCATAACCCTGCCGATCGTCTCGTATCGCTCCGGACATGCGGGGTAATTGAACATCATCACGTGTTCCAGCAGGAGGGCATTGCATTCGCCGTGGGGAAGATCGGAAAACCCGCCAAGGCTGTGGGCAAGGGCATGGACCGCACCAAGGCTCGCGTTCGAGAATGCGAGCCCGGCAAAAAGGCTCCCGAGCATCGTCTGGTACCGCCACTCGATCTTTTGCGGCTCGGTAAAGGCGCTGAAGAGGTAGCTGTGCATCAGCCGGATGGATTCCAGGGCGTTGATATCGGTTGCCGGCGAACTGGCATTGGAGACATAGGCTTCGACGCTGTGTGTCACGGCATCCATGCCGGTATGCGCCGTAAGTTCCGGGGAGAGCGTCGAGAGCGGAAGCGGATCGATGAGGGCGATATCCGGCACGATCTTTTTGCTGATGACGGCAATCTTGACTTTCTGGCTGGTATTGTTGATGATGGCGAACTGGGATACATCGGCCCCGGTTCCGGCCGTTGTCGGGATGCAGATGAGGGGCGGCGGGGGCACCGGCACGTTATCGACTCCCTCGAATTCGAGGATGTGCTTTTTATTCGAATGCACGATCCCGATCCCCTTGGCGCAGTCGATAGGGCTTCCCCCGCCGATCACGACGATACTGTCGCACCCGCTCTTTTCAAAGAGTTCCGCTCCCCGCATGACCTCGTGATCCCGGGGATTGGGAGTGACTGCGGAAAAGATCGTGTGCCCGATGTCTTCTTCATCGAGGCTCCCTGTTACGTCCCTGACCCATCCGGCGCCGATGACATGGGGGCCGGTGACGACCAGGGCATGCCGTGCTCCCAGGTTTTTTGCATACCGGCCGGCAAGCAGCCGTGCGTCTTCGCCGATCACAAATTCAGGCGCTACAAACTTGCGGAGCTCGAAACGCTGTTCTTCCATCTTCCCTCCTCCCGACGGTATGTGCCGTTAATTCAATAAAGGGGAGCCTCCTATTTCAATATTTTCTCCGAAGTGCGTTTATCCGGCACCACCTCTTTCTGGCGGATATGCCGGGGTTTTGGGTTCTTACCCTTTCCCATGCCGGGATCTTTTTCAGGATACTATTGATCCCCGATCCGTGACAGAACATCAATTTCCCCGTATCCGCCTCCGGGTCGCCTGAGCCAGGACTTTCCTCAGCTCTATTTTTTTATACGACGGCAGGCCTTCTCTTCAGCCACTCCTGCATGCTGGGGTCGCAGCAGCCGAATGCGGAGCGCTGGCCCGGCCTTTGGCTCCATGATATCCGGTCATCTTTCAAAGGAAGAAGATCAAGGAAAAAGAGTTAAGGCATTGATACAGGGTTTTTCAATCCCGAAGGGAGGATCTGTTAGAATTTTCTCCTGCGGATCCCTGGTCATCGACCAGCTAATCCCGGTCCTTCATCGTCCCGATGAACCGGATAACCTCCTCGATATCGGGAACCGTATGGACCGGGTAGATCTTCACGAAGGCCACCTGCATCTTCGAGTCAATGACCACGTTGGCCCGTTCAGAGAACCCGTTCGCATCCCGGAAGAGACCGTACTCCATCGCAACCTTGCCGTGGGGCCAGAAATCACAGAGGAGAGGTGTTTTCGTGATCTTCAGGCTGTCTGCCCATGCTTTTTTGCAGGGGACAGAGTCCACGCTGATACCGACCGGTACCGTATTGAGGCGGGCAAACGTTGCTGCATTATCCTCGAGCGATTTCATCTGCCCTGCACAGAATGCCGTCCATGCAAGGGGATGGAACGAGAGCAGGATGCGACTTCCTTCCTGCTCCAGCAGGTCGAAGGTCTTGTCGTTCTGATCTTTCAGGGAGAAATTTTTTGCCGGATCGGAGACCTTAATGACCGGGGGTTGTGCCATAGCGAATCCTCTGATGTAGTCCCTTCTCGTTCATCTGTTATCAGGGTTCGTATCGGACGAAATCATGACGTCCCGGGACCACAAAAGACGCGTTCCCATGATTCCTGACCATTTACGGCTAAAAAAAGCCATCCCTCGTTCAGTAGCCCGTGGCATAGTAATAGCCGTTCTCTTCCCGGACATGGACGGGCACGTTGAAGAGGGCACCAATATTCTCATCGGTCAGCACGTCTGATTTCGGACCATCGGCAGAGAACTCTCCATCTTTCATGAGAATTACCCGTGATATTTCGGGAATGATATCATGAAGGTTATGGGTCACGAGGATGATACCGGTCCCCGCCCTGGCTACTTTCCGGAGCGTCCCGCGGAACGTATGGAGGGCGTGGAGATCCAGGCTGCTGGTCGGTTCATCCAGGATGAGCATGGCAGGGCGGTGCACCAGTGCCCTGCCGATCAGGAGCCTTCTCGACTCCCCTGAAGACAGTTCAGTCATCAGCCGGTCCCCGAGATGGCTGATCTCGAGAAACGCGAGAATATCAGCGGCTTCATGGCGCATGGCAGGGGTAATCTCGTGGTTGAAGAGGCCGATGCTGGAATGGAAGCCGGAGAGGACGACATCCATCCCACGAATCCGGCGGGTGAAGGTATGCTGGAGGTCAGCAGATACTATGCCGATCGTACGCCGGAGATCGAACACGTCCCACACGTCTTTCCCGCGGACCCGGAACAGCGTAGATTCCGCGTACACCGGGTAGAGTTCCCTGCTGATGGTCCTGATGAACGAGGATTTCCCGGCACCGTTGGGACCAAGAATAGCGATCTTCTCTCCCTCGTGGACTGTCAGGGAGATGTTGTTGAGGACCTTCTTCTCTCCCCGGAAGACCGTTACCCCGCGGTATTCCAGCAGTGGATCGCAATGGGCATTCTCGGGAATCTTACGGTGGGGCATGAGCAGGTTTCCGGTCCAGGTTGAACGGGTAAGAGATTGCTGTCGGGTTTCCTAAGATAAACGATGGTCTGCTCCTTGAATCTTACGAACGGGTGAAGCATTATGCCGGAACAAAAATGATGACGGGACGGCCTCCCGCATCATAGATCCGAAGCGAGGAGTCGTCGACCCTGAACGAAGCTGCACGGGGAAGATCTGCCAGGTATGCGGATTCCTGGTCCATGACCCCCGGTGCTGCGCAGGACATCATCGTCGAAGCAGTATCCGATATCGTCATCGTATAATCCTTTGTTGTGTAATGTGCCGTGTACCGGTTACACCCACCCGATCCCGTGAGGGTGCCGTCACTGCCAAACCCCGCGGTCACGGCAGGGCTGGTCAGCGCAGGAACCAGGATCCCTGTACGATCGGTATAAGACTGCATGGTCCAGCAGGTCCGGGACATGATCGCACCGGCAGAGGCCTTTTGTGCCGGGTAATTCAGGAATACGACCATCAGCACCAGCAGCCCGACAAGTGCCAGGGCGGCATAGAATCCCCAGCCGGGCTTTTCCGGAGGACTTTCCATGGCATCCTGCAGTTCATCGCCCGACGGGTCATTCATCAGCTGTACTGGTACAGGTACTGCAATAACTATTGCGGTTCCGGATGAGGTGCCGGCAAACTTTATGTCGTACTCGAAAATATGTCCGCCTTTTATTGCCAGTGCCCGCCCATTACTGGTATGGATAAGGCAGCTGTCAGGAAATGGGTCATCTTCTTCATCGGCATTCTCTGTGCGATCCTGGTCGGAGACACACTCTCAAACCTTCTCGTCAACATGGCAGGGCTGACCGGCTGGGTACGGTTTTCCCTCAATTTCGTCCTGTATGCCGTCATTTTCTTCTCGGTCCTCTACGCCCTGGAAAAGTTGTTCGGCATCCGGTTCTTCGGGTTCGGTTGTGAGTAAGGGAGAGCCTTCGTGGTTTTCCCTCCTTCCCGGCTTTTTTTCCGATCGTTCCGTACTGCGGACAAAGGAAAATAGTATACATTTTATCGTGGTAACACCTTATACACCTAATAATCAGGACACATATACCGTGGTGTGAGAAGATGCTGGATTCAAAGACGTCATGCCTCCTGCGGGGATCTGCAGGAGTCCTCTTCGGGGCTCTTGCGCTCACCGTCCCCGACCAGGTGACATTTGGCTTTTATGCCCTGTTCTGGGTGTTCATAGGGCTTGCGATAGCATTTTTCCTTGTCCTTGCCATCACTGCCCGGGGGGATGAATCCATGCTCTGGTTCGGTCTTTCGGCCGCCCTGCTGGTCATCGGCGTCC
>Ga0187786_10000450_pt1 | contig 11815 bp, 10 predicted proteins | sample 0815_BV2_10_20_M_FD_132449 | JGI IMG/M metagenome (GOLD analysis project Ga0187786, IMG submission 132449) | Tropical peat soil microbial communities from peatlands in Department of Meta, Colombia - 0815_BV2_10_20_MG | ecosystem: Environmental > Terrestrial > Soil > Wetlands > Peat | place...
TCTCCTCATGAAATAGTTAATGCATCGGGTTCACAGATGAAGGGGAAATCATGCCATCGAAGGAAGCTGGTGCAAGGATCACCATTCGCGGCCGGCATGATGTTACCTGGATGGATCTTATAAATCGCCGTTTACGCCGGAGCCGGCGCACTCAGCAGACAACAAAAAAGGCGTTGCCTCCGAACCGTTTTGATATTCCGTTGGGTCGCGGTGCATTTCGGGAAGTAAAGCCTGCTTCTACGGCTCTGCTTAGCAGACCCTTTAAAGCATCGTGTCTTTCATTCGCTTCCCGTTGCTCCCCGCAACTTAGGGGTTTTAGCTCTTCCGTTCGACAGTTCACCTGTACAGCCAGCCGGGAGACCTTCCGCTCAACTTGCGGCTTCTTACCGGCCTCGGCTTCCCTGCCGACGCGGCGCCTGATCCCCTTTAGAACGGGTTATCATCCGTACACCTTCTGGTGCTGGTTCGGCAACGCCTTGCCTTCACAATTTGCTGTCAAAGAGCGCTTCATCTATGAAGCTTTCTTCTAAATTTACTATAGCATATTTTATCCTCCGTTGCCGATAATTTTTTTTATCTCCGTCTTTGGATTTTTCTTGACCGGCCGACGTATTCATTTTAAAATTTTTGTTTGTAAGATGAAAATTATCACACCCTCTCAAACAGATTTCCTTGCCAGCCTTCGATCCGGAAAGTTCATTCCGCTCGCTTATGAACTGGATGCTGAAGAACTGACGCCGCTCGCCGCTCTTGAATGTTTGCGGTCGTATGGATATGCAGTCATGCTCGAAAGCGCCCGGGTGCATGAGCAGATCGGACGCTATTCCTTTGTAACAGCGGATCCTTATCTTATCTTCAAATCAAAAGGCGATACGGTCGAACTCATCCTGCCCAAAGCTCCTGCAGGGAAATATGGAACACGTGCATCCATGAAGCGGAAACCGCTCGAAAAACTGCGCGAACTCATCAGAAATTATCAAACCGTACGAGTTGCGGGTCTTCCTCCCTTTACAGGCGGAGCAATCGGTTTTTTTTCATACGACTTTGCTCGTCAGTTCGAGAAACTGCCGCGCCGCGCTGCTGCTGATATAGATCTTCCCGAAGCCCTTTTCTTGTTCGTGGATGTCGTTGTCGCATTTGATCATATACTGAATAAAGCATGGGTTATCGTGAATCCCGGCGCAATGGAGCAGGAACTCGGCTATCGCAAGCCTGATCCAGAACAGGGGGAAAAGCTGTATCAGAATGCAGTGGCGCGTGTGAAACAGTTTGTCGCAGTACTCGAACAGAATATACACAGCAGAAGCCTCCCGGCAAACGCCGAGGCCGGCGCAGGACACACCCGCGATATCCGGCCCAACGTATCGCGGGAGCAGTACGAATCAATGGTCAGGACCTGCAAGGAGTATATTGCCGCGGGCGATATCTACCAGGCCAATCTGTCCCAGCGGTTTTCAGCGGAGCTCGGCAGCCGGGATACGCTCAGGTTGTATAAAATTCTGAGAAACGTGAATCCTTCGCCGTTTGCCGCGTATCTCGACTTCGGGGACCTGCAGCTCGTAAGCTCCTCCCCGGAGCGGCTCATCCGTCTTCGCGGCGGTGTTGCCGATACCCGTCCCATAGCCGGTACCCGCCGCAAGGGACAGAACTCCGAAGAAACAGCTGCCCTCTCCGCGGAGCTCCTTGCGAACGAAAAGGAGCGGGCAGAACACATCATGCTTCTCGACCTGGAGCGGAACGACCTCGGCAGGGTGTGCGATTATGGAAGCGTTTCCGTCGACGAAATGATGGTGGTGGAGGATTACTCCCACGTGATCCATATCGTCTCGAACGTCCGCGGGAATCTTGCCGCCGGCAAGGATGCCCTTGATCTCGTACGAGCGGTGTTCCCCGGCGGCACGATAACGGGCGTACCCAAGGTCCGCTGCATGGAAATCATCGACGAGCTGGAGCCGGTTGCGCGCGGCCCGTATACCGGATCGATCGGGTATATCTCGAACGCCGGCGATATGGACCTGAACATCATCATCCGCACCTTCGTTGTCAAGGACGGGATCGCCCACCTGCAGGTCGGGGCGGGCATTGTCGCGGACTCCGATCCAACGGCTGAATATTTTGAAACCCTCCAGAAGGCCGAGGCGCTCAAAAAAGCGCTGGCTCTTTTTTAACTCGCATCGTCCGTGGAGGATCCTTGCACCCGGAAAAGGTTGTTCGTATTTTCCTCCGTCATGGCAGTGAGCCCGCAAAGTTTTGTGCCGCCTGTTTTTTCCCAGTTGCAAGTTGGCCTTACTTGCGATATAGTAAGCATCGTTCGATTTATTCCGGAAAGGAGTTCCTGTCATGTTTCTTGTCGAACTGGTGATGCAAGGCGTTCGCGGCTTCCGTGAACTCATGCGCCTGCGTTTTCAGAACGGCTTCAACATCGTCCTCGCCGGGAACGAAACCGGGAAGACGACTGCGGCGGACAGCCTCGAACGGCTGATGTTCCCGACAGCCAGCGCCGACACCGGCTCGCTTGTTTCACGGTATACGCCCGATGCTTCACGCGGCGCGCTCGTGGTGTGCGCCGAGGACGGGACGTACTATCGCGTCATCCAGGATTTTTCGAAGCGCGCAGTGAACCTTTCGCGCTACAACAAGGGAACGAGGGAATTCAGCCTCATCCATAAAGACTGGGAGGGCTCGTCTCAGTTCATGAGCGGCATCACGGCGGGCATTTCCGAGGAGGATTACGCAAGAGTTTTCATGCTCCGGAGAGACCAGCCGTTGCAGCAGGCGAACCCGGTCACGCACCGCACGCCGGCGCCGCCCGCACCCCCGGTGACCGCGGCAGCGCCGCCAAGGCAATCGGGCAATCAGGCAAGGCTTGCCGAGCTGCGGGAAACACTCCGCAAGGCAGAAGAAGCGGCAGACGCGGATTACCGGTTCCAGTCCGCGAAGCTTGCCGTCGACGAGATCAAGAAAAAACAGAACAGCCTTGCGGAAATAACGCAGAAGAAAACGGAAATCGAATCCACGCTGGAGGGGCTGAAGGGGTGCGACTCACTCCCCGAGAACCTGAATGAATTGCTCGAAGACTACGAGCATCAGCAGAACAAGAAGAGCGCCGAGGCCGACGACCTGGGCAAGGAGCTGGAGGGGTTGAAGCTGCGGCTTGCAAGCATCCCGAAAGTGAATCTCGTAACGGATAAATTTTTTATCGCCGGTGTCGTGGTCGGCCTCCTTTCGCTTGCAGCCGGGGTTTTGATTCTCACTGCCGAATATGCATTCTGGTTTCCGCTCGGCCTCCTCGCGGCAGGGGCACTCATCGTTTTTGCCTGGTACAACAGCACGCGGAAGAATGCAAGCCGCCGCGCCGTGAAAAAAGACATAGCAACGGTGGAAAAGGAACTGTTCGACCTCGAGCGAAAATCGGTTCACGAAGGCGCTGCGATAGCAGCCGCCATGCGGAGCGTGGGGGCTGCCGGACCCGCGGAGCTCAAGGAAAAGGCGGAGAACTACCGCTATTTCTGCGGACTGCTGAAGGACAATGTCGAAGCGCAGCAGCGGTTTCTCGGCGACGTGACTCCTGAATCACTGCAGGAGCAGTTCGTCAAGCAGCAGGCCGAGGTCGAGTCCCTCGAGCAGGCTGCCAAGGCCGTGGCGCAGTATGCGATAGACACGTACAGCATACGCCAGGACATCGAGCGACTGGAATCCGAAGCATCTCCGGCCGCGCCGGCGTGGGACCCGGGTAGCCTGGAGCACGAGATTCCCACGGATTTCGCGGCACCGGCGCCATCCGCCGGATTTTTGACGGAGCTGAGGATTGCGTCGAGAATCGGCGGTATTGAGATGGAAACACTCGTTCCCGCTGCCGAGTCGGCTGCGCAGAGAAATCTGGCGGCAACGAGCAGCGGCAAGTATGTGCGCATCGAACTCGGTCACGACGGTGCACCCGTCGTGCACGGGAAGGATGAATCCATCGTCACCGTTTCCGAGCTGAGCCACGGGACAAAAGCGCTTATTCACTTCTGCGTGCGTGCAGGCATCGTCGAGGCTCTTGCGGGAAAGCGCCGGCTGCCATTCATCATCGATGACGCGCTCGCGGGTTTCGATCCCGGCCGGCAGCAGGCGGCGTGCCAGGTTCTGCGCGCGCTCGGATCAAAGACGCAGGTAATCCTTTTCACCTCGAATCCCGCGCTCAAGGCAGCAGGCGACGCAGCCGCGGAGCTGAAATAGATGCGGGGAATGTTCGTCACCTTTGAAGGCATCGAAGGCTCCGGCAAATCCACCCAGATCGTGATGCTCGCGAACTACCTCTCTGCCCAGAACAGGCATGTCACGCTCACCCGGGAGCCGGGCGGAACGGAGATCGGCGATCAAGTGCGGAAGATTCTGCTCGACCCGTCGAACGTCGCGCTGGATCCGAAGGCGGAACTCCTGCTGTATGCGGCGGGCCGCGCCCAGCACCTGGCGGAGCTGATTTCCCCCGAGCTGCGTGCAGGCAGGATCGTGATGTGCGACCGGTTCTCGGACGCAACGCTCGCGTATCAGGGGTTCGGCAGGGGGCTCGATCAAGCCATGATCCGCGCCCTCGACCGCATCGTGACGAACGGGATCCGGCCCGACCTGACCATGCTTCTCGACATTGAGGCCGCGGCGGGGCTTGCTCGTGCGCGGGGGCGCAATAGACACACCGGCCTCGAGGCGGAGGCCAGGTTCGAGAATGAAGAGCTCGCATTCCATGAGCGGGTGCGGGAAGGATACCTCCGGCTGGCCAAGGACGAGCCGGAGCGGTTCCGGGTCATCGACGCGGCCCGGGCTCCCGAGGTGATCCAGGTTGAACTCAGGAAGATTGTGAACGAATCGCTGGGCTGATCATCGCCGCAACAAGATGCACGAGGGGACGGTACACCGCCTCTGTGGCTGCTGAAAACCGTATGAACTTTGCCGACATCGAAGGTCATGACAGACCGATCATGATTCTGAAGCGGGCACTCGAGAACAGGACGCTGGCGCATGCCTATCTGTTCTCAGGTGACGCGGGCGTTGGCAAGAAACTCACCGCGCTGGCTCTTGCCGCGTCGGTGAACTGCGCCGACACCGGCCCTGACGGAGCCTGCGGGCGCTGCCCGTCGTGCCGCAAGGTTGCCGCGCAGGCGCATCCGGACGTTCATATGCTCGTTCCTGACGGCGATGAGATCAAGATCGATCAGATCAGGCAGATACAATCCGAACTCTCGCTCAAACCGTTCGAAGGGGACAAGAAGGTTCTCATCGTCGACGGTGCGGAGCAGATGAACCAGGCGGCTGCAAATGCGTTTCTCAAAACGCTTGAAGAGCCGCCGGGCGACGCGCTTCTCATCCTCATCGCGGCGATGCCGCAGCGCCTGCTCTCCACGATCCGCTCACGGTGCCAGGAAATCCGCTTCACGCCGCTGCCGCGGCGACTGCTCGCTCAGGCGCTTGTGAAGCGGCGCGGACTGCCCGAAGAGGATGCCTGGCTGCTCGCCGCCCTGTCGCAGGGGAGCATGGGCCGCGGGCTCGAGATGGATGTTGCTCAGGAGAAAGAGGTGCGGAGCGCTGTCGCGGCCCTCTGGGCGGAGCTCCCGGGCATGAACGACGGCGATGTGCTTGCCCTGGCGGAGCGTTTCGCAAAAGACCGGGATCGCTTCGACCGCATGCTTGAAATCGGCATCGAACACCTGCGCGATGCCCTCGTGTACCGGCAGACAAAGGATGAACGGCTGCTTGTGCAGTCCGGCTCCGGGGAAAGCCCCGAAGCAGAGGTGCAATCAGCTCCCCTGCAGCGGATGCTGGCTGATTTTGATCTGCTCGCGATGAGCAGGAACCTCCTTGACCGCCGTGTCAGTGCTCAACTCGTGGCTGAACATATGATGTTCAAACTGGCGCGGAGGCTGGAGCGTTGAGAACGTTGATTCCGTTCAGGGAGCAGTAAGGTCCGTATGGAAGAAAAAATGATTCGCGTGGCCGGAGTGCGGTTCCGGGAAAACTGGAAAGTATATGACTTCGACACCGAAGGAGTCGATGTTGCAGTCGGCGTACGTGTCGTTGTGGACACCGAGCGGGGGCCGGGGCTTGCAACCGTGGTGCGGATCAAGAACCAGGTTGCCGTCGAAGCTCCGCCGGTGCCCGAACCGGTCGTAAAAATGGAACAGGGCCTGCAGATCGAGGAAGAAATCGACGGCGAAGGTGAGCCGGCGCCCGCCCCGCAGGACAAGGCCGAGCAGGGGCCGAAGCCGCTCAGAAAGGTGCTGAGAACGGCAACGGAGGATGATCTTGCGCGGGAGGAGCGGAACATCGGACGAGAGGCGGAAGCGTTCAAAATTGCGCAGGACCTGATTACCGAACGCGACCTCCCGATGAAACTGATCCGCGTCGAGTATTCCTTTGACGCGTCTCGCGCGACGTTTTTCTTCTTTTCGGAAACGCGCGTCGACTTCCGCGAGCTCGTGAAGGATCTGGCCTACAAGCTCAAGAGCAGGATCGAAATGCGCCAGATTGGCGTACGCGATGTAGCGCGCATGATCGGCGGTTTCGGTCCGTGCGGCAGGGAGCTGTGCTGTTCGTCGTTCCTCAAGAATTTCGAACCCGTGTCGATCCGCATGGCGAAGAAACAGGAAATGGTGCTGAACCCGGCCAAGATCTCGGGCGTGTGCGGAAGGCTGCTCTGCTGCCTCTCGTACGAGTACCCGATGTATGATGAAATCAAGAAAGACATCGCGGGGATGAAAGAGGCCGTGGTAAAGGAAAAAGAGAGGAAGGAAGAAGAGCGCCGCATCTCGGAGGAGCGCAGGGAAACGGAAGAGCGCCGGCAGGCCGAGGAGAAGCGGCGGCAGGAGGAGCGCAAGCAGCAGGAGCAGCGGCGGGAAAAACAGAAGGAAGAACAGAAGAGCAGACAGGAAAAGAAAAAAGAGCCTCAGCAGGAGAAGAAAGGGCAGCAGCAACAGCGCCAGCGGCAGCAGCAACAGCAGCCTCCTGAGCAGAAGGGACAGCAGCCGCAGCCGCCGGAGCAGGAGGGCGAGAAGCCGGCGAAGAAAAAGAAACGCAGGTTCTGGCGCAGGAAGAAGAAGGGACAACAGGGAGAAGGTTCCGCTCCGCCGAAAACAGAATAGTGATTTAATAGCTTTTTATTTTTTTTCTGCACATCCCTTTCGCGTCCTGAATGAAATTTCCGCCCGTCTTGGACCACGTCCGCTCGCACGCGCAAATGGCCTGTATTCGCGCTGCGCACTCATAAACACTGGCCACAGGCTCGTCAGCGTCTGCTGCCTCAGACATGCGCGTGCGCCCTTCGGGACGCTTCCTTAGGCCGAGCCGGGGCCCCGGAAATTCCATAGGTCCGCTCCAGGGACGTGCAGGGGTTGGGTTTACGGCAAGACTGAAATAGGTTAAATCCATGCCGAACAAATTCTACATAACAACGCCGATCTACTATGTGAACGATGTGCCGCACATCGGCCATGCGTACACGACCATTGCAGCGGATACGGTCGCCCGCTACCATCGTCTGCTCGGGGATGCGGTTTTTTTTCTCACGGGGACGGACGAGCACGGCCAGAAAGTGGAAAAAGCGGCGCTCGAACGCGGGCTCACCCCCAAGGCGCACGCCGACTCGATGACCGTGAACTTCCAGAATCTGTGGAAGCAGCTCGAAATATCGAATGATGCCTTCATCCGCACCACGGACCGGGAGCATATAGCAGTGGTGCAGGAACTCCTGCAGAAATTGTACGACAAGGGCGAGATCGAGCGGAGAACCTACGAAGGCTGGTACTGCACTCCCGATGAACGGTTCTGGACTGAAAAGGAGATCGTTGAGGGCAAATGCCCGGACTGCGGCAGGCCTGTGGAGCGCATTCATGAGGATAATTACTTCTTCCTGATGAGCAGGTACCAGGACCGCCTGATCGGACACATCGAGCAGAACCCGCAGTTCATCCGGCCTGACAGCAGACGCAATGAAGTGCTCGGCTTCCTCACGTCCCAGAAGCTCGGTGATCTCTGCATCTCGCGGCCCAAGGCGCGCCTCGCCTGGGGCATCGAGCTGCCGTTCGACCCCGCTTTTGTAACGTACGTCTGGTTCGACGCGCTCGTGAACTACGTCTCTGCCACGCGCTACCTGAGCCCGCCTGCCGAAGGTTCGGCGGATCCCGCACAACGCGAGCACTACTGGTGGCCCGCAAACCATCATCTCGTGGGCAAGGACATCCTGACCACGCACAGCGTCTACTGGTCCACCATGCTCATGGCGCTCGGCCTTCCCCTGCCGGGGAATATTTTCGCCCACGGCTGGTGGACGCGCGACGGGAAGAAGATGTCGAAGTCGCTCGGTAATGTCATTGATCCCCGGGCCGTCGCCGATGCGCACGGCGTGGATTCCTTCCGTTACTTTGTGCTGCGCGAAGTGCCGTTCGGCCTGGACGGCGATTTTTCAATCGAGACGTTCACGACGCGGTTCAACACGGAGCTGGCGAACGACCTCGGCAATCTCCTGTCGCGCGTCGGCACGATGATCAACAGATATTTCGGGGGCAAGGTCCCGGCTGCGGGGCCCGAGCAGAAGAGCGACCGGGAGCTGCGCGATATCGCCGGCAGCCTGCCCGCAAAAATCGGAGACGATCTGGGCGGCCTCGCCTTCGCGAAGTATCTTCAGGATGTCTGGGCGCTCGTGGGGCGCGCAAACCGCTATGTTGAAGAGAATGCACCCTGGTCGCTGGCGAAGAAGAACGATCTCGAGCGCCTGGGGAGCGTGCTGTACAACCTGTCTGAATCACTCAGGCTGATCGGGCTGTTTTTGTATCCTGTCATGCCGTCTACGGCGCAGAAGATCTGGGATGCCCTCGGTATTCAAAAGCGGATCGACGCCAGCAGGATGAGCGAGGAAACGGCATGGGGAAAGCTTGCTCCGGACACGGCGATCCGGGAAGGGGCGCAGCTGTTCCCGAGAATAGAAACAGAAAAGCAGGCGGGAAGCGGATCTGCTCAGAGAAAGACAGACAAGAAAAGCGTGAAGGAGAAGAACGTGGAACCAGCATCAGGCGAACAGCAGCCGCAGGCAGCGAAGCCGTCACCGGCGGCTGCCGAACAGATCGGCATCGAGGATTTCATGAAAGCGGACCTGCGCGTCGGCAGGGTCCTGACGGCGGAGCGGGTGGAGAAGTCGGAGAAACTCATCAAGATCAAGGTGGACATCGGCGCGGAGACGCGGCAGGTCGTGGCGGGCATCGGAAAAAGCTACACGCCCGAGGAGCTTGTCGGGAAATCCATCATCGTCGTCGCGAACCTGAAACCCGCGAAGCTCATGGGTATCGAGTCCCAAGGCATGATCCTGGCCGCGAGCAGCGGCGATCTGCTCGCCGTGGCGACCTTTGACCGCGAAACGAAGCAGGGGAGCAGGGTGAAGTAGGAGCCAGGAACCTTTTTGACACTGATGGACACTGATTCTCCATGATGGAGGGGCGGTTATCAGGGGGATCAATGGCAGTCAGTGTCGAACATCAAGCAGATTTAAATTACAAAGGCAAACCTTTTGACAGGATTTTCAGGATACTGTTTCTATCGGATTTCATCCTGTTATCCTGTCTGATTTTTGTATTCCAGGGACCTTCGGGTCAGGCTTAAAAAATGCTCATCGACACGCACGCGCATCTGGAGATGCGCGAGTTCAATGACGACCGCGAGGATGTGCTCAAACGGGCGCGCGACGCGGGCGTCGAATACATCGTCACCATCGGAACGACCCTCGAGTCGAGCCGCGATGCCGTGCTGCTCGCGGAGAAGCACGACTTCGTCTACGCAACAGTCGGCATTCATCCCCATGAAGTCAAGGATATCCTGCACCCGGTCTATGAAATGCTCCGGCACCTGGCGCAGCACAAGAAAGTCGTTGCCTACGGAGAGATCGGGCTCGACTATTACTACGAACATTCGCCTCGTCAGGACCAGATGCGGAAGCTGCGCGATATGCTGCGCGAAGCCCGGGAACTGGATCTGCCCGTCGTGATCCACGACCGGGACGCCCACGACGACGCGCTCCGCATCATCAGCGAGGAATGGTCTCCCGACCTGGGCGGGGTCATGCACTGCTTTTCCGGCGACGTTGCCCTGGCGAAAAAAATGATCGAGCTGGGATTTTCCCTCTCCATCGCCGGACCGGTCACGTTTCCGAAAGCCGAATCGCTGCGCGAGGTCGTGAAGCAGATCCCCATCGAACACCTGCTTGTAGAAACGGATGCCCCGTATCTCGCACCCCAGCCCATGCGCGGCAAACGCAACGAGCCCGCCTTCGTGAGACACACAGCCGAAATGATCGCCCGGGTCAAAGGACTCACCTTCGACGATGTCGCGCGCATCACGAGCTTCAATGCCATGCAGCTCTTCGGCATCGGTGCGCTTCCCCAAAAAGGGCAGATAACCTATCCTATCAGAAATTCGCTGTATCTCAACATCACGAACCGGTGTTCCGCGTCATGCACGTTCTGCGTCCGGTATCATACGGACTTCGTAAAAGGGCACAACCTGAGGCTTGCCGAAGAGCCGACGGCCGCGGACGTCATCAAGGAGATCGGCGACCCGAAGCGCTACGCGGAGATCGTTTTCTGCGGCTACGGCGAACCCCTGCTGCGGCTCGACGTGGTCAAGGAGGTTTCCGCGGAGGTAAAGCGCCGCGGAGGAAAGGTCCGCATCGACACGAACGGCCACGGCAATCTGATTCACAAACGGAACATCCTCCCGGAACTCGCCGGGCTTGTGGATTCCGTGAGCGTGAGCCTGAACGCGCAGAGCGCCGAGCTTTATGAAAAGCTGACCCAGCCGAAATTCGGCGCGGCTGCGTACGAAGCGGTCAAGGAATTCATCCGGGAAGCAGCGAAGCATATCCCTGACGTGACCGCCACGGTCGTGTCCGCGCCCGGCGTGGACACCGAAGCCTGCCGGAAGATCGCCGAAGGGCTGGGGGCCAAATTCCGCGTCCGGGAATACAATGTAGTCGGCTGACGAAGATGCAGATGCGCTTGCATATTTTAAATTTGTCTGCTACAAATATAACTACAGGTCTGCGAATATAACATATGAGGTGAGGCGGGGTGAGCATATATCCTTTTCAAAGGAAAGAGCCGCGGTATGATGTTCCGGATCCGTATCGAAAATACCTCACGCTCAAGGTGAAGAAAAACGATGAGTTTGTGGATGCGGTTATCGGCAATTTCAGCCGGAGCGGCATTCTGTTCGAATGCCCGCGGCAGTTCAGTCAGGGTGACCGCACGGAATGCGTACTGCAGGCCAACCTCGTTATCAACAGGGAAATCACGTTCGGGATCGAGGTGAGGTACTGTTTTGAGAACAAGGACAAGGGCTCTTTTATCATGGGCGCTTCCATTCACTCGATCTCGGAGGAGACCTGGTTCGACGCTTTTGAAGAGCTATTCGATTTTATAGTGGTTCGGCAGGGCAAGAAGTAGCGCGATGCCCGGTAAGCCAGGGGCAAAACAGGCAGCACGGTCCAAGGAAACGACAGGCAACAGCTTTGCCCGCCGACGCGGGAGATGGATATGGTTAAAGTTTTCCTGAAAAGCGGCAGGATCATTACATTTGAACTGGGCGACGAGAAAAAGGAACTCAACCTCGTTACCCGTTTTCACGGCGGTCTCGACGGCAATACGGTGCTGAATCTGAAAACAGGTGCTCGCGGCGCGGCCGAACGCATCACGGTTTCGGAAATTAAGAATATGCAGTGTCTGAAAGCCGGTGCGGACAAAGCTGCTCCGGACGCGAAGGATTCCAAGTTCAAGACGCGTGAAGAATATGAGAA
>Ga0187786_10000451_pt1 | contig 11809 bp, 13 predicted proteins | sample 0815_BV2_10_20_M_FD_132449 | JGI IMG/M metagenome (GOLD analysis project Ga0187786, IMG submission 132449) | Tropical peat soil microbial communities from peatlands in Department of Meta, Colombia - 0815_BV2_10_20_MG | ecosystem: Environmental > Terrestrial > Soil > Wetlands > Peat | place...
AAAAAATGACAATATAAGTAGGGATTCCATATATTATGCTAGCTGCAATGAATTTTATACCGGCTTCTAACAATTTATCTGTACCTTTAAAATCAGGTAATTCATTAGAGCCCGTGATAGTGCATTCTATAATTCTCAATGAATAACCCAGAGCCATGATTCCAGGGATGATTAGAAAACTCCCTAACGATAGGATTATCATTATAAAAAACTTATTAATATCCGTAAATGGATAACGTAAGGCATCAATAAAGACTTGGCTGAAATTCATCATTGACATCTCCAATAATTTATATTTACGCATTTACTACCTACTTGATTATAAAGTTATTCACTTTTGAGAGAAAATATTATACTACATTAATAAAGATTAACTAGATTACATCAGGAGATTATTAATGCTAGCAAAACGCATCATACCCTGTCTGGACTGCGATTTAAACGTCCCCCACGGCAGGGTAGTTAAGGGAGTGGAGTTTAAACAAATCCGCTACGCAGGAGAACCAGTAGAACTGGCAACCAAGTACTACGAAGACGGGGCAGACGAAATCGTTTTTCTGGATATAACTGCGTCTCACGAGCGAAGAGAAACCATGGCCGAAGTCATCGAGGCCACCGTGGAGAACGTTTTTGTGCCCATCTGCGTTGGCGGAGGCATACGAAAACCTCAAGACTACGTGAACATGCTCAAAGCTGGAGCTGACAAGTGTTCCACCAACACTGCGGCCATCCACAACCCGGATTTGATAAATGAAGCATCAGAAGTAGTGGGTAGCCAGGCTTGCGTAATTGGTATTGACGCCAAAAGAAGATACTTAGATAATCCTAAGGAAAATTCAGATAAAATCATAGTTGAAACTGAAAAGGGTTACTGCTGGTACGATTGCAGCATCTACGGTGGTCGAGAATTCACTGGAATAGATGCCATCGCATGGGCCATGGAATGCCAGGAGCGAGGTGCCGGTGAAATTCTTTTAACTTCCATGGACCGGGACGGTACCAAGGATGGCTACGACCTTCCTTTAAATAAAACTATGAGCGAAATGCTGGACATTCCCATCATTGCCTCTGGAGGCGGGGGAAATCCGGAACACATCTATCACGCGCTTAAAGAGGGTAAAGCAGATGCGGCCCTGGCGGCCAGTATATTCCACTTTAATGAGTATCCGGTACCCGTGGTGAAGGAGTACTTGAAGAAGAAGGGGATTGTGGTTAGAGATTAAAAAACATTATTTTAAGGCGATCTAATTTGAAAAAACGAAAACATATCTTTCTTGATGAAAAGACCAAAATCGAGAGGCTGGAAAAGAAAATAAAAAAATATGAGAAATACAAGCCTCACCGCGAAAAAACGGCCGATGAAGATTTTCGTTTAAAAGAAAAAGTCGCTATGTTAAGCATAGTGGCAAGTAACTTCATGATGACCGGGCACAGCCCTACCCTGGTTTTAACCAAAAGGGAAGAAGGAGATGAAGTAATGATGCCCGTGTGTAGTGGTCAAAAAGACCGGACTCGAGAAATAATATCCAAAATTGACTTTAGAAAACTCTATCGTGGGGGAAAAGGTAGAAAAACAGACCCCATGATGATTATAACCGCTATCAGTATGTACGTTATGAGGCAAGATAACCCAAAAAGAGGAGATATAAAATATTCTAACGATTTTATTAGGAAGGTTGGAGTAACCAAAGAAATTTATAGCCATATCAGTAAAAAGCTGGACTCTTTGCTGAAATCGTGAGATCTGATAGGTCGCTCTATATAGTGATAGCAAAAATATTGATACTTGTTCTGTATTCCTTAAATTTAAAATTTCAGGCCGCACGATAAAATCTCTGTTGTGGGGTAGTATTAATTAATAACTTCCATAGAACTCTCAATAAAAACACGTCTTTAGTTTTTTTAATTCCACCATAGATAGTTATATACTAAGAGTTATAAACCCTAATAGCTATATGTGAGTAATATTACATTGGCCAATAGATAAGTCCAAAACGTTTCTAAAATATGCAGTCATAACTTATAATTCTAAAAAGAAAATAATAAAGCGTATAATAATAAAATAACATCTAATTTAATCTTTAATATAATTCCCGGTGAAACTATGAAAGGTGCTGTTATAGCAGGTATAGTATTTGTCATTTTAATAGCAATGGTGGGTTATTCCTATATCACCGTTTCTAATGGCCCAATTGAACCATTAGGAAGAATTGCATTTGTCAAATTCCTGAATCCTGATTTTTATCCTGGTCATCCCCACTCTCAATTATTAGCTAAATTCGCAGAAGAACGAGGATCTAAATGTGCATTGGTCGTGCACTTTGGGGGAAGTTCCAACTACCGCAGTTACCAGGAAGGAAATGTTTACCTAATAGAACTAGCCTTTATCGACACTCAAGGTACTGGTGCAGTCGGACCTACTAACTATTTAGATTCACTTAAAATAGCCCTATTTGGAGTTCCAGAAGGCAGATATAAATATAAATCAGATGGAATCGTTTTCAACACTTACGACGAGGCTATGGCTCATGTGTATAAACAAGCCCAGCAACACGGTCAAACTGGCCCCCTACCCATGGCTTGGCATGGAAACGCCCGGAAAGGGAGTCCAATTTTTGCCCAAGGATGTGGATTCCCGCTTTACTTCCAAATATTGCTAAAAACCTATGGAATAATCCCAGCTTACGTATACACTGTTTATGGAATGATATTCCCTTACTTAAATAATCCATATGCACATTATGAGCTGAGTAATTACCAACAACTTCAGGTACTGTATAAAGATGGGGATTTGAATTACAGCTAATCAATTTAATGGTCTTAATATTTTCTAGGGCCATTGATCTTTATTTTTTTTAGAAAAAGATAAAAGCATTGCAACTAGTAATATTAGTTGTTAAGATTTAATTTGATATTAAAACTACTAAACCAGGTTCGACAATGTCACTTGTAATAAATAGCACCACCCCAGAAGGAATTGTTCTAGCTGCAGACAGCCGCCAGTCCTACCGAAACATGAAGGGTATGGCCCGTATCGGTAGTGATAATGCGTCAAAATTATTTCAAATCAACGAACGGATCGGAGTAGGAGCTACAGGACTGGCCTTCTTACCGGAGGGCAGTGCGGTCAAAAATGTCAGCCAATTCATCGAAGAATACAAAAGAGACCCAGAAATGGACAATTTAGAAGTCGAAGAAACGGTTCAGGGACTTTATGATCTTTTCAACCAGAAATACAACTGGAAAGACCAGTTAAGTGAACTGGAAAGTAATATTGCTCACGATCTTCAGTCCAAGGGCCTCAACATCTTAAACGTCCAGAAAAAAGACAACCAACTTAACTTTACCTATCAAAACCCCCAGGGCCAGATGGAGGAGATTAACGCTGCTTTAGATCCAGTTGAACTATTAGTAGCTGGCTACAACACCGACGGATCCCACCAGGTTTTCAGTTGTCGCATTCCAGGACCAATACAAAAACTCAGGGACAGTTATGAACTGGACAAACAATATGGAAGCTCCTGGATTGGTCAGGGAGATGTAGTCACCAGGATAGTTTTGGGTTTTGACGGTCGGATTGTTAACGTGGACTTCATGAAAGACGTGTTTGGTAGCCGAGGGGAAGCAGAAGTACAAAGGCAATTACAAGGACTAGAATACGCTATCCAGTGGGGTACTATGAGCCTCCAGGATGCTATTGATTTTTCCACCCTTATGATCCAGACCACCAGCGCTATGCAAAGATTCTCCGACGGAATAAATGCTGATCCTGGTGATATGCCCGGTGTGGGAGGACCTATAGATGTGGCCGTGATTACTCCAGATCAGGGATTCATGTGGATTAAGAAGAAAAAGCTCCAGTATGGTGATGGAGAAGTCGAATTGGACTAAAAATTTCTGATATAAAAAAAATTTAATCTCAGTTAATCAATCTTTAACAAGGGAGTTGTGAAAATGGTGGATGTTTCAAGTCTTACGATAATGATCATTCCTTTAGCATGGGCTGCTGCAGTCAGTCCCGTGGTTTTATCTGTTTTCCTGGTTATGATGTCCATGCTAGACGATCCCAAACTACCTGGTTTCTCTTTTTATCTTGGTGCCATGGTAATACTGCTTTTAACAGTTTTCGTTGGTATTTTTCTGGGTCATAAGCTCAATGCCGCTGGTGCTGGAGACTCCACAACCATCGCTGCTATTGATATCTTTCTGGGAGCCATCCTAGTATTATTCGGCATTAGAAACTTCAGAGAAACCAGTAAAAGTAGCAATTTGTTAAAGTACTTGAAAGTAGACCCACAAGCAGGTAACTTCTCTAAATTCAGGAAATACTTTATCTTAGGATTTATCGCGTTTTTAACCAACTTCAGCACAGTCATATTCTTGTTAGCCGCAGGTAGAACCATTGGAATCGCTAGTGCAGGTTTCAGCGCTGATTTCGTAGCTATACTTGTGTTAGCTCTAATTACTCTTTTGGTAATAGAAATCCCCCTACTCTTCTTCTTATTATTCCCCAAAATGGCCAAAACAGTTACTAAACCCGTTGATGAATGGATAAGCAACCACAGCAACATCGTTACTGGCGTTTTTTGTGTGGGAATAGGTCTGCTAATAATTTACAATGGGTTAAATAAAATGGGGATTATGTAGTGTTTTAAATGCCAAAAGGCCCATTTAATAATTCTTTAGATTTTTAACAGCTTTATCTGTGTTAATTTTTTCTTTCCATAACTCAGTACATAGCAAATACGCAACCTTTTCATGGCTTTCAATATATGCATCCCAGACAGTTTTACACCATTTAAAGATAAATTCATCCCGTTTAGAGCCAGGAGGGATAGAAATAACATCACGAATGGTAATATTACCCCTTTCTTTCGGTAAATTGAACTTCGGCCACCTTTTTCTATGTTTAGCTAGTTTCACATGGGCATTTTGAACTTCTTTTCCGGAAAAATTCTTTTCTATTAGCAGATATAAACCAACCAGAGCAAAGGTGATAGTAACAGGTTTAGTGTTTTCATCGGCGATCTGTGCAGCAAAGGCATCAACAGCATGCTGGTGGATGAAGGAAGGATCCGGATGAACAGTAGTGTAATAGGTAAGTTCATAAAACAATTCTTGCTCAGATTTTTCTTTTGTCATCTTAATTCCTTATCATAACTGTTCTAAAGATATTATATCTCTTACACAGAAGAATGAGAAGCACCAGTTATCCCTACTACATCTCACTAATAAATGGAAAAATATTAGACACGATGAAGGGTAAAAAAAGCCATTTGAACTTGTTTATTAGGTTATTTTGGTTTTTTAGCTATAAAAATACCAGTATCTTTAGTAATTTCGATTTTTTCTTCTTTCTCGAGAATGTTCGCAATATAATTCCAAAATTCTTCTATTCTTTGGCCAGTGATGGCTTCTTTTACATTTCCAAATGAAAAAAGATAATCCACTAACGGTCCCGGTTCTGTTATCTCCAAACTGTCTAAATATTTAATAATTTTAATCTCCTTAAAATATTCACTTAACTGTTCTTCCCCATTTTCCAGGCCAAACGCACGTGCAAATGGCTCTAATGAATAATAAATCTTGCTATCATAATTAGCTACTAGATCATTTAATTCTTTCATGTTATCTATTCCAAAGGTTGTGGCATAAAATGCACCATCGATTTTTAAGACTCTGCTAATCTCGTATATGGCATTTTTTCTGTCCGGAATATGATAAAGCATTAAATTTGCAATTACGATATCAAATGAGCTATCAGGATAAGGAATTTGTTGAGCATCTATAACTTCATATTCAAATTTATCCATTGCATCACCCAGAACATTTCGAGCATCATTAAGCATTCCTTCCGAAAAATCTGACAATAAAATATGTGCATCCGCGGGCACTCGGGATAAATTTGATTTCCATAAAAGTGCGTTTCCACAACCAATTTCCAGTACTCGAGCACCTTTAGGAAAATGGATATGGTCAAAAATCCATAAAAGCCAAGAGTAAGGGTTTGTTTTAAATTTTCGATTTAATTCAACCCTGGCCATGAAATTCTTCGAATCATCATACTGGTCTAAAAGTAAATTCATTTTATCATCCTAAATTAAACACTTTTAAGACTAAGCAATTTAATTGATGTTAAGAAATTATTTTAATCTAATCTTATAAATTTTAGAACCGGGAATAATACTAGACTAATGATGAATATAGACTTTAGGATTCCACTTCAAAAATTCAATGACCCCCTTAACCTTCCCCTAACCATCCGAAGCGGCCAAACCAGCCAGCCTCCATGGAAAGAAGAGAAAGGTTACTTCCAGGAACTGATCTTGGTGGAGGGAAATCCCTGCCTGGTGAAAGTTAGCCAGAACTCTGAGAGTTTGGAGATCAATACCGAATCTCCTGAAAATCTCCTGAAAAAGAGTATTGAACAAAAAGTAAGGGAAATATTCGGCCTCAACGACGATCTAAACCATTTATACGACTTCCTACGTGAAGATCCTAAACTAGCACCCACCATAGAATTTTGCCATGGATTAAGACTATTCCAGGCCCACAACCCGTTTGAATGTGTTATTTCATCGATTTCATCATCGAATTGTTCTATCGTGCGTTGGACCCGTTCTATCAGTGATATCAAAGCTAAATGGGGAAATAAATACCAGTTCAGTGTCGGGGATTTTTACACCTTCCCCTCTCCTCCAATCCTGGGCAATGTTCCAGAACATGATTTAGAAGAAATGCAAAGATGTGAAGAAGATTTATCTGATGAATTCGTTTTTGATAACAATTTAAAGGCTTGTGGTGTGGGTTACCGGGCCAAATATATCATAAAGGCGGCGCAGATGGTCCAAGAAGAAGTTAACCTAAACAAGCTGGCCAAGATGAAGTACGAAAGTGCCTTCGACAATATCCTGGAACTCCCGGGTGTAGGGCCAAAAGTGGCTGACTGCATTCTTCTCTACGGTTTTGGTATGGGGGAAGCTTTTCCCACTGATGTATGGATTAAAAGAATCATAGAACACCTTTACTTCCCAGGAAAAGAGTTAAAACCACAAGAAGTTAGACAATTTGGTAGGGATACATATGGAAAATACGCAGGCTATGTTCAGCTTTATCTTTTCCATTTCGCTCGAAAATCAGGGCTTTTAGATTCTCTTAGTAAGAAAAAAGGTTGAATGTCAATTCAACCTCAATTTTGGATTAAACAGGAGGTAATGCCTGTTCCAAACATTTTTTCCAATATACTAACTCAATAAGTGTTGATATCATGGGAGAATTTTCAAAAAACCTAGAACATTTCCAAAAAGTTTCAGGAGATTATTACCAAAAATTAATGAATAATCTAGAAAAAGACCACTGCTGGAAGTGTCCCATGCGTTCCACCAGCACTCATGCATACTGTAGAGAACTGCATGCCTGGCTGAAACTTCAAAAAGCTTTAGAAGAGGGTGTTGCAGATAAAATAAACGAGTATCGTGCAAAAGAAGAATTGAATGCCATTACAGCACGTTTTTTGGAAAAAAGATTCAAAAAAGGAAGTAGTCAGGATAATGGTGCTCTTGTCATCTTAAAAACCAGTGAAGATCTGCCCTGCGCTCTCTCTGGGAGTACTTTAATAATCGATCCCCGCCCCAAAAATGTTAAAAAAGATGATATAATCTTAATACCTGAAGAAATGCCATGTCCAGTCTCCTGGTTTTTTAAAGCAGGACTATTGGCAGGAGTACCCTTTAAAACAGCTAAAATAGCTAAAAAATATCATCAAGGGCCTTTATGGTTTTTAGAAACTACTGAAGGTTTACAAATGCCTGTAGCTTTTATCATGGGATTAGTAGTGAATATTTTAGAACCACATGTCAGCTTAAATCAGGTTTATAAAGAAGATAAATAATTAACGTTTTATGTATTGATGAAAAAATTAAAATTAAGTAATTCATTTTTCTGGAGTTGTTATACTTGAAAAGTAAGGTTGAAACTGAAAATTCTACGGATGAGAAGATAGAAAATTTAAGATTAGAAGTTTCAAACATGCTACCTGATTGTTCATTAAAAGAAGTTTCAGACATCTTTCTAGACGTGGCGACGGACTTAACTGGGAGTCGTCACGGTTATGTGGCTTTCGTGGATCCTAAAAATGGAGATAGTGTAGGAATATCGTTTTCACACCTTACTGGTGCTTGCCAGATGTATGAAGATATGGGTGAAGCTCGTTTTAAACCATTAAAGGACGGAAGTTATGGTGGACTTCTGGGATACTCCTTGGATACCGGTAAAGCAATTTACTCCAATGATCCAGCAAATCATCCAGTGGCTCACGGCCTGCCACCACACCACGAGCCCGTAGAGCGTTTTTTGTCAGTGCCAGTTATTTACAAAGGCATTGTTCTGGGTCAGATTGTTCTGGGCAACTCCAAAGAAGATTATTCCCCCAAACAAGTGAGTGTAGCAGAAAAAATAGCTGAGCTATATTCTGTGGTGCTTAAAGAACTGCTTTACAAAGAACAATAATCAAAGCTTGCTTAAGAAGAAAAACCATAACGCTCCTAGTATAGCAAGAGCAACTACTATGATGAGTATTATTTTCCTGAGTTTCTTCCCCTTCTTAGGATCAATCATGGCCTGTCGGAAAATATCAAAAAGAACCAGTAAACACATTATAAAAATTATTACTTGGGGAGTGTTCCCAGGCCACATATTGAATATATTAGCTAGGATCACCGTGCCCATTATGAACACAACATAGATGATGATATTGCCATAAATTTCCAGATAGTTGCTGGTTTCCTTTTTCATCGAACTAATCTATACCATGACTCCTATATGAATTTTTCCTCCGCTTTGTACAACTTTTAGAACAATTAAGGCGAAAGTTCACCAAAGGAGTGATAATCTAGAAAAAAAGTTCATATAAATGAACTTCATTCGAATACTGTTACTTTTCTCATTACATCGCCCGGTTTAACTGCATTGACCACGTCCATTCCCTTAACTACTTTACCAAAGACGGTGTGCACGCCGTCTAAGTGTGGTTGAGGACTATGAGTAATAAAAAACTGGCTGCCTCCGGTGTCTTTACCGGCGTGGGCCATGGATAATGCCCCAACCCCATGTTTATGCGGATTTATTTCGCATTTAATTGTATAACCGGGTCCACCAGTCCCATCACCCTTAGGGCAGCCCCCTTGAATTACGAAATTTGGGATTACCCGGTGAAAGGTTAACCCATCATAGTAACCTTTTTTAGCGAGTTTTTCGAAGTTTGCCACGGTGTTAGGGGCTTCTTCTTCGTAAAGAACCAGTTCAATGTCTCCTTTGTCAGTTTCTATTCTTGCTTTTTTCATGATATTCACCACAGATACTTATAAACCCGGGCATAATAAAGATTCTCATCACATTCTAACTGGGATTATAGTAACAGTATTGTTGTTTCTAAATTATGTCCGGAGAGTGGATAGATGGATTACAAAGATTTAAAATTATTAGACAAAGAAACACTCAAAAATGTGGGCAATTCCATGTGGATGCGAAAATTCGAAGCATCCCATTTAAAAAAAGACGTTTTAAGTGTGCTTTTAAATGAAAAAAATAGTAACATGGCGTTTGGAAGGCGTTCTAAGGGTCGTTTAGAAAATTTAAAGAATAATCCTGAATCCTACACCCCTAATTACCAGGAATTATACGAAACTTTGTTGAAGTACACGGATTCATTGTCCCCCCAACAAGCCTACGCAATGAGCGTGTTATTAGGTCCTGACAGTGCCCAAGGGTACGAAGAAATACCATCTAAAGCGGATTTAAAATTTCCAGGTGCTGACGCGCCACAGTTTGAATACCAGGTAGGGTGGCACTTTTTCGTGGGGAGCTGCTGGGACGTTAAAGGAGAAGAATATGGAGTGGAATTCATGTTCTGGCAGCACAGTCTTCTTCCTCCATCTATGGCCTGGGATTTAGGTCTTTCTATCCTGGACAACCAGATTCTAGAACTTCATTTGGGAATCAGTAAAGCTGGAGATAAGCACTATCGCACTCGTCCCATTGTAATCGCCGGGACCACTGGACTCATAAATTTTGAGGGTCATCCCTTTCAGTACCATATGGGAAAAAATTATATAAAATCTTTAGACCAGTATCAGCTGTTCCCTCTCGAAATAAAATCATGGGGAATAGATCTAGGTTTTAAAGATCCGGTAGAACTGGAGATTAACCTATTTCTGGACAAAAACAAAGATTATATTTTGCAAGGAAAAAATGGGTGTTCTCCTTGTTGTGGAGGGGTTGGAACTTTATATTATTCTGTTCCTAGCCTTAATCTGGATCATGAACTCTCTCACCTGCGCATAGGCGATGAAGAAGTGCAGCTAGAAAAGGGAAAGTTCTGGTACGATCACCAATGGGGTACAGGGTTCTTACCATCGGGAAGTCCTCGAAGGCCCGTGCTGCGTGCTGCCAACAACTTAGCGGAACCCCCCGTAGGAGGTTGGGACTGGTTTATGGCCCAATTTGATAACAATCACGAATTGACATTCTACGCTCTTCATTCGCCAGATAAAACAGGATTTTATCAACAAACCGGACCCCAACCACCAGGAATGCTGGAAGTAAAAGTTGGTGGTAAGTATGTAACTCCAGACAATCTGGTTAAGGATGTGAAAGGTACGCTCAACATCGACCGCTGGGTTAAGAGTGATAGAAGCCAGGACCCTGAGCTCTATCCAGTTACTAACACCTGGTATCCGGATCGGTGGCACCTCCGTTTTGAAGAGGATGTTCCCTCCCAAATCAGAGAATTCAATATGACCCCTATTGTGGAAGGTGGTCAGTCCGGATACTTCGCTACGGGACTGCAGTACTCAGAAGGTGCAGTTTATCTTAAAAATCCGGACGGAAAATTAATAGGCCGGGGTTTTGCAGAATCAACCAATTACGCAGATACCATGTTTAATGTCCTGCGACTGGCCGGACTGCCAGCTACGGACGAAATACTTCAAAAAGTTAAAAGAAAAAATCCTTCGCAGATATTGAAACTTAAAAGTTTTCTGTACCTTAACTGGCCTTCAAATAAGAAAAAATTAAAAAAATTACTGGTTCCCTGCCTGGAAGGACTTTAAGTTGGATTAAAATCTTCGAATCCCTTCAGCATGGAAGATATTATTAAACCAAGAATGCCCGCTATCCCCCAGGCAGCTGCAGACAATATTTGTCCCTGGTAGAGGCTATAAACTCCCAATGCAATAAGTACAAAGGCGCCAATCATTACAATAAGTTTACGTGCTTTAACTGATTTTAAGGGCTTTCCAGCCTGTTTGTAAATAGCAAAGAAAAATACGCTGATTAAAATCCATAATAAACCTTCAGAAGCAAGTCCAGTGAGGACATTGTAAATTCCCATTACCAGCAAAAGGACTACTCCACAGTAGATGATCATTTTTTCTAAGTCCATGGCCATGTGTGGGTTTGTCATATATTTAATCCTTCCCTTCCTTATCATTCAGGAGTTTTTTAAAATTGAGGTTTTTTTCCTCTCTCGGTTTTTTTCTCTCTTTTTAAAAAAATATTATAAAGTACCCCACATTAATTAAGATTAGAAAGAAATTAGATATTCAGGTGAAGGAAATGAACACTATCGAAATAATGGCCCTGGACAAGGAATACGTCATGCAAACCTACGGACGCCAACCAATAGCTCTTAAAAAAGGTAGAGGTGCTGTAGTATGGGACGTGGAAGGCCGTTCTTACATTGATTGCGTGGCAGGAATTGCTGTTAACAACTTAGGCCATGCTCATCCCCGGATAGTGGAAGCCATAACTC
>Ga0187786_10000452_pt1 | contig 11772 bp, 12 predicted proteins | sample 0815_BV2_10_20_M_FD_132449 | JGI IMG/M metagenome (GOLD analysis project Ga0187786, IMG submission 132449) | Tropical peat soil microbial communities from peatlands in Department of Meta, Colombia - 0815_BV2_10_20_MG | ecosystem: Environmental > Terrestrial > Soil > Wetlands > Peat | place...
AGTGTTGTATGCGCATCCGAAAGTCAAGGAGGCTGTGGTTATCGGGCTCCCGCACGAGGAGTTCCTCGGCGAAAAAGTCAAGGCATATATCATCCTGAACGAAGGGCAGACAGCTACGGCCGAGGAGATCATCGAGTACTGTCGTTCGCAGCTTTCGAAATTCAAAGTACCCAAAGAGGTCGAGTTCAGGAATGAGCTGCCGAAAACGCTTGTCGGAAAAGTGCTCAGAAGGGTGCTCCGCGATGAAGAGCTAAAAAAGAAGGCGCACACAACTGCGATTCATCACACCTGACCTCATCTCCCAGTGAAACGGATGGAGCACTCCGCGTGGATGCCTCCAGAGCCAGCCGGTTCAGAACGATCACGCGCAGACTCCACGACATAGGTCGATCGACGCATGAAACTTCGCAAAACCGTCATAGCCATGATCTCTGCGTACCTCGCCATTCTCACTGGCTGCGGCTATGTAGGTTTTTTTACGAGCCAGGCACACTGGCACAAAACCTTTGACACGTTTCCCAGCATGTCGGCGTTGAACAAGATCGATCCGGAAGACTCCCTCCTGCTGCACGGTTCCATTGTGAGGAGCCAGCCGTTTCGGGAGCCGCTGCTCGTCGTGGCGGTCAGCGATCGTTTCGAAAAAAACGAAAAAGTCGCCATGACGCAGCTCACGGAATCGGCAACAGTCTATTGGACCTTCCTTCCGCGCGGCGAGTATACGTTGTATGTTTTTGCGGATTTAGACAAGGACGGAACATTCCAGACCGAAGAGTGCATTGGTCAGGCACAGGCATTCGTGACTCATGAGCGCTCCGAAGGCGGCATCGTTGTGGAAGGACCCCGGATTATAGCAGACGTCGAACACCCCCTCTCCACGAAAATCCGTGTCCGCGAGCGGGTACGACCCGCGTCCTATATGTACGATTCCCTGGACGATGAATTTTTCAATCCCCGGTATGGGTCATTGGGGCTGTACCAGCCTTCCGAATTCATCGCGCACACCCAGAGGTTTTTGTTCAGCCTCGGCCGCTTCGAACGCGGAAAGACGGTCGTTCTGTTCGTACACGGCATAGCAGGCACTCCCCGGGACTGGAAATACATGGCTGACGGCCTGGACCGCCGCCGTTTTCAACCATTCTTTTTTTATTATCCGTCCGGGCTGCGGCTCGATAAACTGGGAACGCTGCTCGCGGAAGCAATCATCTCACTTTATAGAAATGCAGGAGGTGGTGATACCCAGATCGTCCTTGCGGCGTACAGCATGGGAGGCCTCGTGGCTCTGTCTGCGATACAGAAACTCGCGGAAAAAGACAGCTCCCACTTACTGAAATTGTACTGTTCCTTTTCTACGCCCTACCTGGGGGATGAGAGCGCCAAGAAATGGATTTCGAGCGCGCCTGTCGTGGTCCCCGCGTGGAACGATATCGCGGCAGACAGTGAATTTCTCAATAGTCTTGCTGCAAAACCATACCCGAAAAACCCGCCGTTCCATCTTTTCTTCAGCTATTACGACAAGGCGACGATTAGATTCGGGGAGAGCACTGACGGTACCGTCTCACTCCGTTCGCAACTCGACACTCCCCTCCAGAAAGCAGCGGTGAGGATCTATGGCTTTCACGAAACCCATGACAGCATTCTGAACAGCGCTGCCGTGCGTTCCGCGTTTTTTCATCTGCTCGCTGCAACCGTGCCGAATGCAGAAAGCGCAGCCCAAGCGGAGCGCCCTCCGGCAGGAGCCGGAGGTTCCCCATAACAACGCGACCTCCCGGAACTGCTTCCTCGCGACACTTCGGCCTTCACGGTCGCGAGGAAGCGTTTTTCACTCCCGGCGGGGAAGCCAGGAGATGCCAAGGCACGGAATAGCGGAGAAACCACGGCCCGTCGGATCATCCTCATTCAAGCGAAATGGCATAGTAGGGGCAGACAGTCAGCAGGTCCTTGTGTTCGGCGGCATTGAACTTGTCAGCATTGATGACCCATGCCTTATCATCTCGCAGTTCGAAAAACTGCGGAAAGGCATCTGAGCAACCCCCGCACCCCTGGCAGAGGCTGTAATCGATATTCGGTACCATGATGGCTTCTCCAGTTCACCACAGCAATGATAGTACTACGCGTACTCTTAGGCGCGGTATCCCGTTCCTGCAATATACTCTTCCAGCTCTTCGATTGTTGAATCCTGCGCGGAAACGAGCGCTCGCACGACATCGCCGATAGTCATGACGCCCAGCACCCTGCCTTCATCGACAACGGGAAGATGACGAATGTGTTTTTCCGTCATCATGATCATGGCTTCACGCAGGGAACATGCGGGAGCAATGGTGATGGCAGGCGTGCTCATCAATTCGCGGATCGTCGTATTCCGGGAAGACCTTCCCTTGAGGATGACCTTTCGTGCATAATCACGCTCGGAAAACATGCCCACGAGTTTGCCGTCTTCCATGACGAGCAGAGCTCCGACATTTCTTTCGGACATGAGTTCCAGCCCATCATAGGCCATTGCATCGGGACTTATTGCAATAAACCGGTGCTGTTTCTTGCGCATCATTTCGCCTGCACTTATTAAGGTATTCATGTCATCCTCCTTGTAACCGTGTAGTCATTCTGCGCTTAAAAAAAGCCGAGGTTGCCTCTCCCGGCAACTCGGCTTCCCCCTCCCCCCTCGCGGGCAGTTCACATTTGGATTGTTGCCGTCTTTATTCCCTAACTTAGTCTATATCACTCGCTCCTCGCCGTGTCAAATTCTAATTCTGGTGGCAGGACTTCTCAAATTTCCCCTTGAGCATTTCCTGTTTAATTTAGTAATGGACCCGAATTGTCTGATGCAAAGCTGCCGTTTTCAACACCTCCTTCGAAAGGCATACTCAAATGAGATTACCGTTCTACACACCGGCGGCAGACTTTTTCAGGAGAGCGGGGAGCGCACGGGACAGGAAGAAATGCGCATTTTTTGTTGTTTCACCGCAGGCAGCAGGATGAGCGCGTGGTTTGCGCTTCCGCGTTGAGAGGGACAGGATAAAAGAGAGGAGTACGACCTGACGCTCATTCGATGACGCGCTCATATCTCATCGCGGTGCACCGTGGATCCCGGTGTTGCATCATCTTGCTGCAGGGCCTCTTGGGCCGTCCGCACGGGACGGTTTCTACGGTTTTCACGTGGAACATACTGTACCCGGAACGAATTGAGCGGAAGCGAATATATCCTGTTGAGGTTTATCGTAATAAGGGCACTTTTCCTCCCTGCAGCCGTGAGGATGCAGTGCGCTGTGGCGGCATTGCGGAACGGGATTCTGAACCGGCAGGACGATGCCGAACCGCTCGCTGAAAATGGCCGATGCCTCAGTCAGAGCTGCGCGGACATAAGCTTTGCAGCAACTGGGCCCGGTCAGGGCCGCGATGGCTTGCTGCACCCTGATGACCGACTCCATGGTGATTCTTTGTTCACTGTCGCTGCCGCAGCGGCTGCCCAGAAAGAGGGATACGCATGCCCCCACTGCCGGCGCAACACCGCATACTCCTGTGAGAGCGCAGAACCCTCCCTTCCCCTGAGCCGAGGTTCTCTCAAAGGCTTCGCGGATCTCGGCGTCCGTAATCTTATCCTTCCCGTACGGAGAATTCCTGAGTGCAGCGAGAATGGCGCCACAGGCGATGAATGCGTGCTCACACCCGAGCATGGGCAGGTTCGGCAGATTCAGCATGCGCTCGGCCAGCGCCATCGGATCGGAGTCAGTCGCTGTGAACGCCATTTCCTCTATGTGCTGCCTCGCGTCCCTGCCGTGGCAGGCATCGCAGACAAAATGCCCCTGGATGCAGACGGCGTGTCCCTGTTTCGATGCGCCGCAGAAACTGCACGCATGGGTGCCTGCCCGCTCCTGGTAATCAAGCATCGAACCGCAGACCATACAGTGAGACTGATGACGCTGGTTTTCCATATCTCATTATATACCATTTTCTCCGGCTCTCCTGCAACTTTAACGTGTTGGCGGCTCTTGACTTTGCCGGTTGGATTGGGCTATTCTTATGACATTGACGAGCGTTGTTACCCCTGTTTCCCCTTCCGGGCATACGAGGTCAGCGTGGCCGCATTCCTTCAACTTTTTTTTTGGGCAGTTGCTGTTCTCCTGATTCCTGTTACAGCACCTGGTCATGAAACAACGACCAGCCGGGCTGATATCGGAATTGATGAAAAGCTCGGCCAGACCATATCTGCGGATGCCGTTTTTCTTGATGAGAATGGCACCGCCGTAAATCTAAAAAATGCAATCACCAAGCCAACGATCATAGCGCCCGTATATCTGAGTTGTGCCCATGTATGTCCTATGCTGCTGAACGGCCTGGCCGAGGTGCTCGGGAAAATGGATCTTGCGCAGCCGGGCAGGGATTTCCAGGTGTTTGCCGTCAGCTTTGATGACAAGGACACACCGGCACTGGCACGCGATAAGAAGCGGAATTATATCAAAGCCATTGGAAAACCGTTCCCGGAAAAGGAATGGCGGTTCCTGACCGGTTCGGAGAACGCTATCCGTGCGTTCACCGATTCAATCGGATTCAGGTACCAGCGCGACAGCGCCCGCGATTTTTCCCATCCGGTCGTGCTCGTTATCGCGGCGCCCGGCGGAAAAATCGTACGGTATATGGAAGGCGTCAGTTTTCTCCCATTCGACGTGACTATGGCGGTGACCGAAGCTGCAGAGGGACGCGTGGGGTCCCCCGCGCGCAAGGCACTCATGTACTGTTTCAGCTATGATCCCCTTAAGAAATCCTATGTGTTCAACATGCTGAAGGTAGTGGGGACTGCCATGATTGTTTTTGTGCTGTCCTTTCTCGCGTATCTGCTGATAACATCACGCAAGAAAGATTTTCCAACACGATAATACGCCACGAGAGGCACCATGAGCGTTCTTATTACCATCCATGTCATACTGATTTCGTTCGTCCTCGTCGTTTTTCTGGTCGGTCTTTTCCTGCCGAACAGGAAGGCAGTTCGCCGCACCGCGGAGTTGCATGCCCTTCCGGAGGAAATATGGGCGATCATGACAAATCATGAACAGCAGCCCCGGTGGCGGCGTGGTCTGAAAAAAGTCGAGATCAGGGAGCGCACTCCGGAAGGCGAGGTATGGACCGAGTATCCGACTGCCGGACCGGCAGTGACCTACCGGACACGCGAAACCAACCCGAACCTCCGCTATGAACTGGAAATGACCGGCACAAAAGCGATGAGAACCCATCGCGTCCTGGAGCTGGAAAAAAAATCCATCGACGTCACACGACTCGACGTTACGGAATATGTAGACGTGAAGAATCCTTTCATCCGGGTGGTTGCCTATCTTCAGTTTGATCCCGGCTCAGCCATCGAACAGTACCTGGACGAACTGTCCGCAGAAGCTGCACGAGTTTCAGCAAAACTCGAAAGCCAGACATCATAAAGGTTTGAGGAAATGGAACGCACTTTTTACGATAAGCGAGGCATTGCGTCGTGGTTGTTTACGACCGATCATAAACGGATCGGCCTGCTGTACCTGATGACATCGCTGGCGTTCTTCGCCGTAGGGGTGTCGCTCGGGCTCACGATGCGGCTCGAACTGATCCGCTCGGGCATGCATATCATTTCGGCGCAGACCTACAATGCGGTCTTCACGCTCCATGGCGTCGTGATGATCTTCCTGTTCATCATTCCCGGCATCCCTTCATCCCTCGGGAATTTCATCATGCCGCTCCAGATCGGCGCGCAAGACGTCGCCTTCCCGAAGATCAACATGCTCTCGTGGTGGCTCTTCATCATCGGCGGTGCCTGCGCAGTCGCTTCCCTGTTCACCGGCGGCGGTCCGCCCGACACGGGCTGGACCTTCTATGTGCCCTACAGCATCCGGACGGGAACAAACATCTCGCTTGCGGTGTTCGGCGTCTTCCTGATCGGGCTTTCATCGACGCTTACGGGGATGAATTTCCTGACCACCATCCACCGGCTGCGGGCTGCCGGTCTGACCTGGGGACGCATGACCCTGTTTACGTGGTCCATCTATGCCACGTCGTGGATCCAGCTGCTTGCCACGCCCGTACTTGCCATTACCCTGCTTCTGATCATTGTCGAACGGTTCTTCGGCGTGGGTTTCTTCGATCCGGCAAAGGGCGGGGACCCGATCCTGTTCGAACATATGTTCTGGATTTACTCACATCCCGCAGTCTACATCATGATCCTCCCTGCAATGGGAGTGGTAACGGACATCATCCCCGTGTTCGCAAGAAAGAACATATTCGGGTACGCGTTCATAGCGGCCTCGAGCCTCGCCATCGCGTTCGTGGGCTACCTTGTCTGGGGCCACCATATGTTCACGAGCGGCATGAGCGACACAGCGCGCGTGATCTTTTCGCTCCTTACGTTCATCGTGGCCGTTCCCAGCGGCGTCAAGGTCTTCAATTGGATCGCGAGCCTCTACAAGGGGTCAATCCGCCTGGATGCGCCGCTGCTGTATACGCTGGGGTTCATCTTTCTGTTCTCCATCGGCGGACTCACCGGCCTGGTGCAGGGTGCGCTCGCCACGAGCCTGCACGTGCACGGCACGTACTTCATTGTCGCGCACTTTCATTATGTGATGTTCGGCGGGGCCGCCATGGGGTTCTTTGCCGGCCTTCATTACTGGTTTCCCAAGATGACCGGCCGGCGGTATGAGGAGCACCTGGCGAAATTCGCGTGGGTCTTCCTGTTCATAGGATTCAACATGCTGTATTTTTCCATGTTTGTCCTGGGGTGGGAAGGCATGCCGCGCAGATATTACGACTACCTGCCCCGCTTCAACGGCCCGAATCTGGTCGCGACCATCGGCTCATGGATTCTGGCCGCCGGTTTGATCATCATGTTCTACAATTTCATTCATTCGCTTTTCCGGGGTGAAAAGGCCGGTAGCAACCCCTGGGAGGCGGCGTCGCTCGAGTGGCAGACGCCATCGCCTCCGCCCACGGAGAATTTCGAGACGGCGCCGGTCGTTACCCGGGGGCCATACACATTCAACGACTAGTCTCAGCACTCGTCGTTGCGGGTGCAGTTTCAAATCATGAATAACACAACTCCCATGGAACATCGAGATTATATCGGCGCCAAACTCGGCATGTGGCTCTTCCTGTTCACGGAGATCCTGCTCTTCGGCGGCATGTTCCTCGTCTATGCGGAATACCGCGATCTGCATGCAGCAGAGTTCCATGATGCGGGAAAGGAAATGAGCGTCGTTATCGGCGCCCTGAACACCGTCATCCTGCTCACAAGCAGTTTGACAATGGCCCTGTCGATTTCCGAAATCAAGCGCGGAATGAAGATACGTTCGCTGCTGTTCCAGGCAGCCACCGTGCTTCTCGGCGCCGTATTCCTGGTGAATAAATATTTTGAGTGGAGCGACCACATCCGCAAGGGCCTCTATCCAAACTCGCCGGAGCTGCTCGCGTTAAGCCATGGCAAGGTTCTTTTCTTCGGGCTTTACTACGTCATGACGGGCATCCATGCCCTGCACGTAATCATCGGCATTTCCGTCATCGCGTTCATGCTGGTACTGACACTCCGGAACAGGATATCAGCTTCCGATTATGTGAAACTGGAGAACACGGGGCTGTTCTGGCACATCGTGGACATTATCTGGATATATCTTTTCCCGCTGTTCTACCTCATTCTCTAACGGGATACGGTGGCCTCAATGGATGAGAGCACGAGCCATACCGTCGGCACGAAAACCTTTGTTGCGACATGGATCGCCCTGCTGTGCTTCACCGGACTGACGATCGTGGCAGCCCGGATGCAGCTGGGGCAATGGAGCATGATCGCCAACATCGCCATCGCTTCGGCAAAGGCGAGTCTCGTACTCTGGTTCTTCATGCACCTCAAGTACGAACGCCGGTTGTTCAAGTTTCTGCTCTTCGTGCCGATTCTTACGATCTCGGTGATTATCGGCCTGACGTTTTTCGATTTATGGTATAGATGATAATAAAAGTACATCGTACAGAGTACAAAGTACGGAGTAAAAGAAACTTACTTTGAACTTTGTACTTTGTACTGTGTACTCTGTACTGAGTACCTAATTTGAGGTTATTCATGGTTACCGGCTGGCCCAATCTCTCCAACCCTGCCGACGATACGTTCTTCTTTATCCTCGGCGTATCACTCACCCTGCTTGCCCTGAACACGGGGCTTATGATCTACTTTGTGATCAGGTACAGCAGGAAACGCCACCCCCGGGCCGAGGAAGTTCGGGAGAACACGCCGCTCGAGATCATGTGGACCGTGATCCCCACGATCCTTGTGCTGGCGATTTTCTACGTAGGATGGAAGGGATTCGTGTACATGCGGTCGGCGCCTCCTGACGCCATGGTCGTGAAGGTCGTTGCCAGGCAGTGGTCCTGGTCATTCGGCTACGCCAACGGCAAGGAAACAAACACGCTGAAAGTTCCCGTAGGCAAACCCATCAAGCTCCTGATCACCTCGGCAGACGTGCTGCACAGCCTCTACATTCCTGCATACCGGATCAAGGAAGACGCAGTACCGGGCAGGGAAACCCACCTCTGGTTCCTGCCGGACGAGGCCGGGTCCTATGATCTTTTCTGCACGGAATACTGCGGCCTGGGCCACTCGGCCATGATTACGACAGTTGATGTACTGTCTCAAAAAGATTTCGAGGCGTGGTACAGCGGGGAGAAACCGCCGGAAGCCGCCAAAGCGGGAAAACAACCAGGCAAGCCCGCTGCACCCAAGGCCGGGCACACGGATGATCTCGCCCGCGAAGGCGCCGAACTCGTCCGGACAAAAGGCTGCATCGCATGCCATACGACGGATGGCACGCCGAAAATAGGCCCGACCTTCAAAGGCATATTTGGCAAAAAAGAGATCGTCATACACGACGGCAAAGAGCGTGAGATCACGGTTGACGAGGCATTCATCAGGCAGACGCTGCTGCATCCCGAAATCGACCGGGTCAAAGGCTTTCCGCCGATCATGCCGCCCCAGCAGCTCACGGACGATGAAATCGGCAGGATCGTACAGTACATTAAATCACTGAACTAATATGAATCAGCTCCTGCTCTCTGCACGGCTCTGCCGGCTGCCGCTCTCCCTGTTCGCCGCATGCTCCGCGTTCGCGGGTTTTCTCCTCGTCTCGCCGCACGTCACCCGCGCCCTGATGCCCCTGACGGCTGTATTTCTTCTGGCCAGCGGGGCCTCGGCGTTGAACCAGTGGCAGGAGCGGGACCTGGATTCCAGAATGGCGCGCACGCGCACGCGTCCGCTGCCGTCGGGCAGCATGCGCCCGGGCCAGGCGCTCTTGTTTTCGGCGTTCTGCATCGCCGCCGGCCTCGGCATCCTGTTCCTGTCCGGAAGCATGACAGCAGTGGTGCTCGCTGTCTTCTGCATGCTCTGGTACAACGGCATATATACGCTGCTCAAACGGGTTACCGCCTTTGCTGCAGTGCCGGGCGCCCTCGTCGGCATGATCCCTCCTGCCATCGGGTGGGTCTCCGCCGGGGGTAACCTCAGGGACCGCCGATTGCTTGTCGTTTGCTTTCTCTTCTTTCTGTGGCAAATTCCACATTTCTGGCTCCAGGTTCTGCGCCATGGCTCGGAATACGAGCAGGCGGGCATGCCTTCACTCACCCGCGTATTTACGCGGCGCCAGCTCGCACGCATAACCTTTGCCTGGATCTGTGCGGCGGCGGCAGGCTGCCTGCTGCTCCCCCTCTACGGCTCCGTCCAGTCCCGCGTCGTTCATTTCTCGTTCGTTCCGCTCGCGGGCTGGCTTGTCTGGAGGGGATCATCCCTGCTCGGCACGAACGGCAATGCACCCGTTTCCCCGGTCCTTTCCCGGAGCGTCGACATCTACCTGCTCATCATTCTGGTGCTCCTGTCCGCAGACTGCTCGTTCCTGAGATTCTTATGACCAGGGACCTCGATCCAACAGCGCAGCAGTTGAAACAGCTCCTGCTCGAAATGTCGCCGATCATAGAGGAATACACCGCCGCAGTCTGCCCCGGATGCACAGCTGTCTGCTGCAGGCAGAAGCACGGCATGTACAGCGAGCATGACAGGATCTATCTTGCCGGTCTGGGAGCGGCCGTGCCCGGGCGGGAACCCGGAAGAGACCCGGACGGGCCGTGTCAAATGATGGGGCAACGCGGCTGCATGCTGCCTCGCTGGCTGAGGCCCTTTCGCTGCACGTGGTATTTCTGCGATACGCTCATTTTGGCGCTTCAGGCGGGGCCGCAGCGCACGGCGAGAAAACTGGCCGCGAATATGATGCATGCCATAGAACTCTATCAAACGCTCCCTCCCGGCCGCTAGACTATTCTTCTGTTCCTCGGGCGTCAGACGCATCATTCTCTTTGCATCTTCCTTCAGTTGTGTTAAACTCCGGGCATCACTGATGATTCGCTGCCCTTTCGATTTTTCATACCGGGCATCGGGGAAACAACCATGACAAATCGAACATACGTCCGATCCGTTCTTGTTCTGGGCGTTGCCGCCCTCATTCTGTCCAGCACCGCAGGAGCGCACGCTGACTCCGCCGGCGCACGCATCGGAGAAGAGCTCAGCCTGTTCCAGGACATCCCCTCCGTGTACAGCGCCTCGAAGTACGAGCAGAAGGTCACGGAAGCGCCGTCGTCGGTGAGCATCATTACTGCTGCGGACATCAGGGGCTACGGCTACCGCACCCTCGCGGACATTCTGCGCAGCGTACGCAGCTTTTATGTCACCTACGACCGCAACTACGCCTTCGTCGGCGTCAGGGGGTTCGGCAGGCCTCAGGATTACAACAACCGCATACAACTGCTCATCGACGGGCACCGCGCAAATGACAATCTCTACGACATGGCGGCCATCGGTACGGACGCCGTCCTCGATGTGGATCTGATAGACCGCATCGAAATCATCCGGGGGCCCGGCTCATCCCTCTACGGCAGCAGCGCCTTCTTTGCCGTTGTAAATGTCATTACAAAACGGGGCCGCGATCTGCGGGGAACGGAGATTTCGGGCGAGGCAGCGAGCTACGATACCTATAAAGGCCGGCTGAGCTATGGCAACCGTTTCGGAAACGGCGTGGAGGCAATTGTATCCGGTTCGCTGTATGACAGCAAAGGCAGGAACCTGTATTATCCTGAATTCGACCAGGCCGTTTCTTCTGATCCCCGGGCGGCAAACAACAACGGGACAGCGTACAACGCCGATTATGACCGCGCCTACAATCTTTTTTCCAAATGGTCCTACCACGATCTGACGATCGAAGGTGCATACAACTCCCGGACCAAGGGGATATCCTCCGGCGTGTTCGACACGGATTTTAACAACTCCGAAACCAAGACAGTAGACAGGCGCGGGTATCTGGATATGCGGTATGAGCACTCCCTGGGGCCGCAGACTGATCTCACGGCGCGCCTGTTCTATGACTATTACCAGTATACGGGCATCTACAATTCCATCGTTCTCCTGGGCATCGTGAACAAGGACTGGGCTTGTGCAAATGGATGGGGCGGCGAGCTCAAGCTGTCATCCCGCCTTTTCGATCGTCATCACGTCATTCTCGGGACGGAGTATCTGTATAACAACCAATTGGATCAGACCAATGAGGATTTTTATCCTCACGTGTATGAACTCAATAACCGGCGGCGGTCCCGTGTCACGGCACTGTATGCACAGGATGAATATGCACTGAACAAAAACGTCACGTTTTTTGCTGGACTTCGCTACGACCAGTACGACACATTCGGAGACACCACCAACCCGCGGCTGGCGCTTATTATCACCCC
>Ga0187786_10000453_pt1 | contig 11739 bp, 10 predicted proteins | sample 0815_BV2_10_20_M_FD_132449 | JGI IMG/M metagenome (GOLD analysis project Ga0187786, IMG submission 132449) | Tropical peat soil microbial communities from peatlands in Department of Meta, Colombia - 0815_BV2_10_20_MG | ecosystem: Environmental > Terrestrial > Soil > Wetlands > Peat | place...
AAATAACCACACAAAAAAGCGTTCAAGAAGATAATTTATTGATTTGTCCAGTATCATCCAATTCTGTCTAAGAATGACTTGCTACATCCGTTCGTACTAGTGGTAGCATTGGGGGTAAGTTCAAGAATCAAAATGTAAATAACATCGTACTTTCAAAGAATTGGACTAAGTGGTGGGTTGCCGTTGGGACCACCATTCCTTATATTAATAGTATTTCCCCAAACTGCCGATGCCTCTCAGCTGCTTCCTGTCGTGTTGTTTGTAATCAGCTGAGCTGTCACGTCGATGACAATATTTTTTTACGCACTGGACATTTTGCCGAATTTATAGTACGTTTGTTCAGGCGGTTCGGCTTCACCTCACGAATGTACAGCAAGGGTCTGCGTTGACCACTTGCCATCGTGCTCGTCAGACTGAACAGGGAAGGATACGGATCATGTATTGGAAAAGCGTTGTAGTATTCGTATTAGCCATCTTGTCTCTGAACTCCTGCCAGCGGAAAGAAGCCGAGGCTCTTTTGGAGAAAGCCAAGACAAATGAAACCGCAAAACTGGAGCTGCAGCAGAGACCATCGAATTTCATCATCGCCGGAGACTGGGATACATTCGACAAGGGAGTCGCTACCAGCTATACGAAAGCAACGGCCATTGTTTTTGCAAATCGCAGCGCGTTTGATATCGACGAGATTCGCGGTTCCATCACCTACCTGTCCGCCGAGGGCTCAATCATGGCGACCGTTCCGTTTGCTGCAAGCGGATTAATTCGGGCCAGTGAAGCGCTCAAAGTCCCTGTCCGATCATCCGAGATCGATGGCGCCGCAAAGACGGCTGCTATTTTTGTCGAGCGAGTGCATATTGTCGATCAATAGACAGACGTTCTTGTGCAATATAAACAACGTTTTAGAGCTCACCTTGCAAAACTGTCTTACTATCCATCTGATTGTTTCCCTTCCTCCCAATAACAATAAATTGTAATATTTTTAAATAGTTACTATACTCTTATATTTTTTTTGTTTGACATGCTGCATTTCTAAGACTATGATTGAACCAAATAATTGCATCGTGCAACATTTAAAGGCGCCTATAAACTGTAAAATATGAAAATTGAATCCCGCGACTTGCAATTCCCCGGCTCCTGCCGGGGGTTCGCGCCGTAGTCCATGGGAGGTCGCGTTATTAAAGGGAGCCTCAGGCTCCTGCAGGAGGGGGCTCCACTAATTACGAATTTTTTCTTTTTGGGGGGGTAATCTAATGATTGAATCGTGTAAGGCGGGTTGGACCGATAAAATTCTCATATCAACGGACGGATCTAAATTCAGTGAAGGCGCGGTGCGCCAGGCGATTAAACTTGCGAAAAAATGCAGCGGCAAGCTGATGGCGATGACGGTCGTCGAGACGAACCAGGAATACGCTGCTATCGCTCCGGAACTCGTGGAAAAAGCGGAGCGGGCGGCGCGAGCCGTGCTCGAAAAAATCAAGGATCAGGCGAAACGCGAAGGCTTGGACTGCGACATCGTCGTTCGGGAGGGCGAGGAGACATTCAAATACATTATCGATGAAGCAGTAAAAAACAAGTGCACCATGATCGTGACGGGAAGACGGGGCCGCACCGGACTCACACGGCTCATGATGGGGAGCGTTACCGCGCGGGTCATCGGGTATTCGCCCTGCAATGTGCTGATCGTGCCCTCAGCATCGGAACAGGAGTTTAAAAATATATTAATCGCAACAGATGGCTCCAAGTACTCGGTTCGGGCGGCCGGTGAGGCTATCTGCCTGGCAAAACGCAGCAGCGGTTCGATTACGGTAATTTCCGTAGTGCCGGTGGAACAAGGGAGCCATGATAACCTCGATCTGACAGTGAAGCAGCGCGAGAAGCTTGACAATACAGCCGAGGCTGTTGCGGAAAAGTTTACCCGGGAAGTGAGGGAAGCGGCGCAGAAGGAGGGTGTGCCTGCCAAGGCATTCGTGGCAAGCGGCAAACCCGCGGATATTATCATCCAGATGGCGCAGGAAACGAACGCGGACCTTATCGTCATGGGCAGCCACGGCCGGGCAGGTGTCGATAAACTTCTCATGGGCAGTGTCGCAGAGCGCGTTATCGTGACATCGGAGTGCCCCGTCCTTGTCGTGAAAAGTAAGTAACATCGAGGGATGTTTCGGGCGGCATCATCGAGAGTAAAGCTAGAGCCCGAAGTGCATCAACGCCATGCTGAATATTCTTGTTCTTTCTGATGAAGCAAAATCGATCTACTCGCTTTTCCGGTCCGCCGGGTATACGCCTGAATTAGGGGACGTGCGGAAAGACGCGCCCCCTTCCTCTGAAAACAAGCCTCTTCAAAGCGATCAGCACGACATTGCATTCCTTGATCTTGACACCGGCAATTGGGAGGAGCGGCTTCTTGATCTGCGCCATGCCATGCCGGTCATCGCATTTGCGCACGCTGATCTGAAAAAAGCCGTTGCAGCCATGCGGCTCGGAGCCTGCGACTTTCTCGAAAAACCGCTCACGACCGAGGCACTGAACGAGATCATCAGCCGCCACAAAAAACAGATCCTGAACAGCAAGTTCGGCTTCGATGAAATCATCGGCACCAGCCCTTCCATGCAGGTGATTTTTGGCCTGATCAAGAAAGCGGCGGCAAGCGAGAGCAATGTTCTGATCACCGGGGACAGCGGGACGGGCAAGGAATTGATTGCCCGGGCGATCCATCGCTGGAGCCCGCGCAACGAAAAAGCGTTTATGACCATCAACTGCAGCGCAATCCCGGACACGCTGCTGGAGTCGGAGCTGTTTGGATTCGAAAAAGGGGCTTTCACCGGAGCCCAGTATCAGAAAAAAGGCCTGCTCGAAATGGCCGACGGCGGTACCGTGTTCTTCGATGAAATAGGCGACGTTTCGCCCCTCTTTCAGACAAAAATCCTGCGCGTGCTCCAGGAGGGCGAAATCATGCGGATCGGCGGCATGCGCCAGCTGAAGGTCGATCTCCGGTTCATCACTGCGACACACCGCGACCTTAAAGCACTGAGCAACCGCGGTGCGTTTCGCGAAGACCTGTATTATCGCCTGAACGTGATCAACATCCACCTTCCACCGCTGCGAGAGCGCCTGGAGGATGTGCCGGTTCTCGCAAAGCATTTTCTGCAGCATCATGCTCCGAAAAGAAAGGACATTCTGATCAAGTGCATCGGTGCAGAAGCCATGAATCTGCTGCTTGAATATTCATTTCCGGGAAACGTCAGGGAACTCGAGAATATCATTGAACGTGCGATATCCTTTGCCAACACCTCGGAGATTCTTCCCGATGACCTGCCGGAATTCCTAAGGCATGCATCATTGAAGAAGCCCGCTGAAAAAAGCCCCTCCTCACCACGCCTGAAAGACGCCCTTTCGAATATTGAGAAAGAAACAATAACAGAAGCGCTTCGGGAAAATAACGGCAACATTTCACGGGCAGCAGCAGCCCTGGGAATCTATCGCCAACAGCTCCAGCGGAAAATAAAGCAGTATAATATAGTAACATAGCAGGTGCACTGCATAAATTTGTTGCATCTGTTATTGCGTACTAACCCTGCGAAATTACATAAGCGTAGTGCAATAAATAATTGCGTCAATTTTTTAATCACATAAAAATATCTTATTATTCATATAGATAAAAATGGCACGCAGATTGTAATAAGCCTAGTAGGTATATATGTGGAGGCTTATATGAAAAAGCTACTTTCTAAGTTTGAAGATCTTATGGTTGCAATAACCTTCGCGGAATCCGGGGAGTATGATGAAGCTGTGAAGCTTTCCGGCAAACCCACTGCAGAGGAGGAAGGTGCTTTTGAATCACTTTCCATAATGAAACAGGCGACCTCTGGGGCGAAGGCAAAATAGATTTTTACTGCATGTTCGTAAAAATATAGTTGGGAATATATGCACATGCTGCCTTGCAGATGGTAATGAGAGTGCAGCTTTTTTTTGTCATTTAAAAAAACATTATGAGGACAGGTCGAGCGAAACACATGTGGAATGAGAAAACCGTTGATAGAGACAGTCAGCAAAAACTATATGTCCAGATGTACGCCATCATCAAGGACAAGATCGAATCGGGAGAATGGCCGCACGGTTCCCAAATCCCGACGGAAGACGAACTCTGCAAGGTCTACAATGTGAGCAAGGCAACAGTGCGCATGGCTGTATCTGAACTCGTCAGATCGGGGTTTCTGAAAAAACTTCAGGGCAAAGGAACGTTCGTCACACATCAGCCGCATTTAACCGGTCTTGCAATGAAAACGAAGTTGACTGAAAACATGTTTGGAGAGGGGGTGAGCGTAACCAAGGAGGTGGTGCGCAAGGAGATCAGGACGTCCTCGGTTGATATTGAGCAGATTTTTCAGGGGATGCACAAACAAGACGGCAAACCGGATATTTTTTACATGCTCTGCAAACGCTCGGTGAACGGCGAGCCTGCATACATCGAAGAAACCTATGTCCCGCTTGTCGTCATGCCTGATATCGATCAGGAGGATGTCAGCTCTACACCGCTCTACGATTTAATCCAGGAAAAAAGCGAACACAAGATCACGAAAGTCGTGCAGACGATCGAGGTCGCGGATATTGATGCAAAAACCGCGCAGCTGCTCGGTTCTTCGGCCGGCGGGCCGGGACTGCTGCTGCACCGGTTTCTCATCGGCTCTGATGCAGGCCTGGTCGCCTATACGCGGCTCCACGGTATGGGCAAAAAATATAAAATCCAGATTGAATTTGAACGATTGAAATAGAACACAACCAACGACTAAGGAGGGGGAAATGAGTTTTGGAAGAAAAATGTATGAGTTTCTGAAGATGTCGACCCTGGCGCACGCCAAATGGGATTACGAAGTCTCCATGAACATTATCAGAAACCGGAAGAAGATGTGGATTCTGTTGCTCCTGCTGCTGCCCGTACTGATCGTTTCATGGGCGGATGCGGCGAACATGCTCGGCGGAAAAACTGCGTATGCGCCGGCGTTTTACTCGACTAATATTTTCATCGTTTCCATAGCAATAGGTCTTGCAGCGGGTCTCATCACGGGCTGCATCGGCGCGGGCGGCGGCTTCATCATCACACCCGCGCTTATGGCAGCAGGAGTGAAAGGCATACTGGCCGTTGGCACCGATGTGTTCCACATTTTTGCTAAAGCCATCATGGGCACGACGGTGCATAAAAAACTCGGGAATGTGTCCGTGAAACTGGCCATGGCATTCCTCGTGGGTTCCGCGGGCGGCACGTTCATCGGCGGCGCCATCAACAAAGGCCTTTACAACAAGGACCCGCTTCTGTCAGAGGCCTTCATCAGTCTGGTGTACGCTGTTCTCCTCGGGTTCCTCGGGTTCTATGCGATGCTGGATTTCTGGAGATCCACCAGGGGCACGAGCGCCGGAGGCGGCGACGCCCACGGCGGCCCGTCAGGGACGACGGAGTTCGCCGTGAAGCTCCAGAAGATGCAGATCCCGCCCATGATAACATTTGATGAAGATTATGTTGAAGGCGGCAAGAAAATCTCGGGTGTGTTTGTGGCAATGGGCGGCGTGATAGTGGGAGCTCTCGCGGCCATTATGGGCGTCGGCGGCGGCTTCGTCACCTTCCCCATGTTCGTCTACACCTTCGGGGTGTCCACGGCAACGACGGTGGGTACCGATATCCTCCAGATCATCTTCACAGCCGGACTCGCGTCCATCGCCCAGTACGCAATCTACGGCTACGTGTTCTACACCTTGGCGATGGGCATGCTGATCGGTTCACTCATCGGCATCCAGGTCGGCGCGCTCACGACCAAGGTCGTGAAAGGCATTCACATCCGCGGCTTCTATGCGGTGTCCATCATCGCCGGTTTCATCAACCGGGCGGCGACGCTGCCCAAGAAGATGGTCGAACTCGAATACATCAACCTGTCCAAGGGCACGATCAACGCAATCGAGTTCGTGGGCAACATCATATTCTGGGTCGTGGTGGCCGTGTTCGGCCTCTGGATCTTCAGCAAGTTCTTCGGAAACATTAAAACGCTCAGGGAGGAGGCATAGCCATGGCCCAGTTGAATAAGAAGACACTGTCGATCGGCGCGATGCTCGCACTAAGTTTTCTCGGGGTGCTCATCCTGATCTTTTCGCCCGTCTTTGGAGAAGGAAAGAACGGGCTGATGTATTCTGATGATATGTTCAACAAGCTGTCAAAAGGGTCGTCGTATTTCATCCCCACAGTGGCCAAGAACAATGAAAAGTTCAACTCCACGAGCGTCGCCGTCGCCTTGAAGTTCGACAAGCCCGAGCAGGGCACGACCGCCCTGAAGGTGCTTGCAGCCGCGGGCATTGATGTGAAAAGCGCGAGCCCGGACATGACGTTGAACGCGAATCTCGGCGCGATGATGAGCAAAGTGCTCCAGGACGCCGACGATATGTACAAGAACGACGGCAAAAAGATCGCGGACCGTTACGGCATGAATGAAAAAGACGCCCTGACATCGTGGTGGAATGTGCTCAAGGTTATGGATAAGGAGCTCAAGAAACAGGGCAAAATTGAAGAGTCCAACATAGTGTCCGAGGTGATGAAAAAGGCAATCGAACCTTCGTTCAATTTCTACAAGATTGATGCCCAGCAGGTTTCCGAAAAAGCCGGTACGATGATAGGTCTGCTTGTTTTCTATGTTATTTACACCATGTGGTGGGGCTTTGCCATATTTTACATTTTCGATGGGCTGGGCCTCACCATGAAAAAGGCGAAGGTGAAGAAGGAGGTGTGATCGTCCTCAGGTCCGCATAATCGAGGTGTGGCGGCAAGCCAAGGCGGCAGAATTGCCTTTGCAGCTTGAAAAAAAATATGGTATGGTAGACTGCGTAGAGATGCGAACACCGCACCTATAAAGGTATATTTTGCCGGCGGCGCATAGCCGCCCGCCTCGTCGATCATGATGAAGATACGGGATAAACTTTATTTCGCTTTCGCGCTCTATATTATTCTCGCCGCGATTCTTGGGTTTTTTTCCTATAAAGAATTCAGGGATCTCGGCACGCGCCTTTCGTCCGTTGAAACCGCCGACGACATTTCGAAAAACGTCCTTGAAGTGCGGCGCTACGAGAAAAACTACCTGCTCTATAAAGACGAGGCAAACCGGAACGAGCTGCAGAAATATATCAGCGCGCTGAAAGAGACAATCAAACCCTTCAAAAGCGAGATTAGCCGCGAAATCGGCGAGAATAGCTACGCAATGCTGTTGACCGCGATCGCCGATTATGAAGAGCAAGTCGAGACGATTTCCGCCGATTTCAAGGCAGAGCAGGAGCTGGAAGACACCATCCGCAGCAGCGGCAGGCGGATCGAGAAGCTCCTCTCAGGCAATGAGCTTCTGGCGTTTCTTGTGGTACGACGGTATGAAAAAAATGTGATGCTCTACCGTACCGTCGAGGATTATCAGATTTTTGTGCGCGCCGTTCGCGCAGCGTTTTCCCCCGGAAAATCCGCCGTGAACGACTATGCTTCGCGCGTGGGCATGCTGTATCAGATCTATGACGCCCAGAAAGCAGCGAACAATCAGCTGATCCTGATGGCGCACGAAATACAGAACTTCGCCATAAAACTGTCGAGACAGGAACGTGCTGATCTTGAAACCGCCATCAAAAAGTCGCTTACCATTCTGGCGACTGCATGGATCCTCGTTGTCGTGGTTGGCGTCGTCGTGAACATCAAGCTGGGAGCAAGCATCGCAACGCCGATCAGAACGCTGGAGAAGATCAGCCAGAAGTTGTCCCAGGGGGATTTTTCGGAAGAGATTGCAGTCAAGGGCCATGACGAGCTGTCCGCGCTTCAGGCTTCGTTCAATTTCATGGAATCGAAGCTCAAGCACACGATGACGTCACTCGAAACGGCGGTCATGCATCTGGAAGAAAAGCAGGCGCGGCTTGTCGAGGCGGAAAAACTTGCCCTCGTCGGCAAGCTGGCCGCAGGGATCGCTCATGAGATCAACAATCCGCTCACATCGGTGCTGACGTTTTCCAACCTCATGCTGGAGCAGTGCCCGCCCGGCGATCCCCGGCATGAGAAGCTCAAACTGATGGCGCGGGAGACGAACCGGGCCCGGACGATCGTGCGCCAGCTGCTGAATTTCGGACGGGAAATCACGATCAATCCGGTAAAGCTGAACGTGAACCAGCCGGTGCGGGAAATAGCCGATTCGCTTATCGCTCAGGACGCCTTCAAAGGTATTGAGCTGGAATTGAGGCTTGCCGAAAAGCTTCCCCTGGTCAGTGCGGATCCAGCGCAGATCGGCCAGGTGGTCATGAACATGCTGCTGAACGCGATCCATGCAGTGACGCCTCCCGGAAGGATCGAGGTCAGCACCCGGCGCGACGGGCGCTTCGTTGATATCATTTTTTCCGACAGCGGAGAAGGGATCCCGGAGGAGAACATTCACAGGATTTTTGATCCCTTTTTCACGACAAAAGACTCCTCCAAGGGAACGGGACTCGGTCTTGCCGTGAGCTACGGCATCATCAAGAAGCACAAGGGCGACATCCTTGTGGCGAGCACCGTAGGAAAGGGAACGACATTTACCGTGAGGCTGCCAGTCCATGAATGACGGCGATAAATTCCGGGCAATCGTGGTAGACGATGAACCGAGCGTATGCGAGGCGGTGAGCGCTATCCTGGAGCTCGAAGGGATCGAAGTCATCACATTTGTCGACAGCGTTGCCGCTGCGGAAAATATCAAGAAAAACAGCTACGACCTTATTATCTCCGACCTCAAAATGCCGAAAATGAGCGGCCTTGAACTGTATGAGGCGGTTAAGGAAGCCTCGCCGCAGAGCGTATTCATGATCATCACCGCGTTCGGCTCCATCACCTCGGCAGTCGAAGCCCTCAGGCAGGGGATCTACGACTATATTCCCAAGCCATTCACCCCCGATGAGGTGCGCGTTCCCGTGCGACGCGCTCTCGAAAAGCGGAGACTGGAGCGCGAAAACCAGGCGCTGCGCCATGAGCTCGAATCGAGGTCGTCCTTTCAGGACATCATCGGCAACAGTCCCGAGATCCATGAGACGTTTCGCATCATGCGCCACGCTGCGTCGAGCGAAAGCAACGTCCTCATCACCGGGGAAAGCGGCACGGGCAAGGAGCTCGTTGCGCGCGCGATTCATTCGAACAGCGTCCGGGCACGAAAGCAATTTGTCACGGTGAACTGCGGCGCCATCCCCGACGGACTGATCGAGTCGGAGCTTTTCGGCCACGTGAAAGGCTCGTTCACAAGCGCCATTGCGGACAAGAAAGGGCTTGTCGAGGAAGCGGACAAGGGGACGCTCTTTCTCGACGAGATCGGGGAGCTTTCGCCGCCGCTCCAGGTCAAACTGCTCAGGATGCTGCAGGAAGGGGAGATAACGCGAATCGGCGACACCCTGCCCCGGAAAGTGAACGTCCGGGTGATCGCCGCCACGAACAAAGACCTCAAGAAGGCGATCGCAGACAAGATGTTCCGCGAGGACCTGTTCTACCGCCTGAACGTCATACCCATCGAGCTGCCGCCGCTGCGGCGCAGGGAAGAGGACATCCCCCTGCTTGTCACGCACTTCATCGAAAAACACAAGAACAAGGCCCCGGAGAAAAAGATCACGGGCATCACGACGAACGGCATGCACGCCCTCCTGAAGTATCATTTCCCGGGCAATGTACGGGAACTGGAGAACTCCATTGAATATGCCATCGCTTTCACGACCGGTCCGATGATCCGTCGCGCGGACCTGCCGAAGTACATTCTCGAAGACCGGAACCTGAGCGCTGAAGCCCAGAAAATCCCGATCATGCCGCTGAAGGACGCGAAAGGCCAGTTTGAAAAAAGCCTCATCATAGCGGCGCTCGTTGAGTCGGGAGGCAACATCTCCGAAGCAGCCCGCCTTCTGAACATCCACCGCCAGAACCTGCAGCAGAAGATCAGGCTTCTCGGCATCGATCTCGAGTCGATATCCCCGGCGAAATAGCGCCCGGGGCAGCCGCGACACATTCCCCGAAAGAGAATGGGTGCATGCTTTTATTAAAAGCAGCTGCATTTGCGAAAAAAACCGTGCCCGAGCCGTTGAGAACAAGGCTCATGCGATGGGGGTTCAATCTCTTCCCCGCGTTCAGGAGGACAGGCGGGAGGATCACCTACATCGCAAATGACTGGCACGAGATACGCCTCAAGCTCCCGCTCTCCTGGCGCACGATGAACGGCGTCGGTACCCTGTACGGGGGCAGCATGTACGGGTCGGTCGATCCGATCTATATGGTAATGCTCATCAACATGCTGGGCCCTGATTACATCGTGTGGGACAAAGCCGCTTTCATCCGCTTCAAAAAACCGGGAAGGGACACTCTTTTCGCGCATTTCCATCTGTCTCAGGATGAGATCAGCTCAATCAGAACAGCCCTCAACACCGAGCCGTCTGTGGAACGGCTGTATCACATCGACCTCGTGGACCGACAGGGCGTCGTGCATGCCTTTGTTGAAAAGACGATATATATTAAAAAGAAAGAGCCGTCGGGAAACCACAGGTGAAAAAAAGTAGGGGCTACTGCTTGACCGGCTGCATTTCGCGCTTGAACTCCGAGTTGAAGTGGAAGGTGACTGCGGGGTAGGCTTCGATCATGTTTCTGAGCACCCATTCCGATTCCGCCAGGAAAACGATGTTCCCGTCCTTGTCCGTGGCGATGCGCTCGGCTTTGAATCTCGTGAACTTCTCCATTTCCTTTTCGTCCGCGGCCGTGATCCAGCAGGCCTTGTAAACGGCCATCTGGTCGAAACGGCACCGGGCGCCGTACTCATGTTCCAACCGGTACTGCAGCACGTCGAACTGGAGCTGTCCCACCGTGCCGACGATCCTGCGGTTTCCCTGCTGCTGCGTGAAAAGCTGCGCCACGCCCTCGTCCGTGAGCTGCTCGATGCCCTTGGAAAGCTGTTTTGATTTTCCGGGGTCGAGGTTCACGAGCTCCTTGAACACTTCCGGCGAAAAGGTCGGGATGCCCTGGAACATGAGGTTCTCGCCTTCGGTCAGGGTGTCGCCGATCTTGAAGTTCCCCGTATCGTACAATCCAATGACATCCCCGGGAAACGCCTCGTCAATGATGCTCTTGCGGGCGCCAAGAAAGCTCGCCGGGCTCGTGAAGCGGATGTTCTTGTCCATGCGCACGTGGTGGAACATCTTATTGCGTTCGAACCTGCCCGAACAGATGCGGATGAAGGCGATCCGGTCGCGGTGGCGCGGGTCGAGGTTCGCGTGGATCTTGAACACGAAACCCGTGAAGTCCTTTTCCTCAGGCGACACCATGCGAACGTTCGTGGGCCTGCTTCCGGGTATGGGCGCGATCTCCGTGAATGTGTCGAGCAGCTCCTTGACCCCGAAATTGTTGATCGCGCTCCCGAAAAAGACCGGCGCGAGCTCCCCGCGCAGATACTCCTTCACGTCAAAGGGCTCGTGCGTGCCCTCGATGAGCTCTACATCCTCCTTGAGCTTCACTGCATAATCCCCGAGCTGCTGGTCGAGCACCGGATCGTTGAGCCCTTTGATGGCGAGCACGTCGTCAGCCACGGTGACGCCGCCGGGCCGGAACAGGTACAGGCTGTGGTTGAAGAGGTTGTACACGCCCTTGAACGATGTGCCCATGCTGATGGGCCAGGAGAGGGGTTGGGTCCTGATCGCGAGCTTTGATTCAAACTCCGCCAGCAGGTCGAAGGGGTCCCTGCCCTC
>Ga0187786_10000454_pt1 | contig 11731 bp, 22 predicted proteins | sample 0815_BV2_10_20_M_FD_132449 | JGI IMG/M metagenome (GOLD analysis project Ga0187786, IMG submission 132449) | Tropical peat soil microbial communities from peatlands in Department of Meta, Colombia - 0815_BV2_10_20_MG | ecosystem: Environmental > Terrestrial > Soil > Wetlands > Peat | place...
ATTTCCCGACAGGAGGGGAACAGCATGGCAAAGGCGAAATTCGAGAGAACGAAACCGCACGTAAACGTAGGCACGATCGGCCACGTAGACCACGGCAAGACGACGTTGACGGCTGCGATCACGAAAGTGCTCGCGTTCAAGAACATGGCGAGCTATGTGTCATACGACAACATCGACAAGGCGCCGGAGGAACGTGAGCGCGGCATCACGATCGCCACGGCGCACGTGGAGTACCAGACCGAAAAGCGCCACTACGCGCACGTTGACTGCCCGGGCCATGCCGACTATGTGAAGAACATGATCACGGGCGCGGCCCAGATGGACGGCGCCATTCTGGTGGTGTCGGCCGCGGACGGCCCGATGCCGCAGACGCGCGAGCACATACTGCTTGCCCGCCAGGTGGGTGTGCCGTACATCGTTGTCTATATGAACAAAGTGGACATGGTGGATGATCCGGAGCTCATCGAGCTGGTGGAGCTGGAAGTCAGGGAGCTTCTGTCGAAGTACCAGTTTCCGGGCGACAAGACGCCGATTGTCAAGGGAAGCGCGTTAAAGGCCCTGCAGAGCGAGAGCAAGGACCCGAACGCGCCTGAGTACAAGAGCATTCTGGAGCTGATGGACGCCATAGACAGCTACATACCCGAGCCGAAGCGGGACATAGATAAGCCGTATCTGATGCCGATCGAGGACGTGTTTTCGATTGCCGGCCGCGGCACGGTGGTGACGGGCAGGGTAGAGCGGGGCATTGTGAGGGTGAGCGACGAAATCGAGATTGTGGGGATCAAGCCGACGCAGAAGACGGTGGTGACGGGCGTGGAGATGTTCCGCAAGCTCTTGGACCAGGGTCAGGCGGGGGACAACATCGGGGTGCTTCTTCGCGGCATCAAGAAAGAGGAAGTGGAGCGGGGCATGGTATTGGCGAAGCCTGGCAGCATCACGCCGCACACGAAGTTCAAGGCCGAGGCGTACATTCTGACGAAGGAAGAGGGCGGCCGGCACACGCCGTTTTTCAACGGGTATCGTCCGCAGTTTTACTTCCGGACGACGGACGTGACGGGTGTGGTGAAGCTGGCGGAGGGCGTGGAGATGGTGATGCCCGGCGACAACATGAGCTGCAGTGTGGAGCTGATCACGCCGATCGCCATGGACAAGGAGCTTCGCTTCGCCATCCGTGAAGGCGGCCGGACCGTGGGTGCGGGCGTCATCACCGAAGTAATCGAGTAAGAGAGGAATACGACGTGACACAGAAGATCAGGATTCGCTTAAAAGGATATGACCACAGGCTGCTCGATCAATCGGCAGTCGAGATCATGGACACGGCAAAACGGACCGGTGCAAAGGTATCCGGCCCCATACCGCTACCGACCAGAATCAACCGGTGGACGGTGCTCCGTTCTCCCCATGTGGACAAGAAATCACGTGAGCAGTTCGAAATCCGTACTCACAAGCGCCTGATGGACATCCTTGATCCCACGCCGCAGACCGTGGATGCGCTTATGAAGCTCGATCTGGCCGCGGGTGTTGATGTGGAGATCAAGCTCTAGGGTGATACGAAACCGCGAGCGGGTGTCCGGCTGACGGTATCCCCGGAGCGTGAAGGGAAAAGCAATGAGCAAGGGAATAATCGGAAAAAAAATTGGCATGAGCCAGCAGTTTCAGGGCGGCGAGCTCATCCCCGTGACCGTGATCCAGGCGGGACCCTGCACCGTGGTCCAGAAGAAGACCACGGCCAAGGAAGGCTATGATTCCGTACAGCTGTCATTCGAGGAAGAAAAGAAAAAAGACCGTGTAACGAAGGCCATGGCCGGTCACTTTGAAAAGGCGAAAACTCCGGCCCACCGTTTTTTGCGTGAATTCCGCACGGCCGAGTTCGAGCAGGGCCAAACCGTGACCGTTGATATCTTCAAGAAGGGTGAACGCGTGGCGGTGAGCGGCGTAAGCAAAGGCAAAGGCTTCGCAGGTGTCATGAAACGGCACCGGTTTGCCGGGGGTCCCGGAGGGCATGGCTCCATGTTCAACCGGCGGCCCGGGTCCATTGGCGCCAGCGCCTATCCCTCCCGCGTTTGGCCGGGGAAAAAGCTTCCCGGGCACATGGGCGATGTCAACGTGACCATCAAGAATATCGAAGTGATTGATGTCCGGCCTGATCAGAATCTGCTCTTCGTTCGGGGTGCGGTGCCGGGCGGAGAGAACGGACTCGTCCTTATCTATAAGGCAGAGTAAAACAACGAAGACGTAAAGGAAAGAAACCATGCCGTCAGTCGCAATCGTTGATCAGAATAATAAAAAAGTGAAAGATGCGGAGATTCCCGGTATCTTCTCGGAAGAAATCCGTCCCCATGTCCTGCATACGGCGGTCGTGAACCAGCTGGCGAACAAAAGAGCGGGCACGGCTGCAACCAAGAATAAAGCGCTGGTGAGCGGCGGCGGCAAGAAGCCTTTCAAGCAGAAAGGGACCGGCAGGGCGCGCGCGGGCAGCAATCGGTCTCCCTTGTGGCGGCACGGCGGTACGGTCTTCGGCCCCACACCGCGTGATTATTCCTATGAGCTGCCGAAGAAGGTGAAACGCACCGCGCTTGTAAATGCGGTCGCCACGAAAGTGCACGAAAACCGGCTGATTCTGGTGGATAACCTCACGTTGGCCGAGCCGAAGACGAAACTGATGACGACCCTTCTCGAAAACCTCGGCGTTCATGAAAACGCTGTTGTCCTGATCGCGGGTGAAAATAAAAACCTGCAGCTTGCGGCGCGCAATGTCCCGTCGGTAAAGGTGCTCAGAACGGAGAATATCAACGTATTCGACCTGCTGAAGTACCGCTATCTCATCACGACGCAGGATGCCCTGAGTGCATTGCAGGAGGTGTGGAACAAATGAACCTCGATATGTATGATATCGTCCGTGTGCCGCGGATCACGGAAAAAGGCGCTCGGCTCAAGGAAAAGAACAATGTCCTGACGTTCGAGGTCAGGATCGACGCCAACAAGGTGCAGGTGAAAAAGGCGGTGGAGGAACTGTTTAAAGTAAAAGTCGCCGACGTCACCACGGTCAAGACAGCGGGCAAGAAGAAGCGCATCGGAACGCGCATCGGCCGCAGGTCAGACTGGAAAAAGGCATATGTGACGTTAAAACCAGGCGAGAAGATCGCCATATTTGAGGGTGCATAAATGCCGGTAAAGTCTTACAATCCAACGTCGCCGGGACGTCGGTTCCAGACGACCTCCACCTTTGAAGAGGTGACGCGAAGTGCCCCGGAAAAATCGCTGGTCGTGAAAGTCGCCCAGAGCGGTGGTCGTAACAATCTCGGCCGGGTGACCACGCGCTATCGCGGCGGGTGGCACAAGAAAAAGTATCGCCTCATCGATTTCAAGCGCGAAAAGGCGGGCATTCCCGCAAAGGTTGCGGAAGTCGAATATGATCCGAACCGCTCGGCGCGCATCGCCCTGCTGCATTATAAAGACGGAGAGAAGCGATATATTCTTGCACCGCTCGGGCTCAAGGTCGGCGACACTGTCGTCTCGGGGCCGGACGCCGACATCAAGCCGGGAAACGCGCTGCCGATGACGTCGATTCCCGTGGGTACGGTCATCCACAATGTGGAGCTGAAAAAAGGCGGCGGCGGCCAATTGGGCAGGAGTGCCGGCTCGTCAGTACAGCTCCTGGCGCGTGAAGGCGACTATGCAACACTCAGGCTGAACTCCGGAGAAATACGGCGCGTACGATCCGAATGCATGGCGACCATCGGTCAGGTCGGGAACCTCGACCACGAAAATATCAGCATCGGCAAGGCAGGCAGATCGCGCTGGATGGGAATGCGCCCCCGCGTACGCGGTGTTGCGAAAAATCCCGTTGACCATCCGCTGGGAGGCGGCGAAGGAAAGTCCTCAGGCGGACGTCCCGGCTGCTCGCCCTGGGGGTTGCCGGACGGCAAAAAGACACGGAAGAACAAGTCAACCACGAAATTCATTGTTTCGAGAAGAACGAAGAGCAGGTAATTCACTGCGAGTTGGCGGTTGCGGATTGTAGTCAAGGAAGCAGATTTTACAACCCGCAATCCGCAATAGCGATGCGGAGGGTACGGTGCCGAGATCGGTTAAAAAGGGCCCTTTTATCGAAGGAAGCCTCTTGAAGAAAGTAGAAGCCATGAATGCGTCCGGGGATAAAAAGATCGTGAAAACGTGGTCCCGCAAATCGACGATCATCCCCGAGTTTGTGGGACACACCATGGCGGTGCACAACGGGAAGAAGTTCATCCCCGTCTATATCACCGAGAATATGGTCGGCCATAAGCTGGGCGAGTTTTCGCCGACGCGGACATTCAAGGCCCACGGCGGTTCGAAGGCCGCGGAAAAGACGACTGCTCCGAAGTAATCTTCGGGTTCTCGCAGAACATGACGAAAGAGGACAGCAGATGGAAGCAAGTGCAACGGCAAGACATATACGGATTACGCCGCGCAAGGCGAGGCAGGTTGTTGATCTCATTCGGGGAAAGATGGTGGGCGATGCCATCAGTATTCTCACGTTCACGCCGCTCCATGCCGCGAAAATCGTCAAGAAGATCCTCGATTCAGCGGTGGCGAACGCCGAGCAGAAGAAGGTCGGCGATCCGGATACGCTGAAAGTGACCAAGGCCTACGTGAATCAGGGCGTGACCATGAAGCGGATGCGGGCGCGTGCAATGGGCCGCGGCAACGTCATCAGGAAGAGGACCAGCCATATAACGCTGGTGCTTTCCGCATAAGGCAAACGGAGGCAGCATGGGACAGAAGGTACATCCGGTCGGGCTTCGGCTCGGGATCATTAAAACATGGGACTCCCGGTGGTTCTCGCAGAAGAACTACGCGGCACTTCTGCACGAGGATATCAAAATCCGCAAGATCGTGAAAGAGCGGCTCATGCATGCAGGCGTCGCAAAGGTGGAGATCGAGCGCGCAGGCCAGAAGGCGAAGATCAACATCCACACCGCCAGGCCGGGCATCATTATCGGGAAAAAAGGCGCCGAAGTCGACAAACTCAAGAAAGATCTCGAGGCGATGACCGGCAAGCAGATGTATATCAACATCCAGGAAATCAGGCGGCCGGAACTTGATGCACAGCTCGTTGCGGAGAATATCGCACTGCAGCTGGAACGCCGCATTGCATTCCGCAGAGCCATGAAAAAGGCGGTGACATCCGCGCTTCGCCTCGGGGCCCAGGGCATCAAGATCACCTGCGCAGGCCGTCTGGCAGGCGCTGAAATCGCCCGCACCGAATGGTACCGCGAAGGCCGGGTGCCGCTTCATACGCTGCGGGCGGACATCAACTATGGATTTTTTGAAGCGAAAACGACCATGGGACAGATCGGCGTTAAGGTCTGGATCTACCGGGGAGACATCCTCCAGCAGCCGACAAGCGCTGCGTAGGCATTATTATTGATCGTTCTCACGAGAATATCTTAAAGGACTGGTATCATGCTGGCACCGAAACGAGTTAAATTCAGAAAGATGCAAAAGGGACGAAGGACGGGTACGGCGTACCGCGGCGCGGAAGTGAGCTACGGCGAGTATGGTCTCAAGGTCATGGAGCCGGGCTGGATCACAAGCCGTCAAATCGAGGCAGCGCGTATTGCCATGACGCGATACGTCAAGCGCGGGGGAAAGATATGGATCCGCATCTTCCCGGACAAACCGATCACGAAGAAGCCGGCGGAAACGCGTATGGGGAAAGGCAAGGGCGCTCCCGAGTACTGGGTAGCGGTGGTTAAGCCGGGTCGCGTGCTCTATGAAATGGGCGGCGTGGACGAGTCGATTGCGCGTGAGGCGTTCCGCCTGGCAGCATATAAGCTGCCGATCGCCACGAAGTTCGTCTCCCGGGAGGCTGAAATATGAAAACAAAGGCGCGGGAATTGAGGGATTTATCAAACGACGAACTGCAGGCCAAAGCGGTTGAACTCAAAAAGGAACTGTTCAACCTGAGAGTGCAGCAGGCCATGGGGCAGATTGAAAATCCGATGCGCTTGAGGATGCTGCGCAAGGATATCGCAAAAGCGAAAACGGTTTTAAAGGAAAAACATGGAAGAGTCTAAAAAGAGAAAAGCATACATCGGGCAAGTTATCAGCGACAAAATGGACAAAACAGTTGTCCTCGCAGTCACACGGCGGATATCCCATGCGCGCTACGGCAAGACGGTCAAGCGCACGACGAAGTTCAAGGCGCACGACGAGAAGAACGAGTGCAAAATCGGCGATGTCGTGAAGTTCATCGAGACCCGGCCGTTGTCCAAGGAAAAACGTTGGAAGGTCCTCGAAATAATCGAGAAGGCCAAATAAATTACGATACAACTACTTCGCAGAGGATTGAGCTATGATTCAGCAGCAGACGGTACTGGACGTCGCCGACAACTCCGGCGCAAAAAAAGTAATGTGCATCAAGGTGCTGGGCGGCACGCGCAAGCGCTATGCAACACTCGGCGATGTGATCGTGGTTGCCATCAAGATGGCGATTCCCGAGGGCCAGGTAAAAAAAGGCACGGTGGCCAAGGCTGTCGTCGTCCGGACGACGCGTGAGGTGAGACGGCAGGACGGATCCTACATCAAGTTCGACCGCAACGCAGCGGTGCTGATCAACAACTCGAACGAACCGATCGGGACGCGCATCTTCGGACCGGTCGCGCGCGAACTCCGAAAAAAGAATTTCATGAAGATTATCTCGCTGGCGCCTGAGGTCCTGTAAAACAGGCGACCGGAAGCGAGGACAAGAACAGGAATCATACCCATGTATATCAAGAAGAATGACAACGTACTGGTGATCGCGGGCAAGGAAAAGGGGAAGCGGGGCAGGGTCATCGCCGTCTACCCGTCCACGAACAGGCTCCTGATCGAAAAGCTGAACATGATCAAGCGCCATACGAAGCCGAATCAGCAGCTGAGACAGGGCGGCATCGTGGAAAAAGAAAGCCCGATCTCAGCGTCGAACGTGCAACTCATCTGCGCAAAGTGCGACAAGCCGACGTTCGCTTCCCGGGCAGAGCAGGGTGACGGAACGCGGTCGCGGGTGTGCCGCAATTGCAATGAGATCATCGATTAGACGGGCTCTCCCCGCGACATCAAGAACTGGTAAGGCAGGATAATTCGAGCTATGGCAGACAAAAAAGAAAAAACGGAAAAGCCCAAGGAAGCGAAGGGCGGCGACCAGAAAAAGGCCGCTGCGAAGGCAGCGCCGAAGGCTGCGGCCAAGGGAAAGGCCCCGGCTGCTGAGGCGAAAAAAGAAGCGGTTGAAAAAGCCCCGAAAAAGCCGGCCGAGCCGATCCCCGTACCGCGCATCAAAAAACGCTATTTCGACGTCGCGGTACCGGCGCTTATGAAGGAGTTCCAGTACAAGAGCCTGATGCAGGCGCCGAAACTTGTCAAGGTTGTCCTGAACGTCGGCCTTGGCGAAGCGATTTCGAACGCCAAGGCGCTGGAACATGCCGCCGATGAACTGGCGAAGATCTCGGGCCAGAAGGCCGTGATCACACGGGCGAAGAAGTCCATCGCCACATTCAAATTGCGCGAAGGCATGCCGATCGGCTGCATGGTGACGCTCAGGCGTGATCGGATGTATGAGTTCCTCGACCGGTTCATCAGCGCAGCGCTTCCGCGCATCAGGGACTTCAAGGGCATTTCTTCGAAATCCTTTGACGGCCGGGGAAACTATTCGATCGGCATCAAGGAACAGGTGATTTTCCCGGAGATCGAAATCGACAAGGTCGATACGATCCACGGCATGGATATTGTGATCGTAACAACGGCGAGAACCGATGAGGAGGGCAGGGCGCTGCTCGGCCACCTCGGGATGCCCTACCGGAAGTAGTCTCGCCTGATGGAGGAACCATGGCAAAGAAATCGCTGATTGCAAAGGCGCAGAGGCCCGCGAAGTTCAAAGTCCGGACCTACCACCGCTGCCCGCTCTGCGGACGGTCGCGGGGGTATCTCCGCAAATTCGATATGTGCAGGATCTGCTTCAGAAACAGGGCGCTCCGGGGAGAGATCCCGGGCGTAACCAAGGCGAGCTGGTAACCAGAAGGGGTTAGAATCTCATGATGACTGATCCGATCGCGGATATGCTGACGCGCATCCGCAACGCCAGTAAGGCGAAACACGAAAAAGTCGATATTCCATCGTCGAAGCTCAAGATCGAGATTGCCAAGATCCTGAAGGACGAGGGGTATGTGAAGAATGTGAAGCTCGTGAAGGACCGCAGGCAGGGATTGATCCGTGTGTACCTCAAATATACGGATGAGGAACTGCCGGTCATTCAGGGCATGAAACGCGTCAGCAGGCCCGGCCGCAGGGTCTACGCCGGCAACGACGCCATTCCCAAGGTCATGGCAGGCCTCGGCACTGCGATCCTTTCCACGCCGAAGGGGATTCAGACCGGGAAACAGGCAAAAAAGGATAATGTTGGCGGAGAAGTCCTCTGCCACGTGTGGTAGATGTTGGCAACCATAACGCATTCGGGAAGAGGGTAGCAGGCATGTCAAGGGTTGGAAAAAAACCGATAGAGATACCGTCCGGTGTTGATGCGAAAATCGAGACCGGGAAAATCACCGTCAAAGGTCCGCTGGGCGAGATCAGTCAGGACGTGAATCCGAAGCTGACCATCAAAAAAGAAGCCAACAAACTTCTTGTCGAGCGGCCGTCGGAGCAGAAGATGTACCGGGAACTGCACGGCTTGACGCGAAACCTGATAGCCAACATGGTGATTGGCGTGAGCAAGGGATACGAGAAGACGCTGGACATCGCCGGCGTGGGATTCAAGGCTGCCGCACACGGGTCAAACCTCATGCTGAACCTCGGGTTCTCCCATCCCATCGTGTTCCCGCTTCCCAAAGGCATCAAAGCCACCGTGGACGCCAAGCAGACGCAGATCGTTTTAAAAGGAGTGGACAAGCAGCTGATCGGCCAGATTGCCGCTAACCTGCGCGGCCTGAAAAAGCCCGAACCGTACAAGGGCAAGGGCATCAAGTACAACAACGAAGTGATCCAGCGCAAGGAAGGAAAAGCCGGCAAGACGGGCAAATAAACATTTGCTGACCGGGGCCTTCCGATTGAGGACAGATGCGGGAGCCGCCGGGTGATGGAGAATAAACGTGGCACAGAGCAAACTGAAAGCAAGAAAACGCAGACATGAACGACTCAGAAAAAAAGTGTTCGGCACCGCATCCAAGCCGAGGCTCAGCGTTTTTAAAAGCCTGAGCAACATCTACGCCCAGCTTATCGACGATGCGGCCGGGAAAACGCTTTTCACTGCATCGACGGTGGACAAGACGGTGCGTGCAAGCCTCAAGCACGGCGGCAACGTCGAGGCGGCCAAGAAAGTGGGCGCAAGCATCGCGGAGCGGGCATTGGGCAGCAATATCAAAGAGGTCGTGTTCGACCGCGGCGGATATCAGTATCACGGCTGCATCAAGGCGCTGGCAGACGCAGCCAGGGAGCAGGGGCTCAAGTTTTAACGGCAGGTATTCCCTCGCCCGCGACGCGAGGTGAATGCAGGGAAGAATTCAATCGGAGGCGGCAGTGGCGGAGCGATACAACAACACCAATAAAGAGATGGAAGAAGGCGACGGATTAAAGGACAAACTCGTCTACTTGAACCGCGTTGCCAAGGTCGTGAAGGGCGGCAAACGGTTCAACTTCAGCGCGCTTGTCGTTGTGGGCGACGGAAACGGGAAAATAGGGGTGGGCAAAGGCAAGGCAGCTGAAGCACCGGTTGCCATCAAGAAGGCTGTGGAACGGGCCAAGAAGAACATGGTTGCTATCGCGCTGAAAGGCGATACGATCCCCCATGCAGTACTCGGCCATTACGGCGCCGGCAAGGTTCTGCTGAAGCCCGCCTCTGAAGGTACGGGATTGATCGCTGGCGGAGCGAGCAGATCCGTGCTCGAGGTCGTGGGGATCCGCAATGTGCTGTGCAAGTCTCTTGGCTCCAGCAATCCGCACAACGTCGTGAGCGCAACGATCGACGGCTTGACCAGGCTGCGGAACGTGGCACAGGTTGCATCGCTTCGTGGCAGAACAGCGGAGGAGTTGGCTTAACATGACGAAGAGTGACGGGAAAAAACTGAAGATAACGCTGGTGAAAAGCGGGATCGCACGGCCGGGCAAACACAAGGACGTGCTTATCGGTCTCGGACTCAGGAAACTGAACAGATCGGTGATCCGGCAGGACACGCCGCAAATCCGGGGTATGATCAACAAGGTGGGGCACCTTCTCCGCGTTGAAGAGATATAAAAAATTCCGCAGGGACGCAGGATTAACCATGAGATTAGAAGAACTGAAGCCCGTCAAGGGCGCGACAAGAAAATCAAAAAGAGTAGGCAGAGGACCAGGGTCCGGCTCGGGCAAAACCTCGTCCAAGGGACATAAAGGGCAGAAAGCCCGTTCCGGAGGCGTCAAGGGGGCGGGGTTCGAAGGCGGGCAGATGCCGTTGCAGCGCCGCATCCCCAAACGCGGATTTACGAACATTTTCCGGAAAGAATATGCCGTCGTGAACGTATCCGACCTGGGCAAGATGAACGATACGGACACGGTGACCCCTGAACTGCTCAAAGAACGCGGTATGATCAAGGATGTAAAAGCAGGGGTCAAGATTCTGGGCATGGGCGAGTTAAAGACGAAACTTACCGTAAAAGCGCATAAGTTCAGCAAGAGCGCGATCGAAAAAATACAGGCAGCCGGCGGAAAAGCCGAGGTGATCTAACCCTTGTTTACGGGCCTGAAAAACATTTTCAATATTCCTGAACTCAGAAAAAGGGTTCTTTTCTCGCTGTTGATGCTTGCGGTGTACCGCATCGGAGCGCATATCCCGACACCCGGCATCAAGGGTGAGGCGCTGAGCCAGTTTCTGCACCAGTCCGCAGCAGGCCTCATGGGATTTTTCGACATGTTCTCCGGGGGCGCGCTGTCGCGCGTCACGATCTTTGCACTCGGGATCATGCCGTACATTACGGCGTCAATCGTTCTTCAACTGCTGACGGTCGTCATCCCGCGACTGCAGGCACTTGCCAAAGAGGGAGAGGCAGGGCGCAAGAAAATCACGGAATACACCCGGTACGGCACGGTCGCAATTTCCGCGTTCCAGTCCTTCTGGATGGCGGTGGGTATCGAGAAAATGGGCGACGGCGCGTTCGTCGAGGCTACGGGGTGGTCGTTCCGAATCCTCACCATGATCACGCTTACGGCGGGCACGACGTTTATCATGTGGCTGGGCGAGCAGATCACCGAGCGGGGCATCGGCAACGGCATATCGCTCATCATTTTCGCCGGTATTGTGGCGGGTTTCCCGCGCGCAGTCACGAACACGATTGGCCTGGTGCGAAGCGGTGAAATCGCCTATCCCACGGTGTTCGTCATCATCATCCTGATCGTCGCCGTCGTCGCTGCCATCATCGTGATGGAGCGCGGCCAGCGGAAGGTCGCCGTCCAGTACGCCCAACGCATGGTCGGGCGCCGGATATATAAGGGACAAAGTACGCACCTGCCGCTCAAGATCAATTCCGCAGGCGTCATCCCGCCGATCTTTGCGTCGTCGATCCTGCTTTTTCCGGCGACGATTGCAGGATTCATCCAGGTGGCCTGGCTGCAGGGGTTTGCTCAGCAGCTTGCTCCCGGCAAACTGTTGTACACGATCGTCTATGTGCTTATGATCGTCGGCTTCTCATATTTCTATACGGCGATTGTTTTCAATCCGGTTGACATTGCCGAAAATTTGAA
>Ga0187786_10000455_pt1 | contig 11716 bp, 9 predicted proteins | sample 0815_BV2_10_20_M_FD_132449 | JGI IMG/M metagenome (GOLD analysis project Ga0187786, IMG submission 132449) | Tropical peat soil microbial communities from peatlands in Department of Meta, Colombia - 0815_BV2_10_20_MG | ecosystem: Environmental > Terrestrial > Soil > Wetlands > Peat | place...
CGGAGCGTGCGACCGGCCCTTTGAATTTCCTTGCAAATATTGATTCAGGGCTGTATTATTTTACTGTCGGCGGATGCATGCCGACCCTACAACAAGCTATTTCGAGGAGGCTTGCATGAAGCGAACAGTAGTGTTGCTGGCTCTTTTGGCTCTGATATTTTTTCTGAATGGAAATCAGCCGCTTTTTGCGGTCGAAGAGCAGCCGGTTAAGGATTCCCCTGCACCGGCGCCCGCTGCTGCTCCCGCTAACCCGCTCTCCCATAACGATCAGGGCGTCATGCTGTTCGGCAAAGGCGATTACGGAGCGGCGCTCCTTGAATTTAACAGGGCGCTTGCGGAGAATCCGGGAAACCAGACTGTCCTAATAAACCGAGGGGTGGCTTTTGCCAAAAGGGAGCAGTACCCCGCAGCCATCCAGAACTTCTACTATGCCCTTGATTACAATAAGAACAACGTTGCTGCCCTCAGGCTTCTTGCAGCCACCTATCTGCTTGCCGGTGAAGCCGACAAGTCCCTCGATACATACAGCAAAATAATGGCGCTCGCTCCTCCTGATGCTTCTGTTTATGCAAGACGCGGCGCCGCATACATGGCATTAGGCCGTAATGCTGCAGCAGTATCAGATTTCTCTCGCGCCATTTATCTAAAACCAGGCGACTATTCCGCTTACGTCCTCCGCGGCCTCTCTTACACGGCGACTGCAAAGTACGATTGGGCTGTCGCTGATTTCGATACGGCAATCGGCGCGTTGCCTAAAGAAGCATTCCTTTACCTGTCTAGATCGGATGCATACGCCAAGACAGGCAATTATAAGGAGGCATACGCCGATTTAAATCAGTCATGCTCTCTGGGATATCGTGAGGTATGTGATGCAATAAATGAAGCCAAAGCCGAAATGGAAAATACAGAAAACTCCTTTTCGCTGAAATATTCCAGGAAGTCAACCGACGAGTATCTTTATACATCGGCCCGCAACAGGATTGAGGTCTTTGTCGCGGACAGAGAGCGCCTGGAAATACGGAAGCCTGCAGAAAGCGATCTTCTTCCGTTGCCCTTGGCAAAATAAGCTTCAGGCATTATGATACTCTGTTTGCGTTTTTCCCTATGACACCGGATTCCGCCGAAAACAATGAGCGCCTGTACCGCGCAATCGATGCGCGCATGCTTGCACCCGGCTCCCGCCTTCCGGTAGACATATACTTTCGCCACGGCGGCCAGATCACCTCTCTGTTCCTGAGAGGAACCGTCTATACCGGAAAGGCACGTGATATCATCATGACAAAAGATATCAGGGGTCTTTACATCCGGTCGGCAGACAAGGCTAAGTTCGAGGAATATCTCGCTGAAGCGGAGGAAGGTCACTCCCATCCGAAGAAAGAAACTCAGCCGCAGGCAGAACAACCGCAGAAGCCGCCTGCCTTTGATCCGGACGATTTTTTCCAGATAGATCGTAATGCTCTTGTGCCGTCATCGGAAATCCCCTTTGATCTTTACATACGCGACAACGGAGACATAAGGTTGCATGTAGAGGCTTCGGAGAAATACCCGATCAGGCTCAGCGGAATTCTCCTGGCTGCAAAAGGCGACGTATTGATTGACAATATGGACCTTCCGTTTTACAGGGAATATCTCAGGCAGCACACAATAAATCTGAAGACGATCTCAGACCACATAAATGCCAAGCTGTTTGCAACTATGCTTAAGGAAAACTCGAAGCTGACGGTCCAGAATGCCCTCAAAAACCCGCACAGCGCCGAGATTATCAAGGCTTCAAGCGAAGAAGTCAATGCTATCGTAGGCGCAGTCCTGGAAAACAGGGATGTGCTGTACCATCTGATCGATATACGCCATTACGATTATTACACTTATACGCACTCGGTAAATGTCGCTGTAATGTCAATAGGCATGGGCATCAACGCAGGGATGAGCAGAGAGATGGTGCAACGCCTGGGCATAGGCGCCCTTCTCCATGACATCGGCAAAAGCGCCATCAGGAGCGACCTGATCAACAAGCGCGAAATGCTTAACGAGTCCGAATTCGAGATCATTAAGACGCATGTGCAGGAAGGTGAAAGGCTTTTGCAGAAACATCCCGGCGTTTCTCCGGAATCCATTGCGGCGCTCATGGAGCACCACGAAAAGCTTTCGGGGACCGGCTATCCTCTCGGTCTGTCCGGCGCCGGCATCTCTCTGCCGGGCAGGATAGCCTCGATAGTCGACAGCTATGACGCCTTAATTACAAATAGGCCTTACAAGCCTGCCTTTACACCATTTTACGCAATCTCGACGCTGATGCATGAAAAAGCCGACTACGACAGTGATCTCCTGAAGACCTTCATCGAAATGCTCGGACGCGTAAAATAGCTGCGTCTTACCTGATGCCGTAATAGTCCTTGTACCACTGCACGAATTTTCCGATTCCCTCTTCGATCGAGGTCGACGGCTTGAATCCTGCATCTTTCATGAGATCGTCGACATCCGCAAAGGTCGCAGGCACATCGCCCGCCTGGATAGGCATCAGGTTCTTCTCAGCCTTTCTTCCGAGCGCCGCTTCAAGGACCTCTATGAATCGCAGCAGCTCTACCGGGTTATTGTTCCCGATATTGTACAACCTGTATGGTGCATAACTGGAAGCCGAATCCGGACGGTCGCCGCTCCACTCAGGGTTCGGTGCCGGCACCAGATCGATAACCCTTACCACCCCTTCGACTATATCATCTATGTATGTGAAGTCCCTGCGCATCTTGCCGTAATTGAAAACATCGATGGGCCTGTTTTCAAGTATTGCCTTCGTAAAAAGAAATAGTGCCATATCCGGCCTTCCCCACGGGCCGTAAACCGTAAAGAACCTGAGGCCGGTGCTCGGTATCTTGTACAGGCTCGCATACGTGTGGGCCATAAGCTCGTTTGCCTTTTTGGTTGCTGCGTACAGCGATACCGGGTGGTCGACATTGTCGTGCACCGAGAACGGCATTTTAGTGTTGGCGCCATATACGGAGCTCGATGACGCAAAGACAAGATGGCCAACGTTGTTATGCCTGCATCCTTCAAGCACGTTCAGGAACCCGACTATATTGCTGTCGATGTAGGAATATGGGTTCTTCAGCGAATACCTGACGCCGGCCTGGGCCGCAAGATTGACTACCACATCGAAGCCGCCCTCGGCGAAGAGTCTCTCCACGCCGGCCCTGTCCTGCAGGTCGAGCTTCACAAAGCGGAAACCTTTGCGCCCTTCAAGCCCCTTCAGCCGGGCAAATTTAAGATTGACATCGTAATAATCGTTTATATTATCGAGTCCTGCGACCTCGTCTCCGCGGTCAAGCAGCCTGGCGCTGAGGCTGGACCCTATAAATCCGGCTGCGCCTGTCACAAGAACCTTTTTCATTAACTCCCCCCCCGAATGCTTTGAATATATCTGTCTATGCCGTCCTTCCAGTGAGGGATCGGTCGTCCCAATTCGGCGACAAGCTTATTGTTGGACATAACTGAAAAATAGGGCCTCCTCGCCGGGGCAGGGAAGAGGTCGGACACAACGGGCATTACGATATTGTCCAGACCCATCTCCTCAAGGAAATAGCGAGCCACTTCGTATCTCGATGCATAACCGCTGTTAGTCAGATGGTAAAGCCCCTTCAGACCTTTCTCAACAGCAAGCATAGTCATTACCGCAACATCTTCGGTGTACGTCGGCACCGAGATCTGGTCGCTGACGATTTTGAGCACCCGGTTTTTCCGGGCCCATTCAGACAGCTTATACAGGAAATTCTGCCGCCCATTGCCGAAGACCCAGCTGAGCCGAAAGATGAGATACTGCCCCCCGGCCTCCATAACCCGTGTCTCGCCTTCTCTCTTGGTTTCGCCGTAACGGTTTATCGGATTCGTCGCGTCGTCTTCAGTATAGAATCCTTCCTTGAGGCCGTCGAAAACATAGTCGGAGCTGTAATGGACGAATATGGCCCCGCTTTTTTTGCACGAAACGGCCAGCAGCTCAGGGCCGATGGCGTTGATGCTATATGCGGCATCCGAGTCAGTTTCAGCCCCGTCTACATTGTTGTATGCCGCACAATTGATAACCACATCCGGCTGAAGCGAGTCCATTGTCGCGCTTATCGAAGCGGGATCCGAGATGTCGAGGGATTCCTCAGTGGGCGCCTGCAGTTCATGCCCCGTCAAAGGAATAATGCGCTGAAACTCTCCGGCCAGCTGGCCCCTTACCCCTGTTACAAGTATTTTCAAGGACAGTCCCCGGAAGCGCCGCGCTCATGCGCAATGTTGTATGCAAAATTATTGTCGGCATCTTTCAGTTTAGGATGACGGAGGTCCTTGGACGATAGAATCGGGCTGCCTCCGGGCCACTTAATGGAGAGGTCAGGATCGTTCCAGAATATTCCCCGGTCGTGGTCCGGAGAATATTCCCTTGTGCATTTATATGAAACCTCAGCCGTCTCGCTCAGCACGAGAAACCCGTGAGCAAAGCCAGGCGGCACATATATCATAAGATTGTTTTCCCCGCTTAGCTCAACTCCGACCCATCTTCCATAATATGGCGATCCTTTTCTTATATCAACTCCCACGTCATAGACCGAGCCCCTTATGCAGCGAACAAGCTTACCCTGCGCGCACGGGTCTTTCTGGTAGTGCAGGCCCCTGAGAACATTCTTTACGGATAAGGAATAATTGTCCTGCACAAAATACTCGCTGATCCCGGCGCCGGCGAAATCGCTACCCTTATACGTTTCCAGAAAAAAACCCCTGTCGTCGCCGAACACGCGCGGCTTGACAAGGACAAGGTCCGGTATCGACAGGCGCTCGAACTCAAAATTACTCATCAAGCATCCTCAGCAGGTATTGCCCGTAGCCGTTCTTGCTGAACGGTTCGGCAAGGCGCCGAACCTGCTCCCGACCGATGTATCCGAGGCGGTATGCTATTTCTTCGATGCAGGCCATCTTCAGGCCCTGTCTCTTTTCGATGGTGGCGATGAATTCCCCGGCTTCAAGAAGGCTGTCGTGAGTTCCCGTATCGAGCCAGGCATATCCTCTTCCCATCAATTCGACCCTGAGCCTGCCCAGTCTCAGATATTCGTCTATTACATCCGTGATCTCGAGCTCACCCCTGTCCGACGGTTTGATCTGTCGCGCAATTTTGACCACTTCGTTGTCGCAGAAATAGAGTCCGGTAACCGCATAATTAGAACGCGGATGCTTCGGCTTTTCCTCAATCGAGACAGCCCTGCCCTCTTTATCGAACTCAACAACGCCGTATCGTCGCGGATCGTTCACGTAATAGCCGAAGACGGTAGCGCCGCCATAGCGCTCGACATCTCCTGCAGCCTTCCTCAGCATAGCAGTCAAGCCGTGCCCATAGAAGATATTGTCGCCGAGCACAAGACAAGCGCTGTCGCTGCCTATGAAATCGGCCCCGAGTATGAAAGCCTCCGCAAGGCCGCGCGGTGCAGGCTGCACCTTATAGGAAAATCTCAGGCCGATACGCGAGCCGTCTCCGAATATCTCCTCGAACCTCGGCAGGTCCTGCGGTGTTGAGATGATCATGATGTCCCTGATACCAGCCAGCATCAGCGTTGCAAGTGGATAATATACCATCGGCTTGTCGTAAATCGGCAGAAGCTGCTTGCAGACACCGAGGGTGACCGGATACAGCCTGGTCCCGCTTCCTCCTGCCAGTATAATTCCCTTCATGCTTCGCTCCTCTGTGGTAGATTTTGCCGCGGCGGGCTGCTTCTCCGCGGCACGTTTGAAATTTTCGATCTCAAGCGCATAAATCCCTCTGACCTTAATCCCGTCAGGGTCTTTGCCATCTCACTCATTAACCTTCTCGACTTTATCTCCAGGCGCCATTTCAAGAAGCATGGCCACTGCTGCTTCCAGCCTCTTCCTGTCAGTTGATTCGAACGTCACCATTACAGAATAGTCCTGTTTGTCCAGGACCGGATATGAGCCGATCTTTACTTCCTTCTCGGCAGCTACAATTACATTAAGAGACGCCGCTAATACGGATTCCAACTCTTTGAAATAAACACGCGTCAGAAATTTCCTGGGACCGCTGAAGCGGTGTGCGACCGCACGGTACTTGCTCACCAGCAACTGCGGTATGCCGGGGAAGATATAGACATTCCGGAACCTGATCAGAGGGAACCTCAGGTTGCCGTCTGCTATCAGTTCTGCGCCTTCAGGAACTTCAGCCATTTTAATCTGTTCCGGAGTAAGTGGTGCGTAGCGCGCTTCCAGAATGCCTTTTAATACATCGCTTATTACGGTCCGTACGCCGAAGGCCTTGGATATGCCTTCTATCGTCACATCATCATGAGTCGGCCCAATGCCGCCGGAGGTGAATACATGGTCGTATCTTTCAGAAAAAAAAGCAACCTCGCGAGCAATATCATCAGTGTTGTCCGCAATCACCGAAATGCGGCAGACGTTTATGCCGCTTGACCACAACTGCCCGGCGAGAAAAAAGGAATTCGAATCATGGACCTTGCCGGTCAATATCTCGTCACCGATGATGATTATGCCCGCTGTTTTTGCCGGCGTCATGGAATCAATTATAGCACGATATCACGAACAGAGATAAGCACGAGACAGGCACAGATACTTTGTAACAGTCCGGCCTCGATCAGGCGGTCAATGCAAGGGAAACTATCGATTTATTTGACACTACGAATGATATGTTTTGGAAGGATACGCATAACACCTGAAAGCCTGCAAAAAATGCCGCATGGAAAAATGAGAATAACTGCTACTAACCTTCAATAAGAATCATTTCGGCGCCGCATTTTCAGGCTATGCACGGCCCGAGTCCAAATGGGAAGCCGGGTCTTCACGTCCTCATAGCAGATCTGTCTTTCGAAATGACGCTTTCTAAATTTAACTGTCAAAAGCAGAATACAGTTATTGTGATTGTGTACTCATTGGTATCGTCATGTCGGATGGAGACGACTCTTTAACCGAAAACTGAGTCCCGGGTACTGATGCTGTGACGTTAGCATCAAGAGTGAAAATGCACTCCAAGTATGGCTTTACATCATCCCATTTTTTCCCAGTCCTGTATAAGTCTAGGAGTCTCTGTCCTATCTCTAGTATATTTGGTCCTACCGTCGCTAAATGAAGATCAAGGGCATCTTGGGAATCCGCCCGTTTATGTTTGGGATGGTCTTGTTTGCCGTATGAATGAAAATTTCTTATGTTCCCAGGCTGATAATAATCAGCAGGCATACCTATACAGATGTCTCCCGTTGACTCTGCCCTGTCAGTATGACCAAGGGCAAAACTATCGGAGACTAGATGCAACAGTGAACCAAAGGCTACATCCTTGATCTGGCGTCTATAGGTGGGATCTCCCAAGGTAAAAATCTGCTGCACAGACCATCCGCTGCTAAATAATTTCTCCATTCCTGGAACCGTTGTAACTAATCTGGTGCCCAATATGAAGTCGCCAGTGGCCACTCTCCAGGTAAATTCGGCCCACATCATAACATTCTTTCTCGTAACCTCCGGATTTTCCCCATCTTTTGATGCCATAGCATGCACGAACTGAAGATCCCCATAGTGTATCCTCAAAATGAGGGCAGACCCCGATGCAATGGTATAAGACACGCTTCCAGCCTTCTTTTCAGCATCTTTCAGCAATAAGGCCCAACAAAGGAACTGCTTTGGAAGCTGAATAACTTGTCCATTTTTGATGGCATTGGAACATTCATTAATATTTGCTCCAGTCAAAAGAAAAGGAGGATTATCATTCCATTCAACTCCAGCAATAACGGCTGCTGGCGCCGATGGAGTACCCGCTTTAGGATTAGAGCAGACGTCCCTATCTCCATTACATCCGTAGATAAGATGTGCGATGCGCTCGTGAACAGGTGCTGCCATGAGAGACGCTATGCCTGGACCGGCTCTATCCGTAATCCTCTGTAAAAGTGTTTCTTGTGACACCACTACACTTGCACTCTTATCTCCCGTGGGCACCATCTGAAATGCAGATGCTTGAACTAACGGCATAGCAACCACGAGTATAATAAATATTGCTCTTAGCAAAACATTATTTCTCATGGGGATCTCCTCGTCAGGTAAATAGTTCACTATTCTCGCTTCAATTGCCTTATGCGGTCAAGTCCAAATATCGTGGTGCATCTGTGTATTCTCGTGCGGAGACCACCTGATACTCTGCGACAAACAATCATGGCCTAGTCTCACGATTTCCTGAAGAATAAATCATAATTTAGTTGATGGATACATATAGGAACACGCAACGACCTCTTTCTTTCGGCGCGCGTATAATGTCCCGAAGTTAACAGGCGCCTTCGCCGAAGGCATTCGGTCCCGTCGGCAAGAAGTTTTATGAGGGGTCGGGTTAACGCGATTTTCCGTTTGAAACATTTATCAATTTCGCAATAAAAATGAAAATGCAGCAATCTTGTTGAAAATTGCGGAAAACACCTACAACATCTCATGATGATTCGTTTAGCGTAGGCAAGATTTTCGATACTAACACGCAAGCTCGATCAAAAATATCAGTTCAGGATTTATTGGTAACTTTGCAATGGAAGTCATACAATTATCGCCAGGGTGGATTATTCTGAACATCTGGACGTTGTTATATGTTGAAGAGAAGGAAAGAGAAGGAACTATACTTAATCTGGCTTTGGCAGTGAAAAATAAATAGTTGCGCCCTTTCCAATGGCGCCTTCGGCCCATGTTCTTCCTCCGTGGCGTGTAACGATTCGCTGGACATTAGCCAGACCAATGCCAGTGCCCTCAAATTCAGCCTCTGTATGAAGACGCTGGAACACCCCGAAGAGCCTGTTGCTATATTTCATATCGAATCCTGCTCCATTATCTTTTACAAAAAAGATGAATTCCTTGTCTCCATCCTTGCAGCCGAGTGAAATTTCAGCCTGGGTAACTGTGCGTGTGAACTTGATAGCATTAGATATAAGATTGACAAGTAGCAGCCTAAGCAAAGATGGATCTCCATACACATTTGGCAATACTTCCAGTTCCCATGTTATGTCCCTGCCGATCATATCAGCTTGGAGTTCTCGAATTACATCTTTTGTCAGGATATTTAGATCTGTCATTCTCATTTTGCTTTCTGAGCGGCCAATGCGAGAAAATTCCAGCAAATCGTCAATAAGTGCCGCCATCTTTTGGGATGCTTCAGTAATCGCCTTCATATAATTTTGTGTTTTTATACCAGATTGATCCTGAAGTTCTTTCTGCAGAAGATTAACAAAGCCAGACATATGTCTGAGAGGAGCTCTCAGATCATGCGAAACGGAATAACTGAATGCCTCTTGCTCCTTATTGGCTTCTTCCAGAGCAGCGGTGCGATTGGCAACACGCTGTTCGAGTTCGTTGTTCAACCGTCTGAGAGATTCTTCCGCTTCCCGGCGTTTCCTCTCGGCGGATATGGCAGCGAGAGCAAAAGATATGTTTTCTGAAATGGCGAGCAGCAATGAAATCTCTTCTTTCGTAAAAAAGCTTGGTTTTCCGGAATAGATTGTAATCTCCCCGATTGCTCGGCCATCGCTGAACAATGGAAATACAGAGGACGAACGAATGCCGTGAGCACGGGCTCTTTCCCGCCACGGGATCATCCTCGGTTCTTCTTCAAAATCGACGCTTACAATGTGACGGCCCTCCACGATAGCCCTGCCTCCTGGTCCCTGACCTTCAGGCTCATCATTTGCAGTTATACGGATACCTTCCAGATATGATATTTCTCCCCAACTCGCCTCCACCCTTATCTCTCTGCTCACTTCATCCAATGTGCCGATCCACGCAAGCCTGAATCCGCCGGTTTCAACGATTATCCTGCATATTTCAGTCAGCAAGTCCTGCTTGTCCTTATGTTTGACGATGGCGTCGTTAATTCCGGCAACCAGTGCGTAGAAGCGGCTCCGTTGAAGAACACGCTGTTCTAGCTGATCGTTAAGATTGCGCAATTCTTCTTCGACCCGCTTCCGATCGGTAATATCGCGGATCGCGGTGTGGCGTTTTAAACCACTCAGAAACTGACGTCTTCCATTTGCCTCCACGATCAGGCGCGCACCGTCTTTGCCAAGCACGACGTGTTCGATCATCGACTCTCTCCCTTCTCGCATATGCGCTGTTACCCTGTCTAGATCTTCGGGGGGAATTAGATCAGAGATCTGCATACCTCTTAATTCAGCGGGTGTATAGCCCAACATCTTAGCGAATTGTTCATTACAGTCCACAATCCGTCCTGCCTCGCTTTCGACTATACCCTCGAACGTCGCTTTTGCAAATGTAGCCAACCGCTCCCGGCTTTCACGCAAAGCCTCATCGCGATCATAGGCTGCTGCTTTCTCGCGGCTGCGCCGGTATAGTCCGGCTATTACGCTAAGGAACAGATTCATGCCGGTAAAGATTGCCAACCCAAGGCGATCAACTGCCGAGGCGATGGCAAACTCACCAACTGGCGGCAATATCCAATAGGCCGCTGTCGTCGCCATCAATGCAGTGGTCAGCACAGCCGGTCCCACGCCGGACACAAAAACTACAGCCATGAATGCCGGGTAAAAAGTAATATACGGCGGTAATCCTGGGCCGAACCTAGCTATAAACACCAGCCTGAGCCCCATCGCCAACCCCACCGCAACAACCGCCATACCGTACCTTGCAAGCCATATCCGGGTAGACTGCCGCTGAAATCCGGCTATAGTCAAGCTTTTTTGTAATGCATTGTCTATCGCGGTCAGCGACAACTTTCGAGTACCTGCTCCGCGTGAGGCCATCAGTGCCGCAATGAGCAGATAGGCGCTACCGAGATATTGCGTAAGCCTATTCGTCCAACCAAGTATACTTCCTTGAACCGAAAGCAACGTGACCCCGGTCAGTCCCGTTGCAGTTAATGCCAGTCCCAATCCATACCAATAGTAAAACTCACCAGATTTTTGCCAGAATTTGTGGATCATCCGCCACGCGACCCAAGCGAACATGGCGGTGGCCGAAAGGAGCACAGCCTGTCTGACGAACGTACCGCCATGGCCCTGCAAGAAGAAAACGGGTGTTAGTCCTGTAGTAACCGACCAGACAATCAGTGCGGCAATCAGCGCAGAAGCCGTATAACCAAGCAACAGCCATCGCCCTGGTCGAGATGATTTGTTGCGCCATAACAAACCGGCAAAATGGCATATTGCCGCACCAAAAACTCCCAAATTATGCACGGTGATTGTAGGGTTCACATTGGAGTCGACTAACACGGCGGCAACTATCGACGTGGACCCCCACAGTAACGATCCGCACCCGAACATGAACAAGCTTGGCTGACCAGTAATGAGAAAACTTCGTGCTGTTAAGAAACAGATGCATAGCGACGCCAGCAATGTGAAAAAAAGATTCAGAAGCACCATTATGCTTCGCGATTCGTAAGCCGTCCGCAGATCAGCCACCCACAGCCCAGCTATCAATATAAGTAACAGCGGAATGGGCAACCAAGCATAACGGCCCCATAGACCCGTTGCAGTACCAAGTGATGTGTATTGTTGCCAGTCTTGCCCTTTATCATCGTTCATGAGTTGTTCCTTTATAGGGGCTGTCAGTCGGAGGCGCAAGAGACTGCCGCCACCGGCTTCATTAGTATACTAGAACCTATCTCAAAATCGTTTAAGTAGTACACATATGGATGCAAGCTGTACCAGACCGAGAAAATTCTCGGCATAGTATTCCCATCGAACAA
>Ga0187786_10000457_pt1 | contig 11657 bp, 12 predicted proteins | sample 0815_BV2_10_20_M_FD_132449 | JGI IMG/M metagenome (GOLD analysis project Ga0187786, IMG submission 132449) | Tropical peat soil microbial communities from peatlands in Department of Meta, Colombia - 0815_BV2_10_20_MG | ecosystem: Environmental > Terrestrial > Soil > Wetlands > Peat | place...
ACTCCTTACGGCGTATAATGAACTGCGCAGGGAACGGCAGGCTATCAGCGCGCGCTCCGTGTCCCCTTTGTCAGCGCAGTTGTTCGTGATCTCCCACAGCCTTTCCACCGCCCTTTCCACAAGCGGACTCAATGGGGTATACATGTGGATCGCAGATGAGTAGTCGGCTACGGCGGCTATTATATTATTTTTTGCCATCGCCTCCTCACCCTTGGAGAACTGACGCCACTGGCGATACCAGGTATTACCCCAGATCAGGAGGATGGCCAGGATTGCGACCACAAGTACATTGGCCGCTATGCCCTTTGCCTCTTCCATGAAAGCTTCCTAGTGTTCATCCGAAAACTTGGATGTGGCATTTCTGGTGTCCGATTCGAAACGATGTATTTTTTGTCCTGGCAAGGAAATCAAGGGGTTGCGCGGAGGCGTACACCGGTACGTCGCACAAGCAAGCCCGAAGATTGACACCGCCAGGGCGGAAAAGGACCGTTTCCGGATGGACACTTCCTATCCTGCAAAGAAACCGGGGACCGCAACTAGAAGCGTCCCAAGCAGGGCGATTGCAACACCGGCCAAGACCACCGCGGCCGCACCTGCATCCCAGGGATGCTTAAGCCTGTGGGCAGCGGGGAGTCCCCATACTACTGCTCCCAGGCCGGAGCAGATCATCGCCAGATGGAGTAAAAGCCCCCCCTTCATCGACCAAGCCCTGCTTCAATACTCCCCCTGACCTCCTCCATAAGACGGTCGCGCCCTGCTCCCTTTCTTTCTTGAGTTGAGATCGGTTCGCCAAAGCGTACCGATATTGTTCCCGGGTAGATCTTCAACTTCTTGCTCGGGTTTACCTTGCCGCTGCCGTCGATTGAGATTGGCAAAACAGGGACACCGGCCTTTTCCGCTAGAAGAAATCCGCCCCTTTTGAAGGGGAGAAGCTTCCCGTCGGTGGTGCGGGTCCCTTCCGGAAATATCACCACGCTCTTTCCGCTCCTAATCATGGCTGCGGCGACCTCAAGGCTTTTGAAGGCCCTTCTGCCGTCGCTCCGGTCGAGGGGGACATATCCGGCCCGGCGCATGGAGTGGCCGAAAATCGGAATCGCAAAGAGTTCTTCCTTAGCAATCCAGGAAAACTGTCTGGGAATGGCGATGAAGAGCGACAGTATGTCGAAATTCCCCTGATGGTTGCTCATATAGATCACCGGTCCCTCGCGAGGGACTTTTTCCCTGCCTAAGACCTCTAATCGCACCCCGGCGATTAGGAGGCCGACCCTCCCCCAAAACCTCGCATGGGCATGGTATACCCTTCCGGTCGGATCGATAATGGTGAAGAGAATGGCGCTCACAGCCATAAGAAAGGTAAAGGGGAAGAACAGGAACATGAAAAGATAGGCTCTGAGCATGGTTTTTGTCTGCGAAACAAGAAAAGATAAAACATCAAGTTAGCCAAAAATAAATTACTTTTTTTTGCTGCCATAGTCAAACAAATATCAAAACCTCAGTGGTTGACAGACCAAATGCTTTGGCGGTTGGAACAACTTAAATTTCAGATTTGGAAAGCTTTAATTTGAAAAATGGAAAGGCGAATTGCTTTAATTTAACCTTGATTTAAGAACGCCGTAACATGACTGTAACATAAAAGGTCTATTATTATTTTTTGGAGAAATTGATGTGAAAAACATTCTTGTTATAGAAGACGAAAACGACGTGGCTGAACTTGTGTCTTTCCATCTGGAAAAGGAAGGATATCGCCCTCAAATTGCGCCTGATGCCCTTTCGGCACTTGAATCGCTGCGCGATAACTCTCCCGATCTGATCCTGCTCGACCTTATGCTCCCCGGCATGTCGGGAGTGGAGATCTGCAAGATCCTGAAGGGTAGGGAAAAAACCGCCGGGATTCCGGTCATCATGTTGACTGCCAAGGGGGAAGAGATCGACCGGGTGGTCGGTTTTGAGGTGGGGGCCGATGATTATGTGACAAAGCCCTTCTCCCTGCGTGAACTTCTCTTGAGGGTCAAGGCGGTGCTGCGGCGCGCGGGGGATGGAGAATCGGCGAATAAAACGTTGAAGATCGGCGCCATCTCCATCGATAACGAACGGCACATAGTTGCTGTAAAAGAAGAAAATGTGATACTTACGACCACCGAGTTTAAGCTCCTGAACACTCTTGCAAATCGGCTCGGTCGGGTGCAAAGCAGAGAAAGGCTCTTGAAAGACGTCTGGGGCATGAGCCATATCGGCGACACCCGTACGGTCGATACACACATCACGCGGCTTCGAACCAAACTTGGGGAAGCGGGAGAGATGATCAAAACAGTCCGTGGTTTCGGATACAAGATGGAAAGGGATTGAAAGAGGCTTTAGTAATTTCGGTCAGGCAATCATCGCAAAAACTCCGTGAAGAATTGTAACGACGTGCTAAAATTAAACTTATTCAAAGGATTTCAAACCACTTTCACCCTGACAATTTGCAAAATCTTAGGGTTTCCGTAACCTGTCTGTAACATTTGGCTGTTAATTTGAGCACTAAAGAAATTATAACAATATACGGGAGGAATAATATGTTCGAGAAGATTCGCAAAGGGATCATGGCGCTGTTCGCTGGGGCGCTGGTAAGCGTTGCCGGTATGGCCGGGGCGGAGACCCTGATCAACGGCGCCGGTGCTACCTTCCCCTACCCACTATACTCTAAATGGTTCAGCGAGTATGCCAAGGTTGACCCGACGGTCAAGTTCAACTACCAGTCCATAGGCTCCGGCGGCGGTATCAAGCAGATAACCGCCCAAACCGTCGATTTCGGCGCTTCAGACAAACCACTCTCCGACAACGATCTGAAGGCGGCCCCCGGCAAGCTCCTTCATATCCCGACCGTCATAGGAGCTGTCGTCGTTACTTACAACATACCCGGTGTTGGTACCGGCCTAAAACTGAAGTCCGAAGATGTCGCAGATATCTTCCTTGGTAGGATTACCAAGTGGAATGATAAAAGAATAACCGACGACAATCCAGGACTGAGGCTTCCCGACCAGCCGATAATCGTAGTCCACCGTTCCGACGGCAGCGGCACCACCAGTATATTCACCAACTACCTTTGCAGTGTCAGTCCGGAATGGAAGGGGAAGGTAGGCACTGGCACATCCGTGAACTGGCCGATCGGTCTCGGGGGCAAGGGCAACGAAGGTGTGGCAGGCCAAGTGAAGACCACCAAATTTTCCATCGGCTACGTGGAACTTGCTTATGCATTCGAAAATAAGCTCCCCTATGCTTCGCTCAGGAATTTGAGCGGCCATTTCGTTGAGCCGTCCATCAAAAGTACCAGTGCTGCGGCAGCCGGGGCGGCAAAGAAAATGCTTACCGACTACCGGATAGCACTTGTGAACCAGCCGGGCGAGGGCGCCTACCCCATCGCCGGTTTTACTTACCTGCTTGTTTACGAACACCAGAAGAACCCGGTAAACGGGAAGAAACTGGTTGAATTCCTCAACTGGGAGTTGAAACATGGGCAGAAAATAGCGCCTTCTCTCCTCTATGCTCCTCTGCCGGCAGATGTTGCAAAGATGGTCGAGAAGACTATCAAAACCATAACGTACTGAAGCATGATATATAACCTGTCAGGCCCGGCCGCGGCTTTTCCTACCTCCTTTGCCCGGCCGGGCTATTTTTCTGTAAAACATTGTTACAGTCATGTTAAGAGAATGAGCTGTTGATAGATTCGTTCCATCCATTAAGCCTGAAATAATACAATAAGGCTATATATTAGGCTTACCCATGATCAGCGAAGAAGTACAAACAGCGGATAAAGTGATGGTTGCAAAAGCGAATGCGATAAAGCTTGACAGGAAAAAGCGCCTTTCCGGCGACATTATCTTCAGGAGTCTTACAATCCTTTTCGCCCTCTCCATCCTGGTCATCATCCTCCTGATGGTCGTTGAGATGATTCAGGAGAGCCTGCCGGCCATGAAAATTTTCGGCTGGAAATTTATGACCACTTCCACCTGGGACGCTGTCCAGGGGGAATTCGGCGCCCTCCCTTTTATCTGGGGGTCGGTCATCTCCTCCATCCTCGCTATTTTACTTGCTACACCGTTGTCGGTGGGGGCGGCGCTCTTCATCACAGAGATCGTTCCCAGGAGAATCGGCGCGGTTATCGCCTCGCTTGCGGAGCTATTGGCAGCCATACCTAGCGTTATTTACGGCCTCTGGGGGGTGCTGGTGATGGCTCCATGGCTTCAGGGGAGCGTCGAGCCGTTTCTTATAGACCACTTCGGGGCCATTCCCTTTTTCCGAGGCGCCCCATACGGTGTGAGCATGCTCGCCGCGATCCTGATCCTGATGATCATGATTGTTCCGATCATCACTTCAATAACCAAGGAGGTCATCATGGCGGTCCCCACCAGCCAACGGGAAGCTGCCGTTGCACTTGGCGCGACCCGCTGGGAGATGATCCGGACCGCAGTGCTGCCATACGGCAAGTCCGGAATCCTTGGAGCGGTCATCCTTGGTCTGGGGAGGGCCATCGGTGAAACCATGGCGGTCACCATGGTGATCGGCAATACCCCCAGGATTTCCATGTCGCTTCTCGATCCCGGTTACACCATGCCGAGCGTTATCGCCAACGAATTCGCCGAGGCATCTTCAAAGCTCCATTCGGCAGCTCTAATGGAGATCGGGATCATGCTTCTCTTTGTAACCCTGATAATCAACATGCTTGCGCGTTTACTTCTCTGGAGCATCACTAGGGGGGAGAAGGGAGGTGGCAGGATATGAGCTCGCTGACCTGGCGAAAGTTAAAGAGCTCCGGGATGACGTTTCTCATGGCGGCATTCACCCTGTTGGTCCTGGTCCCTCTGGTGATGATCTTCTTTCACATAGTCAAAATGGGCTTCAGTTCGATAAATCTGGACTTTTTCACCCAGATACCGAAGCCTCCTGGAGAAGTTGGGGGGGGGATGGCCAACGGAATGCTCGGATCCGGTGTTCTCATCTTCACCTCTTCGCTCCTGGGGATTCCGGTCGGGATCTTCGGCGCCATCTATCTTACCGAATATGGGGGAGGGAAGTTGGCGAACATCATCCGCTTCTGCGCCGATGTGCTTTCAGGCATCCCCTCCATCATTACCGGGATGGTGGCCTACACCCTTCTGGTTGTCCCGATGAAAGGTTTTTCGGCCTTGGCAGGGTCGTTCGCCCTGGCCCTGATCATGATACCTATCGTGCTTCGGACCACCGAAGAGCAGCTGAAACTGGTGCCCACCTCCCTCCGGGAGGCGTCCCTGGCCTTGGGGATTCCCATGTGGCAAACCACCCTCAAGGTTACCCTGAGGAGCGCCCTGGCCGGGGTTATGACCGGCATCCTTCTTTCCATTGCCAGGGTCGCCGGGGAGACGGCTCCGCTTCTCTTTACCGCTCTCGGTAACCAGTTCTGGAGCAGGAAGCTGACCGAGCCGATCGCGGCGCTCCCTCTGCAGATTTTCAATTTCGCCATATCCCCTTATGACGACTGGCACCGGTTGGCATGGGCGGGGGCGCTGGTTCTGGTCAGCATAATGTTCGGGCTCAGCCTCTCCGCCCGCTTCTTTGGCAGGACCAGGGGTAGAGGGAATTAAATAGTGTCCATCTGAAACTCCGGATGAGACGATATTGGTTTCCAATTCGGAAACGAGGTTTTTTAGTACAAGCAAGGAAATCGAGGGGTTGCGCGGAAGCGTACATTGGCACGTCGTACAAGCAAGACCGAAGATTGACACCGCCAGGGCGGAAAAGGACCGTTTCCGGATGGAAAATTAAATAGAGGTTTAAATGAACGCAAAGGTACAACTGCACAACATGAACGTCCACTTCGGCGAAAACCATGCAGTCAAGAACGTTACCATGGACTTTCTGGAGAACTCAGTCACCGCCATTATCGGTCCTTCCGGCTGCGGCAAGTCTACGGTGCTGCGCGCCTTGAACCGGATGCACGACCTGACCGCCGGCTCAAAGGTCTCAGGCAGCGTCATGCTGGACGGCGCCGACATATATGACAGGGGAGTTGACCCTGTATCCATCCGGAGAAGAGTCGGCATGGTCTTCCAGAAACCGAACCCCTTCCCGGCCATGTCTATCTATGATAACGTAATAGCGGGCTATAAGTTGAGCGGCAGGATTTCCAGGTCCCAGGCCGAAGAGATAGTGGAATCATCCCTTGTCAGGGTAGCCCTCTGGGAGGAGGTAAAGGACCGGCTCAAGGCGAACGCCATGGAACTCTCGGGAGGGCAGCAGCAGCGGCTCTGCATAGCAAGGACCATCGCCGTCAAGCCGGAAGTGATCCTTATGGACGAGCCGGCTTCGGCCCTCGACCCGATTTCAACCCTTAAGATCGAGGAACTCATCGATGAGCTTAAGGAAAAGTACACCATAATCATCGTCACTCACAACATGCAGCAGGCGGCCCGGGTCTCCGACATCACCGCCTTCTTCTACTTGGGAGAGCTGATAGAGTGCGGGGAGACTAAGAAGATCTTTACCAATCCCGACAAGAAACACACCGAAGATTACATAACCGGAAGATTCGGATAGAGAATCAGGCAGAGGTATTCGTTCGCTGTACTCACAGATAAAGGTAGAGGACTTCTTTCCTTAACCTCTACCTTTACCGTTACCTTTTTTTGGAGACTTAGATGGAAAGAGAACATATCAGCCGAACCTTTGACACCGAATTGAATGAAATACGAGAAAAACTCCTGGAGATGGGGGGAAAGGTGGAGATGATGATCAACGACGCCATGAAATCCCTGGTGGAGAGGGATTCGGACCTGGCCGAGCAGACCATCGATTTCGACCACGAGATCAACCGACTTGAGGTTGAGATTGACGAGAAATGTCTTCAGGTCTTTGCCACTCGCCAGCCGGCGGCCCGCGACCTTCGCTTTCTCACCCTTGCCCTTAAAATAGTCACCGACCTGGAGAGGATCGGCGACCAATGCGTCGCGGTTGCCAACCGGGCCATGGAGCTTAACCGGGAGCCCGCTCTGAAGCCTTACATAGACCTCCCCCGCATGGCGCGCTGGGCTTCGGTCATGGTCAAGGAAGCGTTGGACGCCTTTGTCCGCTACGACGACGGACTGGCACTGAAGGTCTGCAATGACGACCAGTTCGTTGACGACCTTAACGAGCAGATCCAGAGGGAGCTCCTCACATTTATGATGGAGGAGCCGGAGACCATCTCCCGTGCAATCAAGATAAACTATATCTCCAAGTGCATCGAAAGGATTGCCGACCACGCCACAAATATTGCGGAAATGGTCATATTCATGGTAAAGGGGAAGGACATCAGGCACACTTTATCTTCATAGTGCCGAAAAAGATTTCCGAGGGGAACGGATATGAAACTCATTTTAGTGCGTCATGCTGCGGCAATAGAAAGTTCTTCCGAAATTTCCGATGCGGATAGATATCTCACCCCGGAAGGGAGGGTTTTTTTTCGTAAGACCTCCCGAACTTTGCTGAAAAACGGCGTCGAACCGGCCGCCATTCTTACAAGCCCGCTGATTCGCGCCTTACAGACCGCTGATATCCTGGCGGAGTCATTGTCCTTTTGCGGGCCCTTGATAGTTAGAAATGAACTGAGCCCGGGGTTTGGCATGAAGAAACTGGAGCGGTTGCTGGGAGAATATCAATCCGTGGATGAGTTGGTGCTGATCGGCCATGAACCCGATCTGAGCGAAGTTATCTCCTCCCTGATCAATTTGGCGGGGGGCTTCAATTTCAAGAAGGGGGCCGCGGTCAAGTTAAAGATAAACCCGGCGGATTTGTTAACCCCGGCTCTGTTCAAATGGCTGGCTGTGGGGAAGAAGCTGATAACCGCTCAGGATGAAGCATTGATCTCTTAAACAAAAGAGAGGAGTACTTTATGAAGCAGAAGATGATGGAGTTGAAGAAACTGAAGGGAGTGGGCGAGGTCCTCTCGCGGCGACTTGTGGAGGCGGGTCTTGATACCCTGGCAAAGGTCGCCGCGGCCGGCGAGGATGGATTAAGTAAGGTAGCGGGGATCAACCAGCGGGCGATTCGCTCCATTGTGTCCCAAGCTGAAGAGCTGGCAGGCGGGTCGGAAAAGGGGCGGGCTGCAAAGGTGGAAGAACTGAAACATCATGCCTTGTCCATCAAAGGGCAGATCCAAGAAATTGCTCGCAGCGTGCATGACCGCTTTCATCGTGAAATGACCGGGAAAACCGGAAAAAAGGCGGAAAAAGAGATTCTCAAGGTGATCGCCTCACTGGAAAAGGTTGAAGGGATACTGGAGAAAAGAGTGAAGAGGGCCGGAAAGGGGTTATGCAAAGCCGAAAAGCGCCTGGAGGGAATTGCCGATTCAGGGCTTAAGGGAGTCGGCAAAGGGCTGAAAAAGGCGAGGAAATCTTTGCGAAGGATTCTCGAAAACTAGCTTCTATCCCCAAAAATATGCCCGAGGGGTCCCGGAGTAAAATTATTTAAGCTGAAAGAGGTATATGACGATCTCGATGAATATGAGGATTATGATAATCCACTCCAGACGTGAAGCCCTTTTGGCGTGACTCAAATCGGAAAACACCTGGGTGATGTCCATAAGTGTCTCTGATTTGTGCTTGATCTCCTGGTAGCGCTGATTCAGCTCGAACATATTCGCCATGGTCATATAAAAGCGGTCCGCTTCCGGATTTTCCCAGGTGATTTCCGGTTTGTCGAGGATCATTATGTAGGCGATGGATCGGTATTTGAAATTGAGGATTCCGGCTGCAAACTTGGCGAGTTTTTTGTCCGGTATATTCAACTTCCCCTTATCCAGTTGCGCAATCAATCCTTCCATCTCGTCAAGCACCAGGTCCACCTGTTCCTCGATTCTTTCAAGTGCCACTGATTTGGCCAAGACAAAGGCAATAATATCCAGGAATGCCTTGTCGTAATGGGGCACTACCGCGCAGTCGTTGGTGATCGCCGAAGTGCGCCCCTCTTCTATACGAAGCGAATAGGCGTCCTGGTATTTTAGGTTGGGGAACCCTTTGAAGGCATCGGTTATTTTCTCCATCCCCAGACCTAACTCCCGAATAATGTCGTCGTCGCAATTTAGAAAAATCACCCCGCCGAAAAAATAGAGATAGACACGCTGGTCCTCGGACCTGTCACCCGATAACAGCCTGAAAGTCACTGGATTCAACAATAACGGCTCTTCCCAGCGGAATTTCCGAATTATGCCGAGAGCGGTTCCCACCCTGTTCAGATCCAGCTCTCCCGAAAGGGCAAAGGCGGTGAATTGATGATGCTCCATTCTCTCTTCTCCCTGTATAATAATAAACCAACCGGAAATGATTTCAAAATAACTTGGTGTTTTTTAGGTATTATGTGGGAGTTCTTGAAAAAATTTACCTGTTTGTAATGGAATCGACATCCCGATGTGTGATAAGTCCTGTACGCTTATGCAAACGTATATTTTAGGATAACGCTTATCCGGAAACCTCGATCATGTATCATGGTTTCCGAATCCGCAAAAAAGGAGATCGATATGAAACTCATACCTTTAGGTGATTATTACATATGGTACTGTGACTGGTGCGATTCCCGCAACAGCACTCTCTGGACGAGGGTGGAAAAAGGAAAAGTGGTCTGCGGGGTCTGTTATACCCCCTTCGCGACGATTAATCATCTTACTGAAAAGATAAGTTCTACCACCCTGTGAGAGGAAGCACGGAGGGGGCTCGCTATCCCCTGCAATGCACACAATAAAGGATGGTAAGAAAGATTCCCGCAAAAGGATGAGTATTGCTACAATTGTCGGGGAAGATCCCTATCTTTCTAATTGTTCTTTCCTTTATATTCATTCCGCAGTTGGGAGCGATAGGATATCCCTTCGGGAAAACCCCTCCATTACCATCATAGCCCCAAGGGCATTGCTGGAAGATACCGTTTCCATGTCCGCCATCAGCGATGTCGTAAATCTCCTGCGCGAAGGTTTTCCGGACGCCAGCGTCACCATTAATGACGGCTCCGCGAAAATAAGGCTTATCCTGCCGCGTACAAGATTTCATAATAACGTAATCCCCCGTTTTGCCAGGGGGCGAGATTACCCATACCTCGTTTATCCCGACCATGACTATGAGTGGAGATCGACAGAAATAAATGGTCGGATCCGCCTGACGCTCAATGCGACTTCACCTCAGGGAATATGTTTTGCCCTCTACGGTCTTCTCCAGGAAAAGCTCGGTTTCAGATTCTACCATCCGAAGCGGACTTTAATCCCGAGCCATAATGAATGGCCTCTCCCTCCGCATTTTCAGTGGCGCGCAACTCCTAGATTCGACAAAAAGGGTTTTCATCTCCATACTCTCCATCCCATGGAGCTCACCGAGCAGATGCACGATCCCACATATCCCGATGCCCTGTCAGAAGTGAAAGAATATATCGACTGGCTTGTCAGGAATGGGCAGAACACCTTTCAATTTTACCTTCTAAGGGAGATAGATCGGGAGAGATGGATCAATCATGCCAAAGCTGTCTGCGACTACGCCCACCGTCGCGGGGTAATGATCGGCGTTCAGATTTCGCTCTCCATGCTCCAGCAGCAGGCGTTCCAGATGGTCAAACTTATGCGTCCCTACCCTTCCTATAGGCGCCAGGTCGACCGCAACCTTGCCTGGCTGTTCCAGGCACGGTGGGACTTCGTGACCGTGGAGCCGACCATGGGGGAATACCTCCTCCACCTGGGGCATTTAAAGCCAGATATTATGAACTATCTCTTCAAAGAGATCACGGAGCGCTATCATGCCAAAGCGATGCTGGCGACCCATGTAATCCGGCCAGCGGGTGAAAGAAGAAACGAAAGCGCCGTGACGGAACTTAATTTGGACCCTTCGATCGGCATCCTTATCCACACGGTGATGTGCTATTCCCTATGTGATCCAAAGGCGCCGGTATACGGCAACATCAACCAGAGTTTCATGCTGGAGCGGGGAAGAAGGGAAACGTTGCGCAGGGAGACCTGGTACTGGCCCGAGTCCTCCTACTGGGTCGCCTTCGACACCCCGGTCCCCCTGTTTCTCCTGACCTACCTGGATGCAAGGAAGAAGGACATGGAGACCATCGAACATATAGGCGTGGCGAATAATCTGACATTCAGCAGCGGCTGGGAGTGGGGGTACTGGCTGATCGACTGGAGCATTGCCCGCAATTCCTGGCGTTATTGCGAAAACGGGAGACCCAAAATTGCCGAAACTTTTGACTCGCTCCAACTACTGTTTCCCGATAAGAAAATGGATCGACTCTGGAGCGAAGCACTGGAGATCCAGAACCACTATCTTAAGGAGCGCGAACTAATGAAGTTTATGGCCGCCCTGACCCCTTTCTCCGAATTTCCACGGTCGCTCCGTATCCCCTTCCAGCCCGAGCCCGAGTTCACATATTCATGGCTGATTAAAGATGCACCAGCGGCCAAGGCGCAAGCGCTCCTTCAGGGGCCGACAACGGCACTTGACGAATACGCCGAAAGGATGGAAGGCGTCTGTGACCGGCTTGAACAGGAAATAAAGAAATTTATTGCGGGACGAAGTGGTGAAACGATCAAGAGAAGGGCTCTAGCAGAAGAGCTGATAAGAGGGCTCAGGGTTACTTCCCTGCGCGCACGTCACCGTTCGCTCACTCTCAAGGCGCTTGTAGCG
>Ga0187786_10000458_pt1 | contig 11637 bp, 10 predicted proteins | sample 0815_BV2_10_20_M_FD_132449 | JGI IMG/M metagenome (GOLD analysis project Ga0187786, IMG submission 132449) | Tropical peat soil microbial communities from peatlands in Department of Meta, Colombia - 0815_BV2_10_20_MG | ecosystem: Environmental > Terrestrial > Soil > Wetlands > Peat | place...
ACATCCATACAGGCAATATACCGGGGGAGCTCATGGTAGGGTTTTATCCCGGTAAAGGTGACCTTGTCGGCTATGCCGAGATCCCTTACCAGGTTTTCCAGTTCAGCCCGGTAACCAGTAAAAAGGGATCCCCCGATAATAAGGAGCCGCGTTGCCGGGTTATACTCTATCAGCTCAGGCATCGCGCGTATCATTTCATCGAGGGCATACCATCGCTCGATACTCCCCGAGAACCCGATGACAAACTCGTCCTTACCGATACCGAGCTCCCTGCGTGCATCATCCCCTTTCATCGGATAGAAAAATTCAGGATCGACCCCGTTGGTAATTAACTGTGAAGAAAAGCCCAGTCCATTGAGTTTTTCAACCAGGGAAGGAGATACCGTGGTAATGCTGTCGCTGTGTGATAAATTATTCCGTGTGATCGTCCAGACCGCTTTTTTCACGATATTCTGGAGAATCCTGTTGTTGAAATATGCAGCAGCCGAATCGGGAAACCAGTCTTTGAGATCAAACAACACGGGAATGTGATGCTTTTTGGCCTCATGAATGACCGCAGTGCCTGCCAGCACATGGGCGGCGACGACCACATCGATCCTTTCTTCGCGGAGTATTTTGTTGAATACGTGAAAATGGTAAGGTGCGTTAAGGGTGTAGTGAATGAGAGGACTTCTCGATGGTATAAGGGTAGCTTCATCAACGATGAGCCTTGTGGAGCGTTCAGCGCCACGGCTTACATGAAAATGAGCTACGTGGATTTCATGCCTTGTTGCGAGTTCCTCGAATATGTAATGATGGCGCGACGGAATGGGATGGTGAATGTAATCCTGGGTGGAGACAAGAAGGATCTTCATAGTGACAGGGGAGGAGCCAGAAGAAATTGTTGGGGTTGTCACTTCCTGGTGTCAAGGATGTGCCGGGGGAGGTCTTTGATACGGGCCGGAGAACCGATTGCCATCCTGTTATCCGGCACATCGCAGGTAACGATAGACCCGGCAGCAACCAGTGAGCCCTCACCAATTGAGACACCAGGCAGGATCGTGGTATTGGCCCCGATAGCCGCATGGTTTTTCAGTATCGGTCCGAAGAGGTTCCCGGGAGGGGATGGAGGGTACCGATCATTGGTCAGGACAGCGTTCGGTCCTATGAACACATGATCCCCGATCACGGTATTTGTCGGGATGTACACCATACTCTGAACGCTGACGTGATTGCCGATTTTTGTGTTCCCATCGATAATGGTCGCTGTTCCGATTGCACTATGGTTCCCAATCGTTGTCTTTTCCCGGATCAGGACATTATGGCCGCTTTGAAAGTTGTCCCCGATCGTAACATCGCAGTAAATGACTGTCCCGGGCCGAAGTACCGCCCGTTTACCCAGAACTGTTCCTCTAAAACCGGCTTTCCCCAGGTTATCCCGTGAGGGGAAACCCAGCATTACGGGCTCAAAAATCTGTGCTCCTTCTCCGATGGTATTCATGCCATATTCGATCATTCTACTGTCACACTCTTTGCAAGGTTTCGGGGTTTGTCGACATCCTGTCCCAGGGCTACTGCTGTATAATAGGCAAGTAACTGGAACACGACCAGGATGGTGAGGACCTGGACAATGTGGCCCGTCCGGGGAAGGGCGATGAAAATATCGACGACCTCGGGAAGCTCGGTGTCTCCTTCGACACCGATCCCGATGACCGGAGCCCCGCGGGCTTTCATCTCTTTGATATTGGAGATCATCACGCCGTAGGTCTCACCGGGAGTACAGATGGCGATCACCGGTGTTTTCGGGGAAAGGAGGGCAAAGGGCCCGTGTTTCAGCTCGCCGGCTGCATATCCTTCAGCATGGATATAGGAGATCTCCTTCATCTTCAATGCCCCCTCCAGCGATACCGGGTAGAACGGGCCCCTGCCTACATAGAAGATGCTCTGGGCCGATTTACAGAGATGAACGGCATCCGATACATCCATCAGGAGGACTTCTTCGATAGCCTGGTGGGCATGGAGAAGCATATCCCCGCATTTTCTCCCGGAAAGCTGGTTGATGATCTGCATCAGCACTGCCATCTGGGCGATGAACGATTTGGTGGCCGCAACGCTGATCTCCGGCCCTGCACGCATGAAGAGGGTTGCGTCAGCGACCCTGCTGATAGTACTCCCGAGGACATTGGTGACAGCAAGTGTTCTGCAGTTGTGAGCTTTTGCCTGCTTCAGCGCTGCGAGGGTATCGGCCGTCTCACCGGATTGTGAGATCCCGATAATGATACCCTCAACCGGGGAAGGATAATACTTGAATTCGGAAGCATATTCGAGCCGGGCGGGTATACCGCAGGCCTCCTCAAGGAGATACTTGAATATGAGGCCGGCATGGTACGAGGATCCGCAGGCAACGATGGTGATGAACGAAGGGCGGCTGACTACGCCAAAGAGAGTGTCCAGGTTCGTGGCCCGGACCGTATCGTAAAACGCCTGTGGCTGTTCAAAGATCTCCTTGAGCATGTAATGGGCGAATCCACCTTTTTTCACGTCGTTAATCGTCCAGTCAATCAACTCGATCGGCCGTGTGACCGCTTTTCCATCGTGAAGGATCTCCAGTTTGTCGCGGTGAATGCTGGCAATATCGCCATCTTCGAGAAACATCGCCCTTTCAGTGTATTCCAGGACCGGTGTCATATCAGAGGCGGCGAAAAATTCCCGGTCACCGACACCGATGACGAGCGGGCTTGCATACCGGGCAGCAACGAGGCAGTCTTCCCCTTCGGCAATCACCAGGATTGCATAGGATCCCTTCAGCATCGGCACAACCTTTTGTACAGCGGCGAGCAGATTCTTTCCCGCCTTATACTCTTCCTCGATCAGGTGGACGATGACTTCCGTATCTGTCTCAGACCGGAAGGTATGGCCACGACTCAGCAGCTGTCGTTTTAATTCAGCATAGTTTTCGATGATCCCGTTATGAACAATGGCAATCTTCCCAAGGCAGTCAAGATGGGGGTGGGCATTTACTTCGTTGGGGATACCATGTGTTGCCCAGCGGGTATGACCGATACCGGTCTTTCCTGATAAACAGGTGGTGGAAGCAGATTGTTCCGATATTTTTCCCTGGTGTTTTGCCAGTTCGATGCCATTACCGAGCGTGGCGACCCCGAACGAGTCATACCCCCGGTACTCAAGCTTTTTCAGCCCCTCTACGATTAACGGGGCCGCGTCCCTCCTGCCGATATATCCCACAATTCCGCACACGTTATATCACCAGGGATCCGTCCGGAATGCTCCGGGATACTACAGATTTGTTACGATCGATCGTGGTATTGTTGCCGACGATTCCATTTTTATAGACCGTGAATGGTCCGCTTGTCACACTGTCCCCGAGAATTGCGCCAAATTCCGACCGGATGACCACACCTTCGATGTCAAGCAGGCCGATATCCTTGTTCGAGGATGAATGATCGGCGAGCTTGCATCGTTCCCCGATTACGGTATCCGTCAGCCGGGAGAAGGAACCGATGGTCGTATCGTCCATAATAAGGGAATTGCCGATATACGTGAAAGGTTCGAGTGAGACCCGCGACCCGATACTTGTGTTGGGCAGGATAACGCAATTGGGCCCGATTGAACAGTCGTTGCCGATAACCACCGGTCCTGTTATCACGGTATTGGGCCCGATGGTTGAGCCCTTTCCTATCCTGACCGCTCCCTGAATCGTCGTCTGCCTGCTTACCGCTCCTTCCTTGCCTGAAGGCAGGTTTGCGAGAAGCCGCCGGTTCATTTTGAGCAGGTCCCAGGCAAAGATGGCATCCTGCCAGTCATCTGCAGGAATTGCCTGGATGCTTCCGCCGGTTTCAACAATGGAGGCAACAGCATCGGTCATGTCATTCCCGCGGATGCAGGAGAAAAATTCTTTTTTCAGGGAGTAAATCCCGGTGCTGACCATGAAGCTGGGAGCGTGTTCCGGTTTTTCCACAATCGAAGTGACTAACCCGTCCTGCAACTGCACAACCCCGAAATTCGACGGATTCGGATGCTCTTTTACCAGCATGGCGTTGGGGATCCCCTTAATCCGGGCTACAGACTGCGGATCAATGTAATTGTCCCCGGGGAGGAGGAGGAAATCCCCCTTAATCTTAGATTCGGCACACTGCAGGGCATGGGCTGTTCCGAGTTGTTTATCCTGGATAACCACTTCGATCGGGATATCGAGTTGATTGAGGAATCTGGTCACTTGTTCCTTCCGGTACCCAACGACAACAATGATGTCCCGGATGCCGTTTTTCAACAGTGCTTCGATCACGTATTCGATGATAGGACGGTTTGCCACCGGGATCATCGCTTTCGGTCTGCTCCTGGTCAGGGGGCGGACACGTTTTCCCTCGCCTGCTGCGAGAATTACTGCCTGCATATTCTCACCTACCTTATGATTGCTTTGTCACCAATGCAGCCCTCAATTACCGAATTGGGGGCAAATTGTGCGTTACTGCCAATCATGGATCCAACGTTGATGGAGCAGTTGATACCGAACTGCACACCATCCCCGATAATTGCACCAAATTTTTTCCGCCGTGTATCCCTGCCACAGACCTTGACAGTTGCATGATCATGACGCAGGTTTGCAATTTTGGTCCCGGCGCCGAAATTACAATCACTTGCGATAACTGAATCGCCGATGTAATTGAAATGGGGGATTTTGGTCCCGGTCATGATGATGGAATTTTTCAGTTCGCTGCAATGACCGATGTGGCAATCGTCAGCAACGCTTGTTGCACCACGGATATACGCGTGAGGGCCGATGCGGCAATTCTTGCCGATGATGCAGGGTCCCTCGATATAGGTACCGGACTTGATGACACTTCCCTCACCAACAGAAACCGGGCCGTGGATAGTCACTCCCTCTTCGATCGTCCCGGCATTTCCGCTCTTAAGGGACGCGAGAAGGATGGCATTTGCTTCCAGCATGTCCCACGGATGGCCGACATCCATCCAGGAAGATAAGCTGATTGCACGTAATTTCTTCTGCTGAATGTAAACCGACAGAGCGTCGGTGAGTTCAAGTTCCCCCCGGGTTGAAGTCTGGACAGTGTCGACAAGCCTGAAAATATCCGGTGAGAAGAAGTATGCTCCGGCGTTGATGAGGTTTGATCGTGGTTTCGGGGATTTTTCTTCCAGCGAGGTTACGTAACCGTCTTCCACAACCACGACACCGTAATCACCGGGATGATCGGTTGTATAGGTGCTCATGCAGGGCGCCTGCTGCCGGCAAAGCGCGGCGATATCGGTACTCCTGATGATCATATCCCCGTTTAACACAAGGAAAGGTCCCGTAACAACATCCCGGGCAGAACGCACTGCATCCGCGGTCCCGTGCTGATGCCTCTGCGGGGCATATTCGATATGGACCCCCCACTGCGACCCATCCCCGAAATATTTCCTGATCTCCCGTTCGCCGTACCCGACAATAAAGACGAAACTGCTGATCCCCGCTTCGTGTGCAGCAAGAACAAGGTGTTCCATCATCGGCCGGTTTGCAAGGGGGAGCATCCCTTTCGGGCGTTTCGCCGTGAGAGGCCGCATCCGTTTCCCCTCACCGGCGGCGAGCACGACACATTCCATACCTTAAAATCCTCCGGCAACCTTTAAGCAGTTTTCCCCTGCCGGATGAGTTCTTTTCCTCTGAAAAGCATTTCCTTAGCTTTCTGCAGGGTTTTTCCTTCAGCAGTTATGCGGATCTTCGGTTCGGTCCCGCTTGCTCGGATGAGGCACCAGCCATCTTCATCCGCAGTCCGGAGGCCGTCCGTGGGATTCTGTGCCCCAATGGCTGTAACGGTTTCCCGGGCAGTTTCACAGAAGAAAGACTCCCGGAGAATAGGATATGACGGCATGGCATCGATCTCGGCAGCAACATCCATCTCGGACGATATCTCACAGAACAAAGCCGCGGCAAACGGCCCGTCCGGGCACAGGGAGATCTGAGGGAATATCCAGGCCCCGGATGGCTCCCCCCCGAAATCCCCCCACTTCAGGAGTTCTTCTGAAACATACGTGTCTCCCACCGGAGTACGGCGGACTTCGGCAATCTCTTCAATAATCATGGATGCGTCGCTGGTGGTTACGACCTGTTTGGCATTCAGATAACGTGCAAAAAGCATGAGGAGATGGTCTCCCCCGATGTACCGGCCCCGGTTATCAAATCCCATCATGCGGTCGGCGTCTCCGTCATGGACCACCGCGCCTTTCAGGCTGTTCTGCTTGATCAGGTCCCCAATATACCCCAGGTGCTCTTTCAGCGGCTCGGACGGTCTCGCAAAATGGCCCGAGGGATTGCAGTTGATACTGGTGATCCTGGCGCCGGCTTCGCTGAGAAGATCCGGTGAAAGCGTGCACCCGGCTCCATTGCCGCAATCGAGGATCATCTTCACCGGGGATCCCAGGTGAATTTGTTTCAGGATTGCCTCCTTATGCGGTGTCAGGGCATCAATAACCCTCTCCTTTCCCTGGTGCTGCCAGTCTGTCCAGTGGCGGGTAGTGATCAGGGACTCCATCTCAGCCTGCTGGGACCGGGTAAACGAAGAGCCATCGGGGTTGAAGAGCTTGATACCGTTATATTCTTCCGGATTATGGGACGCAGTGATCATGCATCCAGCGCTGAGCGAACGGGTACTATAGGCGACCGATGGTGTAGGGGCGGTACCGGTAACAAAGGCAGTACCGCCGCTTCCCAAGATCCCGGAAGTGACCAGGTGTGCAAGCAGCGGACTTGTCGTGCGGGTATCCATCCCGACGAGGATTTCAGGAGAACGGGAAGCAAGAGCGGAGCCCACGTTCAGGGCAGTATCCATCAGATTCTGGTCAAATTTCCTGCGTATTCCTGATGACCCGAAGAGCATACCCACCTGTTGGTTTTCTTTATAAAAAGAGTTTTATCCGCCGCATGACCTCTTCATTCTCCAGAAGAAAACCACGTGCTCAGGATCTGCCGTAAGGACACCAGTGCCGGTACTCATAAAGACGGGCCACTCCCGAGACTGATGAACCGATACAAAGCACCGGCTTTTCTCCCGCATACCGTTCGAGGAGGTTGCCGGTCTCCGCAAGCGTGATCCCTTCGCCGTTAATGAGAATGAGGTCCGCGTCAGCGGGATCACTGACTACCAATCCTCCAGACTCCTTTTCGATTAATGGGATGGTCCCGGTACAATAGATCTTTTTACCCCGTATTTCCCGTTTCAGTTCATCCAGGCACGGGGCGTGGGAAGATTCAGGACATGCATGCAGGATTCTCGAGAGGCAGAAAAAACCCATCACCACATTGATGATTGCCGTCGCAGCCCCTCGTGGAGCCGGGGTATCGAGCGGGGCACCGTACATGAATGAGATCTTTGTCCTGGCCCGGATGGGGTCGAAGGTGACAAAATCTGCAGTTCTTCCGCCGAAGGAGGCGGTCATGCAGGCGCCTTTTTCAAACTGGCAGTTCTTTGCGTCCGGGTTTACGTCCAGAAGGACATCTCCCTCGGCGCAACCGCTGTGTTCGAGAAGAGTCTCGATCTTGTGAACCGATTCTACGATGATATCCATCTTTACTCCTCCATTTCGTTGAAAAGCACCACCCGAGCAGGTGATCCGTCGAGACCCTCAAGGCGAAGCGGGAGGGCTGCCAGCAGATAATCCCCCGCAGGAACTCCGGAAAGATCCAGGAATTCCAGAATGATACACCCATGGCCGAGAAGGATGTGGTGAACGGTATCCTCATCGCCGGCATATCCGATCGAGGGGGAATCGATGCCGATACACTCTATCTTTCGGTCAATCAGGAACCTGGCAGCATCGGAAGATAATCCGGGGAACCCGGTGCCGTTTGTATCCGTAACGGAAAAACCCGTTTTCAGGAGGATCCTTGGTACGGTGTCAACAACTGCGAGGTGTGATGCCGTGATTTCCGGCCCTGCAGCCATCACATCGATGACCCGGCACCTGCCGAGGAGACTGCTGAGAGGAACCGTGTCGATTGTTCCGCTGTAGCCGGCACAATGTGCGGGAGCATCAATATGAGTCCCGGAGTGGGAACCCATCCTTATCTCGCTGGTCCGGTAACCCGCATGTACCTTCCGGGTAAACACCGGTGTGCAGTCCCCCGGGTAAACGAAGGTTTTTTCTGAAAGGGGGCGGGTGATATCGAAAATGTTCATTCAGGTTTCGCCGTTCCATCCATGCTGTCCGATAAGCGGAACGAAACGGACACCCCCGTGAGATTCCCGCGTGAGGGCTCCCTGGTGTTTTTTGATTACAATCAGCTCCTGAAGATCATGTCCGCCGACCGGGGCCACGAGTGATCCCCCCTCAGCGAGCTGGTCGATCAAGGGGGCGGGTACTTCCGGGGTCGCAGCGGTGATGATGATTTTGTCATAGGGGGCACGTTCCGCGTAGCCAAGGGTACCGTCGCCTTCGATAATTCTGACATTGTGAATACCTAATGCCTCAAGGTTACTCCTTGCAAGGGCGGCGACACGGGCGATACGCTCGATCGTGGTAACCTGCCTGACAAGAAGAGAGAGGATGGCTGCCTGGTACCCGCTTCCCGCTCCAATCTCAAGCGCGTTATCGGTTGGGTGTGGATGAAGCAGATCCGTCATGAGTGCAACAATGTACGGCTGGGAAATGGTCTGTCCGTTCCCAATCGGAACAGGATAATCCTCGTATGCTGACCTGTCGTAGGGTGGGGGGATGAAAAGATGGCGGGGAATTTCTTCCATGGCGGCGAGAACGCGACGGTCGCGAATACCCCGCGCGGCGATCTGACGTTCGACCATCGCTTTTCGTTCATCCGACCGCGGGTAGGTGGACATGGGAAATCGTTTCAGAACCCTGACTTCTCGGCCTCATCGATGGAATTGTCTATCTGCTTCTGCAATGCATCGGGCAGGCCGCTGATCTTCACGTCGAGGAACCCCCGGATGATCGTTGCCGTTGCTTCATTCTCGTCAAGACCCCGGGACATCAGGTACTCGATCTCTTCGCGGGCAAGCTTACCGACAGCGGCTTCGTGGGAGAGTTCGGTGCCGACGACTGCACCCTCGATCTCCGGTATTGCGTAGATGAGGCCGTCCTGCAGGATAAGGCCCTTGCACTCGAGGTGCCCGCGGGTTCCCGCCACTTTTCCGTTAATATGTCCCCGGGAGATGATGGTTCCGCCTTTCGTAATTGCCCGCGTGATCAGCTCCGCACTTGCCCCCGGAGCTTCGAGTACCGCCCGCGACCCGAGATCCATGTACGAACCCGGGGTCGATATGACGACACTGCTGAATCGCGCAACAGAATTTGCTCCCTTAAGCGTTGCAGTCGGGTACATCTGCACTTTTTTCACCGGCTGCATGCAGACATAGTTCGAGAGGAAAACCCCGTTTTCTTCGATAACGGAAGCACTTCGGGGAAAGACTTCGATGTTCTCGCTCCAGTTGTGGATCATGGTGAAACTGATCTTCGCACCTTTTTTCACATAGAACTCGGAGACACCGTAATGCGCTCCCCCCTTTCCCACATGTTCCCCGCTCGTGCAACCGGAGATGATGTGGAGCTCCGCCCCTTCTTCAGCAATAATGATGTTATGCACATGCTGGATCTGGTCCTTGCCGAGGAAAAGACAGGCCTGGATGGGGAAGATGTTATTGGATCCCTTGTGGGCAATAATGACATACCCCTTCGGGTCCTTTTGCGCAGCGACGTACTTGGTTACGTCGTCTTTCTCCGGGGAAACAACCTTCCAGGCGTATTCCTTCATCCAGTCATATTTTTCCATAGCCCGTTTATAGGAAAGAACCTCGATACCTTCCTGCTCGCATTCAGCATGCACGACATCCTGGTCCATCTGAAGGTAGCTGCCGCACCGGTTTTTCATGGCAAGGTCGATCCCTGCCTGTGCGAGGCGTTCCTGGTCCGTTTTCGAGAGCTGGGGAATTACTGGTTGCGGCATTCGAGACACTCCTTGTACCCGCGCTGTTTGATATCTTTCAGGATCTCCCGGGGATTTCCATGGCACCGGATCTGCCCGTCGCACATCACGTGACCCTTGTCAGCGTCAAGATAGTCCAGGATGTACCCGGTATGGGTGATGACCAGGCCGCTTTTCTTCCGTTTGGCAAGATGCTTGTCCTTCTCCAGTAACGCACCGATCGTCGTGCCGATCAGGGAGATATTCTCGAGATCGACCCCGCTTTCGGGTTCATCGAGCATGACAAAATCCGGGTTCTGGATCATCAGCTGCAGCACCTCACTCCGTTTGATCTCTCCGCCGGAAAACCCCTTGTTGATATCGCGTTCGAGAAACCTGTCCATATGAACGGTTTTTGCCAGCGCAGGAATGTCTTCCGTCTTGTTACGGGAGATCGCTTTCAGCATCTTTCCGAGCTTGAGTCCTGAAATGGTGGGCGGGCGCTGGAAGAGCATACCGATGCCACGCTGGGCACGTTCGTGGGCATGCATGGTTGTCACATCCTCTCCTTTGAACAGGATCTTGCCATTCGTTATGGTATAATTGGTAAATCCCATGATGGTCATGAGGAGCGTAGTCTTGCCGGATCCATTGGGACCGAGGAGTACGTGGGTCTCACCTTCATTGATATGGAGGTTGATGTCATGAAGGACTTCCTTTTCGCCGACATTCACGTGAAGGTCTTCGATATGCAGCATAAAACAACCGAAGAGTGTATGTCGATTGGGCATTAAACGCTTTTCAAGATAACCAAACGGGCCACCAGAGATCACGTATCGCATGGCCGGTTCTTGCGGCACCCTTTTTCCTTTCCGGGAAAATACTACCATAGTCATAAGGCAGACCCATGAGACCCCTGAAAGTGCATGACAAAGAAACGAAGGCAAAAATACGGAACGGTACCCGGCAATCGAAAAAGGAGGCTCCCCGCTCACCAGCGCCGGACCATCCAATTCCGGTCAACCGGATCATCTGCGGGGACTCCCGCGATGTCCTCAGGGAGCTGCCGGGGGAAAGTGTCGATCTTATCATCACCTCGCCACCGTATAATTTCGGCCATGCGTATGCCCAGGACCCCCATGATGATACGCATGACTGGAACGAGTATTTTGCCACTCTTCTGACCGTATGGAAGGAGTGCGAACGGGTCCTGAAACCCGGGGGGAGGATCGCCGTGAATGTCCAGCCGCTCTTCTCGGATTATGTTCCTACCCACCATGTCATCTCACGCCAGCTCGCTTCCCTTGGCCTCCTCTGGAAAGCGGAATTTCTCTGGGAAAAGAATAATTACAATGCCAAATTCACTGCCTGGGGGAGCTGGAAGTCTCCCTCGATGCCGTACATCAAATACACCTGGGAGTTCATCGAAGTCTTTGATAAAATGACGCACAAAAAAAGCGGCAAACGGGAGAATATCGATATCGATGCAGAGGAGTTCATGGAGTGGGTGAAGGGGAGGTGGTCATTTCCCCCGGAAACCCGGATGAAGGATTATGATCACCCGGCGATGTTTCCCGAGGAACTGCCCCGAAGGCTCATGAAACTGTTCTCGTATCGGGATGATCTCGTTCTGGATCCATTCAACGGCGTCGGGACAACGAGTCTTGTTGCAATGAAGAACCAGCGCCGTTTTATCGGGATTGATAACTCAAGCCAGTACTGCA
>Ga0187786_10000459_pt1 | contig 11625 bp, 15 predicted proteins | sample 0815_BV2_10_20_M_FD_132449 | JGI IMG/M metagenome (GOLD analysis project Ga0187786, IMG submission 132449) | Tropical peat soil microbial communities from peatlands in Department of Meta, Colombia - 0815_BV2_10_20_MG | ecosystem: Environmental > Terrestrial > Soil > Wetlands > Peat | place...
GTGAACTCACATTCGTGCCTGTTTCCACAGAACAGCTCTTTTCTCTCAACCGCTCCTGCCGAAAAATGGTTCACCGTCGTTGGGGTACCGGGTGCCGCCATCATAAAAAAACCCGGGAATCGTGCAGGCCCGGAATAATTTTCCGGATAACCAAAAAAAAATTCCGGGAGATTCCGGAACGTTCTCCCCTGTTCGGGAATGATCTCAGGTTTTCACAACGTTGATCGTGGTGCTGTACGAGGTCTCGTTGCCGGTCACCGGCACCCACGAGCGCGGGTACGTGGCCGAGAACTTCTGCGTGCCCGGATCGTTTGCGACAATGATCCACGTCCGGGTCCCGCCGACCCCGACCATCCCTTCCGGAGCCTTTTCCTGCTGGTAATCGGTTGACTGGATCGCAAGACCCGGCGAGACCGATGCATTCCAGACGAACCCGGTTGTGGGGTTCTCCCAGAGCTGGACTGCAAACCGTGTTCCCTGGGAAATATCCGTGGAATTGCCATTGTCGGCATCCGTGAGCGTTACCATCTCCCTGCTTGCGTTCGCTGCAGCCACACCGCTCCTGCAGCCCTCGCCGCGGAAGAGCGCCCATTCCTCGCAGGACGTACCGTTATCGAAGGTGCACATCCCGTACTGTCCTCCGGATGCGTCTGTTTTAATCTCGGTTTTTCCGCCGATCTGCCCGCAGTTCACGGACGCCGGGTTCGCGATCTGCGACAGGGTTTCCGTGGCTGGCACGGCAGTTCCTGCATCCTGCCGGGTGCAACCCGCAGCAAGCACGAGGAGCACCAGCACACCCAGGATAACCAGCCCGGGCAGGATCCTCCCGGAACCATGGAACGATATCATGAGTATCCTGTGGGGCGGGAATGATAAGAACGTTTCTTTGACTGAATCACGATTCGCACGTTCAGGAACACCCGCATCGCTCCAGGATGCCGGCAACCTAAAGACACGGTTTCCTCAGTTCGTCACCTTAATGGTCACCGGAGCGGAAGTATGTGTTCAGGAAATCCTCCTATGAAGATCTGTGTACTGAACGGCAGTCCCAAGGGTGCGGAGAGCGTCACGATGCAGTACGTCCGGTTCCTCACGCTGGCGTATCCCTCCCATACCTTCGCAGTCGAGCATGTCGGCCAGCGGATCGCGGCAATCGAGGCTGACGAGCGGGAATTTTTACGGATCATCGGTGCAGTTGCTTCTGCGGATGCGGTATTGTTCGCAACCCCCGTGTATTTCATGCTGGTCCCGGCCCAGCTGAAGCGGTTCATCGAGCTGGTTTTTTGCCGGAATGCCGCGTCGGCATTCGCCGGAAAATATGCCGCTGCGCTCACGACTTCCATCCACTTCTTCGATCACACGGCCCATGCGTATCTCCATGCGATCGCAGAGGACCTTGGCCTGAACTTCGCCGGTTCATTTTCTGCCCACATGGAAGATCTGTTCTCGGAGGGCAACCAGAGGAACCTCCTCCGGTTCTCCGATGATCTTCTCGATACCGTTGCCCGCAGACCGGAACTCCAGCGGCTGTATGGACCTCCCGGCGGCAGCCAGCCTCCCTACAGGCCCGGCCCTGTTCCCCTGCCGTTCGAGAGCGGGGGAAAGAATGTCGTGATACTCTCCGATGCAGATCCCGGTTCGAACCTCGAGAAGATGGTCTCCCGTGCGGCCTCCTGCTTCGGCCGGGCGGCTTCGATCGTTCCCCTCGACGAGGCAGGCATGAAAGGCGGGTGTCTCGGGTGCTGCTGGTGCGCCTTTGACAATACCTGCGTCTATAAAGACGGCTACCGCTCCTTTTTCGAGGAAACCGTCATGCAGGCCGATATTCTCATCTTCGCGGGACCGATCCGGGACCGGTACCTCTCGGCAAAATTCAAGCAGGTGCTCGACCGGAGTTTCTACCGCGGGCACGTCCCCTCCCTGGAAGGGAAGCAGGTCGCGTTCATCATCGAGGGGCCTCTCTCGCACTGCTGTACGCTGCGCGAGATCCTCTCGGCATACCCTGTGCTGCAGGGTGCAAACCCTGCCGGCATCGTTACGGACGAGGGCCCTACGTCGGCCGTGATCGATGCACGGATTGAATTCCTCTGCGGGCACTGTCTCCGGTTGTCGCAAAGCGGCTACCTTGCCCCCGGCGGCTTTCCGGTCGCCGGCGGGCACAGGATCTTCCGGGACGAGATCTGGGGTAACCTGCGGGCTGTTTTCCAGGCGGACCATGCGTATTACAAAAAACACGGCAGGTACGATTTTCCCCAGAACGATCTCCCGCGCCGGATCCGGACAATGTTCCTCTCCTTCCTCCTCTCCCTGCCTCCCGTGAAAAAGGATGCTGCGCTGCAGATGAAACAGCACATGATCCGGCCGTTCGAGCGTATCGTTGCCAAAAGCCGGGTCCTGGAGGAGCACAGGAGAAAAGGCTGAGCCGGGCCGGGCAGCGGGAACGGCACATGGGTTTTCACCCGGTCGCTGCCTTCGCTGAATCCGGATCACGGGCTGGGCGCGGGCAGGGCGGGAAAGAACAATACCGGAGGGGACGACGATCCCTCCTTCTGTCTACAGGCCGGGGAGGAGATTGTCGCCCTCGAAAATCGTCGGAGGGGCCACCCGCCGTATCACCAGGGGTTTGCCGTTTGCCGGTTTTACCGAGATGGTGATGAGCTGGTTCGGGACGACCGGGGTTTTGAGATGGATGCGGATCACGAACTGCTTCTCGAATTCAAGCCGTAAATTTTTGTTCCCCAGCTCGTTCACGGTATCGACGATCCCCCAGTACCCCGGTGGGGGATCGCCGCGGTACCCGTCAACAGGCTGGAGCTCCTCGGTCCGCACCGCATCGGAATAGACGATGGTGGTATTGGTAATATCGAGGGGTTTTGCCCCCGGTGCAAGACCGATGGAAAACGTGATGGTGTCGAGAGTCCCGCGGGGAACCCCCGGGAGGAGGACTCCCTGCCCGGTGACATTCCCGATCGCCTGGATCAGTACTCCTTTCTGGGGTATGCTGGTTGGCAGGGGAACCGGTGATGTCTCGTCACCGGTGCAGCCCGCTGCTGCAATGCCGATGATGAGGAACGTCACCAGAACCAGCCCGCGTACCGATGCCTTCAAAGGAACAACCCTCTTCAATCGCTGCAGGTAGGATGTGAGCGGGAACTACAAAAACAATGTGGTGGGATCAGCCCCCGACACCGTCGGTACAGGTCCTTTATTTTTTCAAAAATCCCATGACCCCTTTATTCTTGGAACCGCTCTTCTTTTTTACGGCAACACCGTGGGTATCGGCCATGTCACGCGGGGTCGGGGCATCGCTTCGTTTCCTCATTTCATCGGCAACGAGCGGAAGGTGGGAATACCGCTTCTGGAGAACGGGAACCTGCTCGTCGCGGTACGCTGGCTGTACCGGGGGGACGGAAGGGGAGGCCTTTTTCGGAGGTTCCGGCGCATCTTCATTCCACGGCTCCCAGTCCGTATCGGGGACAACGACGGGAGGAAGGGGGGATGACGGTTTGCGCTGGGTGACGACAACGGATGCCCGGGCCGGATGGTTTCCCCCCGGTATATTGGCGCTGAAGGGGGCACCGCAGCGGTTGCAGAAACCCGAATGCCCGGTTGGATCGGGAGCACCGCAGGAGGGGCACGCCCGGCCCGCCGGGGCCGTTTTCGGGTTGAATGTGGTACCGCAGCGGGTGCAGAACAGCGACTGGCTGTCGACTGCGGGGCTGCCGCAGGAGCCGCATACCAGGGGAACCGGGACGATCCTCGTGCCGCAGCGGTTGCAGAACTGGGCGAGCTCGTCCGAGACAACGGCTCCGCATTTCGGGCATACCGGGTATGCCGGGCCCCTCTCTTCGGGCACGGCGGCACCACACCGGTTGCAGAACTGGGCCTGGTCATCGAGTGCCGCGTGGCCGCAGGTACCACAGGTTTTCGCCATATGCTTCCCTTAGTGGATGCAGCCGGGAGGAGTATAAACACTGTGATGCAGGTTCCGGACTGGGAGTACCCATGAACCGCCCGCCGTGCAAAGAGGATGATTCAGGGCATCCAGGGTCACTTCCCGGCAACGGTCTTCCCGGTCAGGATGAGGAGGACTGCTGAGATCACGATGAAAACAAAGAGCATTGCGATCATGGTCATGTCGATCTGCCACCGGAGAACAAGGACCATGAAAAGGAAGAACAGGATAACCGCGAGGCTTTCCAGGGCAAAGGCAAAAATCGACCATCGCCGGAAATCCGGTGGCAGGGCATCATCCGTCATACCCATCATTCGCATTCCCGTTGGATGGTCCGGGTATTAAAATGACCGTGGTTTTATAAAACATTCATGACCTGTCCGCGGGATCGTGACAGGAACCGATCCGGATTTGACGAAATCAGGGTATTTTCGGTACCCTTCAGCGATCTTATGGAAAGTCACTGCCGGTTCAATGCTGCGGCCGGGAACTCATATCCCTGTTAAAAAAAAATCCGGGATATCGAGGCCCGGTCGCCGTACCGGATCTCTTATAGTGGGGAATCCGGAATTCCTGTCTCCCGTTCAAGGGTCTCCAGGAACGCATGGAGAAACCGGTTCCGCTCCCCGGCCAGCCTTTTTGCCGTCCCGGTATGCATCAGGTCGCCGAGCTTCAGCAGCTTGTCATGCATATGATCGACGGCATCCTCTATGCCGCCATTGTGCTCCCCGGCCCTGATGAAGGTGCGGGCAATCCCGACAGCCCCCATGGCATCCAGCTTGTCGGCATCCGAGAGGATTCGTGCTTCCAGTGTTCCGGGTCGTTCCTGCGATCGGTACCGGTGCGTGCGGATCGCATGGACGATCTGCCTGATGCTGTCTTCGGCATATCCCGCCCTGCGGAGGTAGTCCTCTGCAATCCGTGCACCGGCTTCTTCATGCGGTATTCCCCGGTCCTTCTCTTCGGGCCGTCCGACATCGTGGAAAAGGGCAGCTGGGATCAGGATCCTCCTGTCGGCATGCTCCTCCCTCCCGATCACTTCGCAGAGGGCTGCCACCCGCAGGATATGGTCCAGCCCGTGCGAACCCCGGCTGCTGAACGAATCCATCACATATCGCCGGATTTCCTCGATCGCTTCATCCATGTGCTGTACCGCTCCTTCATACCGGTAGAACCGGCGGGATATAAAAAATGCCTGGGATTTCCATGCATCGCCCTCCCTTCTCCCGGTCAAATCCTGCAGAGACCGGTTCCAGTGGAAATGAAGGGGTATAAAAGCATTATGAATTTATCCGGTTCATAACCCGATGGAGGAGCGAGGATCACCCGGGGGAAAAAGGATAAATCTCACTGTTTCGGGATTTTTCCGGTCCAGGATGGTCTTCCGTTTCGCAGACCGGTAACTTCCTGAACATTCTGCCCGATTTATCTGCGGCCGTAATCCTCTTATACCTCAGGGAGGTATTTCGCATGGTATGAAGGTGCTCTTGATTATTGCTCCGGAAAAATTCCGTGACGAGGAATACAGCGTGCCGGCCGCAGCGCTGCAGAAAGCCGGTATCGGCTTCGACGTTGCCTCCCAGAGACGGGGTACCTGTACCGGGATGCTGGGGGGAAAAGTACAGGCAGCCCTTTCATTCGAGGAAGTGGATCCCAAATCCTACGACGGGATCCTGATCGTGGGGGGAGGGGGGGCCCAGACCTATCTCTGGGATGATGAGGTGCTGAGGGAGATGGTAAAATATTTCCGCGACTCGGCCAGGGTAGTTGCTGCGATCTGCCTGGCCCCCGTTGTGCTCGCCCGTGCCGGGATCCTCAAGGGGAAGAAGGCCACGTTTTTCAACAGTCCGGCATCGTTCCGCGAGATGAAGGCCGGCGGCGCCATCCTCGTGGACAAGCCGGTTGTCACCGACAGCCGGATCGTTACGGCAAACGGCCCGGCAGCCGCAGCAGAGTTTGCAGAGTCGTTCATCCGGACCCTTACGGCAGTAGAATGGTGAACGGCGGGAGAATCTTGTTTTTTAAGGATCCAATTCCCGTAGAAAAGGTTCATCCCCGGTATTTCTGCAGGATCACTGGCTCTCTTCCCAGGTGATCAGCAGGGATGCGATGGCCCGGACAACCGTTTCTGTCTCTTCGGTCCTGAAAACCTTGTCGGTAAACTCGTACGACCGGTCTTCGGTGGAGTGGAGTTCGGTGATCTCCCAGACCCCAAAACCGTCCGTTGAAACGGCAAGACCGTCGCGGAACCTTTTATGGCCGATCAGGAAATGACCGTTGCCATAATTGATGATGACATCCGGATTCCTTGCTGCGGCAAGCACGAGCTTCATCTTCTCATGAAGATCGTACGGCGTAAGTACATTGTAGATGCAGTCAGCGAATTCCTTCTTTGTCAGCATCCTTCTTCCCTGCCGTATTGTACCCGTACGTTTTTTTTCCAAGTTGAAAAAGGGATGTGTTCGCCCGGGCGCCTGACCCATGCAGGGAGGCTGGAAACCCGGCCCGTGATGCACCGGCGCAGCCGGTGAACATACCGGTGGCTGCCTTCCCTGCCCGGACATCGTGTGCGCGCCGGAGGGAACGGGGAGGTATCCCGGCGATCTGCTGCCGTACTCATCCGACGGATCCTGTCAGAGTCAAAAGCCTAATGTCCTTTCCGAGAAAAAATGGTAGTATGAAAAATACGGGGATTTTCCTCTTCCTTCTCGTAGCAGCATCTCTGGTGGCTGCAGGATGCACCAACCTGTCGGGAGCCGCCGTCACAGCCACGCCGGCCCCGGCCGTGGCGACACCGGTCCCTGCCGGTACTCCTGCCCCGGATCCGACCGTCAGCGGGACCACGATCCCTGTACCGTCAGCAACCGGCACGCCGGAGCCCGCCGTGACCCTCGTCCACTTTGTTTCCCTGACGAAGGGCATCAAGGACTCCCAGCGCCTGTTCTCATTACAGATCCCCGTTGAATGGCGGGACATCGAGACCTATCGTATCGAAAATCCCGAGAATTATGAGGGTTTCATGTACGAGACCGACCTGCGCCCCAATGCTACCTTCTCGCTCCTGACCTTCTCCAATTACCGGAGCAGGGAGCAGAATTTCCGCGACGACTGCAAGGGCTGGGTTCCCGCTCCCAACGCAACGGTTGTCGATATCAACGGTCTTACCTTCGACCGGTATGAATCGGCATCCGGGGGCGTTACCAATGTCACGTACGTCATGCGGCAGAGCGGCATGAACGATTACGGCTTCCTCAGTGTCTTCTCGTTCAGCGCCGACACGTCCGGCAACCGCTTTATGGTCGAGGATTACGACCGGGTTGTCCAGTCGTTCCGGTATTATCCGAAGGAGAAGGTCAGCACCATGCCCGGCGAAGAGATATCCTTTGTCTATCCGGACGACACCTCCGGAAATATGCGGTCAGCGTTCAACAGCGGATCCTCCTCCCCCAAGGGCGTCTCCACGAGCAAGTGCGCTCTCCAGAGGGCGGCAGCCGCTGCAGCAGGTAACTGACCCGGATACGCGGTCCATACCGGAGAAGAATCCCGGAGATCCATCAGCCACCATTTTTCCGATACTGGGTTTCCTGCTCCTGAAAGCATCATTTCCCCCTGTCAGCTGGTGACCGGCAGGTTCTCTTAACCCCCTGGAGATCTGTCCCCCCCGCGTCCGGTCCCCCTGCGCCTGATATCTGCTCCCGTACCCCCGTGAGAATTCCCTGGCACTCCGGCGTTACTCCCCGGCCGGATCCCGGTTACCGGTCGGGATCCGGCCACAAGGATATTCTATCAGCCCGGAAAAATTCCCTTCATGAAATATTTCCTGCCCGTTATGATCCTTCTCGTTGCCGCCGTCATCTTCGTTGCCGGTTGTTCACAGCCCTCCGCCAGCCGTCAGTACACGCCGGTAACAACGGCCACGTCAGGTGCGGCACCAACACCTGCAGCCCCCGTTTCAGCGACACCGGCGCCGATCGCTCCTGCACAGGTCGTCACGATCGTCCACCAGATCTCCCTCACGAAGGATATCGGGGACCGGGACCTGCTATTTACCCTCCGGGTTCCCGTGGAATGGAACCCGGGAACGTATCTCCTCCGGAACGCCGATAATTCCGGGGAGCTTGTGTACCGGACCGACCTTATCTCCGGGGATGTCTTCTATATCCTGACCTATGCGGTATCCCAGAGCCAGGACCAGGCATACCGCGACCAGTTCCGGAAATGGTCTCCCGCACCCGCCGAGACAACGGTTATCATCAACGATCTTACCTGCGACAGGTTCGAATCCGATGCCGGCGGAAAGACCCATGTTGCATACGTAGTGCGCAAGGGCAGCGCGAACGAACGCGGGTACGCGAGCGTGCTGGTTTTTACGGCAGATGATTCCGACCGGTTCCAGAAAGACGATTATGAAAGAGTAGTGGCCTCGTTCAGGTATTTCAGTGCGCACGCTGCCGCGGATATGCCCGGTACTGATATTCCCCGGATCACTGCACCCTCCTGATGCCCGGGGGGATGTGCCGGTTTCCGGGCCTGCAGGGGACGTGATACCGGTATTTCGTACCGCTTTTGTTCCGGCATCTTCGGCAGGAAAGGTATTTTCGCTGTCTGAAAGATCCCGAAGATACAGAGGACCGATCCGGTATCCCGGGTTTCCATCCATGATGGTTCCCGCCGATTCTCTCCCGGCCCCTGCCGGAGCATTCATTGAAGTGTCCTGCCTATAATCGTGTATACAGGTGACTCATGGCAGATCCGATGGAAAAACTGATCAGGGAATTCAGAGTCCCTCCCGGACGGCAGATCGATCTCCGCAGGGATTACGATCCCGGGTATACCAGCAGATATCTTTCCCGGCAGGACGCCCAGGATCATCTGGAAAACGGCATCGAGGCCCTTTCGGAGTACCAGGACCGGCTCTATGCGCAGAACACCTATGCCCTTCTCATCAACCTCCAGGCAATGGATGCCGCCGGAAAGGACAGTACCATCAAGCATGTCATGTCGGGCGTTAATCCGCAGGGGGTGCAGGTCACGAGTTTCAAGGTTCCGTCCGCCGAGGAACTCGATCACGATTACCTCTGGCGGAATTTCAAGGAACTCCCGGCCCGCGGCGACATCGGGATCTTCAACCGCTCGTACTACGAGGAGGTCCTGGTTGTCCGGGTGCACCCGGAGTTTCTCGAGCGCCAGCAGCTGCCGCCGCGGATGAAGGATCCCGGGATCTGGAAACGCCGCTATGAAGAGATCAATAATTTTGAAAAATATCTGACGGATAACGGTATCGTTGTCCTGAAGGTATTCCTGAACGTCTCGAAAGAAACCCAGAAGAAACGGTTCCTTGCGCGGGTCGAGCAGGCGGACAAGAACTGGAAATTCTCGGCAGCAGATATCCTCGAGCGCCGGCACTGGGATGTGTACATGGACGCCTACGAGGAGATGTTCACCCATACCAGCACCCCGCATGCCCCCTGGTACATCATCCCTGCCGACCACAAGTGGTTCACCCGGCTTGCGGTGGTCTCCGTCATCAATGCAACGCTGGGAAGTCTCGGTCTTGCCTACCCCCGGGCCAGCGAAGACCAGAAAGCCGCGCTCCTGAAGGCAAAAGAGGCAATGGAACGGGAGACGGACAACCCAAAAAAGAACCCGAAACAGAAGAAGGGGAAAAAAGGCTGAATGCCGCTCAGTCAGCCCTCAGAGCCTCGATCGGGTCGAGGTCTGCCGCCTTCCATGCCGGGTAGACGCCTGAGAAGATGCAGATGGCGATACCGATTGTCATCGCCATCGGCACGTAGATGAGGCTCTGGTACGTGAAGAAGTATTTCGTGGTGCCGACCATAATGAGGACGACCAGCCAGCCGAGGGCAAGGCTCATGATAGCCCCGATGATAGCACCGGTCAGTCCGAGGATGATCGCCTCGTAGAGGAACATCTTCCGCACTTCGATCTTCTGGGTCCCGATGCTCCGCAGGATACCGATCTCCCGGATCCGCTCGGTCACGGACATCATCATGACGTTGAAGATGGATGTCGCGGCAACGAGGAGCGAGATGCCGGCGATCGCCATCACGAACGTGGTCAGCGTGCCGACCGTGGAGGTGATGCTCGACATCAGCCTGCTGCTGTCCTCGATCTGGACGACATTCGTCTGCCGGTTGAGCTGGTCGGTGATGGCCTGCTCGGTCCGGTTCGCGTCGTCGATATTGTTGAGGACGACGTTGACCTGGTTGTACTGCTGGTCGTTCCCGTACTCCCCGACAAAAGCCTTCTCGGTCATGATGATGGCACCGTCGCTGTTGAGATCCATGGCCATTCCCTTCTCTTTCAGGATTCCGACAACGCGGAACTGCGACACGGACTCGTTCTGGGTTGCATCGCCGATGGTGACGCGGCTCCCGAGGGTGAGGCCCTCCCGCTGCGCAAAGGTGGGGCCGACTGCTATCGAACCGGCATTCTTGGGTACCGTTCCCTGGTCAACGGTCAGGACCGTTGCCATGTCCGTGTCCTGCAGGCCGTAGATCCTGGCCCTTCCGACATTATCTCCTATCTGGATCTTGTCGTTCTTCTGGTAGGTGGGGTAGACGTAGCCTAACGCCCCGACCGCACGGGTGATGTCGTCGAGGTTGGTCTTTGTCAGGTAATCCTTCGTGCTGGCCGATGACGAGGACTTCTTCACGGTAGCGCCCCCGCCTCCTCCGCCGCCCGGGCCGCCGCCTCCGAAGAACCCCCCGCCTCCTCCCGTGTCTGCTGTTACGACGATGACATTTGCCATGGCCGAGAGCTGGTCGGTCACGGAAGCAGTCATGTTCGCCCCCATCATGCCCATGGACGAGATGGCAACGACACCGATGACAATGCCCAGGGCGGCAAGGACCGAGCGGAGGAAGTGGAGCCGGATACTCCGGATCGAGAGCTGGAGGACGATGTCCCTCTGGAGGAAATTTTTCTTCGTCATGCTTCCGCCACCTTCCCGTCCCTGATATGGATGATCCGCCCTGCGAGTTTGCCGATCCCCGGATCATGGGTGACAATGACGACCGTCCTTCCCTGCCGGTTCAGATCGGTGAGCATATCCATGATCTGGCCGCCGGTCTTCGTGTCGAGGTTCCCGGTCGGCTCATCGCAGAGCAGGATGGCAGGGTCGTTGACGAGCGCCCGTGCGATTGCCACCCGCTGCTGCTGGCCTCCCGAGAGTTCGGCGGGCTTGTGCTTCGCCATCCTGCGGTCAATACCGACGTCGGCAAGCAGCCTGCTGACATGCCCCGTGGAATCGCTCTCCCGGTGCTTGAGGATGTACGGGTATTCGACGTTCTCGTATGCGGAAAGGAGCGGGATGAGGTTGAATTTCTGGAAGATGTAGCCGATGGCATTGAGACGCAGGTCGGTGAGTTCGGTGTCCGACATCTTCCGGATATTCCTTCCGGTGATCTTCAGTACTCCCGATGTGGGAACGTCAAGCCCGCCGATCTGGTTAAGGAGGGTTGACTTGCCGGACCCGGAGGGGCCCATGATTGCAACGAACTCGCCCTGCTCGATCCGGATGGAGAGGTGGTCGAGCGCGACCACGTCGCCGGAGGCGAGCGGGTAGATTTTGGTCACATCGTCCAGTTCGATGACCGGTTCTGCTGTCATGAAAAATGCCTGTAAAAAGGGGTTTTAGTTCTCCTTCA
>Ga0187786_10000461_pt1 | contig 11616 bp, 9 predicted proteins | sample 0815_BV2_10_20_M_FD_132449 | JGI IMG/M metagenome (GOLD analysis project Ga0187786, IMG submission 132449) | Tropical peat soil microbial communities from peatlands in Department of Meta, Colombia - 0815_BV2_10_20_MG | ecosystem: Environmental > Terrestrial > Soil > Wetlands > Peat | place...
AGCCGTCCCAGCAATTCGCTGCTCGACGAGGCCAGGGAGCTTGCCGAGAGCGGATGCAAGGAGATTACACTTCTCGGGCAAAATGTCAATTCCTACAGAAGTGATTGCGACTTCCCGCGGCTTCTCGAAAAATTAAGTGATGTGAGAGGAATTGAGCGCATTCGTTTCGTGACCTCTCATCCGAAGGATCTTAGTGATTCTCTCATATCGGTAATGCATGACCTTGACAAGGTCTGCGAGCATATCCATTTGCCGCTTCAGTCGGGATCCGACAGAATCCTCAACGCTATGAACAGGCAATATGCCTTTCGCGATTATATGGAAAAGGTCAATAAATTAAGGCAGAAGATCCCTTCAATTGCTTTAACTTCTGATATTATTGCGGGATTCCCCGGCGAAGAAGCATCGGATCACCAAGATACGATGACAGCGCTTCGAGAGGCCGAGTTCGATGGGATATTTGCTTTCAAGTTTTCTTCTCGCGTCGGCACAAGGGCAGCTTCACTTGAGAATCCGGTTGAGGAAAAGAAAAAGTCAGAGCGTTTGAGCGAAATCCTAGAACTACAGAACGGTATTACTGATAAACTCAACCAGCGGTATCAACACTCATTGCAGGAAATACTGCTCGAAAATCCCGTCAATGCAGACACCCGTCAAGAAATAACAGGAAGAACCAGATCGAACAAGGTCGTCATAATTCGCCAGAGGATCATTCAGAAGCCCGGCGAGCTCCTGAAGGTCAAGATTATCAGGGCAAATCGCCATTCGCTGATAGGGGAAGTTGACGAACAATCCGTATGCGCATAGCGGTAGTGACAGTCGGTTGTCGAACGAATAGGGCTGAAAGTGAAGAGATGGAGTCTATCTTGGCTGAATCTGGCCACGAAATTGTGCGTGATGGCGACTCTCCGGATGTCGTCATTCTCAATACATGCACGGTGACGGCAAAGGCAGATGCTCAGTGTCGACAAATTGTACGCAAGGCCGTCGGTAGCGGTGTAAGAGTTATCGCCACAGGATGTGCAGTTGAACTCAACAAGCATTCCCTGTCTGAAGCCTTTCCGCAGGTGGAATTTTTCGGCAATATGTCAAAAGACTCAATTGTCAAAATATTAAAGCCCCATACCTCATGTTCTGCATCAATATTTTTACCTCAACGGCATCGGCCTATCCTGAAGGTCCAGGAAGGATGTGACAATACTTGTTCGTATTGCATCATTCCTAAGGTGCGAGGGGCGTCACGGAGCGTTCCGCTAGAGACAATTCTCGATCAGGCAAAAAAAATAGAGGAGGGTGGGTTCCGCGAAGTCGTCCTCAGCGGCATTCATCTCGGCCAGTTCGGCAAGGATCATAATCCTCCACTGACGCTGGCGGATCTTGTAGACATGCTTCTCGATAACGTGCAACATTGTCGATTGAGACTGAGTTCGCTGGAAGTAAACGAAGTTGACGATCGTATTTTAGCGAGAATGGCAGATCGGCAGCTCTGCTGTCATCTTCATATTCCGCTTCAATCTGGTGATGATAACATATTGATTAAAATGAATAGAGCATATAGCACGCAAGCATATGGAGCATGTATTGAGAAGATAAGCGCTCTCGTCCCGGGCGTTTCTATCGGAGCCGATGTCATTGTCGGATTTCCGGGAGAAGATGAGTCATCATTCTGTAAAACGTATGAATTCATTGAATCGTTGCCGCTCGCATATTTGCATGTCTTTGCATTTTCGCCCCGCAAAGGAACGCCTGCAGCCAAAATGTCTAACAGAGTTCCCTTAAATATTGTCAAGGAGCGCTCTCGCAGGCTGAGGCTTATGGGCAATCGCATGAAGAGCGCATTCATTCAGTCTCAGATCGGACGGACGCTGGATGCTGTAGTCGAAAGCAGGAATGAGAAGTGTTATGTAGCTACCACCGGCAACTTTATCAGGCTGGCATTCGATGCGCCGGATGATATTCGACATGGATCCCTCGTATCCGTGCGGCTTGTCGAGGCGGGTGGGAGCATCCCACGCGCAGATCTTGTAACAATGATGTAACAAACTATGTTCAATGATTTTTTACGGTGCCTACGGAGTAATCAAGCTTGTAGACTCTATTGCGCCAGCAGGATGCGGATGCAGTCTGCACTGTATGCATAACAGCTTTTTCACACCGGATGTTTATTATTAATGTCTGATAAGATATATTATGTTAAATATAATTGCAATTTGGCCTGTCGTACATATTCCATCACGTGGTATCATTAACGTCATGCAGGATGAAAACAAGCTGGAGGTTCTACTAGCACCATGAAATTTACGCAATTATTTATTCCAACGACGCGAGAGGCTCCAGCGGATGTTACTGCTGTCAGTCACGCCCTGCTCTTGCGTGCGGGATATGTCAGACAACTGGCGTCAGGACTGTATATTTTTCTTCCTCTCGGCTGGCGGGTGCTCAATAAGATAAACACAATCCTTAAAGATGAAATGGAGAGAATCGGCGCTCAGGAAATCTCGATGCCTATACTCCACCCTGCCGAAATCTGGCAGGAAACGGGCAGGTGGTTCACAATCAAGGATGAAATGTTTAGGTTGAAAGACCGAACAGGGCGAGATATGTGCCTCGGAATGACGCATGAAGAGATAATGACCTGGGTCGCGGCAAGAGAACTCCGCTCATATCGAGAACTTCCGCAGATTTGGTATCAGATACAGACAAAGCTGCGCGACGAGGCGCGTCCTCGCGGTGGCGTTCTACGCACTCGCGAGTTCATTATGAAGGACAGCTACAGCTTTGATGCGGATGAGGAAGGGCTCGACAAGAACTATCGTCTGCATGCCGAGGCTTATCACAGGATTTTCAAGCGCTGCGGCCTGAGGTTTTATCAGGTTGAATCGGATGCCGGCATGATGGGAGGCGCCATGTCTCATGAGTTTATGGCACCTACCAACGCAGGCGAAGACGTGATTGTTGTTTGTAAAACATGCGGATATATGGCAAATACTGAAGTAGCCTATTCAACTGCGTCTTCCGTATTTGACGAACGCCTGCCCTTTGAAGATGTCCACACCCCTGGCAAGAGAACGGTCAGGGAAGTATCTGCCTTCCTGAAATTGCCGTCGTCTTCCTTCATGAAAAGCATTCTCGTCATGGCCGATAATTCTCCGATATTGGTGCTCTTGCGCGGTGATTATGATCTTCACGAAAAGAAACTGACAAAAGTGATCGGCCCCTATCGCCCGGCCAACAAAGAGGAAATAATCCAGTATCTTGGCGTCGAACCAGGATTCATCGGCCCCGTTGGGCAAAATCGTGTCCGCATCATCGCTGACAATTCAGTGAGAACAGGAAGTTACGTATCAGGGGCGAATAAGATTGATTATCATACTACCGGCATCCGCGCGGGGGAGCATTTTGATGCAGAATGGCACGATCTTCGTCATGTCGGAAACGGCGACCGCTGCGCTCAATGCGGGAATCATCTTATTACCGAAAAGGCTATAGAAATCGGTAATATTTTCAAGCTGGGTACGAAATACTCAGAACCTCTGGGTGCGATATATCTGGACAAGGAAGGACAGGAGAAATCGATGATTATGGGAAGCTACGGCATCGGCCCTGCCCGCATTGCAGCCGCAGCTATCGAGCAAAGCAATGATGCCGATGGCATAATATGGCCGAAAAGCATAGCTCCTTTTGACATTGAAATAATTCCGTTGAATGTTTCCGATTTCCGCACCATGGAAGTTGCCATTGAACTTTATGTCAGCCTTACAGGTATTTATAATAGCTCTTCTAAACGATCCTTTGAAGTTCTTATGGACGACAGAGACCTGCGACCGGGTGTCAAATTCAAAGATGCTGACCTCATTGGCATACCGTTGCACATAGTAATTGGGGAGCGCGGTCTCAGGGAGAATGTTATCGAGCTCAAGACGCGACGCACGAAACAAAGCATAAAGGTGCCGGTTGAAAACGCCGTCCGCGAGATTCTGAAGGTTTATTACGAAGCAGAATAGTGCTCCTGTTGCGGCTGTCGATATCGGCACCTCAACATTGAGACTGCTGATCGGTGTTTTTCACGATGGGCTCTTGAGGCGTCTTTACTCATGCCGCCATAGTACTCGACTTGGCTGCTCGTTGCATAAGACCGGCAAGCTTGAACCGGACAGCATTGATGAATCGTTGCGCGTTCTGAACCATTTCAGAGAGAAATATGACGAATTTGGAGTGGTGCAAAGCCGCGCTGTCGGCACCAGCGCACTTCGAGAGGCTGCCGATGCAGGTGAATTTCTCGGTGAGGCTGAAAGGCTGGCCGGAATACACATTGACGTCATCTCCGGAGAAGAAGAAGCCAGACTCACCGCAGAAGGCGTGATGGGCGGCGCGACGGCCCCGCGGTCGCTGATTTTTGATATCGGCGGAGGAAGCACTGAGTGGATAGCTGCCGGCCCCATAGTTAAGCTTGCAAGTCTTCCTCTCGGGGCCCTGCGCCTGACCGGCCAGTTTTTTTCGGGGCCGACGCCCCCTACTCCCGCTCAAATTTCAGAACTCCGCAAGAATATAAACATCGTTCTTGAAGGGTCGCTTCTGGGCGCATTTTCGATTGATGAGATTTCTAATATGGACGTTCATCTTACCGGAGGGTCTCCGACTGCCTTGGCGGCAATGAAGATCGGCCTTTCTGCATATCAGGGAGATGCGGTGCATGGCACACGTCTCGAGAAAGATGAAGTCAATAGAATGTTCGACTCCTTCTCCCACGCAACTCGAGAACAGCTTGCCGCTATTCCGATAATCGGTCCTCAAAGAGCTGATTTAATTGTAGCCGGAACAGCCATCGTATACGGCATCCTCTTGCGAACAAATCATTCTTATGCGACGGTCAGCGATCGTGGGTTGCTCGAAGGCCTTTTATTGAGGATGCGGGACATTGCCCCTTTCCCAAATGAAGCGTTATAGTAGGGCTATTATGCATCCGGTCTTTACACAACCTGCAAGCCTGACGTCAGAGCCTTTTCATTACTGTCCCGGCTGCGGCCACAGCATTGCCCATCGCCTGATTGCTGAAGCTATTGATCATCTGGGCATCAGAGAAAAGACTATCGGGATTGCTCCCGTGGGGTGTGCGGTCTTCGCGCATCGCTACCTGAGGATCGACATGCTTGAGGCCGCGCATGGGCGCCCTCCTGCAGTTGCGACGGCCATGAAAAGGCTGATGCCGGATCGGATAGTATTTTCGTATCAGGGCGATGGGGATCTCGCTGCTATCGGCACAGGAGAGATTATTCATGCGGCGAATCGCGGTGAACATTTTACCGTTTTTTTTATCAACAACGCCACATATGGCATGACGGGCGGTCAAATGGCGCCCACGACACTCGAGAGCCAGCAGACTTCGACGACACCCAAGGGGCGGCGTGCGCAGATGCACGGCGCGACGCTGCGGGTTGCCGAATTGCTCCAGTCTTTGGAGTCTGTCGATTTCCTGGCCCGCGGGTCGCTCCATTCGCCGAGTGCCGTTATCCAAGCCGGACATTATGTTCGGCGCGCCCTTTCTCTGCAAATGCAGGGAGCCTCTTTCACATTTGTTGAATTATTGTCGCCTTGCCCCACAGCATGGAACAAAACACCGATCGAATCTGTTGAATGGATGGAGTCCGCCATGCTTCCGTATTTTAAGCCAGGGGTTATGCGGGACCGATGGAACAACGCATCGTCATAGCGGGAAACGGCGGACAGGGCATTCTGCTTGCCGGTCGCTTGTTGGCTCTTGCAGCGGTGACGGAAGAGAAAGAGGTCACCTGGTTCCCTTGCTACGGCGCGGAAATGCGTTCCGGGAATGCCCACTGCACTGTGATAATCAGCGATCGAATCATTGGCGCGCCGCTTGTCAGAACATTTGACTGCTGCATCGCGATGAGTGATTCGGGATATCGCCGCTTTGCCCCTCATATAAGATCTGGTGGCGTGCTTATCTATGATTCCGGGCTCATTCAGGCAGCTGCGAGCGAACATATCCGCCCATTCGGCATTGATGCCTTGCGCCTTGCTGCTGCTGAAGGCACTCCCCGATCCGCAAATATGGTTATGGTCGGAGCCCTTGCAGCGCTCGGCTCGCTCGTGCGGCTTGATACGTTGCAGTCAGCCCTGAAGACGCTTTTGGGGAGAGGGAACACTGCACGCCTCGACAAGAATTTAGCACTTATGGAGAAAGGATATTCCAATCATGCCGATACGTCGCGCTAAAATTTCCGATATTAAGCACATCCAGCAACTCGTGAATGATTTTGCCCGTAGGGAGCAGATGTTGCCCCGCTCGCTCAATGAGATGTACGAAAGCGTCAGGGATTTCTTCATCTATGAGGAAAAAGGCATTATTTGCGGAGTGGCAGCCCTTCGTGTGCTTTGGGAAGACCTTGGAGAAATCCGCTCACTCGCGGTTCGCCAGAACAGGCAGCGGGGCGGTATCGGACGGCAACTTGTTAAGAGATGCCTGAAAGAAGCGCGGGATTTAGGCTTGGAACGGGTTTTCGCGCTGACATACCATCCGGGCTTTTTTCACCGCCTCGGATTCAAGGATGTCGATAAAGGGAAGCTGCCTCAGAAGATTTGGAGCGACTGCATTAAATGCCATAAATTCCCCGAATGCGATGAACATGCCGTCATTTTGTATCTGAGAGCAGGATCGTAATGTCCGCTGCGGCACGAAGCTCCTCAAGATGCTTTTTCAGAAGCCGGGTTGTCTCTTCCTCGACCAGATACCGCTCAATCTGGTCATGTACACTTTCATAGCTTTTCCCCGCAAAGTCTTGCCTGTTGTCCCTGTAGAACTTCTCGACGTCATCCTCCCTCACGATTACGCTTCCTCTAATTCTCAGATCGATATAGGCCGCTATTAAATCGTCAGGAGTCTTACCCTCGAGTTTCATCTGACGGGCTTTTTCGAGCAGGAGCGCGGAATTAATCATTGAGTTTAGCGCACCTTGTTCGGTCATTGACGGCACGATTTTCCTCATTGCCGCATATTTATCCTCTAACTCCGATAACGTAATAGCCTGATCGTTGATGGTTGCCACGATGCGATCCACCATGTCGATTGCCCAAGTGGAGGTCGCGCTTACTGCCAACCAGAACAAAACACGCAGTATATATGTTTTCATCTATAATCCCTTAGAAGGCCTGCCCGATGCTGAAATGAAAGGCACCGCGGCTCTCTCCGGCATCACGGTTCAATTTAATACCATAATCGACGCGCAGAGGCCCGACCGGTGTCGAGTAGCGCACGCCGAGCCCCGTCGTATATTTCACATTACTGAGCGAAATGTCGGACATTCTGCTCCATACGTTGCCCCAATCGAGAAACGTAACCAGTCCGAGTTCCTGCCAAACGTTGCTCCTCATCTCAAAATTTCCCATCAGGTATGCATTGCCTCCCCGAGGCGATCCGTCACTCCCCTTCGGGCCAAGCGTGTCCTGCACGTAACCCCTGACCGTCGTTCTTCCTCCAAGAAAGAAGCGTTCAATGAGGGGGAGGTCGTTCGTCGAGCCGAATCCTTGCGCAATCCCGCCTCTTACCGACACTGCAGCGACAAACCTTCGGGAAAGACTCTTATAGATGTTCAGGAACGCCGTGGCCTTGCTGAAAGAAGTTTCTGAAAATAATGCCGGAGAGGCAAGTTTGAATGTTGCCCCGAACGAGTAGCCGTTGCGGGGATCCAAAACGTTATCCCGGCCGTCATACAACAGCCCGATATGCAGGGCGCTGATAAGAAGCGTGCCGGTGTCCTCACGGCTCAAGATAATGTCAGGTTTCACATCGAATGTGCGCACATTGGAAAGGTCGTATCCTATCTCTACCTTCAGCGCATGCGAAAACTGTTTTTCAAGACCGGCATTGAATCCGATCCTGTTGGAGCGGTAGAGGGTCTGATGGTTGTCGAGGCTTATTTCCTTCTTCGATTCGGCCAGCACAAGGGCCTTAAATGCAAGATCCCGCTGCCCGAAGACCCAAGGATAATAATAGGAAAAGGTGGCTCTCTTAAGCAGCGAGCTGAAATCAGTTCTGAACTGCACTTGATGATTGAGACCGAAAAGATTCCGATAGCTCATGTCGAAAAAAGCCCGAAACTGCTCATACTCTGAGTAGCCCGCCCCGAACTCTATGGCGCCCGCCGGGCTCTCTTGTATGCGATAGACAACATCGCGATTACCGTCCTCCGAAGATTCCGGCTGGATGTCTATCGAAGAAAAGAGTCCTGTCCGACTGAGCGCAACCCGCTCGTCGAGGAGCTTCTTCGGATCAAACAGATCGCCCTCCTCATGGAGAAGCTCACGACGAATCACCGTTTCCCGTGTCTTCTCGTTTCCGGCAATAATGGTCTTCCCGAAACGGCTCACCGGACCTTCAAGAATGGAGATGCGAACAGCAGCCTTCGATTCCGAAAGCACTCTCGATGTATCGATACGGGCGTCATTATAACCCCTCCGCTGATACCACTCAGCAATCCGGATTTTCGCGAGGGCCAAGGTTGCATCACTGTATGTGTCGCCCTGCTTGAAGGGAAGTATCCCGAGAAGCTCCGTCGCCCTTTCGGTCGAGACTCCATCGAGCGCAATCGAGGATACATGCGTCAAAGGACCCTCTTCAATCTGAAAAACCATATCAACAAAACCGTTTTCAGTCTTGATCTCCGGTGAAGCCACCTGAACATCGAGATATCCGGCATTCCGGTAATACCGTTCAAGCGACTCGCGGTTCGCTTCCACTAGCTCGTCATTGAACGGATCTTTCGGTCTGAAGGAGATTTGATCACGCAGCTTTTCAGCCGGAATACGATTGCGGGAAAAAGCAATTGAACGCACCCTTTGTTGCGTGCCTTCGGAAATATAAAAAGCAATCTTCACCGCCTCCGCTGATTCGGTCGTCACTGGAATAATCTGCACATCCGGATAGCCTTCTTCCCGATATCGCGAGCGCATGCGCACGAGCGATTCCTCAATGAGATCCGCACTTGCGTCATTGAGTTCGAAAAAGGTTGTCTGACGGGTAAGTTCTCCATCACCAAGTGCGCTATTGCCGATAAACGAGAGCTCAAGGGGAAGACCTCGGTTTAGTCGAACGGTGAGCGTATCGTTATTATCAAAAGTCCATGAGATTTTTGTTCGCACAAATCCCTTTTGTGCCAGCTTTTGCTTGATTTTCTCCGCATCCCGATCCATGAGGGCTTCGTCCAGAACATCTCCTTCCGAGACGTTCAGTTTGGACGCGAGGTAGCCAGAATCATCCTCAAGGCGAATATGACGGATAACGACCGGCGCCCCTTCCGTTATAGTCACGGCGATTTTGATGTCACCCGCTGTTTTGACGGTGTTCAATGAGGCATCTGCGCGTCTGTATCCGCGTCGCCGCATCTCCTGTACAAGCTTTCCGAGAGCTCGTCTGCCCTTGCCGGCCTGATAGAACTCACCGGCATTCATGCCGAACCATTCTTTCAGGTCCGACCGTGAGAAATGATCATTCCCCTGGAAGGAGATACCCGAGATTCTGGGCCGCTCTTGAACAACTATTCTTAAACGAAGTGGGTTATCGGACAGGCGCTCAATCCTGATGTCATCAAACATGCCCTTCAGATAGGCGCGTTTAATGCCTGCCCGCAGAGAGACGGGCTGAAGCACAGTTCCCCGCGACAGGTTTAAAAGTTGCAAGAGTTCATCAGCCTTGATTCGCGTTGCGCCGACAACCTCGATAGATTCAATCTCCTTAAGAGTTTCTACGGCGGCAAAGACAATTTCAGTACGGGCCATTGACAGCATAACTGCCAGGGAGACCAGCAGAACCCTAGAGAACATCATGATTTGCCGGTCACTCATCTGAACTCGAAACGCAACTTGACATCACCGCCGATGCCGCCCTTTTCATCCCGCTGCCCGACCAGCGAAGTATTCTTGCCGATAAAATATTCCACCTTCCAGATCTGCTCTTCCCCCGTACCCGCCGCGGCGCTGTATGTGACAAGCAGTTTGTCGTCGAGCAGCCTCTTTTGTGCCGACACGCGGGGCGCTACCGAACCAGTCGATCGTGAAACCGCTGGCTCCACAACGATGCGGTCGATGCCGGTCACGGTTCGGATGCGCTCTTCGAGCGTGTTCTGAATGCGCCCTGCGAGAAATGAGGTCGCTCCTCCCACCCCAAGCGATCCGGAAACCTCTTTGCCGGTCTGTCCTGTCTGTCCGAACGCCAAAAGGCTGAATATCTCACTTTCCGCCAAGGGTGGATCCGAGGCAACAGCGAGTGAAAATTGATCGATATATCCGTCAAGGTTCAGCCGAACCTGATAGGTACTGACACGGGATGTCGCCATAAGAGATATATACGGCCTGTTGCGGGATGGGTCCGCAAAATCGAGCTTCGCGCTTTGAATGCGGAACTCATTATTCCTGAAAAATGCCGTCCCCTGGAGTGCTTCGATGCGACCGAGCAGGACCGGCGCCGCGACCGTGCCGCGCAACGTAGCGTCTACGGCCAATGTGGCACGGGCAAGATTATTGTCAATGATGAGGTTGTTACCCGATATCCTGACGTTCAGCGTCGCACGTTCGAGCGGGGTAAGTTCGCGATTCGGCACTTCCCGCGACTTTGATTTCAGGAGCATGCTCAAGAGATCGAATCGCTCCGTATAGCTCGCCCGGCGAATCTGAACGTCACCGGTGATCTGCTGTTTATCCGGGGTGCCTTGATAGACTAAAGCCCCATCCAGATTTGCGAGAATCTTTTGGGGAGACGAGACCGTGATCCCTTTTACGCGCGCGTCAAGAAAATACCGTTCTAAGGCAAACCCGCGCGTGCTTGCCGTTCCGGTGGCGGTTACGACACCCCCGGCAACTCTTCCTGTCGCCTGTTGCAGGATAAATCTATTCTCGTCGAAGACAACGTATGCCGCAACCTCTGTCAAACGATAGGGAATTCCTGCGAGTGCAAAGGCCCCGTTGCTGACATCCAATGCACCATCGAACCGCGGCGACTCCCACGGTCCATTGACCGACATGACGAAATATCCCGTTCCACGCGAAACGTCGAATTGCGGAATAATAAGCTTCAGGAGTGTGAGGGAGGAACTTCCCTCCGCATGAAGGTCAATGCGGCTTCCGAGATCGGCGCTGCCGCTGATGTCAACCTCGGCTGTATCTCCCCGGAACTTGACAGGAGTCATTGTGAAGTGCCGGTTCTTGAGCAACAGATTCAGGGGCGCCGCATTCGATAGGCTTGTGCCATATGCATAGATTAACGCTTTGTCGAGATTAAGGCGAGCATCAATTTCATTATTCGTGCCTGAAGCCACGAGTCTTCCTTTCAGATTGATGATCAAGTCGTCCGGCGCCTTGGGAAAGAAACTGGTCAGGAGAAAATCGGCCCGAGCTGAGTTGAGGTCGAGCGTTGCCCGCCATGGGAACGGTGCATCGAGCAGCACATCTCCGTTCAATACGGCGCGGTTATCGACTAGCTTTGCTGATACCGCAAAGTTTCGATCCCGCAAAATACCGGCAAAGGTCCCCTTGCCGAGAGACTGGCCCTTCTCTGCAGTACTGAAAAGAGATCCGGCGACCGAAAGGACCGGTCTTTTAAACGTC
>Ga0187786_10000462_pt1 | contig 11567 bp, 7 predicted proteins | sample 0815_BV2_10_20_M_FD_132449 | JGI IMG/M metagenome (GOLD analysis project Ga0187786, IMG submission 132449) | Tropical peat soil microbial communities from peatlands in Department of Meta, Colombia - 0815_BV2_10_20_MG | ecosystem: Environmental > Terrestrial > Soil > Wetlands > Peat | place...
ATCGGGTTACCCGCGGCGCCGACTCAGACTAGCCCGCTCGCGCGGGCCCTGACAACTCAGGCACCTCGCTTGAAATCGGATACCCCGCACGGCATTGTGCCCTACATGTTTGCGGGAGCAAAGTGCTTCTTCACAAAGGCAGTTTCATCATCCTTCGTAACAAGATTGCCGCGTATCCTTTCATCAAGGAGCGCCCTGAAGATATCCGAAAAGAGCGGACCCGGCTGCAGCCCGAATTGCTTAAGATCATCTCCTCCGAGCAAAGGCTTGAGGCGGCGGTGACGCAGCAGGAATTCCGATATCGCACGTTTGCGTTCCATGTCATCGCATCGCGCCATGGTAAACAGAACGGTTTCGACGGCGTGTTCCGCAAGCAGGTGATATACTTCGGCAGCGTCGTCCGGCCGAAGACTCTGCAGGAGCCTGTCGGAATACCCGAGGCATTTCAGCAGGCGCTCCTTTTGCCGGTCGGTAACGTTCAGGCGCCGCAGCGCCGCCTCACGTTCGCTTCCAGAAAGACCATGCACGAGCGTCATGCTGTACAGCATGCCCTTGTCGTAGGCATCCCCGAGATAGAGCAAATCGTACCACGTTATTGCGTCATGCACAGCCTGAAGCAGTGCTTCAAGCGCATCGGTGTATGCGATTTTCGGATGGATGACGCGGAACATGTCATAATCGCCGAGCCGCCTGAACGAGCGTAACGGATGGGTTTCATAGCAGATGAGCTGCAGTTCGTCGTAGAGACGCGAACCCGAAAGCTTGTCGAAAATCTTCATCCGTATCGCAAGCTTGATGAGATTTTCCGTATGTTTCGTCAGGCGGAAACCGAAGCGCTCGGCAAACCGTATTGCACGGAACGTCCGTGTCGGGTCTTCCACAAAACTGAGATTGTGGAGTACGCGAATAGCCTTCTCTTTCAAGTCCCGCTGGCCGCCGAAGAAGTCGATAAGCATGCCGAACCCCTTCTGGTTCAGCCTCACGGCGAGCGTATTGATCGTAAAATCGCGGCGGTAGAGGTCTTTCTTGATCGACGACGACTCGACCTTCGGCAAAGCAGCGGGTGATTCGTAGAACTCGGTGCGGGAGGTGGCGACGTCGAGCTTGAAATCACCTTTTATGACCGCCGCGGTCCCGAATCGCTCGTGTTCCGTCACTTTGGCATCCAGTGTTCTGCCGAGTCGTCTCGCAAACGCAATGCCGTCTCCCTCCACAACAATATCGAGATCGAGATTCTTCTCGCGCCGCAACATGTCTCGCACGCATCCGCCGACTAGATAGGCTCCATAGCCGAGCTCATCAGCGACGGTACCGGCCATCTGGAGAAAGGAGAATACCTCCTGCGGAAGTTCCTCGCGCATTACATTGACGATGTTTCGCGAAAAACCGCCCGGCGCCTCCTCCGGCGCCCTGCCGGTCTCGACCCTGCTCTTCCGGAGATAATCTTCATAGAGCACACGGAGGATATCCGTGCGCGTAATGGCGCCCTTCACCTTCCCCTCATCGACGACCGACACGAACCGCTGGTTCCGCTCGATCATCGACTTCTCTATCTCCGGCATGGCGGCGTCAGGGGCGACGGCAAGCGCATCCGTCGTGGCGAAATCTCCGCAGCGGTTGTTTCCGAGCCCATGAAACAGGGCCTTTTCGACCACCTCCCGTGTCAGTACGCCGAGGTACTCATCTCCCTTCACGACCGGCAGCGCATTGACGCCGTACTTCGTCATGATGTCTTCTGCATCTTTCATCCTGCTGTCCCACTGAATCGTAACGACAGGGGTCGTCATCACGTCACGGGCGGTCTTTGCGGGCCGCACGGAACGCTCCAGTGCCGCTGCAAGCTGTTCCTCTATCAACTCGAACGGCATGTCCTTGATGGTTGCGGACGCGGCCCTCGAATGACCGCCGCCGCCGAATTCCGCAAGGGCCTGCGCAACATTCAATTCAGGTATACGGCTCCTGCCGATCAGCACCACCTTGTCCGCCATGCCGATCATCAGCACGACGGCATCGATATCTTCCGCGTCCATGATGCGATGGGCAAGGTGGGCGACGTCGCCGAATCCTTCGGTCGTCCCCTTGCCGATTTTTATCCTGATGCCCTGGATGACCACCTCACGCAGCGACTGCATCAGTTCGTTCAGGAGCGCGAGCTCTTCCCTGCTCATCTCCTCGCGCAGAAATCGCGAGACGATGTTGAGGTTCGCGCCGCGCTTCAGCAGATATGCGGCCGCAGTAAGGTCTCTCGGGGTGGTCGAGCTGAACATGAGCGAGCCGGTCTCTTCGTAAATCCCCAGGCAAAGCATGGTCGCCTCAAGAGGCGACGGCGGGATCTTCTTTTTCTGGAGGATTTCGGCAAAGAGCGTCGAAACAGCCCCCACCGTATCGAGGATCGACAACTCGGCGCGGATATCATCGGAGCGGACCGGATGATGATCGTACACATGGACTTTCAAGCGAGGATAGGAAAGAATCTCCTTGAAGGCGCCGATCCGGTCGGGATGCTTCGTATCGACCACAATGAGCCGCGTCACGTCGGCCAGCCGGATATCTTTCATGCGCTGGATGACGGCAGGGTTGAAGACCTCGAGGAACTCGCGCACCCGCTTTTCGAGTGAACCCGGAAAGACGATGACCGCCTCAGGATAGAGCTTTTTTGCCGCTATCGCGGACCCGAGCGCGTCAAAGTCGGCATTGAGATGGGATGTAATCACATCCATGCGAATAGAATACCATATGCCTCGGCAGCCTACTGCGCCTGCGTGCCGTCTGCTCTCTTTCCTGCCGGACCAGCCTTGCTTTGTGTTTCACCTCTTTTTCCGTGACAAATACGGGTTTATTCCCGCCGCGGCGAGTTGCCCTATATCGCCTGTCGTCGTTAAGCCCCTTATTGACAAAGGGTTTTAGCTATTTTTATATTAAATATCACGGTTTTGAGTTGTATACGTCAAAACTGAGCGTCAGGCACCCGGAGAACACGGTGTCGACGCTTTTTTTACCTCGTAATGCAGGGCATCTCAGAGAGCAAGAGGGTAACAGCATGTGCAGACTGGCAGCTATCACGTCCAATGACTATTTCTCGCCGATGGAGAATATCGTAGCGCTTGAGACCATGAAAGAGGGCCACGACGGGTCCGGTCTCGGCTTGACGCTCAAGGACCTCGGCGGCGAGTTCGAGGGGCTCAAGAATTACCCCATCCTGTCCGGCATCGGGTCGAAAAAAGGCATGGCCATGCTCGACAGTTACATGAAACAGAAAGGCTTCCGGCTGGCACACAACTGGTCGCCGAAGCTGAAGCCCATAAAGGGCATAAACGCGCGCGAATGCTATTTTGCCCGCGCGTATGACCTCCCGCGCAGCTTTGCAGGAAAGAACCGCATCGATTGGGAAGACCTGCTCATGACAACGCGCCTGGAGCTTCGCCAGATGGGTGAGCCGGACCAGTCGCTCTTTGTCTTCTCGTTTTATCCCGATATTCTGACCCTGAAGGAGGTCGGCGATCCGCTTGAGGTCGGCGAATTCTTCGGCCTCGATCACGGGAACATCTCCTCCAGGGTTTGTCTGGCACAGGGCCGCCAGAACACCAACTATGCGATATATCTGTACGCGTGCCATCCGTTCTTCATCCAGGGATACAGCTCGATGACGAACGGTGAAAATACGGCGTTCGTGCCGATCCGAGAATACCTGATGAGCCGCGGCTTCCCCGGCTACATCGGTTACAACAGCGACAGCGAGGTTTTCACGCACATTCTCCACTACACAGTGCGTCGGCTCGGCTTGCCGCTGCGGTACTACAAGGACGTCATCACCCCTCTGATGAAGGAATCGGAGCTCGAAAAACGCTCCGACAAGGATGCGCTGCGCCTCATGCGCCAGTCGCTCCGCCCACTCTGCATCGACGGCCCGAACTGCGTCATCGGCTTCACGCCTGACGGCACCTGCTTCATGGTGCAGGACGCAAAGAAGCTGCGCCCCGGCGTCGTAGGCGGCGTCAAGGGCAAATATGCGTTGATGTCGGAAGAATGCGGAGTAGACAGCGCGGTCCCGAAACGGGATCGGACAAAGGATATCTTCCCAATGAAGTACGATTTTGTTGCGATTTCGCCGCGAGCACAGGAGGTTACGGTATGGAACCAGCTGCAGGGGTAACCCTCGACAATAATCATAAGCTCTCGCTCAAGGAGCTTCCCTATATCATCCGCTGGCGGGACGACCGCTGCAAGCGGTGCGGACGATGCACGGCGGTCTGTCCGGTAAAGGCAATCGAACCGTCGGTACGCGTTCAGCGCGTCACCTTTTCTGAAGGGCCGATTCCGAAGCCCGGCTCCCAGCGCCGCGTCGTTCACGTCGTTGAGCAGGTGGTCGATCCGGAGCGCAATTGCGTCGGATGCGCCTCGTGCGCGCTCGTCTGCCCGAATGAGGCGATTGAGCCGGAACTGAATCCGCAGAACAAGATTCTTCATTACAAGAACAAGGGCGGAGACGCCTACAAACGCGGCGGCCGCAGAAACGATCCGAGCCTCTCGGTGCTCGACCGCCTGAAGTTCACGAGGATCTCGATGCTCACCGACCCGGCGCTCGACGCGGGCCGTCACGAGTTCCGCGTGCGCAGCCTGCTCGGCAGAATACTTCCGCCCGAAGAACTGCCGCTCAAATCGGTTGGCGGAAAGCTGATCGTCGATTCTCCGTCCGACAAGTTCATCCCGCCGGTCAGGGAGATATTCCCGATCATGATCGGGTCGATGTCGGTCGGCGCACTCTCGCCGCCGATGTGGGAAGGTCTTGCAATGGGTGTTGCATATCTGAACGAGGTTGAGGGCATCCCAGTCGTCATGGCCTCGGGCGAAGGAGGCATGCCGCCGCGCCTGCTCCGTTCGCGATATCTGAAGTATTTCATCATCCAGATTGCGTCCGGCTATTTCGGATGGGACGAAATCGTCCGTGCGCTTCCGCATATGGTCGAAGACCCTGCGGCAATCGAGATCAAGTACGGCCAGGGCGCAAAGCCGGGCGACGGCGGCTTGCTCATGGCCCAGAAGGTGCTGAAGCTTATTTCCGGGATCCGCGGCGTTCCGCAGTTCGTCGACCTTGCATCGCCGCCGACCCATCAGACCAAATACTCTATTGAAGAAGCGGTCGCCAAGATGATCCAGTCAATGTCCATGGCATGGGGCTTCCGCGTGCCGGTCTATCCGAAGATATCAGGTACCAAGACGGCCCGCGCAGTTCTGAACAATCTTGCCCGCAACCCGTTTGCCGCAGCGCTCAGCATCGACGGCGAAGACGGCGGCACCGGAGCGGCGTATAACGTATCGATGGACAAGATGGGCCACCCGATTGCGTCGAACCTGCGCGAGTGTTATCTCGACCTCGTCAGGCAGGGCAAGCAGAACGAACTGCCGCTTATCGCGGCAGGCGGCGTCGGCAAACGCGGGAATCTCGCGGCCAACGCGGCGGCGCTCATCATGCTTGGCGCATCGGTCGTCTCGATCGGCAAATACATCATGCAGGCCTCGGCGGACTGTTTCGGCGACGAATACAACCGCTGCAACCTCTGCAACACCGGCAAATGCCCGCGCGGCATCACCACGCAGGATCCGAAGCTCTATCGCAGGCTTGATGCCGACAAGGTTGCCATGCGGACCGTCGAGGTGTTCAAGGCTGCGAATGTCGAGCTCAAAAAGATTTTTGCCCCGATGGGGAGAAGCACGGAACTTCCGATCGGCATGTCCGACGGCCTCAGCATCAACGACAAGGCAATGGCAGAGAGGCTGGGAATAAACTATGCCTGCTAAAAACATAAAGAAGAAGCCAGAAGTCAGAAGTCAGAAGTCGGGAGTGAAGACAGCAGCCAAAGCCAGGACAACGGCAAAGGCCGGGACAGCTGCGAGAGCGGCTGGGGTCAAGACTCCTGCAAAGAAGATTGCGAAGAAGACGGCTCCGGACAAGGCTGCTCCGGCACCGAAACTGCAGGCCGCCGTTGAGAAGCGGAAAGACGGCAGCATGCTTGTTCGCGGCCTCGTGAACGACCAGCGCACACCGTCGCGCATCCTGGAAGAACAGATCCAGCAACTGGTGAAAGAGGGCGTCCGCTCTATCACGGTTGCTGCGGACGGTCAGCACGGAATCGGCGGCCGCATCTGGCCGCGCGGTGAAAAGGTTTCCATCACTATCGAAGGCACCAGCGGCCAACGCACCGGCAGCATGGGCTTCGACGGTACGGAGATTGTGGTCAAGGGCAGCGCATCGGACGATGTCGGCTGGATCAACTGCGGCGCCAAGATAACGGTTCTGGGCGATGTGACCAACGGCGCATTCAACGCCGCGGCGCAGGGCGTTCTGTATGTCCAGGGCAGCGGCGGGGCGCGGTGCGATACGATGACCAAGCGCAACCCGCGCTTTGAACCGCCCCAGTCATGGTACTTCCGCAATGTCGGCGATTCGTTCGCGGAATTCAAGGCGGGCGGCGTCGCCGTTGTCTGCGGCGTCAATCCGCGCAATCCCGAAAACATCCTCGGCTACCGTCCGTGCGTCGGCATGGTCGGCGGCACCGTTTATTTCCGCGGCAAAATACAGGGATACAGCGAGCGCGACGTGAAGCTGCTCGACCTGAGCGATGCCGACTGGGACTGGCTCAGGACGAATATGAAGCCTTTCCTTGAAGCGATCGATCGTGTGGGGCATTATCAGGAACTGACCAAATCAATGTCCGACTGGAAGAAGCTCGTTGCCTACACGCCGCAGGATAAGGCGCAATGGAAGAAGTCGTACAAGATCGATATTACGAATTTCCGCAAGGTCGGCTGGGACAAGGAGGTCGGCGCCGGAGGTATCTTTGCAGAATATGTCGATCACGACCTCTCGCTGCTTCCGTACATCACCACCGGCAGGGACCGGAGAAACAAGCCGGTCTGGGCGAACGACAAATATGCACCACCATGCGCTGCAGGTTGTCCGTCGCACATCCCGTCGCACAAGCGCGCTACACTGATCCGTCAGGGTCTGTTGGCAGATGCTATTTCGCTTGTTCTCCAGTACAGCCCGCTTCCGGCAACGGTCTGCGGCACCATCTGCCCGAACCTCTGCATGCAGAGCTGCACGCGCGGGAAGCTCGATGCTCCGCTAGCAATCGACAAGCTCGGCAAGCTTGCGCTCGACATTCCGGCACCCAAAAAGGCCGACCCGACCGGCCACAAGGTTGCGGTCATCGGCGGCGGCCCCGGCGGCATGAGCGCGGCATGGCAGCTTGCCCTGAAGGGACATACCGTTTCGCTCTATGAGGCAAGCGCCGAACTCGGCGGCAAGATTGAGATGTGCATACCGCATGAACGCCTCCCGCACGAGATCCTCGAAAAAGAGATTTCGCGCTTCAGGGAACTCGGCGTGCAGGTGCATCTCAATACAAAGGTCGATCAGAGGCTGTTCGAGGAGATATACAACGGCAACGAAATCGTCGTCGTGGCTATCGGTGCGCACCAGCCGCGCAAGATCGCATTCCCGGGTTCCGAACACATCACCTCTGCCTACGACTTTCTGCGGAGCGTCAATGCAGGCACCGCGCCCGATCTCAAAGGCAGGAAGGCGGTCGTCATCGGCGCGGGTAACGTCGGCATGGACGTCGCGATTGAGGCATACAACTGCGGCGCCTCGGAGGTGACGGCGGTCGATATCCAGAAGCCCGCCGCATTCGGCAAGGAGATGCAGTCAGCGACCGCCAAGGGCGCGAAGATCCTCTATCCAAAGTTCACCGATCACTACGACGTCAGCCAGAACAAGCTCTTCTTCAAGGACGGTTCGTTCATCGACGCCGATGTTGTCTTCATGTCCATCGGTGATGTGCCGATGCTCGATTTTCTGCCGCCCGGCGTCCATGTTGAGCGCGGGTGGCTGCAGGTGAATGAGCTGGGGCAGACGTCCGATGTGAAGGTCTTCGGCGTCGGCGATGCGACCGGCCTCGGCCTCGTGACACACGCTATCGGCCAGGGCGCAATCGTTGCCGATGTCGTGCATTACCAGATGGCCCATGCACCGAGGGCGCCCGAAATGAAGCAGAAGATTGCGTATGAGCGCATCAAGACACAGTATTACGAAGCCTGCACCATGGAATTCGAACCCGGCAAGGAAGGCGACCGCTGCATGTCGTGCTCCAGCTGCCGCGACTGCCGCATGTGCGAGAACACCTGCTACTATAACGCCATCAGCCGTGTTGATCTCGGCGAAGGCAAGTTTGAGTATGTGGTCGATGAGAACAAATGCATCGGCTGCAGCTTCTGCGCCGGCATCTGTCCGTGCGGCATCTGGGAGATGGTCGAGAACGTTTAATACTGCTGTATAAAATTCAGATATACGAAGGGCCGGAGGGTGCTGATTCCATCCGGCCCTTCGTGTCTTTTACCCTGGTTTATCAGTCCCTACGACAGCGCCTCAAAGAAGACGGAGTTTTTGAGCACTTTATCAAACGTCACCGTGCGGTCGCAGCCGTTCGCATTGTTGATTCTTCCGATCAGATAGTCGGCCATGTCGGCGCCTCGCCCCAGTAATCCTTCAGCCCTGTCATCGCCTTCAGAAACGTCTCCTGCACAATGTCGTCAGCATCGTCCGTGTCACTGCACAGGTTGTAGACGAGATTGTAGATGTAGTGCTGATGCTAGGCGACAATGTTTTCCAGAACACTCCCACCAGTTGGCATGCCCTTCTCGGTCATTTTTCAGCTCCCGTTCGGCTGCTCATCTATTTAGACGGAACAGCACAGAAAAAGTTTCTCGTTATTTTTGCAGCCCATTGTAACACTCCCCTTGCGCCCAATCCCCTCCCAAAAAAAGAAAATATAGGGCCGGATGGTTTGAATGCCATCCGGCCCTATATTTTTTATCACTAGGCGCTGAGTCTATTTTAATTAATCGAGTCTGTCTGTCGACTTTTCGACTTTTGCTACTTCTTTCTTGAACTTGTTCATCCCTTTTCTATCTATTGTTGCATCCCCAATGCCAGGCAACTTCAGAGAGAGATTTGATGTCGAAGTCAAAAGAGCGTTCAAGACATCTTCTCCTGGATGACGTGATGTACTCGTATCCGCTCGATCAGCATAATTGTTTTTTCGTCCTGAATACATTGGAGATACACCCATTTTTTATTAGGGACAGCGCCCGTTATTTGGCCTACGCAACGCCATTAAATAGGAGCTGCCCCTATTATTCTATTATTCGAGTAATCCGCAATCTCGTCGGGGAGTCGCGTTGATATTTATCATCAGAATGCTTCACTGCGTCATTTTCATCGTCCTCAGCGAATGCGGTACCACGTTTTCCCGTTCCCGTCTACGATCTGGCCCTGCACCTACATCTGAAAGCTCTCATCCCGCTGAACACCAACCTTGATACCTAGCATCTGAGCGTAGCCGCACCCATTACTGCCGGGCATATCACCCCGCTGCGGCGGGCAGCTCCCGCCGGCACCCTGGAAACTCTGCACTTTATAGACATACGACAACGCACCTGTGGGCCTGTATACACCGTTCCACTGCATGCAACCACTGCCGTATTGGCCGGCCGTGCAGTATTGAGCGTCGAATGTCCCATTCGGATTTAAGGTAAACGCCACGGTCACCTGCGGGTCCGAGCGCTGCCACGTCCCTATGAGCGCAAAACCCTGCTCGGCAGCTGCCGGGCCGGAAACAGAAACTACAGCGAGCGCTACCAGTAAAAAGAAGGCGGTGCAATGCATTAAATTAAAGGAACGTTTATTTGTGGGATCTTCCGTTAGCAAAATCATAATAATCTCCTTATGAGCCTTATTGCTGACCCTGATCGGGGTCAGATTTAATTATTGACATTTATCAGCTTCCCTGCCTCCCTTCATTCACCCTGATCTTCACCGATACAGAGGCCGCGCCGCCGACGCCGATGCCCAGAAACGCGCCTTTGGCATTGAACCCGAGGGTGAGCGAGATTTCACTTACGTTGGCGTTGCCGTCGAATGTTTCGACGATCTGCTCGACAAGCTTGCTGATTTCTTCCTGCGCTGAGCCGAGGCCTTCAATGATTTTTATGGTCGGAATTGGCTTGGTGGAGGTTACTGCGGGTTTCTTTTTGATGTCGTCGCGCTGGTAGATGCGGCCTTTGAGTTTGTAGCCTTCGCCTGTGCCGGCAATGACGCCGCTCTTCTTCGGCGCCGTTTTTTTCGCAACAGCAGCCCTCTTCGGCCCTGCCGTCTTTTTGCCGCCTGCTTCGCCGGAATCCTTCGTCTCTTTCAAGCGACCTTCCTCCTCCGAGGAAATCTCACAATGTCAGCATGTTACCATAAAAGCACGACCGCTAGGGGTGGTTATTTTTCAAGTTCAGCTTCAGGAATCTGCAGCCTGTCACGTCTGAGGGCTAAAGGTTACCGCGTTTACTCTCGAAGATTAGGTATCCGCACAGGCTTCGCCGAGGGCTACAAATCTGCCGGGAAAGTGAACATTGCAGCATGAAAATGCCGGAAGGAACGTTTATACTGAACCGATATGCTTTTTGACACCCCGATATTCCTGATATTCCTTACCTGTATCGTTATCATCTATTGGCGGCTCACCTGGCGGCGCCAAAACATATTTCTCGTAATCGCAAGCTATTTCTTTTACGGCTGGTGGGATTGGCGCTTTCTCAGCCTTATTCTCATATCCACTGTGGTCGATTACTACTGCGCTCACATCATTGTCCGTTCGGACAGCCGCAAAAAACGTAGGACATTTCTCGCCGTCTCGGTCGTTCTCAATATCAGCTTCCTCGGCTTCTTCAAGTATTTCAACTTCTTCTCCGAATCGCTGGCCGACCTGACGGCCCTTCTCGGGGTTCCGGTCTCCAGGACAACGCTCGACATTCTTCTGCCGCCGGGCATTTCGTTCTATACCTTTCAGGCACTCGCATACATCGTTGATGTCTACTATAAGCGGTTGCAGCCGGCTTCGCGCATTATCGACTATGCGCTCTTCATAAACCTGTTCCCGCACCTTATCGCGGGGCCGATTCAGCGCCCGTCTCACTTGCTGCCGCAGGTGCAGAAGCCGCGCAGCTTTCAGGTCGACAAGTTTTATAGCGGGCTGATGCTGATAGTCTTCGGGCTCTTCCAGAAATGCGTGGTCGCGGACAACTGCAGCCTGCTGGCCGAGGCGGCCTTCAGCGGCAAACTCGGAGAACCGAATCTTGCCGTCCTGGCCCTGGGTGCGTATGCCTTCGCATGGCAGATCTACGGCGATTTCAGCGGATACAGCAATATCGCCAGAGGCGCGGCGCAGCTGCTCGGTTTTCATTTCATGGTCAATTTCAGACAACCGTATCTGGCGACGAGCCTGCAGGACTTCTGGCGCCGATGGCATATCAGCCTCAGCACATGGCTGCGCGACTATCTCTACATATCGCTCGGCGGCAATCGTCATGGTGCCGCGCTCACCTATCGCAACATCATGTTCACCATGGTAATCGGAGGATTCTGGCACGGCGCGAACTGGACATTCATTATCTGGGGATTCATTCATGGTGTTGTTCTCTCTGCCGAACGGTTCGTGCGCGGCCTGGCTGACGGCGGG
>Ga0187786_10000463_pt1 | contig 11525 bp, 10 predicted proteins | sample 0815_BV2_10_20_M_FD_132449 | JGI IMG/M metagenome (GOLD analysis project Ga0187786, IMG submission 132449) | Tropical peat soil microbial communities from peatlands in Department of Meta, Colombia - 0815_BV2_10_20_MG | ecosystem: Environmental > Terrestrial > Soil > Wetlands > Peat | place...
CTGGACGGTCACGATAGGCTGGAACAGGGCCTGCAATGTGACCTTCATCCCCACCAGCAGGCTTTTTACGCCTATAAATAGATCCAGGAAATAATCTTTCATAATTTTACCATCACCGCGGTAACCATAAGATTCACCAGGGAAAAGGGTATCATGTACATCCAGCAGAAGTTCAGGAGCTGATCGAAACGGACACGGGGAAATGTCCAGCGGACCCAGATCATGACGAAGAGGAGGAAATAGACCTTGAGCATGAACCAGACGATGCCCGTGTAATCGATCCAAGGGAGCGGCGGCCCGGACCATCCGCCGAGAAAGAGGACCACCGCGATGGAGGCCACGAAGAACATATGGGTGTACTCGGCCAGAAAAAAGAAGCTGAAGGCCATGCCGCTGAACTCGGTGTGAAAGCCGGCGGTAAGTTCGCTCTCCGCCTCCGGAAGATCGAAGGGGGCGCGATGGGTCTCCGCCATACCGGCCACGAAATAGATCAGGAAGGCGACCGGCTGGACTATCACGTTCCAGATCGCCCCTTGCGCCTGCACAAGCCCACGCATACTCAAGGTATTGTCTATAAGCACCACTGATAGAAGGGAGAGGAGCATCGGTATCTCGTATGCGACGTTCTGGGCCACGGCGCGTATGGCGCCGAACAGGGAGTACTTGTTGTTGGACGCCCACCCTGCGATCAGGATGGAGATTATATTGAAGGACATGATGGCGATGATGAAGATAAGCCCAGAGTCAAGGTCACGGACTTGAAGCGCCTCGCTGAAGGGGACCACGATAAACGCAATCCCCACCGGCATGAATGCGAGAAGGGGGGCAAGCCGGAAAAGGAACGGGGACGACTCCCGGGGGATGACGATCTGCTTCCCCAAGAGCTTCACCCCATCCACTATCAATTGGAGTATCCCATGCGGACCCACCTCCATAGGTCCCGGACGCCGTTGAAACCAGCCGGCGAACTTACGCTCCAGGTAGCCTAAGAGCATGGAGTTAAAAAAGACGAAAGCCATGACGATCAGGGAGGTGACCGCAATCCGGATCATTTCCGGCGGTAGAAAAGAGAGGTATCCCACGGCCGTCATCGGTCGATCTCCGGAATTACAGGGTCAAGAGTGCCTAAGACCATCACCAGATTGGAAAGGAGCATTTCCCTTGATATCTCCGGCAAGAGGCTCAGGTTTGAGAAAGAGGGGGTCCGCACTTTCAGCCGGTAAGGGACATCGGTTCCGTCGCTGACCAGGTAATAGGTTAGCTCGCCCCGGGCAGTCTCGACGGAAAAGGTTGCATCCCCCCTGGGGAGCTTCATGCGTCGCGTCGCCTTGGTCCGGAAAGGCCCCTCCGGAAGGCGCTCCAGCGCCTGCTCGATGATCCTCAGACTCTGCTCCATCTCCCTAACCCTGACCATGTAGACATCAAGGCAATCGCCGGTTTCACCCACCGGGATCTCGAAATCCAACTCCGGATAAACCGAATAAGGTTCGCTCCTGCGGATGTCATATGGAACTCCGGTCGCCCTCAGCAGCGGGCCGGTCACCCCGTAGCGCATGGCCATGTCACTGGAGAAACTGGCAATCTCTTTCACTCTCTTGAGAAAGATAACGTTGGTGGTGACAAGGGCCTCGTAGATGGGAAAGCGGTTTCTCAGGCGTGTCACAAAGGAGCGGGTCGACTCAACGAACTTCTCGTCCACGTCGCATGCCACCCCCCCCACCCGGAAATAGCTGTAGGTGAGGCGCGCCCCGGTTACATGCTCAAGGATGTCGAGGATCTGTTCACGGTCGTCGAAGGTGTACATTATCGGGGTAAATGCGCCCAAATCCATAAGGTAGGCCCCCAGCCAAAGGAGGTGGCTGGAGATCCGGTTAAGCTCGGAGGTGATCACCCTGATGTACTCGGCCCTCGGCGGCGGTTCGATTCCGGCCATCCTCTCGATCAGCCCTACATAGCCGTGGTTGTAAATGAGGGCACTCAGGTAGTCCAAGCGCCCGGTGTTTGGGAGGAAGCCGTTCCATGTCCGGGACTCCCCCATCTTCTCCTGAATACGGTGACAATAGCCGAGGACCGGTTCCGCATCGAGGACATACTCCCCGTCCATCTCCAGAAGGAGTCGCAGGACCCCATGGGTGCTTGGGTGCTGGGGCCCCATATTGAGGAAGAAGCTGTGCTTCTCTATGTTGTTGGCAGATTCCATATAAACCTGAAAAACCTTTTGAACCACCCGCTCCTTCCAGTCGCTAGAGGACACGGAGTTGAGACTATGCCTGGATCCGTGGGTATGAAAGCCGTAATGAGCTTAATGCCGGGGTCCATCGTGGCTCACGCTGCTTCAACCTTGCTCCGTTGGGTGAACTTAGCCGGGATAGTGCTCTACCTTCAAGGCAGAGACAGAGGCATTTCAAGCGAGTGCAGGCTTGAATGCCCACGGATCCAGGCTCAACCCTGTCCCGTTCATCCCTGTAAGTTTATGATTCCTTTTCCGCCTGCCAGCGAACCTGCTCCGACTCCCTGGCTTTTCCTTCCCCCTTGAGTAGCGGATTAAGCCCCACCGTCTCCTCAGGAAGAAGCAAAGGCTCCAGGTATGGGTGGCCGACGAATCTCACCCCGAACATTTCCCATGTCTCCCGTTCATGCCAGTTGGCGCCGTTGAAGATATCGGAAATTGTGGGAATGCTGTTGTCTTTGGCAACCGCTGCTCGACCAACTACCCTGCAAAGATTTGAATAGATGGCGAATTGATAGACGACCTCGATGGCAGAGGAGAGGTGGACTGCCGTGACGAACACCAGGTAAAAACCGTTTTCCCGCATGATGGAGGCAAAAACGCGTATCTCACCGGGGGAGAGGCGAACATCCAGGTTATAACCCCTCTTCCGGTAGTCGACCTGTTCCACCTGGGCGGGGAGGCCCCGCAGTTCATTTTGAATCCTCTCCATCACTCTTCCATCTTCTTTTCTCTGGGCGGTCTGAACTGGGGAAAGGGGAAGCGGGTGCCGGTCATCTTCTCCTGAAGTTTCAATATCCCTTCAAGGAGCCCCTCCGGGCGCGGCGGGCAACCGGGAACATGGACATCCACCGGGATCAGACGGTCGACACCTTCAACTACGTTGTAGTTTTCTTCCACCGCGAAGGGCCCGCCGGAGATGGCGCAGTTCCCCATGGCTATCACCCATTTCGGTGCGGCCATTTGTTCGTAGAGAGTGATCACGACAGGCGCCATCTTCTTGTTGATGGTGCCGGCGATGATCATCAGGTCGCACTGCCGGGGTGAAGGGCGAAAGACCTCCGCTCCGTAACGCGACATGTCGAAGCGGGCCATGCCGAGGGCCATCATCTCAATGGCACAGCATGCGGTGCCGAATGTCATCGGCCAGAGCGAGTTTGCCCGGCAGAGGTTGAGGAGCTTCTCCGCCATCTGAAGGCGTATGTACGGATTTTCCTCCCCCGGAGGAAGGTAAATCCCGCTCTCCTCGCGGCTGCGGGCCAGCTCCGCATAACTGTGGACCCTCAGAGGGCTTTTCTTCTCTTCGTCCAAGAAAATACTCCTTTGGCCCAGGCATAGATGATGGCAAGAGAGAGGATTGCAATGAATATGAACAGTTCGATCACCCCGCGTATGCCGGATACCCTGTCGAAAGCTGTTGCTACCGGAAAGAGATAGAGTATGTCCACGTCGAAGGCGAGGAATATCAGCGCATACAGATAGTAGCTTATGTTGAATCGGATATCCCAAGCCGAACCATAGGGGTCTATGCCGCATTCGTATGGTTCGACGGTTTTTTTCTGGATGGTAGGTGGGGAGATAAGTTCAGATATGATGATCGGGAATAAAGCAGCCGCCACACCCACAAGGAAGAAGGTACAGAAATAAATATAGTCGAGCAGATACTGTTCCGACATGACAATTCCCCCATTAGAGGAATGAAGACCAACAGTGAAAAGTAGTGAACGTCTTGATAAAGCTTACAACTTTATAACAATAATGCAAAAAACGGCCAAAACTAAGCTGACAGATGAGCTGCTTTGAAATTTCATAAATTGCAGGGAGTTAAGCAAGAAGCCACTTTGAGGGAACCCGCCAATTTTAATGAGAATACTTCATATCCCATTTGATATGGCATGTCAACTTTGAACTTTTTAACTTTGAAGCGAGCAAATTCTCTCCCCGCGAATTCGATGAGAAATCTCGCGGAAGTTCTATTAATTCAGAAGACAATTCTTCTAATTGCGGTGTAACAAATATAATCATATGTATTTATATGGATCAATAAAGGGATTTTCAAAAGACAACCGGATTGCATTTTATGTGGCGCAAGTCACACGAGAAAGGAAATTCCATCATAACCTCTTGACTTATGGGGGAAACGAGGTTATTTTGTCTAAAGTTATTTCCGCCAAGCCCTTCAGTTTCCTTATTGATACTTAAGAGTTCTCCGATATGATGACTTCAGCCCTTTACCGGAGGTAAGAGATGGCCATCACTCTTCTTGACATGCTTTTAGCAGCGGGCTTGATCAACAGGGAACAGTTTGAGGAAGCGCTTCTCAATCGGGTTGTTTATGGCGGCAAGATCGGGACGAGCCTCATCGAGCTGGGGTTCGTTTCCGAAGAAGTTCTCGCCAAATTCTTAAGTAAAAAACTTGCTGTTCCCTATGTATCACCGGAACAGCTTCTCGCCATCCCCTCAGACATAATCTCCATCATCCCACGTGACCTTGCGCTAAAATACAGGGCCATTCCGATTTCCCTTGAAAAACGTCGGCTCAACTTGGTCATGGCGGATCCGGCGGATCTCACGGCAATAGACGAAATCGGCTTCATTACAGGGTTCATAGTGAAACCCATGGTCGCCCCTGAGGTAAGGCTGGTTCAGGCCCTCGGCAAGTATTACCAAATGGAAATAGATCATCGTTTCCAGCTTATTATCGAGAGGATCGATAAGCGCAAGGCAGAGCTCTCCCATATACAACAGCTTGAGTCTGTAGAAGCGGTTGAGCCATCACCGGTCGCTATTGAGGAAGTTGTGCCTTCGGCACATACGATTGAACAAGGTAAAAAATATGAGGAAGCGGAAATCGTGACGGAGGAGGAGACCTGGGTAGAGCGGATCGGCCACTATTCCATCGACTATGTATCCAAGTCCCTTGCCAAAGCACAGGACCGCGAGGAAATAGCGGAAATCATCATCGGCTACCTGGGACAGGAATTTGAGCGGGGTGCCCTTTTCCAAGTGAAGAGAGGAATGGTTACAGGATGGAAGGCCGTTTACAGGCAACTAGAGGTAACCGACTTCCCCCGCTTCTCCATCCCCATGAACCAGCCTTCGGTCCTTAAAACAGTGGCCGAAGGAGCGGTCTTCCATCTCGGGCCGATCCCCGAAACACCCTTAAATCAGTTGATGCTTGAATGGATGGGAGGAGGGAGACCGGATACCGCCGTTCTCCTTCCCTTGGTAATCATGGGTAGGGTTGTGAATATCCTGTATGCCGAAGCGGAGGAAAAGGAGCTGTCGAGCCGTTTCGTCGAGTTGCAGAAGCTTCTTACCAAGACGGTACTCGCCTTTGAGATTCTCATCTTCCGGGACAAGATACTTATGATCTGAAAGAAAAACGGGACCAAGAAATTGAAAGGCCCGCCCTGGATGGCGGGCTTTTTATTTTCCGGATAATCCCGAAATATTTGGCACGCCCGGAGAGATTCGAACTCCCGACCACCTGGTTCGAAGCCAGGGACTCTGTCCAGCTGAGCTACGGGCGCGGATTTACGTGGACCTGTATCCGTAACGATTGAACGCCGAAGCGAGCGAAAATGCCGGGGCAATCCAGAGACTAGAGACTAGGGGCTAGATACTAGAAATGACTTTAAAAAAAAGGACGTTATCTAGTATCTAGTCTCTAGTTTCCAGTCTCTAGCCTCGAGGCATTCCGAGCGAGCGTAGGCGCGAGGGCGTCGCGGATTCAGGGTGGAATTAAAAAGGGCCTGGCATCACTGCCCGACCCCTGTAGTTTTTTGGTGAGCCGCGTTGGAGTCGAACCAACGACCACCTGATTAAAAGTCAGGTGCTCTACCTACTGAGCTAGCGGCTCAAAGAGCAAGAAAAAATTTATATCGGAAATTTATCTATCCGTCAATCTTTTTGTTTTTGGATTAATCAAATGGGCTTTTCAGCATAATGGTCTGGTCACGACGCGCCCCCACTGAAACGAGGACGATGGGGCAGCCGATCAACTCCTCTACTCTTAGCAGGTATTTCCGCGCGTTTTCAGGTAGTCCGTCGAATGAACCTACCCCGCTGATGTCGGCCTTCCATCCCGGCATCTCCTCGTAGAGGGGTCGACAGCGGTCAAAGACCTCAAGTCTTGCGGGGAGTTCATCCAATCTCTTCCCTTCGAATTCATATCCGGTGCATATCCTGATAGCGTCAAATCCGTCCAAGACGTCAAGCTTGGTTATGGCGACCCCCGTAAGACCGTTTATCCTCACTGCGTACCTGGTGACCACCGCGTCGAACCAGCCGCAGCGTCTCGGCCTCCCGGTGGTTGAGCCGAATTCACTTCCCATCCGGCGGAGCCTTTCTCCGTCATCATCATGAAGCTCCGTTGGGAAGGGACCGCTTCCAACCCGGGTCACATAGGCTTTGGAGATGCCGATTATCTCGTGGATATCCCTGGGGCTCACGCCGGAGCCGGTGCAGGCGCCCCCGACACATGTGGAAGAAGAGGTGACAAAGGGGTATGTGCCGTGGTCGATATCCAGAAGTGTCCCCTGCGCCCCTTCGAAGAGAACCCTTTTCCCCTCCCTGATCCCTCTATTTAGGAGGAGCGATGTGTCGGTCACGTATTTTTTCAGGACTTCCGCATAGCCGCTGTACTGGTCGTATATCTCCTCGAAAACGATGGGCTTCTCCCCAAGCATCTTTTCCAGGATGAAGTTCTTCTCTTCCAGGGACTCCTTGAGCCTGCTGGCGAAGACATCCCTGTCGATCAGGTCCATGAGACGGATGCCGCGTCGCCCTGCTTTGTCTTCGTATGCAGGGCCGATGCCGCGCCCGGTTGTCCCTATCTTCTTGGCCCCGCTTCTGGCCTCGCGAGCAATGTCTATACTCTTGTGATAGGGCATTATTACATGCAGCGATTCGGAGAGGAAGAGACAGGAGTCGTCCTGGAGACGGCCTCTTCTCTTCAGGTTGTCGATCTCGCCTATGAAAACCTCCGGGTCGAGGACTACCCCGTTGCCGATAATGCAGCACTTGCCCGGATGTAGGATTCCCGAAGGGATAAGATGGAGGATCAGCTTTTCCTCTCCCACCACGATAGTATGCCCGGCGTTGTTCCCCCCCTGGAAACGGACCACGTAGTCCGTGAACTCGGTAAAGATGTCCACTACCTTGCCTTTACCTTCGTCGCCCCACTGGGCGCCGACCACAACAACATTTTTCATCTATACATCTCCTTCAATGCCAAATTGCAGAGAAAAATCATCCCGTTTCAGATCAGTTTTTTTAACTTTCGTCATCTTCCCGTTTGCCGCACTGACAACGGTAAAGTAGTCCGCAACCCCGTATATGTCAAGGATTTCGAGCACCTGGCCGATATTATCGAGTGCCCTCTTGGCCCTGTCGTCCGGAACATAACATCGCCAGCACCTCTCAGTCTCCGAAGAGTCTGGGAAAGGCCGCTATCGTCTCTTGCCGGGTCGGCCATTTTCGTCTCCTCGATAACGGTCCTTATTGCCGAAGAGTCCTTGTCGGCCTGTTCCGGGAGAAAATCGGCAATTCCCTTGGGAATAGGGGTTTCTATTGGTTGAGGATAGTTCACTGTGGCGTGGCTTTCTGACTGACAAAACGGATATGAAGGGTAATATGGAGCCGGATACGCATTGAACCTATCGGGGCAAGCCTTCCGTCGACCTTGACTGAGCAAGAAGGGAAAGCTTCAAAAGCTTAAAAAGCGTAACAATATACCGTTGGAAAGTCAACGATTAAATCCCTTGAAAATGACGCCGGCCTAAGGTAATAATCATGACGTCTCATGATTAATTGTACCAAAGGCGGGCAACAGCTCCATAGCGATAGATCATCCATGAATATTCCCAATAGCATAACAATTCTACGAATTATTATTGCTCCCCTTCTTGTCTATCTTCTTATCAACGGGAACTTTACGGGAACGCTCTGGCTATTGATCGGTGCGGGGATAAGCGATGCACTGGACGGATTCATCGCCAGACATTTCAGGATGATTACCTTTCTTGGCTCCATATTGGATCCGCTTGCAGACAAAATACTGATAACCGCTTTAGTACTTACACTCGCATGGATCGGTCTCTTCCCCTTGTGGCTGGCAATTGTCATCTGCCTTCGCGACCTTGTGATCATCGTCGGCGCGACCGCATATTACATGCGGGCCGGAAAGATAGAGATGGCCCCGACCATACCCGGCAAGCTGAACACCTTCCTCCAATTCTTCCTTATCTTTCTAATATTGGGAAACGCTGCTGATTTTGTACGAGCGGCATCTTTACTGCAGCCGCTATTTATCCTTGTTTTACTAACCGCGCTATTTTCCGGTGGCCACTATATAGCGGTCTGGGGGAAAAAAGCGGCGGCCCTGAAGTCCAGGGCAACATGCGGGCATTGACGGACGTTCATTTCCCGGCAAGCTTCTTAAGCCGCGCCATGTCGTGGATGATCACCCTGTTCCCCTCCACCTCGATGATACCTTCTTTCTTCAGCTTTTTGAAGGTGCGGGAGAGGGTCTCGCTGACCGTGCCCAGATGAGAGGCAAGCTCCCCTTTCTTCATGCCCAGATCCAGGTAGGTCTTCCCCTGGAAGGCAGTCGATTTTTTCCCAGCGGTTTCGATCAGATAGGTGGCCAGACGTGACGGCACCTCGGCGAAGGACAACTCCTCTATTTGACGGGCAAACCGGCGTAAAAGAAGTGAAAGCGAGACGATGAGATTAAGGGAAAAGCGCGGGTTGCGCTCCAGAAGACCTATGAACGCTTCCTTGGGAAGAAAGAGCGCCTCCCCTTTATCCATGGCCCTCGCCTCCGCAGGATATTTTCCGTCGCCGAAAAAGGCGGCCTCGGCAAAAGTCTCGTTGGGATGGACGAAGTGTAGCACCTTTTCCTTGCCATCCGGTGATACCTTGCAGAGCTTCACGCTTCCGGCCGCCAGAAGATAAAAACCAGTGGCGGATTCCCCCTCGTTGAATAGGGCTTCCCCCTTGGAAAATCTTTTTTTAACCGTGATGGCAGCGACTTCCGCCAGGTACTCCTCTTCAAGGCCGGAAAAGAGCAGGGATTTTTTGAGGATGTCCACGATTTCCATTACAGGGATTTCCCTTTACAGATTTGATTTTTGAGACTCCAGGAGAACCGAAGATAACACAACTTCCCACTTCAGGACAACAGAAGAGTAAAAGCTTGTTCGTAAATAACTTTACGTAAGTTTGCGCCTGGATTTATGCTAGAATTGGCCGGGCTGAAAGAGCAAAACCGCAGGCATGGCAGGACTATGTCGAGGATTTTGAGATTGAAATCCGGATAAAGATGGCGTGAAGACAGGATGCAAGATCGGAAAGTTTTTTTGCGAACAAGTCTAAGTTGTCTATCAAACCGGAGATGTTAAACTCATACCTATGAGGATGTAGCTCCATGACAGAAGAGCACCATGACATAGTGATCCTTGGTTCCGGTTCAACCGCCTTCGCGGCCGCGCTCAGGGCGGAGTCTTTGGGGGCAAAGGTGCTGATGATAGAAAAAGGCACCCTTGGGGGCACCTGCATAAATTGGGGATGTATTCCCAGCAAGACTCTGATCCATGCCTCCCTCTTCCGCCGGGAGGCCCGATTGGGAAGAAATATTGGGCTGGGCCTGAGCGAGGAGGATATCGACTATGACCTTCTCGGTCAACACAAGGAGAGGGTTGTGCGACACCTCCGTCAGACTCGGTATCTGGACATCCTCCAGAAAGTGCCGGGCCTTACCCTGGTGAAAGGGACGGGACGATTCATTGGTTCGGAAACCATCGAGGTCGGTGATCGACATATCCGTAGTGAAAAAATACTTATCGCCACCGGTGGTTTCCCACGCATAATCGATATACCGGGGCTACAAGGGACTGATTACCTTACCAGTCGTAGCGCCCTGCAAATGAAAACCATACCTCATTCCCTAATAGTCATCGGTGGAGGGGTCATTGCCATGGAAGTGGGGCAGATGTTCCTGAGGCTTGGCAGCAAAGTGACGATCCTTGAACATGGTCCGCGGATACTTCCCGGACTCGAGACTGAACCGGTCGAGGCCCTCAGGGAGGCGCTCGCTGCCGAAGGAATGAGGATCGAGGTAAAAGCGTCGGTATGTTCTGTGAGAAAGGAGAGGGACCGGACCGTAGTAGAGGTGGAAATCAACGGATTTCGGGATGAGTTGACCGCCGAAAGGCTCCTTCTGGCGGTAGGAACGGCTCCTGCCACGGACGGAATCGGGCTGGAAAAGGTAGGGGTGGAGAAGGACGCCAAGGGGTTCATAAAGGTGGATGAGACGATGCGCACCTCTTCCACTGGAATATGGGCCGCAGGGGACGTAACAGGCGGGATGATGATAGCGACCGTCGGTGCGCGAGAGGGGATTGTGGCCGTGGACAATATGATCAATCCCGAATGCGGCTGTCGGATGGATTACTTGATGGTGCCCATGGCCATTTTTACCGACCCCGAGGTCGGTTTTGTCGGTCTTACCGAGGCCGCTGCGCTGAATGTGGGCTATGATGTGATATGCAACTCTATTTCTGTCTCCGCCATACCCAAGGCGCATGTCACAGGAGAAATCGCGGGAGCCATAAAGATAGTGGCCGAAAAGAAGGGTGGAAGAATTCTGGGGGTCCATCTCTCGTGTTATCGCGGCTCCGAGCTGATCAACGAGGCGGCCCTGGCCCTTTCCTGCAAGATGACCGTACGGGAATTGGGGAACGCAATGCATGTCTATCCCTCCATGAGCGAGGGGCTAAGGCTTTGCGCCCAGGGGTTTTCAAGGGATATAAACAGGCTCTCCTGCTGCGCCGAGTAGCCTGAACCTCTTGCAAAACTACTGAGGGGGCCGGTCTACGTTGCCGACTCGGCCTCCGGCCGACCCTCGAAGGGCGCATTCGCGGTCCACTCGCTCAAAAGCTCAACGTACTTCCATGTACGACACGCTTTTTCGTTCGTTTGCGCCTTGTATCCCGACCTCCTCATAACATTTTGCATGAGATTCATTTGTATTGGAAATAAGCGGTATGAACAATAACCTGGATCCATCTCTGTCACGTAGGCTCTACAGGGCCCTCACCGCCGGTAAAGAAGAGCTTTTTCAGATCATCGAGGATCCCTCCATGGAGGTACTGGGGACGGTGCTGAAAAACCCCGCCATTGACGAAAACCACCTGCTTGTGCTTTTGCAGCGGCGCGACCTCTCCGGAGAGTTGCTCAGAGCGCTCTACCGGTTCCCGATGGTGGAGGAGAACCGCCAACTAAAGGTGGC
>Ga0187786_10000464_pt1 | contig 11504 bp, 13 predicted proteins | sample 0815_BV2_10_20_M_FD_132449 | JGI IMG/M metagenome (GOLD analysis project Ga0187786, IMG submission 132449) | Tropical peat soil microbial communities from peatlands in Department of Meta, Colombia - 0815_BV2_10_20_MG | ecosystem: Environmental > Terrestrial > Soil > Wetlands > Peat | place...
ACCAAGGGCTGAACCGCATTTCCTGCAGAAGAAGAGGTGATCACCCGTGTTGGGAAACCCGCATGACGGGCATACTGCCTGTCTGCCTGATCCAGGTCCCGTGGGTGAATTCATTCCTGGAGGAACAAGGGATGACCCGCACTTCCTGCAGAAGAGCAGATAATAGCCGGTATTGGGAGAACCGCATATTGGGCATGTCATCCTTTTTATTGTTCCCGGCACTGCAGGCACAACCGTTGCTGGAGGGGTCAGGTGCGATCCGCACCGATCGCAGAACCTGGACTGCACGTCCGATTGTATCCTCCCGCATTGCCGGCAGATCAGGGACGCGTTCTGTCGGGGCGGGGGGAGCGGCATCCCGCACCGGTCGCAGAAGGCCGCAGCATCGTCTGTAATGTCTGCGTTGCATTGTCTGCATATCCTGTTCATTGTTACCGTATGTCCCTGTATGCACGAGGCGGTTGAAAATGCTTGTTCTCGTTACAAGCGGAATTTGGGGACAACTCATCTCGGTTACCATCCCGGTATCGGGGGGTTATGCGGACCCGGATTTGCAGGATTCGCATCTTCCATGTTTCTGAGATTGATCTGTTTATCCGGTACATTCTGACTTCCGTATGTCATGAGGAAATGTTTTTATTCATAAAAGCAGGAATGAATTTTTATTTTTACACGACTCGTTCCGGAGTGAGAAGGAATGGGAAGAGCCAAGAAAGATCCTGCGGCGCAGCGTGGGAGGGATAGCCGCAACCGTCATTCTGTACGGGGCAACGGCAACGGGCGATGGAAGCCGGATAGCCAGGAGGATGATCCGTTCCATGATTTAAGACCTGAAGAAGATGATATGCGGAATTCATCAAACGAGGAATATATCTGGCCGGATCTGAATGACGATGATGAAGACGACGATTGACGCCGGGATCTTCACGATTGACCCTGTCCGTCCCGGATTAAGAGGGAAAAACCGTTTCATCCCTTCATCCAGGAGACATAACAGGGAGGCCGGCTGTCTCGTCATTAAAGGCGAATTGTCCATTTCCTGCTCACGCTGAAGGAAAATGTCCGGGGTGCGAAGAGCGTGTCACCACAGTTCCGGATACCGTACGGCGGGTGATGAGAGATTTTTCAGAAGTGCCTCCGGCGTCAGGAATGGTTCCAGCTCCAGCCAGAACCGTCCAAGATCCTCGGGGAAATGGGCATCGGAACCGACCGAGAACGGTTTTTTTAATTGCACGGCAAATTCGCGCGCCTCCCGGTTCTCACTGCCCCGGAGAGTTCTTCCATTGAATCCCTCGATAATATCTACCTCTCCGGTGAGAGTATTGAGGGTATCCCGCCGGAGGGCGCTTGTTGTGCGCCATGAACAGAACGGGTGGGGCACCAGCGCGAGACCCCCCTGATCATGAATCATTTCCACTGTTTCATCTGCCGGAAGGTACGGGTGAATCTCTTCGTTCAGAAAAAGGCCGATGATCTCGCCTTCCGAGGTCATGATCTCTTCGGCAAGGATTATCGGAATGTCCGAAGCCAGTTTCCGTATCCGGTGAGAAACAACGGCGGAACCTGCAGTCGCGTTCTGGTCACATACGACAGGGATGATTCCTGATTCAGCAAAGCACCGGACGATCGCCCCGGGTTCGTTCCGTGCGTCACCGAAGTATGTTGAGTGCACATGCATATCCATCTTCCAGAGGCCTGTCTCATCACTCACTGAATATCTCTCTTCATCCATCCATCCATACTTCACGAGCGCGACCTCATGGGGATTCGTCCATACGCTTGTTCAGTTCCTCAATGATAAACGCCATGCAGTCCTCAAACCCCATTTCTGTGCAATCAGCGGTAATGTCCGCATATCTCTCGTACAGCAGAACCCGATCGTTATACATCTCGCGAAGGCTTTCCCCCTTTTTCAGGATGATGCCCCGGGTCGTTATATTCCTGATCCGCCTTTCCATTTCGTCACAGGATATTTTCAGGTAAACAATGATACCCCGGGCTCCAAGGTGCTCCATCGCTCTCCTGCTGAAAACAACACTGCCTCCCGTTGCGATTACGGCGTTGCGACAACGGAGTGAAAGGACGGCCTCCTCCTCTGCATGCAGAAATACCCCGGTTCCATACCTGTCAATGAGCTCCTGAAGGAGCAACCCTTCGTGTTCCTGGATCACGATATCGGTATCAACAAAGGATCTCCCCAGGGTTTTGGCAAGGATGACGCCCACAGTGCTTTTGCCGGCACCGGGCATACCGATGAGGACGATGTTTTTCATCGAGTTCCCTCTCCTGCTCGAGTTCCCCGGTTAAACCGGTCACCATCCCAGCTCTTCGATCAGCGCACCGGTATTATCCTGAGATACATTGCCGCTTCCCCGGGGCTTGACAACGAGGGTAATGGCATTTTTCAGGGGGACGTTCTTTCTTCCTTTTTTCCCGATGATGAAATCCCCGTCGAAGCGTTTCAGGGAACGGGCGAATGCCCTGATTATTTTTCTCCGGCTGCCCAGATCGGCAGGAGACAAGGTCGTCATTTTTTCGAATATGGCAAGATCGATCAGGGTCGAAGTGATCCAGTCGATCTCGCAGGTATAGCCGAAGATCCATGGTATTCTGGTTCCGATAAGGACCTGTTTGAACCTGTCAACGTTCCCCCCGACATCGCAGGAACCGATAATGACTCCCTCGATGTTCTTGTACCGCGCAACGTTACCAATGTCGGACAGTACCGTGGTGAAGGTGACACCGGAGCAGTTACCCATGCCTCCGATCATCGAACTGATGCCGTGAGCAGCAATATAGAGATACAACCGGTCCTCCTTCGTGTGGGTGAGATCGTCGAGAAGGGCGACCTTGAACCCTTCCCGCTCGTAGAAATTGGAATGGTAGATCGAGAAGTGTTCGACAAAGTTCACCAGCCCCATGAAGAACGGGAGAACTGAAGCTCTTCCACGGTTGACTTCGGGAGGCCACCACGGAGTCTCGAGCACGATGAGCGCTTTACCGGTCATTATACCAGCATGGGAGCCGGTCGTATTGAGGATATCGAATTACCTCCCCGGGAACAGGAAGGCACCTCGTTTCTTCGTGAATCTGATCGGTCGAAACCGGGCCCGGGCTAGTCCCGGGGGAGTACACGGTTCCTGAGCCTAACAACATCTGCCGGGAGATTCAATACGTGCATCTTCCGATGACAATTGGGACACAGCGCGACTACATTCTCGATCGTGTCCTTTCCCCCTTCGTCAAGCGGAACGATGTGGTGGATCTCCAGGTACGGCTCGCCGTCATTATTCCTGAAGGGAGCAGGCAGGCTGCAGAGCTGGCAGGAACCGTTCGCCCGTCGTTTTGCAAATTCTTCCACGATCTTGTCTCCGTTGAAGACCTCGGATACTATCTCGCGCCTGCTGGTTTCCTTGAGAGAATATTTAGCATGGAACTCAAGTTCCTCCAGCGGCAGTTTCTGCACTTTTTTACGGACAGTCTCATCCGGTGTTTCCGGCGTATTTTTTTGAACGGGCCGGGAAAGGGTTAAATCCCGGATCATGAGAGGGAATACCGTAACATCCCGAACATTCTTCCTACCATCGGTCTGCCGGGAAAGGTATGGGTTGTCGGCGAACCTGACTTCTCCGACATAGGTATACTGGTCATCACGAAAAACTTCGAAAAGGTACAGGCCGGTGCCTCTCTCGTCTGCTTCACAAAGAGCCTTGTTCTGGTTGAAGGAGAGTCCCTGTTCCCCGGAAAGGCCCATTCCGGTGAAATGAAATGTCCTCCCGATCCACTTGTCATCGCATCCACGACGGGTGTGATCCGAGACGAGTACAATGCTGTCAGTTTTCAGGGATCTCCTCATCGCACCCTGCGAGCTGCACTTGAAGAGCTCCATCAGATGCTCATTCGATATTACCTCTCCTTTTTTCAGGACCATGCCGCCATCCGTGAGCGCGTCAGGCGAGGGAGTCCGGTCGAACGCAACATTGTACACCCCTGATTCCTGGAGTACCGTGAAAAAGAGAACCGGGGTATCTTCTGCCTCTTCGCGGCTTTTCCTGAAATAGTCGTACCATTCCGGGTATGTTTTCCGGAGCAGCGATGCAAAGTCCGCATACCAGCGCAGGCGCGTCAGGGGAGGGGCATGGACTGTCCTCTCGATGAAGGCATCGAACCGATGGTTCTCCAGCCGGAGGACGATCTTCCGTTTCTTCCCCGGTTCAAGACCCCCCGGCAGGAAAAAAGCGTGCACTTTCTCCGGCAGAGCTGTTTCACGGAAAAGGAAGACATGGCGGTCGGTTCGTTTTACCACGCAGGTCCCATCATCCGCCGTCCACGTGTCTTCTCCCGTGACTTCGTCGTCGGGAAGATCCCCGGCCTCCGCCTCTGCAGAGGCGATAATGTCCTCGATCTCTTCCATGCAGCGCGACCTTCATGAACCAGGAACAACAGTTTCGTTGATCAACAGGATGTGTATTCAGAAAGCATTGTGACGGCAACCAATAAGTACTTTTTACTCACCGGACAAAGCGAACAGGGTGGAATCGATAGGGGAACCCGGTCACTCTTTGTCATTCTGGCAATCTGAAAAAAATGCACCGTCAAGGAGACCTGTTGCTGGTAGAAATATTTATCCATTGAATCCCCCCAATTTTCCATATGGCAATATATTCGGATGAAAAACGACCGTTGCTTGCAAACCTGATAAAATATCTCCTGTTTATCAACGTCCTGTTTTTCATCGTCCTTGTTATCTTCTGGGTTCTGCGTGCTGGTCCCGAACAGGGTCTCAGCTATACCGGAACCTACGCGACAATCCTGATCGGCCTGAATATCCTGGCGTTCCTTATTTACGAACAACTCTACCGGCCGGATGACGACGGATTGCGCAAGATTGCCGAAATCCTCGGGAGCCTGCAGGTAGTATGTTCCGTCATCTCACTCCTGATCGTCATCGGGACCATTGCACTTGCTATCTCACCGGGACTCTCAAGCATCCTCCCGATTGCTGCCGGATCACAGGTGGTTTCGGAAACAACCACAACTCCAAGCAGCAGTACCGGAACGGTAACCCCATCGGTTGCCGTAAAGACGACCGAATGCTATCAGACCTCCACCGGCTGCGTTCCCTATCCCCCAACGCCGACGGTCCCTCCCATGGGAACACCTGTTTCGGCGAATGATCCCATCGTCGGATCATTCATTTTTGACAAGACCCAGTTCGATCCGAAAACGAATTACTACTCCCGGGCCGGGAACTATGAATATAATTACCAGTCGGTTCCTCTTGATTATTCTCCGGATATAAAATGGACATTCAGGGAGGACGGGGTTGTCCTGTTCTATGATAACAACAAGGGGACACTCCTGCGGACCGGCACCTGGACCAAGACTGATCTCGGACAGGGCAATTCAGTATACCGGATCAAGCGGGGTAACTATGACTACCGGGGGCAGTTCCAGGACAAGATATTCCAGATAACGAGCCCCAACCTCTGGAGAATGCAGAAAATCGGATAAACGCTCTTCCCTTTTTTTCGTCAGATAAACAATTTAGAATTCCGTTTTTTTCCAGTTCACTTCCCTGAACTGAAAACCACGCAGATCCTATTCGCCGTTCTCCCCGGAGTAATTCCTTTGCGAATGCGCGAAAACAGGATCCTGAATCAATGCGGCAGCCTTCGGGAGTTGCGGGTGGCTGATTATGTATTGAAAATGACGGGAATATTCGTGCCGGTGAGATTGTCGGAAAAACGAGATCGAGCGTTTCATCCGGAAGGAAACGTACCTTCATAATCTGTCAAGATATTCCGCCCGGTTTTCAAGGAATTGCCGGTAGATCCGGTAATAATTCGTTTCCTCGTATGCGATCCTGCTTATCGGAGAAGTGTCAAAACTCCAGATCTCCGCTTCCGGTAACGCAAGGAGGATTGGTGAGTGGCTTGCTATGATAAACTGCACATCGCCCCGACAGGAGAAATGCCGGAGGAGTTGCAGAAGCTCGAGTTGTCGTACGGGTGAAAGGGCATTCTCCGGCTCGTCAAGCAGGTAAAGTCCCTTCCGTGCAAAACGGTTCGCGAAGAATGCCATGTGGGACTGGCCGTGGGACTTTGTGACGAGGGGGCTGCTGCCGAAATATTCAAGGCAGCCGGGATCGGCCTTCCCCCACTGGTCGAGGGCATCGGCGAAATGACGGAAATGCTCTGAAGCAAAAAATGATCCGGGAACCCTCCCGTCCTCCCACCCGATATTCAGGTAGCGGTGCAGGCGGTCTTCGTACAGGTTTCGTGCGTCCTGCCTCCCTTCGTGTTCCTGCCAGATGTGGATGCCGGCCCCACGGGCTATCGCCTGGAGGAGCGTGGACTTGCCAGTACCGTTCTCACCGACAAAAAAGGTCACGGGCCGGTGAAACTCCAGCATCCCCGTGTTCCGGAATACCGCAAGATTGAACGGGTAGCCGGCGCCGGGAGGGTATGATTCGCTGATGAAGGTGATCCGTCGGATATGCATACCTGCCGGAAGGTTTCGCAGTGCGTGTACTAGAGTTTTTGCGTTCCTTCAGCCTCGGCAGGCTGCATTTTCACTCCTCCCGCAAAATCTTCAAAACCTTGTCATGCCAACGGACAGTATGAATCCGTTTATCAGGGACGCTTTGGGTCCTGGCACCTTCTTCTGGCTTGTCGGGTACCTTGCAGGAATCGTCCTCTTCTTCACGCCATACCGGGATATCCTGGGTTGGATCCTGCTCGTAGTCTTCACACCATTCTCTATCGCGGTGACCTGGTGGTGGTTCCGGAAGAGGGAGCGGCTTTCCCTGCAATATTATGCCGGTATCGGATTCGCATGGAGTGTTATCGCGATTGTTCTCGATTATATCTTTATCGTCGTGCTGTTTTCTGCCACCGGATATTATTCACTTCACATCTTCCTGTATTATGTTCTGATGTTCGCTATTCCCGTTGGCGTGGGAATGTACCTGGGCCGGCAGGAACCTGCTGCAGTCGGACTCGGGTAAGTCGAGGGGATAATCTGCCTCCCAATCCTTTATTGGGCCGCCGAGCAACCAGTAATCATGGATACGGCAGCGATGTACACTACCTTCACCCACCCCAAAGTCGTGACCAGTATGCTGCTTGTTGGTATCGGCCTCGGCCTTGCTCTCTCCGCCCTGTTGTACCTTTTTTCGAGGGCATGGTTCCTGCCGGTAGCATTCGCTGCTGTGGTTCTTGGCACGGTCATATTGTATATGATATGGCTCGATCGCCAGGATTTCCGGGAGCCGGATTCGGTAACGCCGCTGGAGCCAGAAACGGGAAGGGCACCCGTCCTGGTTCGTGCGGAATACCCGCAGTTATCCCGGGATGGAGAACCTTACCGGGATGCGATCTTCATGGATCACCGGGTCATCAGGAGCATGCTCGTTCTGGCTATCGGCCTTGGCCTGGCCATCTGTTTTGCCATCATTCTCTTCCGGGGAACGTGGTTCCTCCCGGCGATGATTGCGGCTCTCACGATTGGTGCCGTGACGGGATACCTCTGCTGGCTTGACGGGCTCGCTCCTGAACGGGACCGGGTCCCCCCCTCTTCTTGAGACGACTGCTGGCGGCCTCTTCCCTTTCCATACCTATTTATCATTCCGGGCATACTGTTTCACCATGCCCGGTATCTCGACCTGCTGCCTGATATCAGAACCCCTGGTCGCGGCACTTGACCGGTTAGCCCCGCTTACCGATCTCATCGAGGTGATGGACGAGGGTCCGCACTTCATCTCGGATACCGGACTGTTTGAAGGATACAGCCAGAAGTTTATCCTCCATGCCCCGTTCCACGGGATTAATATCGCAAGCAGTTTCGAAGCTATCCGAAGAGCCAGCGTTCAGGTCACATCGGATTGTTTCAGGGCTGCTGCTGCGATAGGGGCAGAGGGCGTGGTTGTTCACCCGGGGTATTATGCGTGGGAGGAGGAGAAGGAAGCAGCCGACCGTCAGTTCAGAAAATCCCTGCGCGAATTACGGAAGGTGGCACACGAACATTCGGTCACGTTCTGGTTTGAGAATATGGGGAACATGAACTTTTTCAACCTCCGTACACCCGCGGATCTTGCCCTTGTTGGAAAGACTGGTCTCGTACTCGACACGGGACATGCGTTCCTGAATGGATGTCTCGATGAATTCCTCCGGATCCCGTTCCGGCATATGCATATCCATGACAACACGGGACGATCGGACACCCACAGCGCGATCGGAGAAGGGAATATTGATTTCCAGCCGGTGAAAAAGGCACTGGAGCGAACCGGTGCGACAGCTGTTTTCGAGATGAAGGATCTCCGGTCCGTTGTGAAAAGCCTGGAGGCATTCGATACTGTCTGATCCCACAAGGGACAGACTCCGCCTCAAGGGGGTGATGCGGGCATCCCATCTGAAAAAATTATAAGGCGTATGCCGGAAGCGGGGTGAAGACATCGATGTTGATGCTCCCCATCTTCCCGTCGCGGCGGAGATAGTATTCCGGCAGCCGGTTCTCATTATCATAGAATGAGAACCAGTAACTGAGCTTATACGTCTTCTTCTCGTACCCTTTGATGGACGGATAGCTCTCAGAATCGTGGAGGATGATTACACCGGGATCCTTCTGGGTCAGAGATTTTTCATCGGTGAGCGTACCGTAGAACTCAATCTTATCTGTCCATTTGTTTCCCCGATAATACCATGGGAGCGGCCAGTAGTCCTTTGAAGCGATGACAACCTTACTGGAATTGTCCATCAGCCCCATCACCTCTCTCAAATCTTCCGAGTTCTGGACCTGGACAATCGGCTCGTTGATATCCGCCGGAACGAATGCCACATGCCAGGTCATGACGATGAGGAAGATGCAGCCTGCCAAGGCAAAGGCGATCTTCTGCCAGTTCAGCTTATAGGTCGCGATGATGCACATCGGCAGCAGTTGCGGGATGATGAGCCAGGGAACCTTCTCGCCGACCCACGCATAGAAAGCAACCGTCGTGATCATCCAGACGATACAGAGGCGGAAGAACTCCTCAGATTTCCGATCGGTCCCTGTCGCACGCTGGATATGCTGCAGGGTAACTACCGCGAGATCGTTCACGGGAAGGGAAAAGTTCCGTGTATGGATCCAGTTTTTGACCTTGCGCAGGAAAAGGAGCGGGTGGAGCCCTTCCGTCATGAACTGCAGGGTCCCGATGATCGCGAGGATGAAGATCGGCAGCTCATAGAGGAGGAAGAGCGGAAGGTAGTAGTACAGCGGGCCGCCGAGCCGCTGTTCGTTGTGCATGGCAAGCCAGTGATCGATGGCCTGGTACCAGCCGGTCGTATTCATCTCGAAGTGAACGCCCTGCGCCGTCACGGTGAAGTTCTTCCCGATGAGCGTGTCGGGATGGAAGAAGAACGCTGAATAGAGCGTTCCCATAATTACGACGATGAGCAGCACAAACAGCAGAAGATCGTTTCTCCATTGTGGCGGAAGGGAAAACCGTCCTTTCCATGTTTCCAGAGCAAAGAAGAGGACGAATACGATGAAAAAGACCGGCATCTCTTCCTTGCAGCTGAGCGCGCAGGCAGCGGCGATGGCAGCGACAACCGCAAACCGTGTCTGCCCGCGTTCGAAGTAATAGAGGACCGCGACCACGAAGAGCATCGTTAACAGGAGCATGAAGATGTCGTGGCGCAGGAACCGGGAGAAATAGACCATATCCGGTGAGATCGCGATCAGGAGCCCTGCGACAAGGGTCTGGTTTTTCGTGAGGTATCCCAGCCGGTATACACAGTAGACCAAGGGGACGATTGCGAAGCCGGACAGCGACGGAAGCAGGCGGGCAGTCCAGTCGGAGGGCCCGAGAAGGGCAAACATCGCCGTTGTGACGAAGTAAAGGAACGGTCCGTGGTAGCTCGGATCGTACTGCCAGGCGCCTTTTGTCAGGAGTTCGTAGCAGAACCAGGAATGAATCGCTTCGTCGTGGTGGAGCAGTTTGAGATCGAGAAATGCGAACCGGAGGATGAATGCGATAACAAGGATGAGAAAAAATGTTCTTTCAAAAGTAAAAATCGATTTTATCTTTTGGGAAAGACCCGCGGCCTGCTGCACGCGAGCACCTTCAACTCTCTAAGACAATTTCGATGCCGATGTCTTTGGGCACCTGGATGCGCATGAGCTGGCGGAGTGCACGCTCGTCTGCATCGATATCGATGAGGCGTTTGTGAACACGAAGCTGCCAGCGGTCCCATGTCGCAGTCCCCTCTCCATCGGGACTCTTCCGGATGGGAACGATGAGCCGTTTTGTCGGAAGCGGTATCGGGCCGGCCAGATTTACACCTGTGCGCTCTGCAATCTCCCGTATCCTGTTACAGACCATCTCTACCTTGTTGAAGTCCGTCCCCGTCAGGCGAATTCTGGCTTTCTGCATCTTTTTCACACCCGAAAAAATATTATCTCAGCTGCTTCGGCTTGATCGAGATGCACATGCCGGCTGCGATGGTTGACCCCATATCGCGGACGGCGAACCTGCCGAGCTGCGGGAGTTCCTTGACATTCTCGATAACCATCGGCTTGGTCGGCGTGACGGTAACGATAGCCGCATCACCGGACTTGAGGAAGGTCGGGTTTTCCTCCTTGGTCTGGCCCGTGCGGGGGTCGAGTTTCTTCTTGAGCTCGGTGAACGTGCAGGCGGTCTGGGTGGTGTGGCAGTGGAAGACGGGGGTGTACCCGACAGTCAGGGCGCTCGGGTGCTGGAGCACGACGATCTGTGCGGTGAACTCTTCGGCAACGGTCGGGGGAGCCTCGACAGGCCCGCAGACATCGCCGCGGCGGATGTCGCCCTTGCCGATACCGCGGACGTTGAACCCGACGTTGTCGCCGGGGACTGCCTGCGGGATCTCCTCGTGGTGCATTTCGATGGACTTGATTTCGCCATCCTTGTTGGCGGGCATGAATGCGACCTTCATTCCCTTCTTCATGATACCGGTCTCGACACGGCCGACGGGCACGGTGCCGATACCGCTGATGCTGTACACGTCCTGGATGGGGAGGCGGAGCGGCTTGTCGGTCGGCTTCTCGGGTTCCTTGAAAGTGTCGAGCGCCGGGACCAGTGCCGGGCCTTTGTACCAGGGCGTCTCGGGGCTGACGGTCTTGATGTTGATACCCTGAAGGGAGCTGATGGGGATGAAAAGCGTCTCATCGGGCTTGTAACCGACCATCTTGATAAGGTCAGAAAGGTCCTTCTTGACCTCGTTGAACCGCTTCTCATCATACTTGACAGCGTCCATCTTGTTGATGGCGATGATGATCTGGGTGATGCCGAGCGTCCGTGCAAGGAAGACATGTTCCTTGGTCTGTTCCATGACACCGTCCGGTGCTGCGACGACGAGGATAGCGGCATCGGCCTGGGATGCACCGGTGATCATGTTCTTGACGAAATCTCTGTGTCCCGGGCAGTCTACGACCGTGAAGTAGAACTTTGGAGTGTCGAACCGTTTGTGAGCGATATCAATAGTGAT
>Ga0187786_10000465_pt1 | contig 11498 bp, 12 predicted proteins | sample 0815_BV2_10_20_M_FD_132449 | JGI IMG/M metagenome (GOLD analysis project Ga0187786, IMG submission 132449) | Tropical peat soil microbial communities from peatlands in Department of Meta, Colombia - 0815_BV2_10_20_MG | ecosystem: Environmental > Terrestrial > Soil > Wetlands > Peat | place...
TCTAATACGTAATTTCAATAAATATATTATTCATTTAATAATGTAAATAATAACATGGATTTAAAGGTGTCCACCTTAAGTGAAGCTTAAAATCAACCTCTTCTTTTCGAAATATTTAAGTAAGGTGACGTTTTTAAATTAATTAAGTAAAGGTAACATCTCGGGGCATGAGATGAGATTTTAAAAAGCCCGGGAAAAATACCAGGAGAAATAGGTGGTTTAGATGGTGGAGTTAACCAATCTGTACAACTTGGATGTGTACACCACCCGCGGTAAATACGTGGGCCGGATACAAGACGTGGTGTTGAACATCAAGAAAGGCCGGGTTTCAACTTTGAAAGCCGTTGCCATAGATCATGACAAAAAAAGCGTGGGTATTAGGGACGTTATAACCAAAAGTATACGCATAGTACCTGAAACTGATGAAATAAGGCCTCTTAAAGAGGAAGGTAGTGTTGACATACCTTACGAAAGGGTTCAGGCCGTTGGCGACATACTCTTAATTAGTCCAGAAATAAAAGAACCTCCAGTATCCCCACAATAGGAATAAGTTCATGAAGGTCGGAATTCTGGGATGCGGCGCCATAGCTAACATAATAACTAGTTTTGCCCAAGAGGGTAAGCTTGGCGTCGAAATTGCATTTTTCTATGACCGAGACATGGAAAGGGCCGAAAACTTGGCATCCCAAGTGGATGGTAGAGTGGTTCTTAATTTGGAGGATATGCTGGAAGAAGTGGACCTGGTCATTGAGGCTGCATCACCTCAAGCTGTGGAAAAAATGGTCCCCATTATATTGGAACACGGAAAGGATGTTCTAGTTATGAGTGTTGGAGGACTTATAAACCCCGATGCCAGGAAAAATTTGGAATCTATTGCTAAAAAGAACAAAGCCAAGATATATGCACCTTCTGGAGCAATAGTAGGATTAGATGGTATTAAAGCTGCTTCCATTGGCAAGATCCAAAAAGCCACTTTAGTAACTCGAAAACCGCCTCGTTCTCTCGGTATAGACGCCCAAGAAGAAACCATATTGTATCATGGGAAAGCCAGTGCCGCAGTAGAGAAATTTCCACTTAATATTAATGTGGCAGCTGCTTTGAGCATTGCTGCCGGTATGGAAATTGATGTAGAGATCATTGCCGATCCAGAAGTAGATCGAAACATGCACGAGGTAGTGGTAGTAGGAGACTTTGGAGAGTTCCGGACTGTTACTGAAAATGTTCGGTGTGCTATTAATCCTAAAACCAGTGTTTTAGCAGCGTATTCTGCCATTAAACTTTTAAACAGCTTAAACGAAAATTTGCGGGTGGGGACCTAAGCCTGCCTGGTTATTTTTATATACCATTTATTCTAATATTAATAGGTCTTCAATAGTTATGGAGACGGTGCAAGATGAAAGAATGCGAAATTTATTCTAATTTAAAACTTCCGTGTGGTTCAAAAATAGTTTTAAGAGTTGATGGAAGGAATTTTTCACAATTATCCCATAAATTAGACTTTGAAAAACCCTATGATAAGAATTTCACCAAAATAATGTCTCTAGTCGGCCTGGATATATTTCGAGAGTTCAGTCCGGGTTTCATCTACATTTTCTCCGATGAAATTAATATATTAATGGGCGAAATTCCATTTGCAGGAAGAGTTGAAAAAATAGATTCAGTTTTTGCTGGTTTTATAAGTAGCAGTTTCACCCAGCACCTGTTTAAGGAATACAAAGGAATTGATGAATTATTCAGCCCCATATCTTTTGATTCCAGGATCATTCCTCTATCATCTGATTTGGTAGTGAAATATTTCCAGGAAAGACAAAATGAGGCCTGGAGAAATTGTCTTAATGGTTACGCTTATTGGACACTTAGAAAAGAGCATTCTCCTCAAAAAAGTGTCCAAATTTTAAAAGATCAAAAAAGTGACCAGTTACATGAATTACTTTTCCAAAAAGGGATTAACATAAATGATGTACCTTTATGGCACCGCCGGGGGCTGGGTATTTACCGTGAAAAAATAAAAATAAAAGGTTACAATCCATTGGAAGAGAAGTCTGTAGTTTCAAGTCGGAGCCGCGCCCATGTGGATTGGGAACTGCCCATTTTAGATTTAGATTTTTTTAATGAACAAAAATTTTTATAAACTGAGCGAATTTTATGGAAGAACAAAAAAAACCTGGTCTTTTAGATAGGTTAATTGGACATATATTGGGAAATGACACCCAGAAATTCTTGGAAGTACATATTGATGGTGAAGTTATAAATGAAATAGTTCAGATCGCCAGAGAATCTCATCCCAATGAATTTGTAGCCCTTTTAGAGGGTAAAATCAAAGAAAACATCCTTAAAATCGACGGACTAGTTTTTCTTCCAGGTGAAACTTCCAATCAAGGAGCGGTGATGAAGACTTTCATGAAGCCCCTGGTCACTGGCACCGTAGGATCTGTACACAGCCATCCTGGTTACAATGCCAGCCCGTCCAATGCTGATCTTTATTTTTTCTCCAAAAACGGGCTTTTCCATCTGATAATAGCTGAACCCTATGAGGAGTACAGCATAAGAGCCTATGACACCATGGGAATGGAAGCTGAGTACCGGATTGTTTAATCTAAAACATGTTAAGTTAATAAAAATTTGATGAATCTTTAATGATTTTAAAGGTTCATCGTTTCTGTTTTAGAGATTCACTGCTACTGCATCGTGTACGTGTTCTAATTTTTTCAGTTCAACAATAACTTCAGCAGGCACGTTCTGATCTACTTTGAGAACCATGACCGCTTCTCCACCTTGTTCCTGCCTTCCCACCTGCATCTTAGCTATATTTATACCGTGTTCACCTAATTTGGTGCCTATTGATCCAATTATTCCTGGTATATCCTTGTACTTGGCAATGAGCATGGTTCCCTGGGTTTCCACATCAACGGAGTAGTCATTTATCATAACTATTTTGGGTTCCTTGGAGAAAATTCCTTCCACACTTATCTGGTTGCTTTCCGCCTTCATTTCAACTTTAATCAGGTTTTTATAACCGCCAGCATCGCATCTTTTACCTTCAGTGATGATTATTCCTCTATTACTTGCCACTGTACTGGCATTTACCATATTCACTGGTTCGGTTAAAATAGGATTTAAAATTGATTGAAGCATTTTTCGGGTCATTATGTCATGGTTGCGAATTTCTGACAATTCACCACAGTAAGTTATCTCCAATTCATTAATGTTCCCTTCTGCAGTTTGTATAACGAACTTCCCCAACTTCTCCACCAGTTGCAAGTAGGGTTTTATTTGCTGGAAGGTTTCCGGGTCCAACACCGGCATGTTAATCACGTTTTTAGGCGACCCTCCACTTAACACCTCTTTTATCTCCTTAGCCACAATTATGGCCGCGTCTCGTTGGGCTTCACGGGTAGATGCACCTATATGAGGGGTGAAAACCACATTATCCAGTTCTAGAAGAGGATTTCCTGTTGGAGGTTCTTTTTCAAATACGTCTAGGGCAGCACCACCTATTTTACCCTCTTTTATAGCATGATAAAGATCTTCCTCGTTAATAATACCTCCCCGGGCACAGTTAATTATGAAAGCCGTGTCTTTCATAATTTCCATCTCTTGTTTAGCTATGAGATGTTTAGTCTCGGGTGTAAGTGGTACATGGATAGTTATGACATCAGCCGCCTTTAGGAGGCCTTCTAAGTCCATTATTTCCACACCAATTTGTGCAGCAGCTTCTTGAGTAATGTAAGGATCGTAGACCATGAGGTCCATGCCAAATGCTTTGCAACGACTGGCAACTTGGCTGCCTATTCTACCCATTCCCACTATTCCAAGGACCTTACCATTTAATTCCATCCCCATAAAGTCGCTTTTCTCCCATTTACCCTCTTTAACAGATTTATCTGCCAGGGATATTTTACGGGACAAAGATAACATAAGACCCAGTGCATGTTCAGCAACTGTTATAGAAGTAGATTCAGGCGCATTTACAACCATTACTCCTCTTTCAGTGGCGGCCTCCACGTCCACATTGTCCACACCTACACCAGCTCGGGCGATAATACGAAGTTTTGGTGCAGCTTCAATGACTTCTCTGGTAACTTTAGTGCGGCTTCTCACTACAATAGCTTCAAAATCGTGAATATCATTAATAAGTTCTTCAGGAGTAATATCAGTGCGGACTACAACCTCCGCTACGTCTTCCAACTCCTCTATTCCTTTTTCATTTATTTGATCAGCGATAAGTACCTTCATGTTATCCATCTTTTCACCAGCCTACAATGGGGCTTCATTTCATAATATTTAGAGTAGGTGTTTAAATCTGTTACTGGACCTGGAATGTAAATAATGTAATCAAATATTCGGGGCTATTTCTATAATTGAACTATTTTATGATGATTATAATTAGAAATAGCCACAATATCTATTTAATACCGGTAAACAGATTTTAATATCGGTAAACACCGGAGAGAAAATTATTTATCAACAGTAACGACACTCTATAATAACATAAGTTGTTGGATTAAATAAATTTATTTGGAGGAGATTATTATGGTTTCAGTGGATGAATTTGTTATTGTAAGTTCTAATTACGTACCCGGCTACGAAGTTTTAGAAACAAAAGGTTTTGTTTATGGCCTTACGGTACGTAGCCGTGGGGTGGGAGGACAGATCGGTGCAGGAATTCGTTCTATGTTTGGAGGAGAGATCAAAGAATATGTACATATGATGGAAGAATCCAGAGAGGAAGCCCTGCAAAGAGCCATTCAACATGCCAAGGAAATGGGAGGAAATGGTATCATAAGTGCTCGTTATGACTCCAATGATATATCTGATATAATGCAGGAAATTCTGGTCTACGGAACAGCAGTAGTAGTGGAAAAAGTAGAATAGGATTACAATATGTATGAAGGTTTTTTAGAAGTTAGTGGAGTTCCATTACCACAGACTCTGTTGGGTACTTCTCCTTTTATTGGTGCTGCTCAGTTCGGACACCGTGCCCGTCTTTACCAGTTGGACCTTTACAGCAATCCCGCAAATATGTTGAAGATCATACAGATCAGTTACGACATGGGTGTAAGGGGAATTCAACTATTGCCTCATCCTCCCGTTATAGAAGCTCTGGAAATGGCCCGAAACGAAGGAATGAAACTGGACATCGTAGGCACCGTGCGCCCCGAACAGGAACTTGAGGATATTCAACTTCTGGCCAGTCTGGATGCAAAAGCCATGCTGCTCCATGCTACAATCACAGACAAAGGAGATTGGGACTTAATAGAAGAAAGTTTAGGTTTCATAAAAGATAACAAAGCTTTGCCAGGATTAGCAACTCATCGGCCATTTCAGACCACCCAAAATCTTCTGGACTCGCCGGTTCTTGATCTTTTCGAAGTTTACATGATGCCCATCAACCGTCTGGGGTATTTAATGGACTGTGAGCAGAACCTGGAAAAAGAACGCGCCCATCTACGAAGTATGACTCTTGAACTGGATAAGACTGTGATCGCGAAAAAAATACTAGCAGCAGGAATAATGACACCTGAAGACGCCTTTGAATATCTTAAAACCCTTGATTATGTTGATATGGTTACTCTGGGAATTGCTTCTGAAAAAGAAGCTCAAGAAACCTGGGACACTCTAAAAAAGAAGTGATGTGTCTAAAGCCGTGGAATACATTTAAAACCTTGCAAATGAACTAAAATCTTGTGATGAATATTTTAAATCAAATTTTAGATTATAAGATGAAGAATAAATAATTAGACGAAAAATAATCCATAATTTATTAATTATCCCTTCTTTCTTTCAGGAGTTTCATAAAATCTTTAGAATTCTTTAATTCTTCCATCTCCCAGTGGTGCACCACTGGCACCCCTTTAATGGAGTTTAAATCTCGTCTGCTTTCTAAAATAAATGCAGCTTCGGTACCAGTTATGTTGGATAGATCCCTCAAATTTACAGCCATTTTAGCCAAAAGTTTTTGGTTACGGTGTTTATCCAAGTTAGCCATTAATGGTTCGGCATCCTTAGACTCTTTTTGATTCGGTTTAGCTAAAGCATCGAAAGGAGTCCGGTTTGTTTTTATAACCCCATAACCAAGTTCTACCAGTTCGCGGGGTTCTGATTTCTCAATTTTAGTCTTTTCAGATGATGGAACCTGGAATAGATTAACTGATACCGTGATCTTCATATTAAGTATTCTTTCCAGAACCATGGCAGTTTCAGGATGGGCACGGGCTCTTCCAGTTTCATATTTATATATAGTTTCTCTGGAAACATGGGCCAGATCAGCTAACTCTTTTAAGGACATATTCTGCTCTTCACGGACTTCTTTAACGATTTTACCGTTAATTTGGACGTAGTAACCTCCTCTTCCTGCGAAAATTTCAGGATATAGGTTGTCCACCACCAAATTACGAAAAGTTTCAATTCCAATGACGGGAATACCATGGCGTTCATAAACCACGTCTTCTTCCAGATATTCATGTTTAGACTTTATTCCCACCAGCAAAGGGGACGCCAGAAGGGTACCTGCTACTTGTTTGATTTCCTGGGCCTGCTCCACACTGAAACCATCCACATTAACCAGCACCTTCATTAAAAGAAGCATTAATTCCCGTCGGGCTACTAAGTCAAAGCAGCTCCGATCATATATATTAGAAGTTTCAAACCCATGGTTGGTTAAAGTTTCAGTGATGTTTATGAGCATCTCTTCTCGATGCACTGGAAGGTTAGCATGAGACAGATGATCACCCCGGTGATGTGATGTATAATATATTATATGTAGGTATTGATGACACGGATTCCAGTAGTGGAATGTGCACCACTTATATATGTGCTGTAGTACTGGAGAGACTTAAAGATTGTGGTTTTACCCTAAAAGGAGAACCCCATTTAATACGCTTAAATCCGTTTGCACCTTATAAAACCCGTGGAAACGGAGCAGTGTCGTTTAAACTGATTTTAAAAAATAATGAAGAAATTGAAAATGCTAAACGCCTTATTCTAAGTGTGGTAGAAAAGTTTTCAGAAGTGGAAGACCCCCGAACCAATCCCGGAGTGGTCTTTTACACAGGTGAAATAACTGAAAAAATGAAAGAATATTCTCTGAAGACTGTACGTCAGATGGTGACCTTGGAAGAAGCTGAGAGCCTTGTCCAGGATGTTGGAGCTGAAATTTTTAAGTATAAAAATGGTCGGGGAATTATAGGTGCTTTAGCAGCCATTGGGTGCCCTTTACCTGATGAAACTTATGAATTAATCGCATACCGAACGGTCGAAAATTATGGTAAAAAGCGAAAGATTGATGAAAATTCAGTGCGAATAATGGACCAGAAAACCTATCCCGAAACTTTTGATAATGTTGATGACGGATACATGACAATCGAACCTCACACTCCATGTCCGGTACTTTACGGTATTCGAGGAGAAAGTAAAGAGGCAGTATGCCAGGCTCATCACTTAGTAGATGTAAAAGAGCCAGTTGAGCGAATAATGGTATTTTTAACCAACCAACATACCGATCTACACATCCAAGAGGCTTCTGTCATTAACCATCTGGAAATGTATCAATGTTACCATGTGAAAGGCCAAGTAAAGGATCAGCCTCACGTAATTGAAGGTGGTCATGTTATTTTCACTTTAAAAGATGCTTCAGGTGAGATAGAATGTGCTGCCTATGAACCCACAAAGGGATTCCGGGACACAGTTCGCCAGTTGGCTCCCGGTGATAAATTAGTGGTTTATGGAGGTATAGGAAAGAGAGGGACTTTGAATCTGGAAAAGATTCAAATTACTCATCTTGAAGATCAATATCAGAGTCTTAACCCTCGGTGTCATTGTGGAAAGCGTATGAAATCGGCAGGCAGCGGAAAAGGATATAAATGTCCCAGTTGCGGCCATAAAGTAGTCGATATCCCTAAAGAAAAGATAAAAATTGAAAGAATGTTGGAGGATGGATTTTACGAGGTTCCTCCTTCGGCCCGGCGGCATTTAAGCAAACCTTTGGTAAGGATCTTGGGGTGTAAATAACTTGAATTAACCCGCATTAATTTTAATTCAAAATTAATTTAAAGCTATTAAAACTTATTAAATGTCTGAATAACTTCTATAATATTTTTTATAAAAATTTAAGAAGTTGAAAAGGACGCGATATTTTCCCATCCAAACCTTTATAATTAACTGCGTTATCCCTAGGATTAATGATCACTGACTCCATAGCTCACTTCATCTGTGATACCTCTTATGAAAACCTACCAAAAAATGTGGTGGAAAAGGCCAAGTTATGTTTTCTAGACTTTTTAGGGGTTTCTCTGGGTGGTTCCCGGACACTTAGTGGACAAATAATCAGGAACATATCTGGTCTTAACGGCCATTCTACAATTATTGGTGGTTCTAAAGCCAGTGCTCTGGAAGCAAGTTTGATTAATGGTGTTTTGGCCCATTCTATGGATTTAGATGACGGGCATCGTCAGGCTCAACTCCATCCTGGAGCTTGTGTTATTCCTGCAGCACTATCATTATCAGAATCTCAAGAAGTATTAGAATCCCAAGAAGCCAGTGGAAAAGATTTAATTGAATCCATAGTAGTTGGATATCAAATAGCAGTAATGATGGGCATAATAGCAAATCCTGAACACCGGAGAAGAGGTTTTCACAGTACAGGAACTTGTGGAACGTTCGGAGCTGCGGCAGCAGCCAGTAAAATATTAAAACTCGATAAAAAGTTTGTAATTAATACCATTGGTCTGGCTGGAACTCAGGCTGCTGGGCTGTTGGAATCCGACCACGTAGGCACCATGGGTAAACATCTTCACGTGGGTCGAGCAGCCCAATCCGGAGTTTTATCAGCTTTAATTGCCCAAAAAGGATTTACAGGTGCAAAAAGCATAATAGATGGGAAAGAAGGATTTTTAAGGGCCACTTCCCAAATAGACGAAGATAAAATAGCCAGTGAAGAACAGAATTTAGCAGAATTGTATCACATTCTAGGGGTCTATTTCAAAAATTATCCCGTTTGCAGGCATTTACACTCTTCAATTGATGCAGCACTATCCCTCATGCAGAAATATAATATTGATCTGGATGAAATTGTGGATGTGAAGGTAAACACTTATGAAATTGCAGCTGAACATGATGATTATCATCCTCAGGGTCCCGAAGCCATAAGGCAGAGTTTACCCGTCAGTCTGGCTATTGCCATCTCTAAAGGGCAAATAGATCCTGATTTTAATATCAGTAAAAAAGAGTTGGATTTGGCTTCTAAAGTCTCCATATCATGTGATTCTGGCCTGGAATCACTTTATCCAGAACAAAGACCATCTCATATAACTATATCCACAAAAAAAGGACAGTTTGAGGAAATTATTTATTTACCACAGGGAGAGCCAGAAAAAGCATTTGGCTGGGATCATATTCTGGAGAAATTCCAAATTCTAAATCCCGAAGTAGATTTAGAACCTTTTCATATCTTAAAGAAAATGGAATCATACGATGTAACTGAATTAATGAGTATTCTAAATCTTTAAAATAAGATCTTAAGAAAATAACTGCTTAAAAGAAAATATGGGTGATCTTATTGAATACTGAAGATTTTTTAGAAAAAATAGGTATTAAAAAAGCTTCTAATAACTTACCGGAGTCCAAAAAACGGTTTGAAGATGGAGCGCAGTACCGCTTTGAAGTGCCAGGGATACAGAAACCAGCCGCTTTATCCAGTTTAATTGAAGCTCTGGATTATTACGAAGTCCAGATACATCGGGTGACTCAAACTAAAGGCATAATGCTACTTACTGACTCAGAAATAATAGAAATGACAAATATGGCCCGTCAGGCCAATTTAGGACTATTTCTGAGTGTGGGTCCCCGGGCTACCTATGACACCAGTGCCTCAGCCCAGACCAAAGAAGGAGCCAGGATAGGATATCGGTTACGGGGTTATAAAAACCTGTTTTATGCCATAGAAGATGTTAAGCGTGCTGTGAATTTGGGTGTGCGTGGTATTGTGGTTTATGATGAGGGGCTTTTATGGGTGCTCTCCCAAATGAGAGAGAATGAAGAACTTCCTTCCAACGTGCATTTCAAAATTTCTGCCCATACTGGACATGGCAATCCCGCATCAGCCCGTCTTCTACAAGATATTGGTGCTGATTCCTTTAACCCGGTTCGCGACTTGTCGGTGCAAATGATGAACGAAATTCGTCAGGCCATTGATATATCCCTGGATATCCATATGGAAAATCCCAAATCTTCCGGCGGATTTATCCGACACTATGAAGCACCAGATATTATAAGAAATGCGGCACCTGTCTATCTGAAGACTGGTGGTGCAGTTGCTGCTCATCATGGCTGGGATACCACTTCTACTCAAGCAAGTGAACGTATAAGGCAGGTCCGTCTGGTTCAGGATATGATAAACCGGTATTATCCCGAAGCTAAGGTTTCTAAAATTGGAGCAAAGAACCTGGCTATTCCAGAGTAGATATATTATTAGAGAGGTTATTGAAGAGGGTATAAAAGGATAAGTTTTACGTAAAAGAGAACAGTTTTATGGAGAGAATGAGCTTATGGGAAATATTTCAAATATGGTTAAAAATGCCCTGATCGATGCCAGTACTAGTTTCAGGGACGACCAAATAGCAGCATACCATAATGCTTTGGAACAGGAAGAAAATGACCGTGCCAGATGGGTTTTAGAAATCATGATAGAGAACGCCCGCTTAGCACACAAGAACAGGGTACCTCTTTGCGACGATACTGGTGTGCCTCATGTTCTGGTAGAAATAGGACCTAATGCTGCCCTTCCCCCTAATTTTTTTGATGAAATTAAGTCCGGAATTCGTGAAGGATTGTTAGAACTTCCAGGAAGACCCATGGCCGTTCGTGGAGATGTTATCCAAAGAATTGAACAAAGTGAAGGCCTTTACACTGACCCCGGAAAACTGGTTCCCCCTGGGTTCTTACTGGACACCATGGAAGCTGAAGGGATCAAAATCCATGTACTGATGTTAGGCGGCGGTCCAGAGATAAGGGCCCTCACTAAAAGCGTTTTTCACAAGAGGGATCATAGAAAGCTTTTTAAGGAAGTGATAACATGGATGAGATCAGAGATTCCTAAGTTGGGATGCACTCCTGTTATTCCCGCTATTGGCATTGGTAGAACTCATTTTGAAGCTTCATCTCTAATGCTTAAGGCAATGGCACACCGGAAACTCAATGAACAATCAGAATTGGAAAGAGAAGTAACTGAATCTCTCAACACGTTAGGTGTTGGTTCCCTGGGATTGGGCGGAACAGTAACTGCCCTGGGATCCCTGGTACAAGTGGGTCCGCAAAGAGCCAGTGGAGTTCGAATCGTGTGTGTACGTCCCTGCTGCTCTGTAGAACCCCGCAGATCATCAGTACATCTGCCCCAAAATTTTTGGAGTGATTGAAATGGCAATCGGAAGAGAAACTGTTGAAAATCTTATTAAAATCGGAAAACCAAAATGGAGGACATCTATTTCACGGGTGGAACCTAA
>Ga0187786_10000466_pt1 | contig 11456 bp, 7 predicted proteins | sample 0815_BV2_10_20_M_FD_132449 | JGI IMG/M metagenome (GOLD analysis project Ga0187786, IMG submission 132449) | Tropical peat soil microbial communities from peatlands in Department of Meta, Colombia - 0815_BV2_10_20_MG | ecosystem: Environmental > Terrestrial > Soil > Wetlands > Peat | place...
GGTCGCGGTCCGGCCCCTGCATCAGGCCGTCGAGCATTTCGACGACATCCACTTTCGCGCCCAGTGTCGAGTACACCGTCGCCATCTCCAGGCCGATGATGCCGCCACCAATCACCAGCATGCATTGCGGCACCTCGCGCAATTCCAGCGCGCCGGTCGAATCGACGATGCGTTCGTCACGCGGCAGGAAGGGTAGATGCACGGCCGCGGAGCCGGCGGCGATGATGCACTGGGCGAACTTGATGACCTTCTTCGCGCCGGTCTTCTCCTGCGCACTGCCTGTCGTTTCTTCCACTTCGAGGTGGTGCGCGTCGAGGAAGTGGCCGTAGCCGCGCACGACGTCCACCTTGCGGCCCTTGGCCATGCCGGTCAGGCCGGTGGTCAGTTTGCCTACCACCCTGGCCTTGTGGGCGCGCAGCTGGTCGATGTCGACCTGTGGCGCGGCGAAGGCGATGCCGGCGGCGCTCATGTGCTGCGCCTCGTCCATCACCGCAGCGACATGCAGCAGCGCCTTCGATGGGATGCAGCCGACGTTGAGGCAGACGCCGCCGAGCGTGGCATAGCGCTCGACCAGCACGGTCTTCATGCCGAGGTCGGCGGCCCGGAAGGCGGCCGAGTAGCCACCGGGGCCGGCACCAAGCACCAGCATTTCGCAGTCGAAGTCGGAGGAGGTGGCAGCGGCCGGAACCGTCGCCGGGGCCGCTTTGGACGTTGCGGCAGCAGCCGCCGCCGCCGAATCCATTACCAGGATCACGCTGCCTTCCGAGACCTTGTCGCCGATCTTGACCTTCAGTTCCTTCACTGTGCCGGCGGTGGGCGCGGGTACGTCCAGCGTGGCCTTGTCGGATTCGAGCGTGACCAGCGAGGCTTCCGCCTCGACGGTGTCGCCCGGCTTGACGTGGATCTCGATGACCGGTACGTCCTTGAAGTCGCCGATGTCGGGTACCTTCACTTCGAGGGTCATAGCATCACCCTCCGGAAGTCGCCGAGCAGTTGCGCGAGATAGGCGTTGAAGCGCGTTGCCAAGGCGCCGTCGATGACGCGATGGTCGGCGGACAGCGAGAGCGGCACCATCAGGCGCGGCACGAAAGCTTTGCTGTCCCACACCGGTTTCATGCTCGATTTGCTGACGCCGAGTATCGCCACCTCGGGCGCATTGACGATGGGCGAGAACGAAGTTCCCCCAATGCCGCCAACGCTGGAAATCGTGAATGTGGCGCCCTGCATGTCGGTCGGCAGCAGCTTGCCGTCGCGTGCCTTCTTCGCCAGGTCGGAAGTCTCCTGCGCGATCTGGACGACGCCCTTCCTGTCGGCATCCTTCAGCACCGGCACCATCAGGCCGTTGGGCGTGTCGGCGGCAAAGCCGATGTGCCAGTAGTTCTTGAAGACCTGGTTGTCACCATCGAGGGAACTGTTGAGGTCGGGGTACTTCTTGAGTGCCGCCACTGCCGCCTTGATGATGAAGGCGAGCATGGTCACCTTGATGCCAGCCTTCTCGTTCTCCTTGTTGAGCTGGACGCGCAGCGCTTCCAGTTCGGTGATGTCGGCATCCTCGTGGTAGGTGACGGCCGGGATCATGACCCAGTTGCGGGCCAGGTTGGGGCCGGAGATCTTCTTGATGCGCGACAGCGGCTTGACCTCGACGGGGCCGAACCTGGCGAAGTCCACCTGCGGCCATGGCAGCAGATTCAGACCGCCGCCTAAAGTCAGTGCTGGCGACACGCCGGCCGGGGCTGTGGTGCCTGCCATCACGCCTTTCACAAAGCCCTGCACGTCCTGTTCGGTGATGCGGCCCTTCGGCCCGGTGCCCTTCACCTGCGCGATGTCGACGCCGAGTTCGCGCGCGAAGCTGCGCACCGACGGGCTGGCGTGGGCCTTGCTGCCACCGCCGACGGCCAGCATCTCCGTCGGCGTCGGCATGCGCACGGAAGGTGGCGCGGTGGTCGGTTCGGCTTCGGTCGGCCGAAAGTCGGTGACCGCCTCGGTAAGCGTCGGGATAGGCGCCACCGGTTCGGTCACCGTCGGGGCCGAGGGGGTCGGCGCGGGCGCCGGCTGCGGCGCGGCAACCGCAGCGGCGGCGGTACTCTCGACCGCGTCGAGCAGCAGAATCAGGCTGCCCTCGGAGACCTTGTCGCCGAGTTTTACCTTGATCTCCTTGATGGTGCCGGCGGCGGGCGCTGGCACGTCCATGGTCGCCTTGTCCGATTCGAGGGTGATCAGCGGATCTTCGGCCTGGACCGAGTCGCCGGCCTTGACGTGCAGTTCGATGATCGGTACGTCGTTGAAGCCGCCGATGTCTGGAACTTTGACTTCCATGATCACACCTTCACCGGATTGGGTTTGTTCGGATCGAGGCCGTACTTGCGGATGGCTTCGGCCACCTTGGCGGCAGCCATGGCACCTTCCTCGACCAGCGCACGCAATGCCGCGACCGTGATCCAGCGTCTATCCACTTCGAAGAAGCTGCGCAGCTGCTCGCGCGTGTCGGAGCGGCCGAAGCCGTCGGTGCCGAGCACGGTATAGCGGCGGCTGCCGTCATGGCAGACGAAGGGCCGGATCTGCTCGGCGAACAGGCGCACGTAGTCGGTCGCCGCGATGACCGGGCCGCGCGTGTCGGCCAGGCTCTTCGCGACATGGCACAGCTTCTTCGGTTCCTCGGGATGGAGCAGCTGGTAGCGCACGCAGTTGTGGCCGTCGCGCGCCAGCTCGGTGAAGCTCGGGCACGACCACAAGTCGGACTCGACGCCCCAGTCGTTACGGAGCATCTCGGCGGCGGCAATGGCCTCGCGGAAGATCACGCCCGAGCCGAGCAGCTGCACGCGCGGGCCGTTGCTGGCGGCGCCGCGCCGGAACAGGTACATGCCCTTGAGGATGTCCTGCTCGACCCCCGCCGGCATCTCGGGATGCTCGTAGTTCTCGTTCATTACCGTCAGGTAATAGAACACATCCTCCTGCTCGGCGACCATGCGCCGCAGGCCGTCCTGCACGATCACCGCCACTTCGTAGCCGAAGGTCGGGTCGTAGGAGATGCAGTTGGGGATCGTCGCCGACAGCAGATGCGAATGGCCGTCTTCGTGTTGCAGGCCTTCGCCGTTGAGCGTGGTGCGCCCGGCGGTGCCGCCGACCAGGAAGCCGCGCGCGCGCGAGTCGCCGGCGGCCCAGCACAGGTCCATGGTTCGTTGCAGGCCGAACATCGAGTAGAAAATATAGAAGGGCAGCATCTGCACGCCGTGCGTCGAGTACGACGTCGCGGCGGCGATCCAGTCGGCCATGGCGCCGGCTTCGTTGATGCCTTCCTGCAGGATCTGGCCGTCCTTCGATTCCTTGTAGAACATCAGCTGGTCGGCGTCCTGCGGCACATAGGTCTGCCCCTGCTGGTTCCAGATGCCGAACTGGCGGAACATGCCTTCCATGCCGAAGGTGCGCGACTCGTCGGGCACGATGGGTACGATGCGCTTGCCGATGGCCTTGTCGCGCAGCAGCGTGCTGAGGATGCGCACGAAGGCCATGGTGGTCGAAAACTCGCGGTCGGCGCCCGATGCCTTGAGCAGGGCGTCGAAGGCCGACAGCGGTGGCACCGGCAGCGGGTCGACCCGGCGCCGGCGCTGCGGCAGGTAGCCGCCGAGATTGAGGCGGTGTTCGCGCATGTACTTGAGCTCGGGCGAATCGTCGGCGAACTTCAGGTAAGGCAGTTGCTCGAGGTCCTCGTCCTTGACCGGCAGCTTGAAGCGGTCGCGGAAGGCCTTGATCGACGTCGTGCCCATCTTCTTCTGCTGGTGGGTGATGTTCTGCGCTTCGCCTGATTCACCCATGCCGTAGCCCTTGATGGTCTTGGCAAGGATGACCGTCGGCTGGCCGGTGTGATTGACGGCGGCCTGGTAGGCGGCGAAGACCTTGTGCGGGTCGTGGCCGCCGCGGTTCAGGCGCCAGATATCGTCGTCGGTCCAGCTGGCGACCATCGCCTTCAATTCCGGCGTGTTGAAGAAATGCTCGCGCACATAAGCGCCGTCCTTGGACTTGAAGGTCTGGTAATCGCCGTCGACGCATTCCATCATCCGTTTGCGCAGCAGACCGTGCCTGTCCTGGGCCAGCAGGGGATCCCAGTAGCTGCCCCAGATGACCTTGATAACGTTCCAGCCGGCGCCGCGGAAATCGGCTTCCAGTTCCTGGATGATCTTGCCGTTGCCGCGCACCGGGCCGTCGAGGCGCTGCAGGTTGCAGTTCACCACGAAGATCAGGTTGTCGAGATTTTCGCGGCCGGCCATGCCGATGGCGCCCATCGATTCAGGCTCGTCCATTTCGCCGTCGCCCATGAAGGCCCACACCTTGCGACCGGTCGTATTGGCGAGCCCCCGGTCGTGGATGTACTTCATGAAACGCGCCTGGTAGATCGCCTGCAGCGGGCCGAGGCCCATCGATACGGTGGGGAACTGCCAGAATTCCGGCATCAGCCAGGGGTGCGGATAGGAAGTCAGCCCCTTGCCATCGACATCCTGGCGGAAGCCGTCGAGCCTCTCCTCGTCGAAGCGGCCGAGCAGGAAGGCGCGGGCATAGATGCCGGGCGCCGAATGGCCCTGGACGAAAATCAGGTCGCCGCCCTGCTTGTCGTCCGGCGCGTGCCAGAAGTGCAGGAAGCCGACGTCATAGAGCGTGGCGGCGGAGGCGAAGCTGGCGATGTGGCCGCCGAGGTTGGAATCGCCCTTGTTCGCGCGCAGCACCATGGCCAGCGCATTCCAGCGGATATAGGCGCGGATGCGGTTTTCGATCGCGTAGTCGCCAGGCGCCAGCGGCTGGCGTTCGACCGGTATGGTATTGATGTAGCCGGTGTTTGCCGAGTAGGGGATGTTGATACCGGCGCGGTTTCCCAGTTCAATGAGTTTCTCGATCAAAAAGTGTGCGCGTTCCGGACCCTCCTGCTCGATGACGGCCTCAAGGGCGTCGAGCCATTCACGGGTTTCCTGGGTATCGGCATCGGCCGGCGGCACACCGGCGGGCTGTGCGGACATGACGTGTCTCCTCCTGCGTAGGAGTTTATGAAAGGCCCGTCCGCCGGATAGGCGAACGAACCATTTTTTTCGCACAGCTTAGCCTTGCCGGATAGGCAGGTCGAATCGTGCTATTCCGTAATGTAAAACAACAGTTCGCTATACGCAATATTGCGCTGCGTCAATACGGGGCTCGGGCAAGGGTGTAAGGTAAAAACCTCTTGAAGAGGAGGATGTGGGATGTTTCAGGTTCGCATTCACGGTCGTGGCGGTCAGGGTGTCGTGACCGCCGCCGAAATGCTCTCGGTCGCGGCCTTCGACGAGGGCCGGCACGCGCAGGCCTTTCCCAGCTTCGGGTCCGAGCGCACCGGCGCGCCGGTAGTGGCATTCTGCCGCATCGCCGACAAGGAAATCCGGCTGCGCGAGCCGATCATGGCACCCGACGCGCTGATCATCCAGGATCCGACGCTGCTGCATCAGGTAGATGTCTTCGCCGGCATGAAGCCGGACGGTTACCTGCTGATCAACACCAACAAGAGCTTCGAGCAGCTCGGCCTCGCCGATTTCGTACGTGATCGGCAGACCGAGCATCTGTGCACGCTGCCAGCGACGGAAATCGCTTTGCGCCATGTCGGTCGTCCTGTGCCCAATGTGCCGCTGCTCGGCGGCTTTGCCGCGCTGTCGGGGCTGATCAAACTCGAGTCGGTGGTGAAGGCCATCAACGACAAGTTCACCGGCAAGGTCGCGGCAGGCAACATCGCGGCGGCCACCGAGGCATACAACATCGTCCGCAAGGAAATGGAGGAGGCTGCCGCCGCCGGGCAGCCCCAAGGCGGCACGCCCCCCGGTGGGGGGCAGCGAGCCGGTTTTGCGAGCGTGGGGGGCCAATAGTTATGCTTAAGCAGACGGAAGGTTCCCGCGCCGTCGCCGAGGCCGTGGCGCTGTGCCGGCCGGAGGTGATCTGCGCCTATCCGATCTCGCCGCAGACCCATATCGTCGAGGCGTTGGGCGAGATGGTCAAGGATGGCGCCTTGTCGCCGTGCGAATTCATCAACGTCGAGTCCGAGTTTGCCGCCATGTCGGTGGCCATCGGCTCTTCGGCGGCCGGGGCGCGCACCTACACTGCGACCGCATCGCAGGGCCTGCTGTTCATGGCCGAGGCAGTGTACAACGCCTCCGGCCTCGGCCTGCCGATCGTGATGACGGTCGCCAACCGCGCCATCGGCGCGCCGATCAACATCTGGAACGACCACTCGGATGCGCTCTCGCAGCGCGACTCGGGCTGGCTGCAGATCTTCGCCGAGACCAACCAGGAGGCGCTCGACCTGCATATCCAGGCCTTTCGCCTCGGCGAGGAACTCAGCCTGCCGGTGATGGTGTGCATGGACGGCTTCATCCTTACGCACGCCTACGAGCGCGTTGACATGCCGACGCAGGCGCAGGTCGATGCCTACCTGCCGAAATACGAGCCGCGCCAGGTGCTCGATCCGGCCGAGCCGGTATCGATCGGCGCCATGGTCGGCCCCGAGGCGTTCATGGAGGTGCGTTATCTCGCGCATGCCAAGCAGATGGAGGCGCTCAAGCTGATCCCCGGTTACGCGGCGGAGTTCAAGTCGGTGTTCGGCCGCGACTCGGGCGGCCTGGTGCATACCTACAAGGCCGACGACGCCGACACCATGATCGTCGCCATGGGCTCGGTGCTGGGTACCATCAAGGACGTGGTGGACGAAATGCGCGCCGGCGGCCACAAGGTCGGCGTGCTCGGCATCACGCTTTTTCGCCCCTTCCCGATTGCCCAGGTGCGCGAAGGGCTGCATAACGCCAAGCGCGTCGTGGTACTGGAGAAGAGCCTGGCCGTCGGCCTCGGCGGCATCGTGTCGACCAACGTGCGCATGGCGCTGTCGGCGCTGCCGGTCGATGTCTACACGGTGGTCGCCGGCCTTGGCGGCCGGCCGATCACCATGCGCTCGCTGCACACGCTGTTCCGCATGGCCGAGAAGGACGATCTCGATCCGGTCAGCTTCCTCGATCTCAACCGCGAGGCGGTCGACAAGCAACTGGCGCGCGAGCGCGCCGTGCGTCGTTCCGGACCCGCTGCCGAAGCCATCCTGCGCGACATCGGCGTAGTCGCCGCGAAGCTGGTGTAAGGGGACCGACATGTCATTCCAACCCGTCAAGTTCTACCAGACCGGCACCTTCACTGTCGGCAACCGCCTGCTGCCGCCCGAGGAGCGCAGTGTGCAGTCGCAGGCCAAACGCTACAACTCGATCAACTCCGGCCATCGCGCCTGCCAGGGCTGCGGCGAGGCGCTCGGCGCGCGCTACGCGATCGATGCGGCCATGGAGGCGACCAACGGCCGCGTGATCTGCGCCAACGCCACCGGTTGCCTGGAAGTGTTTTCGACGCCGTATCCGGAAACGTCCTGGCAACTGCCGTGGATACACTCGCTGTTCGGCAATACCGCTGCGGTAGCTACCGGCATCGCCGCCGCGCTGAAGGTGAAGCAGCGGCAGGGCGAGCGGCGCAATATCCGCGTTGTCGCCCAAGGCGGCGACGGCGGCACAACCGACATCGGCTTCGGCTGCCTGTCGGGCATGTTCGAGCGCAACGACGACGTGCTCTACATCTGCTACGACAACCAGGGCTACATGAACACCGGCATTCAGCGCTCCAGCGCCACGCCGCCGGCGGCGCGCACGGCGACCACAATGGCCGTCGGGCCGGAACCGGGCAACGTCTTCGGCCAGGGCAAGTTCCTGCCGGCCATCGCCATGGCCCACGAGATTCCCTACGTCGCCACCGCGACGGTGGCGGACCTGCGCGACCTCGAAGCGAAGGTGCTCCGGGCCATGGAGTTCCGCGGCGCGCGTTACATCCACATCCTGGTGCCCTGTCCGCTCGGCTGGGGCACGGCTTCGGACGAGACGATCCGCATGGCGCGGCTGGCCAAGGAGACCGGCCTGTTCCCCGTCTTCGAGGCGGAACACGGCGAAGTAAAGTCAGTCCTGGCGATACGCCGACCGGTGCCGGTGGAGGAATACCTGAAACCGCAGAAGCGCTATGCGCATCTGTTCGGCAATTCACCGCATGTCGACGTCATCGCTCGCCTGCAAGCCATGGCCGATCGCAACATCCGCAAGTACGGGTTGCTCGGAAGGGAGGCCGCGTGATGGACAAGCCTTTTGCGATTACGCTCGACCCCGGCTCCTCGCTTGCCAACCATACCGGTTCGTGGCGCACCTTCCGGCCGCAATACCTCGACCGCCTGCCACCCTGCAACGCCGCATGTCCGGCCGGCGAGAACATCCAGGGCTGGCTCTACCACGCCGAGAGCGGCGATTACGAAAAGGCCTGGCGCGCGCTGACCGAGAACAACCCGCTGCCCGCGATCATGGGCCGCGTCTGCTACCACCCCTGCCAGGGCGCCTGCAACCGCCAGTTCGTCGATTCGGCGGTCGGCATCAACGCCGTCGAGCGCTTCCTCGGCGACGAGGCCATCAAGCGTGGCTGGGTGTTCGAGAAACCGACGCGGCAATCCAGCAAGCGCGTGCTGGTCGTGGGGGCCGGGCCGTCGGGACTATCTGCCGCCTATCATCTGGCCCGGCTTGGGCATGCCGTCGAGATACACGAAGCGGGACCGTTCGCCGGCGGCATGATGCGCTTCGGCATTCCCAAGTACCGCTTGCCGCGCGAGGTGATCGAGGCGGAAGTCCAGCGCATCCTCGACCTCGGCGTGACGCTGAAACTGAACACCAAGGTGGTGAACATTGCCGAGGCCATGACGGCCGGCAGGTTCGACGCCGCCTTCCTTGCGGTCGGCGCGCACATCGGCAAGCGCGCCTTCATTCCCGCCGCCGACGCGACGCGCATCGTCGATGCCGTCTCGGTGCTGCGCTCGATGGAAGGCGAGGAGAAGCCGATGCTCGGCCGCCGCGTGGTCGTCTACGGTGGCGGCAACACGGCGATGGACGTCGCCCGCACCGCCAAGCGGCTGGGCGCCGAGGAGGCGATCATCGTCTATCGCCGCACGCGCGAGAAGGCGCCGGCGCACGATTCCGAAATCGAGGAAGCGCTGCAGGAAGGCATCATGGTCAAGTGGCTCTCCACCATCAAGCAGGCCGGGGAGGGCGAGATCACCATCGAGAAGATGGCGCTCGACGACAAGGGCTTCCCGCAGCCGACCGGCGAGTTCGAGCAGCTGGCCGCCGACTCGGTGGTGCTGGCACTCGGCCAGGACGTGGACCTCGGACTGCTCGAAGGCGTGCCGGGGCTGGCGGTGAAGGACGGCGTGGTGCAGGTCGGCGCCAACATGATGACCCGTTACCCCGGCATCTTCGCCGGCGGCGACATGGTGCCGTCCGAGCGCACCGTCACCGTCGCCGTCGGTCACGGCAAGAAGGCCGCGCGCCACATCGACGCCTGGCTGCGCGGCGAAACGTATCAACCTGCGGCGAAGCACGAGGTGGCAACCTTCGACAAGCTCAATCCCTGGTACTACTCCGAAGCACCGCACCAGGTGCGGCCGGTGCTCGACATCATCCGCCGCCAGTCGACCTTCGAGGAAGTGGTGCAGGGCCTCGACGAAGGCAATGCCCTGTTCGAGGCGCGCCGCTGCCTTTCCTGCGGCAACTGCTTCGAATGCGACAACTGCTACGGCGTCTGCCCCGACAACGCGGTGATCAAGCTGGGTCCTGGCAAGCGCTTCCAGTTCAACTTCGATTACTGCAAAGGCTGCGGCGTCTGCGCGGCCGAGTGTCCCTGCGGCGCGATCCGCATGGTGCCGGAGGAGAACTGAGCGGCGCGGCTGTCGTTCTCGCCGACCGCGATCCATTTGTGGGGGCACGATGAAAAGGAAAATTCCATCTCCCGCCATGGTGCCTGCCGGCTTCACCGCCGCCTGCGCAGAATGCGGTTCGGTTTCTCACGAACGGCAATATGTGCGGATACTCGACCGCCACACCTGCGAGCATTGCCTGCTGAATTCCCGCAAACGCGTTGGCGGCCTCGACAACGACCCTTACGAGGAGTTCGTCGAATCCCTTGCCGAAGCCCTGGACCTGCGGGAGCGGGAAACCGGCCTGCATTCCAAGCGAGTCGCAACGCATACGCTGCTCCTGGCATCGCACCACTACAGGAAGGAAAAGGATCTGCGCGAAGTCTATTGGGGCAGCCTGCTCCACGACATCGGCAAGATCGGGGTGCCGGACGCCGTGCTGCTGAAGCCGGCGCAATTGTCGGACGAGGAATGGCACATCATGCGGGAACATCCGCGCAACGGTCATCTCATCCTGCAAAAGCTGCCCTTCCTCGCCATGGCTGCGGACATCGTTCTTTGTCACGAGGAACGTTTCGACGGCTCAGGCTACCCGGCGGGACTCAGGGGCGAAGAGATTCCCCTGGCAGCAAGACTTTTCGCCATCATCGATACCCTGGACGCCATGACCTTCGATCGTCCCTACCGCAAGGCACTACCCTTTGACGTAGCCAAGGCGGAAATCCTCCGCATGGCGGGCAGCCAGTTCGATCCCAGGGCCGTGGAGACGTTCCTTCGCGAGGAAACTGCGTTGCGGGAAATGGCGGCCATGGAGTTCCGGTCGGCCAAATAGGGAAGTCAGCCGCGGAACGCGATGGCCGGGCTGCAATCAACAGGCAGACTGAAAACCATTCGTGTGGCACACTTATTCACCAATAGCCATGACAGCAATGGAGGCGACCGGCGTGGTGGATCAGACTGCCGAATGCGAATGCAGGTACCGCCGTATCCACGAAAGCATGAGGGATGCGTTCGTGCTGATGGATTTGCGGGGTCGCCTGCTTGAGTGGAATCCGGCCTTCATGGAGATGCTGGGCTATTCGGCCGACGAGCTGAAGCGCCTGACGAACACCGACCTGACGCCGGAGAAATGGCGGCAAACCGAGGCGCGCATCATCGCGGAGCAGGTCATTCCCCATGGCCACTCGCGGCTGTATGAAAGCGAGTACATCTGCAAGGATGGCACCGTCCTGCCGGTGGAATTGAAAACCCATTTGTTGCTGGACGGGAGCGGGAAGGCCGAGGCATTGTGGGCCATCGTGCGGGACATCAGCGAGCGCAAGCGAGTGGAAGCGGCGCTGCGCGAACAGGAAGATTTTTTCCGGCTGATCGCGGAGAACAGCGGCGACTTCATCGCGGTGCTCGACCTGGAGGGGAAGCGGCTCTACAACAGCCCGTCATACACACATTTGTTTGGCGCCACCCAGTATCTGTCCGGCACGGTTTCGTTCACCGAAATCCATCCCGACGACCGGGATCGGGTGCGCCGGGTATTCATGGAAACCGTGAAATCCGGCATTGGTCAGCGCATCGAATATCGCTTCGTGCTGCCGGACGGCGCGGTTCGGTTCATGGAATCGCGTGGCGGCGTGATCCGGGACGACCAAGGTCGGGTGGCGCGGGTGGTCGTCGTGTCGAATGACATTACGGAGCGCAA
>Ga0187786_10000467_pt1 | contig 11445 bp, 3 predicted proteins | sample 0815_BV2_10_20_M_FD_132449 | JGI IMG/M metagenome (GOLD analysis project Ga0187786, IMG submission 132449) | Tropical peat soil microbial communities from peatlands in Department of Meta, Colombia - 0815_BV2_10_20_MG | ecosystem: Environmental > Terrestrial > Soil > Wetlands > Peat | place...
ACCTTGGCCGACGGGCAGAAGGTGCCGATGTGGGGATATTCATGTGGAGCGGTTTCGGGTACGGGCGTTTCCTGCGCGGCCGCCAATGGACAGCCGCAGAGCGGCAGCGGCTGGCAGCCGCCGCTAATCACGGTGCCAAGCGGGCAAACGCTGACCATTACGCTGAACAATGCATTGAGCTTTAGCGCCGGCAGCGGAACCAACACGGTGCCGACCTCGCTGGTGATTGTCGGTCAGCTCGGCGGGGGCCTTGGCGTGGCGCCGGCGCGGATGCCAAGTCCAACTCATACCGTGCAGGGCACGACCTGGCCGGGCACACCCGGCACCACCAATCCGGGCGATCCGGTGTTCACACCGCCAGCGCAACTACCTCGAGTCCGGTCGTTCGCGACGGAAGTCACCGCCGCCGGATCGAGCGCCTCCCTCGTCTGGTCGGGGGCAAACCTCCGCCCTGGCACCTACCTGATCCATTCAGGAACGCAGCCGTCGATCCAGTCGCCGATGGGTTTGTACGGCGTGCTGGTGGTCACGGATGCTGCCTATCCTGGCCAGGCTTTTGACAAGGATGTGGCGCTGCTGCTCTCCGAAATCGATCCGGTGCAAAACTTGGCGGTCGATGCGGCGGTGCGTACTGCCGGTTTCAGCGATGCACTGGTATGGAACGGACAAATCGGCCAGTGCGGCGATCCGGCAGTGCACACCTGTTATCCGCCGACAGTCAATTATGACCCGCGCTATTTCCTGATCAACGGCGAATCGTTCAATCGTGTCAGCTCGGCGAGCACGACGGTTCCCGCCGTGGCTGCCGGCGGGCCGACGGGCCGGCTGCTGCTGCGCTTTGTCAATGCCGGCTTGCGCATGCACGTTCCTTCTGTGGTCGGATTGAACATGACGCTGCTCGCCGAGGATGGCAACAAGCTGCCAGGCGTGCCGAAGGTGCAAAGTTCGCTGTTCCTGGCTGCTGGCAAAACCTACGACGTGACGGTGCAGCCGAAGCAGACTGCGGCCGGCACCTACGCCGCCGCCACCTACGCGGTTTTCGACCGTCAACTCAGCCTATCCACCAACAATCAGGGCGATGGCGGCATGCAGGCATACATCAACGTCGCTGGCGGCGCCGCACCACCACCACTGACTTCGGTGGCGCGCGCTGACACCTACAATCTGGTTGCGGGCAATGTCCTCGCAGTCGCCGAGGCGCATAAGGGCTTGATTGCCAACGATACGGGCATCTATGGCGTCGCCGTCTACGGAACAGCGCCGGCCGGATTGTCGCTAAATAGCGATGGCACGTTTACCTATGCTGGTGCTCCTGGCGTCTCCTTCACTTACTGTGGCAACGGAGACACCTCCGGGGTTACCACCGGAGCAGCACCACTGTGCGCCACTGTTAACATCCAGGCCTGCACGGGCGCGTGCCTTGGTAGCGCGCCGATTGCCGGCGACGACTTGTATACCAGCAAGGTGGCCTCGCGGCTGCAAATCAGTCCTCCCGGGGTGCTAGGAAACGACAGGGATCCTTCAGGCCTGCCATTGAAGGCAGTGCTGGCAAGCGCCGGTACCTGTGCTGGCGTCGAACTCAATCCGGACGGCTCGTTTTCGGCTCCGGGAGTTGGCGCATCATGCGCGTTCACCTACAACGCGGTGAACTCGCAAAATACGTCGAGCACTGCAGCAGCGACTGTCACGATCAACTTCCCGGTGGCTACGGGACTCCAGGTCACCGTCAAGGACGGCAAGACGGGCGCTACCCTCGCCAATGACTATCGCTGGATCATCGAGGAAGACCGGACGGTCTGGATTGATCCCGCAATCGAGACCAAGCCGCGCTGTACTTCCCCCGGCGTCCCGGCAGGTTGCAGCGATACACCGGTGCGCAATGTCGGCATAAATTTCCATACCAGCCACACGCCGGTGGTGGCACAGGGCTGCGTTGGCCCCATCTCATGCGAATCCGGCCAGACGCTCCTGGGGGCACCTACTGTATGCGACGTCGGTAACGGCGCCTGCCGGCCAGGTACGCAGAAGACCGAGGTCAATCCGAGCCAGGTCTACCTCGATCCGACCAAGCGCTACTACATTTCCATCCTGCCTGGCGACGGCCTGATTACGGACGATGCGGCCGGAGGACACACCATGAGCGGTGCGCAGATTGCCCCAAATCAGAGGACTGTCGACGTTTTCCTGCAGAAAACGCCGCTTCAGCCGGCGAAGATTTCCGTCTTCGTCTTCCAGGACGACAATCCGCTCAACGGCGAAGCTGATACTGGTGGTGGCGTGGACGTCCTGGCGCCCAACGAAGCCGGGCTGTCCGGTTTCAACATCGTGTTGCTCGACCAGGTGGGCGGCATGGGCGATTCAGTGGGTCAGCTTACCTACGACATGTTCGGCATGCCGGTCTCCAATTCCCTGGCCGGCACGATCGATCCGGCCACGGGATTGGACGCATGCCCAATCTCGCCGAAGTCCACGGACGGTCTGGTCGGCATGATCGTCACCTGCCCGAAATACGAGTCCGATGGAACGACATTGTCGCCATTGGCCGGGCACGCCGTGATTGCCAACATGTACCCGGGGCTTTATGAAGTCGTGGCCTCGCCCGGTGCCGACCGCATCGCGCGCGGCGAAGAATGGCTACAGACGAACACGCTGGATGGCACCAAGGCGATCGAGGCATTCATCAAGGCCGGTGAACCTGCCTACTTCCAGGAATTCGGCCCCGGCGGCTACCACGTTGCCGTCGGCTTCGCCAACCCGGCCATCATCAATGCCCGCAAGGCATCGGTGTGCGCCAACCAGCCCTGCACCTCGACCATCTACGGCCTGGTGACGGCGACGCGCATGAGCCGAACGCCCGACCAGCGGGTCTATAGCAGCGGCAGTTACGATGCCTACAGCTTTGGCCAGTGCTACGCGAGCCTGGGGGCACCGGACAGCGCCGATTTCGCCTTTGCCAAGTGCAATCCGGATGGCACCTTCACGTTCACCAACATTCCCAAAGGCAACTTGAAGGTCACCATATTCGACCAATGGAACGATCTGCTCGTCGATGGCCTATCGACGCCAATCAAGGTCGATGGCGATAGCATCGGCACACCGGCGCAGCCGCTTGAAATCGCGGTGACGCAATGGCGGACGAACCTCTATGGCCGTGTCTTCCTCGACCAGAATGGCGACAACGTCTCGCAGAAGGAAGAACCTGGCCTGCCGCTCGTGCCGTACAACATCCGCTATCGCGATGGCAGCTATGTCGGTTTCAACAATACGGACATGGCTGGCAACGCAGGGTTCAACGAGGTCTTTCCGTACCTCAACTGGCTGGTCGTCGATATCGACAGTGCACGCTACAAACTGTCGGGCGTGCACGTCGTCTATGACGCCGGCGGTCCGGTCGATGGCACCACGGGAGGTGGAACGTCAGACATAGCGGCTGGGCTGGCAAATACGATCGAGTCGCCCACCGCGCACCTGCCCACGGATCTGAGGATTCCGGGAGCGAGGTATTGCGCATCTGCCGACTGCCCGGTCGGCGACACTGCTGGCGGTTCAACCGGCCGTGTTGACCCGCCCTGGGCCTCGACACAGGGCTGGCAAGGTCTGCTCGGCCAGAACAGCTTCATCGAATACGCCATGAAACCCTTTGCTCCGGGCGAAAATGGCGGCATCAAGGGTCACGTCATCTATACATCGACGCGGCCGTTCGATGACCCCGCCCTGCTGCTGCAACTCAGCTGGGAGCCGGGTGTGCCCAACGTAACCGTGAATCTGTATCAGGAAGGCACGGCGGCCGATGGCACCAAGACGCTCAAGCTCGTGGATACCACGACGAGCAGCAGTTGGGACGACTGGGCGCAGGGTTTCCGCTCCGATGGAAGACCCAACATGAACTGTCCGGGCCAGGAAACCACGAGCCCGTTCTACTTCACCATGCAGGGCAGCACGCAGTACCTCAATCCGACAACAGCCCTGGCATATGAGGGGCGTTTCAAGTGTTATGACGGTTGGTCGATGCTGAACCAGGTCCAGCCGGCGCCCTATAACGGCATGTACAAGTTCCCCAGCGTCACGGCGCGCGACCCGGTCAACGGCAAGCAGACCGGCACGAGCTGCCACATGGCGACGGCGGCGGAACCCTGGGGGTGCGTACCCAATACGTTCGCGGCGGGGAACGACTTCGACCGCAGCGCGCCAATGCTGCAAGCGGGCAAGTATGTTGTCGAAGTCATCGTGCCGCCAGGTTACGAACTGGTGAAGGAGGAAGACAAGAACATTTTGCTCGGCGATGCCTTCATTGCCCCGGCGGTGCAGCAGTTTGCCGGTTTCGGCAATGTCTTCATCCTGCCCGACCAGGCGGCGATGAATGCCTACTACAACCCGAGAAACACGCTGCAGGCGACCACGAATAATGGTGCCACGCCCCATCGTGAAGGCGATACCGGATCGATTGAGGTCTTCTGGCCGTGTGTCGGCGAGATGCGTATCGTCCCGGATCTCAACAGCCTTTTCCCGGGAGCCGGGCAGGCAGCGCCGTTCGCTGGCGCGTCGCGTCCGCTGTGCGATCGCAAGGAGGTTACGCTCAGTGACGAAATGACGGCACTGGCGAAGTTCTACATCTTCAGCTCCGCCCATGTTGCCGGCCACTTCACGGGCACCATCACCAACGACTTCGCGTCCGAGTTCGACCCGTTCTCGCCGCAATTCGGCGAGAAACTGGGCGTGCCCAACGTGCCGGTCGCGTTCAAGGACTTTACCGGCAAGGAAGTGGCCCGTGTCCATGCCGACCAGTGGGGCTCGTACAACGGCCTGAACTTCTCGACCTTCACGGTCAATCCGCCCAGCCCGAGCGGTTATGTCCCGCAAATGATGATCGCCTGCATGAACGATCCCGGTCCGATACCGGATCCGGCCAATCCAGGTCAGATGATCACGGATCCAGTCTATAACCCTGCCTACAGCAACTTCTGCTACGAAGTGCCGTTCATGCCCGGACAAACGGCTTATCTCGACACGCCGGTACTTCCGACCATGGCCCATGCTGCGGGATACAACCTGCCCGACTGCGAATATCCGGATACGACCCCGGCAATCTCGACGGTGGTCAGTTCGGATGCACAGGGTCCCTGGGTCAGTACTTCGGGAGCCGGCCACACCCTGACCATCACCGCCTTGGGTGACAAGCGGGTGCTCAATCATTCCTATTCCGGTCCGCAGGCGACGACCGCCCCATTCAACCAGAAGTTCATTACCCGCCACTACGGATTTGGCAGCAGCGCGGGCACGGTGGCTCTGGTCGGTAGCGACGGCGTCTCACGACCGCTGACTAATGTGTCCTGGGGAGACGGCGTCATCACGGGAACGGTGCCAACCATTCCTGCGGCAGCTTCGACCTGCACGCTGCAGCAACGCGGAGTCGCGGCGGCCACGCGGTGTGCCCAGCTGGTGGTCACTGCGGCCAACGGCAAGCAGTCGATCGACACGGTGACCGTGACCATCGGCGGCAAGGCGCCGACAGTGATGGCAGCAGGCCAGACCATCCAGTCGGCGATCAATGCTGCGGTCTCGGGCGATCTGATCATCGTGCCTCCGGGTACGTACCGCGAAAACGTGCTGATGTGGAAGCCGGTGCGTCTGCAAGGCGTCGGCGCCGCCTCGGTGTCGATCAATGCCGATGCACATCCTGCCGAAAAAATGGAAGGCTGGCGGCGGCAGGTGAATTGCCTGTTTGGTCTGGCACTGAACGGCCAACCCATCAGCGGTGGCAATCCCTATGATCCATCGGGAACCTACAGCTGCCCGAACTCGATGCGTCAGCAATCCGATCGTATCCCGTTCGAGGGTATCCTCGGCTGGGACGTGACGGTCAATGGCAACCTGGCACAGATGATCCAGGAGCCGACGTTGATGGGTGCCTATGAAGGCGCGGGCATCACGGTCCTCGGCAAGGGCATCTGGATTCCAGTCGGGTCCGACCAGTTCGGCGCCGCCAATGCCGGTGGTTTCCCGGCCGGATACCGGTATCTGAACGGCAATACCAACAACAACGCCAACTCCGACTGCCGGACGAATGCGCCGACCAATGTCGTGGGACGTGATTACACCACGGCGAATTTCCTGTGCAACCCGTCGCGCATCGACGGCATCAGCGTCATCAACAGTTCGCAGGGTGGTGGCGCCATCTTCGTGCACGGCTGGAACCATGGACTGGAAATCGCCAACACGCGGATTTCCGCCAACCATGGCACGCTGACGGGCGGTATCACCGTCGGCAATGGCGAGTTTCCTGATCCGTTCATCGTCGGCGGTGATGTGGCGCTTCCTGCTGGTTTGCCCACAGCGGGCCTGGTCGCCGGACAACAGGCAGGTTACGGCTTCAACCGGAGCGTGAACGTGCACCACAACTCCGTCACTGCCAATGCCTCGATCGGCGACGCGTTGTACTCCGGCACGCCTTCGGCGGCTGGCGGGGTGACCTTCTGTACCGGTTCCGATGGCTATCGCTTCAACAACAACTGGATCTGCGGCAACCTGAGCTCCGGCGACGCCGGTGGCGTGGCGCATGCAGGCTTCATCAACGATGGCGTCATTGCTCGCAACTGGATTCTTTTCAACCAGAGCCAGAGTGCGACCATCCCGACCAATGGCGGTGGTCTTGGCATACTGGGTGCTTCACCCGACCGTACGCTGCCCAATGGCCAGGAATGCGGCAACACGGCAGCAGACCTGGACTGCCCGCCCGGACTGCCCGAGGGTACCGGCCGCAACTTGCTGATCGACGCCAACTTGATCGCGGGCAACAGCGCCGAGAGCGGTACCGGCGGCGGCATCCGCCTGCAGATGGTCAATGGCCAGGACGTGGTGGCCTTCCCGACCAACTCGAACCGCTGGAACGATGTCACGGTGACGAACAACATCATCGCGAACAACGTGGCCGGCTGGGATGGCGGCGGCGTGTCGATGCAGGACGCGCTGAAAGTCCGGTTCGTCAATAACACGGTGATCGGCAACGACACGACGGCTTCTGCGGGGGTGCTGTTCAACACCCTGGGTGCACCCTTGGCCGCCGTGCCGCCACCGGGCTGCACGCCGCAACCTGATCCGGCCTTGCCGCAGGATCCGAGCTGTATCAACCCGGTGATAACCTCGACCAACCAGACTGCGGGGCTGGTGACGATGCCGCATACACCGAATCTCGTCGCAGCATTGCCGAATACGGTGCCGGCCGGTACGCAGATCCGTTGCCCGTCCGGCTATGGCTACGGTTCCGGTGCACAGTTGAACGATGGTTCGTGCAAGAGCATCTCGCTGCCTTTGCTGAGCAACAATATCATCTGGCACAACCGTGCGTTCCATATCGAAGTGGGTGACCTTGGCCCGGCTTCACTCGGCCAGAACCAGCAGAAAGTCGTGACGCTGGTGCCTTCGCTGAATCAGACAGCGACTGGTTTTTGCGCAACGACAGGAACGAGCAATGGTGCGCCTGGTAGCGGCGGAGCAGTGAATTACTGGGATATCGGCATCCGTGGCGACACGAGCCCGACTCCCAACTCCGGCTCCGGCTTCGTGCTCCAGCCAAGCTATTCCATCCTGACCAATGCAGCGACTTACCCGGGAGCGAACAATTTGTCGGGTAATCCACTGGTTGTGAGCGCATTCTGTAATGGTTCGCGCCTGCCGCCCGAGAATGGCGGGCACGGCTACAAAGCGCCGCCAGGACGCTCGGAAACCACGGGTCTGTATCCGGTGTTCGCGCTGAATCAGATCACGCCCGCTGCGACAGTCGATGAAGGCAACAACTGGATCAATCTGAGCTTCGGTCCACTGGCTTTGTACTCGAACAATGCCCAGGCAATGGTGGCCGATGCCACGGTAGGTCCGGCTGCAGGCAGCTATTCGATCCAGAGTGGTTCTCCGGCCCGCAACGCTGGCAACAATAATGCATCCGGTGCGCCGAACTCCGACTTCTTCGGCAACCCGAGGGCCAGGAATGGTGCAAACCGGATCGATATTGGTGCAGTCGAATACGCTCCTGTCGCAGCTCCGCCACCAGCAATCCCGACGCTGGCTGTGCTAGACAACTTCACCCGGGCGAATACGGGCACCTTGGGGGCGAACTGGCGTCAGGCTGTGCTCAATCCTTCGCGGATCAATAACGCGCTATGTTCTCGCTCCGGAGTGTCGGCACCCTGTGCGATCCTCAGGGTTAACACCAACCAGGCATACTCAGTATCGCTTATGGGCCTTGCCGCGGATGCCTATTGGAACGGGGCGGGGAGCGTGTTTGGTGCCAGGCAAGCTGCCGCCTTCACGTTCGCAAGCACGCCATCGAACAACACAGCGCTTATGTTGAAGGCAACCGGAGCCACCAATGCCGCAGGCTATCAAGCCAACTTCGTGCGCGTCAATTACACGACGGCCGCAGGCGGCACGGTGGCCATCGAGACGACGACCAACAATGGCGGCAGCTACACGACGGCCGGAAGTCTGACGGGATTCGGCAACTTCGCCAATGGCGACACCATGACGGCGATGGTCGACCAGACAGGCACAGTCTATGTTTGGAAGACGACGGCCGCGAACGTGACGACCTACATCGGTACCGCCACGTTGCCTGCCAACGCGCTCTGGACGACGGGTGGTGGACGCATCGGCTTGCAGCTCAACTCGTTCGGCTCGCGTATCGATAATTTCGCCGGTGGAACGGTGCCATAAGAAAGAACCATGGGGCGGGGCGGCCAAATATGAAGTCGCCCCCCTCCAGGTCTTTCGCGTGATCAATGTGGGACATCAAGTCTGATGGGCAGTTTGCAACAGCAGTGCAGGTCGGAAAGGGGAATGTAATGAAGGGCTATCGCCTTGTGTACTTGTGTGTTGCAGCGTCGCTGCCATCGCTTGTCCATGCAGACGCGCCTGACAGCGAATGGCTTGGCAAGCTGCAAAGTGCGCTCGATTTTTGTAGCCAGCATTATCCAACATCGGCACTGCGCTACCGCGAACAGGCAAAGCAACTGCTCCAGAATGCGACCATGCAAGAGGTGGCCGAGGCGAGACGAATGGGAGGATACAAGGATGCCTATGAAGCCAACCGCGCGGCGCTTGGACAGTTGAATCGGGATGAAAGAAGCGCGGCCTGCAACAGCAATTGGCAGGCTGGTACCGACGACCCTTCCGATGTTCGGACTGAGGAAAAGTCGTCCAGTGCTGAAGGAGGCTCGACATGATCTGGCTTACAAGGAATTTGAATTGGAAGTGGTGTTCGACGCTGGCTGTGACGCTCGCGTTGAGTGGCCAGCTATCGGGTCTGGCACTGGCCCAATCAACGCAGAAAGAGACCGCAACGGCGAAACCGGTTTCGGCGGAGGTGCCTGCGCGGAAGACCTCCCCCTACCATCCTGAGAGGATCATGAAAAGCTCGAAGGGCTACTATCAGGCGGTCTGGGGGATCGACAATCTGCTGGTACGCCAGACGGCGTCGGGCAATCTGATCCGCTTCAGTTACCGTGTTGTCGATTCGAAGCGTGCCATGGCACTTGGCGACAGCAAGGCGACACCGTACATGTATGGCCAACGCAGCCGGGCGATGCTTCAAGTCCCCGTCATGAACAAGGTCGGCCAATTGCGGCAGACCACCGGCAATGCCGAATCTGGACAAGACTACTGGATGGTGTTTTCGAACAAGGGCAATTTTGTCAAGGTGGGAGATCGAGTCGATGTAATCATCGGTTCATTTCGCGCTGTTGGCCTGATGGTTGAATGACTTTGCGACATGCGACGGAAGGATACAGTCATGAAACGAATTTTCTGCTTCGCTGCCGGTATGGTCTCTCTCAGCGCCACGGCAGCTATCTCGACCCAGGCCGGTACGAGTGGCACGCTGACGGCGGACCAGATCATCGAAAGAAACATTGCCGCGCGCGGCGGTCTGGACGCCTGGCGTTCCGTCGGCACTCTCACAATGTCAGGCACACTGGAGGCGGGCGGCAAGAAGAACACGGCATTGCCATTCGTGTTGAAATTGAAACGGTCGAACAAGAGTCGCCTGGAGATCAAATTTGCCGATCAAATGGCGGTGCAGGTGTACGACGGCACGCAAGGCTGGAAGGTGAGGCCTTTCCTCGGGCGCAACGAAGTGGAGCCTTACACGGCGGCCGAGTCGAAGGCGGCTGAGTCCTGGCAGGAGCTAGACGGTCCGCTGATCGACCACGCCAACAAGGGAACGCGGGTTTCATTGGTAGGAGAGGAAGCCGTCGAAGGACGGAGGGCATACAAGCTGAAGCTGACACTGAAGAGCGGCGAGGAACGGCACCTGTGGGTCGATGCGGCGAATTTCCTGGAAGTGAAGACCGATGGCGAGCCACGGAAGATGGATGGCAAACTGCGCAATGTCGCCATCTATTATCGTGACTACAAGGCCGAACAAGGTTTGAATGTGCCACACACATTTGAAACGGTGGTGGAGGGTTTCAAGCAAGCGCAGCCTCACAAGATGAGCATTGAGCGTGTGACTGTCAATCCGCCGCTCGATGATAAGTTGTTCACCAGACCTGAACTCCCCGTAGCCAAGGCTTCCATCCAACAGGGGAGGTGACCCGTGAACTGGTTGGCACTGTCACTTGGCATGCTCGCAATCTGCCTTCCTGCGCGCCTTGCCCTGGCGGCTGATCCCCCGATGGCGTCCGAACTGGCCGTGGCCCAAGTCATCGAAAGGAATGTTGCCGCACGGGGCGGATTGCCTGCGTGGCGAAAGATTCAGACCATGGCCTGGATCGGTCACATCGAGAGCGCCAATCATCCTGATGCCAGGTTGTCATTCATCCTGGAGCAGAAGCGCCAGAACAAGACACGTTTTGAAATCAGCAGGCAAAACCTGGCATCCGTACGTGTTTATGACGGTAAAGAAGGTTGGAAGCTCCGTCCTTCGGCAAATGGTACTCCCGAGGTAAAGCCCTATACGGCTGAGGAATTGGCTTTTGCAGCCGACGGCCAGGGTATCGAAGGGCCGCTCATGGATCATGCGGGTAAGGGTATCGACGTAACACTGGATGGCATGGATGAGGTCGAAGGACGTCAGTCCTATCGTTTGAGCGTCAAGTTGCCTTCGGGTGCCGTCCACCGTATCTGGATCGATGCGGAGACATTTCTGGACATCAAGTACGACCGTCAGTCAAAGGATCCCGCTGGCAGGTCTGCCACCTTGTCGGTGTTTTATCGCGATTACCGGAACATAGAAGGAGTGATGGTACCTCTGACCATGGAGACTGGTATCGGCGTCATGAAATCGCCGGACAGGATGGTGATTGACCGGGTTGTGCTGAACCCGCCGCTAGACGATAGGTCATTTGCCAGGCCGCATGTTCAGGGAGGGCGACATGGTGCCATCGTCGATACTCGTACACCGCTGGCCAGGCCGGTGGTCTCGACTCAACCTCGCGCAAGGCCAGCGCCGTA